>Ga0187893_10014452_pt1 | contig 10761 bp, 7 predicted proteins | sample MA1701074metaG_FD_139574 | JGI IMG/M metagenome (GOLD analysis project Ga0187893, IMG submission 139574) | White microbial mat communities from a basaltic lava cave in the Kipuka Kanohina Cave System on the Island of Hawaii, USA - MA170107-4 metaG ...
CAGCGCAAACGTCCTCCCGGTCTGCAAGCCGTGTCCTGATCGAAATTGGATGGATGTCTTACAGCGTAACGGGGACTGCGGTAAGGATCGCCCACGTGTCGTCATGCGACCCATCATCAACCACCACGACTGAATAACTTGAGTCGATCAAAGGTTGAAGCGTGGAGTGGATCACGGTCCCCTCGACGCCACTCTCCGGGCACGTGTCATACACCAACATTTTGGCGTGGAAAATCTTCGAGGACTAACGGAAACAGTTCTTCAGTTTGGAATCAGCGAACGGAGCGGTGTCCCCAAAAAAAGGCCTACGTTCCCGATTTCTGAGACACTCTATCGGAGGCACTAACGGCAAGGCTAATGACACTGCGTCCTACACCTTATTTTTGGGAACAGCAGCAAAAACAGGAATGCCCAGGAACAACCGCAATTCATCGGGGGTCCGGAATGACGGATCGCAATAGTCCGACACGAGAGCCAACCCCACACTGACCAAACTTGCGAGTAGACCGCCCACCAACACAATCATTGTTTTTCCTGAGCTGGTAGGCGCAGAAGGTACGGTCGCTTCCTCCACAACGGCTACGTTGATGATGCGCTTCTGGTCGAGTGCATTAGAGATGCGCGCTTCCTCTTGCTTTCTGAGATAGAGCTGGTAGTTTTCCTCAGCCACCTTATGCTCCCGGACCAGATCATGGTGAAGCGTTTCCTTCCCCTCCAACTCGCGGGCTTTCTCACGATAAACACGAACCGTCTGGGCCAGCGTTGCAGCACGTGCGCGCAAGACTGGCAGTTCCAACTTTGCCTTCGCCAATTCCTGCTCAACCATTTCATAAACCGGATTCCTACTACTGGTCTCGTCCCGAAGTGATAAGTTTTCCTCTGCAGCAAGGGCAGTGCGAGTCTGAGCAATCTGGCTCTCCAATTCCTGAACTGTCCGATAGGTGGGCTCGTATTTGCCCAAAAGCTCCGTGCGCTTCAGTTCAAGGCTCAAGAGCGTGGTTTTGAGTTGTTGTATGACAGCTGCATTACTAGAAGTAACTATGGCAGTCGTCAGAAAGGAAGATGTGGAAGATGCCTGTGCCTCCAGAGCGCGAACACGCTCCATGGTTTCAGCTACAGTTGCTTGAGTATCGCGTACCTTAGCCTCGAATTCAGTCAGTTTGCCAACCGTAATTTCCTTCTCAAGGAGCGGGGAAACGACCCCGCCGTTCTGACTAAAATTGGTCAGACGTGCCGTAACCGTAGCTAATCCCTTCTTGTATCGTTCGGTTTCCTGTTGAAAGAATTCCAATGTGCCAGCAGGACGATGGACCGCCAGATGCTTCTCCAAATACAGGCCAGCTAAGTTATTCAACACACGGGCTGCCAGATGCGGATCGGGAGACCGGTAAGTCACTTTGATGAGGTTTGACCTTTCCAGAGGTTCCACCTGAAGTTGGTCATTCAGCTCCTGAACCACGCCAGGCAATTCCAAAGTTTGCGTTTGAGCCTGATCTGCCGACGCCACGAACACACGGCTCCAGCGGGAAACCCTGCCTGGCATCTCCTGAAGTTTAGACACTACAGCTACCCTTTCAAGCAAGTCCCTGCTCTTGAGCAACTCGATTTCAGAATTCAGTTCCTGCTCGGACACTCCAGGACCCACATTGGACGGCGAGTTCGCGTCTGGTGTTACCACAGGGTCAGCCCGTTCCCGTTTGACCAGAATTTTCATCTGAGTCTGGTAAACGACAGGCCGCTGCAAAACATGGAATAGGGTCGCCGCAATAATCGCCAGGAAAGAAACTAGCATCAGCTTGGCGTGACGAAACACAACCGCCAACAAATCACGCAGTGTGAAAGAGACCCCGCGGTCAGGTTCAGGAGTTAGTACATTTTGTTCTCTCATATCATTTATATATTGCCCACCATAGCAATATCTCCGGTCTAGGAATATACTCTTTGATCTTAGAGTACGTGCTTTCTGGAACCCACAACATGTCTCCAGGGTGGAGATGCTGGTCTTCGGTCAGGTCTGCTTTCCTGAACATCTTCTTAAGATCAACTTTTGTCACCTTCACCCATTCTTGCGATACGCGGCGGAACAGTAAGACCTGTGAATGCTTCGCCTTTGGTGTAAAACTTCCAGCAATGTTTACGGCTTGAGCTACTGTTGTGTCGCCGCGCAAGTCATATTTGCCAGGTTTCGTCACCTCACCACCCACGATAAAGTAAGGTTTCTCGAACTCCAGCAGCTTAACGGAGATGACGGGATCGTGAAGAGTCTTCTCGTATGCCGCCTTGAGCGCTTGGTCCAGTTCCGTGAGTGTTTTTCCCTCAACATGAAGATCACCAGCACCCAGCAGGGAAATGTAGCCATCGGGCTGGACGGTCACTCTTTCTTGATCAAATTCCGGGGTCCATGGAAATTTCAGTTCAAAGGCATCACCGTAACTCAAGCGATAACGGGGATTACGCTGCTGGAGCGCAAGTCGATCGGTCTGTTGGAGTTTTTCAGGAGGGGAACTCTGCACGCCCTCCCACGGAGCTTGGGGAGCACTGGGTGAAACTTGCGTCTTCCGGTCTTGATCTGCAGAAACGGACACTACATATAGTAAAGAAACTACGATCGCAGTTATCAAAAAGCCTCGGTTAATATGCTTGGTCATGGGTACCTCTCTTGTATTACGTCGCCGATGTACTCCAACTCTCGCAACGCTCACAAAGTTTCCTCAGCGTGAGACAATTCTCACCTGCTCTCTTTCAGAGAGACAGTTCTTTTTGGCACCTGTTGTTACTTTGAGGTGTGGAACCTAGTGGAGATAACAGAGTCCATCGGCGTGTTAGTAACTCGGATTATTTATTCATGAACCGTAACTATGAGCTCCCCGCTTCTCATCAGCCCCGCGCTGGTCCCCCCGTTGTAGTCAACAGGTAGTACCGGTATTGCCCCGACTGACCCTTAGGTTCAAAGTGATAGTGCTTCGAATGCCAGATCCAACTCTGAGCGAGGTGGTCCATCCCAGAAACCTTATCCAGCAACCGACTCATTCCGTCCAATCCTACCGACCGGGCCATTTCTTTGGCATTTTCCAAGGGAGGATACTTTCCCCAGCCCAAGTAGTATACGCGGCCGTGCCTTAGAATCCTGTTAAGTTCGTCGGGGTTCGACAAATATCGGTCTCCATAGAAGCGCTTCAGCCGGCTCTGCCAGGCTGCACTCAGTAAGGATGTTCCGTCTACTGACGTCGGAGTATTGACATTGAAAATGCGCGCTTCAGGTCTCATAATCCTCAAGAAGTGAAAGTCCGAATAGGACCATGGAACAAGCAGGCAGGCTGAGTTGTCCGACCCTAGAATAGAATCCACTGTTCTGAGAAGGGCGCTCCGGTCCAATTCGTAGGGCATCAACTTCACAAGAAAGACATTGGCAGAAATAGTAAAAAGCAGGACCCCTGCAAGCAACAAGTGGCTGAGGCGCCGGTTCGTTAGGGATTCGATCAATGGGGTAAGCCCCAGACTGCCCAATCCAGCAAGGGGCAGGAGAGCGCTGGTAAGATACCGAGGCTCGACCATGTAATTCACTGTGACCAGGAGATGAGGCAAGACGGCTAGAAGGAACCACAACGCGAACAGTTGCACCGTTCGATTTTTTCTTCCAATAAATGACGCCACTCCGAACAGATAAACGAAGCCGCCGAATGTCGCTATTCCCAAGGCCGACATGGCGGTTGACTTGATCCCCCCGGTGACAAAACCCTCGAAATAGGCTAACAGATTGTCGGGATGTACGCCCAACAAGAACAACACTGTCAAATAGAGGGGAGCAGATATCAAGAGCACGCTGACGGAGCAGAGTAGCAGGTCTTGTCTGAGCCGGCGAGTCTCTGAAGTGAAAGTCAGAGCTCCAGCAAGTGCGACCAGCGGAATCACCATATCCACCCGAGCCAGCGCCGTGAGAGCCAGAAAAACACCTGCGCCCAAGAGGTATCGGAACCGATTTCGGAAATGTGTCTGAGATCCCTTAAGAAACAGGAGGCAACTAAGTGTCACTAGTGGCAAAGCGGTTGTTTCAGACAACAGCTTTCCAGACAGATACGGTACGACTGGCGTAAGCAGAAAGCAAAGCACACCGAGTGAGGCTGACAGCTGGTTCTTGAGCAGGTTCTGCAAGACTTGGTAGAAAAACAAAGCCGACAGAGCCATCCACAGCATGGAAAGAGTCACGGCGAGCGTCAGGCCCCCTTTCGCGGGAGGTACCAAGAGAAAAAGGATCTTTAGTACACCGAGGTGTAGGACCTTGGCGCAATAGAAGCCTGCTGAACTAGCCTCATCGATCGAGTGTCCAACTTGCTGAGGATTAAAGACGCCCAAGAGAATTTCCTGGAAGGAGAAGTTGCAGGTCAGGTAGAGAAACCGAACCTCATGCCAGTGGTGAAGTCCGTCCCAAGAGATGAAGGCCGTTACGGCCATGGTGAGGACCAAACCGATGATGCAGGACAGTCGCTGTTCCCGGGAATTCATCGCAAGTCCGACTTGGTTGAGATCATGAACGTCCCGCTGCCTTCACTGAGGGGTAACACTCTTCCATTGTTTCTTCCACGTTCACGGTAAGCCCTTTGGCAATCCTGTAATACTCGATTACCTTGTTGAGAATAGCGGTAACGCCGAGGGTCGGTTGGTATCCAGTGAGTTTGTTGATCTTACTTATGTCTGGAAAACGGCGGGGCATATCTTCGAAACCCTCTTCGTAGGCTTTGTGATAAGGAATGTGAACGATCTCTGAGGCACTATGAGTAAGGTCCTTGACCAGTCTAGCCAAATCTCCAATGGTTATTTCATCGCGGCTACCGATGTTGAATACCTCACCTATCGCATCCGGATGTCTGCCAAGACTTATGAGCGCTTGAATCACGTCACCTACATAAGTAAAGCTCCGGGATTGCTTTCCGTCACCATAGACTGTAATCGGATTCCCCATCAGTGCCTGCCTCACGAAAGTGGGAACGACCATGCCATAACGGCCAGTTTGCCTAGGCCCGACGGTATTAAAAAGACGAAATATGATCACTGGGAGTTTTTTTTCTCGATAATAGGCCAGTCCGAGGAATTCATCTACTGCCTTAGAGCAGGCGTAGCTCCATCGTCCTTTCGTAGTCGGACCCAACACCAAATCTGCATCCTCCCGAAACGGAATTTGAGTGCTCTTGCCATACACCTCCGAGGTGGAAGCGATAAGTACTTTTTTGTTTTTCTTGCAGGCATGACGAAGCACGACCTCAGTGCCGTGAACGTTGGTTTCAATGGTCCGCGTAGGACTCTCAACGATCAGTTTGACCCCAACTGCGGCTGCCAAGTGATAAACTATGTCACATCGGTCAACCAGTTCGGCGAGCAAATATTGGTTATTAATTGTGTCGATGGTATAACCAAAACCCGCCCTTCTTTTGAGATGGTCTACGTTTTCGATGCTACCTGTGGACAAGTCATCGATGATATGCACTTCTTCGCCCCGGTTCAGTAATTCCTCAGCCAGATGGGATCCGACAAACCCTGCTCCACCAGTGATTAGTACTTTCATCATTGCCTCCTCAGACAGTAGTCAATCAAGAGTTCAAACCTCGATTGGATTGTTGTTTTTCATGCTCCCTGCAAAAGACCACTTCTTGGTTGCACACTCGTGCTTTGAGTGCGCCAAGGATGCTTTGAACGTTTTTGAGGCTACAAAATATCCTTAAGGTTGAGGCAAACAGCAACCAAACTGTTCCGTCCGAAACTGGCAGCTGGTCCTTGATCAGGTTCAGGAAGACTCGGTAGGTAAAAGCGCAGACAGAGCGATTGACGGCATGGAAAGGGTCACAGCGAGCACCAGGCTTCCCTTTGAAAAAAGTACCAGTGAAAAAGGAGCTTCAGCAGGGCTTGGTGTAGGATCTTGGAGGAATAAAAGTCCGCTGAACTGGCCTCGTCGAACAAGTTCTTTTGTTTGATGGGAGTAACAGCCGACGGGATTCTCCCAGGCTAGGTAGAGAACGTCGCGGCCAGTGTAGTGAAGCCCGTCTCAAAAGATGATCGCGGTTACGACCATCGTGATGGCGAGACGATGACGCAGAACAGTCTGTGAACTCACCGTTTCAGTCCACCATCCATCTCTGCGCTTTGCACATCCGCAACGGATATTGATCTCCACGAGAGCAGGTTGCCGAGGACATAAATCAGCCCTCCAACCAGAGGCAAGGTCATCGAAACCGCAAAACTAAAGAGTGAAATGCCCAAAGCTTCTGACGCGCCCACACCCAAAGGCGCAAAAAAATAGACGTAAGCCCCTTCTCTGACACCCAGCCCCCCGAACGAAACTGGAATCATGGTCAGAACGTGGATCAGCGGAACAAAAACGAGAAAAGGCAGGATCGTCATGTGCAACCCCAACGCTCTAGCAGCTATGAAAGGAACGAGAATTCCTAGCAGTGGGCTTAGCAAACCCATTGATGCACTCACAATAAGGGCGCGCTTTGCTTTCGAATAAGTCAGCATGATTTCGAAGAATCTGGTTAGCCAGCAACTCAGTTTTCCCTCAGGGATTCGAGCCAGTGCTCGCGACGCTAGACTCCACGTTGCGGGCGTCGCAACGCCAAAAGACACGACTCCAACGCACAACAACATCATGCCAACAAGCCGCCAGAAAACCTGATTGCTTGAAAGGCCCGACGCTTGGGCTGTCAGCGTCATTCCCGCGGCGGTCAGAATGCATAGCCCAACCAGGTTCACGAGATTTTGCATCAAAAGCGAAGAGATTGATTCCTGCACTCTTGAGGTCACCCTGCCAAGCTGTTGCATTTTGATCAAATCGGCGCCAAGGCTCGTCGGCAAGAAAAACCCAAAAAAGTTGCTCGTCGCGTGAATGTAGAGCAACTTTTTGAACGGGATCCTGATTTCCTGAGATCTCAATAGAACACTCCAGTTGAGGCATCGGAGAACCGCGTCTGTAAACACCAGGACCACACTTGCCAAAAACCACCAGGGCTCAAGGAGCAACAACTCTTCACCGACCCGCCGCAGTCCGGCCGTCCAGAATAGAAGCGCCAGTAGCAGGAAACTCACGCCAAGTTTCACAATCAACGACTCTGATAGCTTTTTCCTTTCCATCTCTAGTTCTAATCTGGCTCTCACTCGGTGTCCCTGCCTCGAGGCCGCTGATGTCATTTGAATCGAGTTCTAGTATTACTTTGCTAAGTTGACAACAGATTCTTGGGATGGCCACCCACCCAGTCGACCTAACGCGGGTAATACTAACAACCCTGAGCTCAGTCCCCTTGATAAGCCAGGAACACAGATCCGTGCCTCAAGCGTCTTCTGAGTTTGTGGCGAACAACGTCCAACAGTGATGTCCTTTTTTCTCCAGGCAAAGTAAAAAAAAAGTCTGCGGTCAATCTGCCGATTCTATAAGGATCTGTCCCAATCCTTGGAATTCGCTTGTGATCAGCCTCAATCCAAAAACCTGTTCGGAAGCCAACCTCTTGTGATACCTCCAAAGCCAACTGACTGCCTACTCCCCAGGGAAAGCACAGATGGGAGACCTTCCGTTGAGGGAGAAACGTCTCGATGGCTCGCTTTGAGAGTTGGAACTCGCTTCGCAGCGACTCGCGGGTTTCCTCGCCCGTCTCGAAACGACCGCGTGGTCCACCGCCCCGTTTCCAGTTTCGAACCACTTCAAGCAGCTTGGCTTTCCATCCGGGCCTGTCGAAGAATCTCGGGCCGCCTTCGAACTCCACATGCCGGACGCAAGTGTCTCTCAAAGTGGGATCGTCAAAATAGCGTGCCCTTCCGGCTGAAAGCGGAGCGGCCTCGTAGATCGGGCTGCCAAAACTGACCTGCGCCAGCGGAAGGTCCGAGCCTCTGTTATTGCTGAGCGGAATCTGCCAGCGATGAAAGTGTTTCTGAACGAATGGCCGATAGAAATCGACGATGCGATCCGAAACCGGCAACATTGCGTGGAGGTGAGTATGGGACTCAAAGTCGAAGACTCCACTCTTGGCCATGGTCTGAATCTCCTGAACCGTGAGAAATGGGGACTCGCTGTGATCTCTTCCAGCGATATCGAGAGGTGATGTTGTTCCCCGCTTGACATCATCCAGGTTTGGCAGGTACTCAGAGCTTGATCTTACTAGCGAGGAAACCAGGAACACGGTAGCCTTAAGGCCGTAGTCCCGCAGCACCGGAAAGGCACAGCTCCAGACACTGCCCCAGCCGTCGTCAAATGTCAGGAGGATGGGACGCTCTGGAGCTTCCAAGCGTCGGGTCAAGATGTCGTAAAACTCCGATATTGAGAGAGTCGTGTATCTATTTTCAGCCAGGAACTGAGCATACCGTTCGAAGGAATCGGTTTCCGCTCCGTGAAGACAGAAGACCGGAATCTCGCCTTTCCGAATATCGCTCCCATAGACGAAGGCTGGATAGCGAAATCGGACTAACTCGAAAGCAATGCTACTTACTTCGTGCAGATTCTTAGCTAAGCGACTTAGCATCTGCTTTCCAGCAGTCTCAAGAACAGATCCATGTGAGCTCTGGCCGTTGCGCCAAACGTGAGACTGCTTTCCACTTTCTCTCTGGCCTTTTTAGCCAACTCCAAAGCCTCCGAGGGATTCCTCAAAAGCTCCATCATCGCCGCCAACAACTCCTCGTCGTTGTTCGGAGGGATTAAATATCCATTCTCGCGATTGACGACAAGATCGGGAATACCGCCGACGTTTGTGGCTAAAACGGGTAGCCGGGTGGCCATCGCTTCTATGATGGCCAGCCCCAACCCTTCATTCTCCGAAGGAAACACGAAATAATCGGCTGCCTGTAGATATTCATGAACGTTCGTTACGTAGCCGGTAAACGTAACCGTCCCTCCCACGCCGTTCTGCTGAACGAAAGATCGAAGAAACGCCTCGTTAGAAAGAGACTGATTACCACCAGCCCCAATAAACAGGAGATGAATGTCAGTACGATAAGCTAATAGTTTCTTCCAAACTCGCAGCAACGACTCGAGGCCCTTGCCACGAATGAGCTTTCCACTGTAGCAGAAGATCGTCTGACCGGGCAGGCCGAGCCTTGAACGGAGAATCGTCTTCTCCATCGAATCCAGCGGCGCAAAGAGGCGTGTGTCAACACCGTAATAGACTATGTGCACTTTGCCAGGATCGACCCCACTCATCGAGAACTCCCGCTCTATTTCCCTGCTAATTCCGACAAAGGAGTCTGCACGATGCAAGATCCTGTTCCTTGCCCAAATGTACAGTCGAAAGAGAAGTCGGGTCAGAGTTTGAGTCTTTCCCATATACTCCCAGAACGGATAGTCTCCAGACATCTCTCCGATGCACGCTGCCGAGAGCACGCATTTCTTGCCCAATACCTTAGCGGCAAGCACACCCAACACGCCCAGAACTCGAAATATGTTGACATAGATGATGTCATATTTCTTGCGCAGCTGAACAAGCTTCCAGAACCCAGTGAAGGTCATGAAATACTTGGCCAAGGAACCCAATCGGACTGGCCCAACTCTGAAAATCTCAATGCCATTCACCGCCTCAAAAGACTGGAGATCCTTTCGGACACGACGGGTTACCACCAGCACGTTGACGCCCTGATTTCTTAATTGAGTCGCCAAACGCAGCCCAAATGTCTCTCCCCCACCGATCACTGGGAAGAAAGCCTCAGTAAGTATGCAGACACCGAAATCAGCCTTTTCCACTGAAGGGTAGTCCTCTGGAAGAAGTCCTAGAGAAATCGTCATTCCACGGGCATGATCTGCGCCTGAGTTACGTTCCGCTGAAAGAATCCACTGGGAGACTTCTGGATGGGGCCGCGGCTTCGCAGTGTCGACCTCAATCCTCGAGCCTAGCTCCGCGTCTAGGATTCGGTCTATTGAGCTAGCCTCCTACCAAAAGCCTTTGAACGAAAAGGCTGCATGAATCTTCGACGCAAGAGCTGCAAGACAATACGCCGCTGCTATGCAGCCTTTCTGATTTTGGACAGCAGGGAATCATACAGCTGCTCCAGATTCCTTACGTAGTTCTTGACGTCGTGGACTTGGGAGGTCTCCTTTCCCCTGACTCCCAATCGTTCAGCCTCGTCTTTATTGCTCAACAAATAGATGATCTTTTCTGCGAGTAATCTTACATCTCGAGAGGGAATGACAAGTCCATTGACGCCATCCTCTACCGTTTCCACCATGCTCGTGACAATGACCGGCTTGCCCATGGCCATTGCTTCGATCACGGGCAGAGGGCTGCCACCCTCAGAGTGATAAGAAGTCAGCACTTTTATGTCGAAGGTACCCAAGATTGGCGCGACTTTTTCAACATAGCCGACAAAGACCACATTGTTTTGCAAACCCAAGTTGAGCGATAGTTGTTTCAGTTCGTTGCGCAGTGGGCCATCGCCAACGATGACAAACATGGTCTGTGGAAATGCCTTGAGGACCTCCGGCGCCGCTTCCAAGAGATATCGGGTTCCTTTCTCTTCGAACAATCGCGTCACGGTGCCAACCACCTTATGGTCGGGTGCGATTCCCAAGGTCTGCTTCGCGGCTGTGATTTGGTCCGCATCCAGAGCTCTGAATTCCTCGAAAGATGCGCAGTTGTACATTACCGTAATCTTTTCGGCCGGGAGCTTATATCGATAGGCCCACCAGTCTCTGGCCGAATTCGAGACCGCGAGATAAGCCTGGGCAAAGCGACCCAATGTCCTGTCGCTTACGTGCTGGATGAAGGGATAGTACTTGCGGGTGTCGTGAAAATG
>Ga0187893_10014453_pt1 | contig 10760 bp, 9 predicted proteins | sample MA1701074metaG_FD_139574 | JGI IMG/M metagenome (GOLD analysis project Ga0187893, IMG submission 139574) | White microbial mat communities from a basaltic lava cave in the Kipuka Kanohina Cave System on the Island of Hawaii, USA - MA170107-4 metaG ...
GCGCAAAGTGGATCCATTCGTTACCAAACCCCAGAGCGCTTCCGTTCTATTCAAGTACTCTTGAAGAAGCGAATGAGGCGCCATACGCGGTTTTCCCGAAACTGGAACGCGACCCAAGTCCTGACCGGCGCCCACGATGTGGATCGGGGGCGAATCTTCGGGCTCTCCCGCACGATGCGAGATGGCGAGACTTACACCGTCAACCGAATAGGCCCTTGGGTTGTATTTCGGCTCGTAACCCAGTAGACCCAGGAATGGAATCATCCAGGCATCACGGGTAGCGCTCGTTGCGAGGTCGCGCTTCGGAAGCTTCTCTAATCGGTGCTGAAAAATCTCCCACTGAGATCGAACATCCGCGAAGACGTACGCAATCTCGTCTGTAAGGCTGCGTTTAGCGTCGACGCCAAAATCGGAAGGCTTTTGGCCGGGCAGTTTGCCCGCGAGCAATTGATCGAGAATATCCGGCCCAAGCAGGCCACCTTCTATTCGAATCGAGGGAAAAGTAGCCATTTCTAAACGACCGGCTGCAATACAAGAAGTCCGAGCAAGTCGGGAGGAAACTGAGGCTCAACTGCGAGTTCACGAACCCTCATCGCTACCGCCTGTCGAACGCGTTTGTGGCTTCTCTCAAGATCTTCAGATCTGGCGTTTATCTTTTCATTTAGTGCCGACTCGAGCTTTGGCCATGCAAGGAGTGCAGCATCGATGAGTCGGCGCTTCTCGGGCATAGGAATGTTCGCATCTGGTTTTGCATTTGCAAGCAGACGTAACGCTTCCTTGTCCTCATACCAATCCCTACCGATTTGAGGTTCAGGTTGTAAGCCACTGAATCCCGCTACCAGTACTTCTTCTGAAAGAAGAGGAGCGCGATTGGGTTGTGTGAGTAGATAACGGACTCTTAGCAGGAGAATTGTCGATAGTCTCTGCACGGCGCGAGTCCGAATCACTCCGCAGCGCGAGGCTAAACCTGAACCGCCTTGCGTCAATGCCTCCTCCATCAAGAACCTGGCGAGTGAAACAACAAAGCGATGATTTCGTCCTAGATATTCTGCTCCCTCGGGCGTGGGCGAAACAAAACTTATGGTCCATCCTCCGTCCTTTACGGAAGGAAGCGAATACGTAATGGTAGGCGGCAAAGTGATGTTGGCTCCAGGGTCAACGGCAACTCGAAATACATCGGTTCGCTTGTCCTTTGTGATTCTCAAGCCAATTCGTTGAGCGGCATTCAGTACGAATTCACGCACGGCATCTGGATCACCGAGCACGGCATCGGTAGCTTCAAGTTCTCGCTTCACTTCATCGGGCTTAAGCGCGCGTTGTGCGAACCGGGTACGATTGACGCGCTCCCGTTCTGCATCACGTTCCCAACGCTTATGAAGCGCTTCTACTTCAGGAGCTTCGCTTCCGAAATCGAACTGCAACTGATCGGCTCCAGTTCGGCGACCACGCAGGAATAGTGCGTTGAGCACGGCTTGAGTTACCGTCTCACTCTCTTCTGGCACCGGCACATAAGTGCCCAGAGTCTTGTGAATCTCGCGAGCTTTATTCAATAGGACATCAAGAACAACTCCGTCGACGGCGCTTTCGGGACTAAAGTAGCGAATTGCTTTAACCACCTTCGCCCTTTGCCCAAAGCGATCGACACGTCCCTCTCGTTGCTCAAGTCGATTTGGATTCCAGGGTAAGTCGTAATGTAAGGCTGCATTGAAGGCGTGCTGGAGGTTAATGCCCTCACTCAAACAGTCAGTTGCAACCAGAACGCGTTGTTTTTCATCCGCAAGTTCCTCGATTTTTGCGCGCCGTTCGTCATCGCCCAACCCACCGGTAATTGCAACAACCCTGACATTGGGGTGGGACCGTGCAAGCTCCTTTTGCAGACCTTCTGCCACGTATTCAGCGGTGGCGATATATCGACACCAAATGATCGGATCGAAATTCTCGCGCAGAAGCTTAGAAATTAGTTTTGAGCACTCTCCAAGTTTTGTGTCCTTAGGCGAGTGTAAAAGTTTCTCCGCCAGTCGCCCGAGATCTCGCAGGCGACGGCTTTCTTTATCCTCCAGAGTTGCTTCCGCTGACTCAATCGGGGGTGTTGGCTGGTCATCATCGGTGACATCATTGGATGACTCAAAGACAAAGGAGCGAAAATCGATCTCCTCATCGGCATCGGTCAGAGCATCATGCCGTGTCTGTAGCGCCGCAAGCGCCGCAGCCGGGCTCGACATCACACAACGTAGGAGTGCAAGAGCACCCCAATAGCGCACCCTTTGGCGGCGTTTGTCGAGAGCCTGGCCGGATCGGACAATCTCGGAGCAGAAGTCGTAAGTCTTCATGAACAAGGTTTGATATTCAGGTGATAGCCTGTAAATCTCGTCAGCCGACTTACGTTCGGGAAAACAATGATCTCCCTCCCAGTCGTTCTCGATGTCGCGCCTGGTGCGCTGAACGAAATGCCTCGCAAGTTCAATGCGTTGCGGCTCCTTAAGAGCAGCAACCTGCCATTGGCCGAATTCCGGTTGCAACAGGGCAAGTAAAGACTGAAAAGCTGCTTCGATGCCTGAGTGCGGAGTAGCGGTGAGGAGCACCAGATGCTGGTTTTCCAATTTTGCAATTTCTCGGACCAGCGCGTGACGCTGTTGTTGATTCTGATTGTTACCTGTGGCGGCTGCGGAACCGTGTGCCTCGTCGACAATCACGAATTCAGGGCGGTCAAGAAGAAAAAGATGTTTGTTGCGGTCACTCTTTACGAAGTCGATGCTGGCAACTTGAATCGGATAATACTTATAGATGCTCTGACTTCCCGTCTTCCTGCGTTCGAGTTGGCCCACAGTTCCAGACCTAATAACGACCGCATCAAGATTGAATTTTTCAGAAAGTTCCGTTTGCCATTGGTCGCACAGGTAAGGCGGACAGAGTACACACAGCCGTTTGATTTCGCCACGCTCATAGAGTTCGCGGGCGATGAGCAATGCCTCGATGGTTTTACCAACGCCTACGTCATCAGCAATCAACATTCGAACCGGATCGACACGAAGCGCCATTAGCAACGGGACGAATTGATAGATACGTGGCCTGATGGAGATTCTGCCGAGCGAGCGGAAAGGAGTCGCACCTTCGCGAAGGGTCAGACGAGCAGCTTGCCAGAGAAGATGAGCGCTCGCTGCGTCTGAGAGGTCGTCCACGGTCGGTGGTTCAAACTTGGAGGGCCGAACACGCTCTTCGGAAAGCTCGTAACCGATGAGATCGCTCAGACCCTTATGGACCGCCACAACTTCGTCAGTCGCGCCAGTCAAAGGGCGAAGTAGATACACGTTCGCCTCCTCATTGGGAAGGAGAACCCAATCTCGGTTGCGGCAGCGTACAATTGATCCAGGGTTCATCGTATCTTTAAGTGCTGGGATTGAGTTTGAGACGAGCTTTCTTCTTATCATGAGCGAGGATCGCGCGACAAAACTCCACGAGTTCCTCTTCTGAAAGATCGTTCTTGCAGTCATTCGTTCGCCATGAACAAATACGAAACTCGCCCGCAGTCAAATCATCCCCGAAATGATCGACTGTTGGCATGTTGCCAAATGACTTCTTATATAGTCGTCGTCCTTCCTTCGACTCTGCATTGTCATAGCTGTTAATGCTCCCCCAAGCTAGATCTTCGCCCGTATAGTCATCCAACCCCCTGCTTCTGAGTACTGCCGCGTGAATCGCAATCATATAAGTTTCTCTTCGCGCTCCGGTATGCCCTCGCTTGCGATCACGCCGAGCGTGCGAAATCGCTCTCCCATTGAGCCACTTTTTATAATCCTCGGGTGTACAACGGCCGTTAAGAAATTCCGGAAACAAATATTTTTTCGAAACCATCGTGTTCTTATGTAAAAACGCAGATTAAAGTAATCGGCGTGGTATTCATCAAACAATAAGCCTGTTTTGAGCATTGGCGGATTTTGGATGAGGTTTCCCGTCTGGTCCTAGTTCGATCAGTTGCAGCTTTTCCAGCCGTAACCTCATCATTGATGCCGAGACGCCGAATGTTTCAGCGAGACGATAAATGGGACACCAACCACTCAAGCTCGGAACTCTCTCAAGTTGTTCTTCCAGACGATCGTGGGGTATCCGCAAACATAATGAGAAATGTTCAGCTTGCCAAAACACCCATTCCGGCTCGTAGTGAGTTTGTATTTCCTTAAGTGTTCGGTGTGCCGTTTCACTGATCCAAGCATTCTTAGCCAGCGTCTCGTTGAAAGCTTTACGCGTCATCTTAGACTTCTCAACCTCTTCGCGTGAAAGCCCATATTGATACCAAGAACTTTTATGGAATACCAAAGGAGCAGATTCAGCCGAGTTTTCGAATAATGACAAGTTCGCTGAAGACGAAGTGAAAGTGTCCGAATGTTTCAGTATCCGATGACCGCTTTCATGTCCCAGGCAAGCACAGTAAACATCTGGTCTCGACTCGAAAAGCGCTCGATGCTTTTCGTTAATCGTAATTAAGCCATCGTCCTTTGGACTATAGCTTGCGAAAAAAGCTGCACCTTCTGGTTCCTGAATATCTTCCCAGACAGTAGACACTTCCAGAAGATCGAGGAATCGATCCATATCGACCGGGAATCCCATGGCGTTTCCACCCGTCGAGCGGTAAGCCTTATTAGCGGCGAGCGCTATTTCGTCTACCTTTGAATTTGGTACGTATCGAGATGGCTTCGGTATTTCTGCTTCGATAAGGAGCATTCACTTTCCTTTTTCCTTAGGTTTGCGCTTCGCCTCAACTTCAGCGTTCACCTGCTTCAATATCTCGTCGATCTTTTCGGGCGGCAATTTGGCGGCGGCTTGAAAAAGTTGACCAAGCTCCGGCCTCTTGCTTGCGATGCGAGCTGCTTTCTCGATGTCTTGGTGAATGCGACCCGCCTCAGCAAGTAATTCTCCACGTTCTTCCTTGGTGCATTTCAGCGCATCGGCGATTTTTTCGATAGTTTCCCTAGTAGGCTGGGAATCAAATCTGTCGTTTTCCAATCTGGAAAAGTAGCTGTAGTCCATTTCGATTTCTTGGGCTACTTCGCGCTGAGTCATTCCCTTTTTTCGACGGATGCGCTCTAAGGTTTTACCGAAAGACATTGAGTCTCCTCTATGGGCGGTAATTAACCGTTACGGAAAAGTTGACAGTGACTATCAACTTTTGCTAGCCTTCCGTTGATAGTGAGTGTCAATGATACCGACTATCAACCAGCGAGTAAACAAGAAATACGAGGAACAACCATGGGCCGGTGGACTGATTTAAGAAAGATTTCGGACAGGTATTGCTGGTACGACGAGTATTTCGATTATGACGGCCCTGCTTGCTACGAGCTCGCGATAGCTGGCCCGAGAAGTGGATCACCGAGAATTGTTTATGTTGGCGAAACTGAGAATGAGCGTGCTCGCCTTTCATGTTACGCACGTCATGGTTCGCACTTGTCCCAGATAATTGACTGGCACCTACGAGAGGGCTGGTTGCTTTATTGTCGTGCATATGCCGTGAGTTCAAAGGAAGCTGCAAGGCGAATGCAGGACGTTCGGCTCTCCAGATTCTTTTATCCTTGGAATGTGATCGGCATGCGGTAATACATTACGATTCAAGCTAAGAAAGAGGTTCAAAATGGCGATAACAAAGAGGCAGGCACTACGCTCAATCGCGGCGCAAGCGAGAAAGCACGCTAACCTCCCCTTCGATTCCTCCGCACTTCTGCCCGAGACCGAACTAAAGGAATATCTACGTTCAGCCGAAGGCTACTACAAACGCTTCGCCGAGTTTTCGGAAGGCCAGCCACTACAACGTGGTGGTCACCCTGATTACAACTTCCTGGCGCAAGAGCCTAACATCGGAAAGACCACGGAGGGCAGTGTTACGACATTCTTCATGGATTTGAAGAACTTTACTAAGTATTGCTGTTTCCTGTCACCTGCCAAAGTTTACCAAGCCAAGTATGCGACTATTGAGGCGATCATTGGCATCTGTCACCTACACGGCGGCCACCTTCACGACATAACTGGGGATGGTGTGATGGCTTTCTTTGGTCGAAAGGAAAGAAATGATCTTGAATCCGCGCGAGATGCCTTAAATGCGGCTGCGGACGCGATGCAATTGTTGGAGCAGGAAGTTATCTCCGAGTACAACGACAACTCGCAGTATCCAAACATTCACCCCAAGATCGGTCTGGATTTTGGAAAGGCTTTGTGGGGCGCGTATGGAGCAGCACCGGTCTTCGAGGTGAAAGCTACGGGCTTTTATGTTGACGTGGCAAATAAGATGATGTCGAGTCGCAATTCTCAAGAGGTTGCAATAGGCAACGAGCTCCGGGATCTGCTAGGCATTGACGACGAATACCTTGAAACCGGCTGGACATACGACCGGCAGATGACGGTCGACCGCGAAGAAAAGAGGATCTCATACAAGACGTGGATTTTTAATTGGCGCAAGCATCTGCGTGATCATGACGAGAAGGATAAAGACCTTGCGCGAATGGGTATTGTGAGTGTCAATGCCCCGTTTGTGAAGAAATCCAGAACGACTTTAGGTGATGCCCCGTTGGCATGAGATGTAGCTTCAGGCAAAAACTAACAGCTCTTCGTGAAGCTTATCTCGCTCAGGAAGAAGCCCTTTACCCAACACTCTCTTACGGAACATTTAAGAGAGTCAAAGATTGGAACGATAAGGGACCCACAGTCATTTGGGAGGGTACAATATTTTCTCCGGAATTATCCGGGCTCTACAAGGTTCAGATTTACTATGGAAAGACCTACCCGTTTAAGCGTCCGAGCGTTTACCCACTAGACCCACGCATCGAGAATCAACGTCATCAAGAGCCAACCAAAGGAAGAACAGACTTGCCAGGTGGCCTGTGCCTTCTTCCGCACAACCCTGACAGATGGGTAGTTGGTCTAACTTGTTCAGATCTACTTGAACGCGCCGTGCTTTGGTTTAAGGCTTACGAGAATGGCACGCTTGATTATGAATTTGCGCCACCTGAAATCGAGCGATTCTTTCCAGCGACGAACCAGTTAGCGGCGCCACGAATTATCTTGGTGGATAGCTTGCTGAAATCGAACGCTCCGGATCGGACCGGCGGTTGTTTGGTGATGCCCACACGGTCTGGAAAATTCGGTTTTCTTTATGTGTTCGGAGAAACTGAAACAAACGCTGCTATCGAAGAGTTAACGCGGCTGCTTGGTCTGATCTTACCTGGCGAATCACTCTCAAAGGATGGATGGTTAGCCGGCGATTGGTTTGAACTGGACCACGAGCCGCCCATGCCGGTCCCATTGAACTCCGCCGACTTCTTGAAGTTGCTAAGTGATAGTGGTAGAGACATCGCTGAAGTGCAATCGTTAGCGCGGAAAAAGCCGCAAGTAGTCGCGCTGAGATACCCCACGCCCGCCGGGCTGCATTGGCTGATTTTTCAATCGAAGTTTATCTTCCCAGAACGCGCCGGCGTCAGGAAAAAGAGCTTCGCCTTAAAGTTGCGCGAAGTAAACAAAGGACACGCGCTTAAGTTGCATGGCGCATATCACATAAATCGGGAAACTATATTTCGTCGCGTGAGTGGTTACGATGTGGAAAAACTTGCCAACAAAAGTTGTCTATTGCTGGGATGCGGATCTATTGGCTCTCGTGTAGCGGAATTACTGATCAGGTCCGGAATCGGTACGATGGTTTTGGTTGATAAGGAAGAAATGAGGGCAGGCAATGTTTGCCGACATGTGCTTGGCCTTGACTATATCGGACAGAACAAGGCCCAGGGTCTCAAGCAATTCCTGCACAAGCGAAATCCGGAAGCAAAGATAGCGGGGTTTGCATCGGATATCTTGAGTGAGCCCGAAACACTTTCAGAGATGGTGCGAGTCGCCGACTTGGTAGTGTCTTGTTTGGGAAACGACGCGGCGGAGCTCTTCGTGAGTTCAGCATCGTTGGCTAATGACAAGACTGTTTTGTTTTGTCGGTCTTACTTACAGGGAAGAGTGGGGCAGATATTCCTCTTCCAACCTCCGGCACATCATTCGTGTTTCGATTGCGCGTCGCTGTATCTTGAGTCCCCCGATTGTACAGTGCCGAGACTCCCAGAGGTTCCATATGAAGAGATGGTGGGATTGGACGCCGACTGTGGCGCAGCATTCCTGCCGGCAAGCGCGATCGACTTAGACTTGATTTCCCTTCACGCGGCTCGAATGGCTCTAAGTATCTTTCAGAATGAAGAGACAATTGCCAATTACTGGCTTATTCGCGGACGCGATTTTTTGCCAGGCGAATATCCTGAGATAAAAGGCGACTTCCGTAACGCATTCACTCAACACCCGTATAAGATTCCGCAAAACGCCGAATGCCGGACCTGTCGTTTGGGATTAGATCTCAATGCTAAGAAAACGATGGCGTAAATCGCTTGGCAAACTGATGATTTGCTCATCAGTTCTAGATTTCATCGAGAAGGAGTCCGCAAGAGCCTTACGTACTGAAACAGGCGGGGTTTTGGCCGGTAAGGGAGATGTGATGTCGGGTGCCCATATTACAAATGCGAGCAAACCCGGTCCAAAGTCGAGGCGAACAATGTTTTCTTTCAAGCGTGACACCCAATACTGTCAGAAGTTCTTGGACGAGATAGCTATTAAGTCTCAAGGTCAGATTGATTATCTGGGCGAATGGCACAAACATCACGAAGAATCACCGATGCCAAGTTGGAGAGATATTACAACATCGACGAACATTGCGATGAGTTCTGATTACCACGTGCATCGATGCCTGTTGTTGATCATAGGCAGTTCAAACCGCCGCGCTTCGCTCCGCGCTTTTGTCGTAGATCGGGATGGTATTGTTGCTGAGATCCCGTGGGATGTCTGCACCGATGATGGACCAAGTAACAAACCACCCGTTTCCTAGTGGTTCTGGCTGAGGAGTACAAGTATTAACTAGTCCTATTTGTTAGGAGATCAGGATGATTGAGAGATTTTCGGGAACCAGTAATCGTCGAAAACTGATCGAAGCGATTAAGAGACAACTAATCATACGGGATGATGAAGAATTAGCGGCACGACTTTGCGATGAACTCGAACTCCTTGAAGTAGAACCGGGAGCGGTAATAATTCAACAAGACAGTGATGATGACGACCTTTACTTAATACTTGCGGGGAGGGTTTCAGTACAGGTTCACGGACGAGAGGTAGCAGTCCCGAAGGCTGGCGAGCATGTTGGTGAAATGTCTGTCATTGATCCCAGCGCCAAGCGATCCGCGACAGTATTTGCCTTAGAACGGACCGTTATTGGAAGACTCTCGGAAGCAGTCTTTAGTAGACTGGCGGACGATTTTCCGAATCTTTGGCGACGGTTAGCCGTTCAGCTTGGTGAGCGCTTACGCCAGCGCAATGATCTCATTATTCAGAAGAATCCCCGTCCCGTCATATTTCTCGGATCTTCGAAAGAGTCGCTCGCAATCGTTCGCGAGATTCAGAATGGTCTTCAATACGACGATTTTGTCGTGCGGCCTTGGACAAGTGGCGGAGTTTTTGGCGCATCGAGCTTTCCGATTGATGACCTTGCACAACAGGTCCGAACCGCAGACTTCGCGGTATTTGTCCTTGGACCAGATGATGTGGTTGTAAGTCGCAATCAGGTATCAGACGCTCCTAGGGATAACGCAATTTTCGAACTTGGACTCTTTATGGGGGCATTAACGCGACAAAGAACATTTATGGTTCTGCCACGCGGCCAAGACATCAAAGTACCGTCGGATCTGCTCGGACTGAAGCCCTTGGAATACTCTTCAGGCACTCCAGACACGTTGCCTGATCGAATCGGTCCCGTCTGTAATGAGCTACGTAAGATCGTTAATGAAAGAGAGACGAAGTGAAAAACATATGCAGATTTGGAAAGTTCTTAATTCATTTTTTGTGACGCCGTTGTGACGTAAGTGCAGATAGATCGAAGCGGGTGGCGTTAAGCTCCATATAGAAACATATAAAATCCCAGGAAAATCGTCTTGGCTGCAACCTCTATTAATGTCAGTTAGTTAAGAAAAAGAGCAGAGCCGCGTTCGCAATAACTGAGGCCAGGGGGTTCGATGCCCCCCTCTTCTCCACCGAGGCTGGCCTTAATAGCTGATAACAGGTCGATCTTTGGTCGCTGGAAACATAACAAATGTTAGTAAATCGTAAGAGGCCTAACCTGCCTGAGAACTAGTGAGACCATACTCTCAATCAACGGTCGAAGGTTGTGGCTAGTAGCTGTCCTGGCAATTTGACTTGGGAAATTTGTCTGGCTTCTCGGACGCATATTCGAATGCGCGGTGAATACTAACGGTGTGGCGACAGTGAGTGTCGCGGTAATTGACGCAACCAAAGAATTGGCTCTTGTGCTTCGCTGAGGTTCTGATGACCATCGGAACCATTACTCCTTCCGAATCCGTACAATTAGGGCAAATAGGCCGGTGTTGGGCGCAAATCATTGCTTTGCCGACCAGTTCCTGAAGGCGCTCGCGCCAATTATCGGTGCAACGCACTGAGTGAGTCCAGTCGTCGATTTCTAGATTGGTTAAACAATCAAACACTGTGACACGCACGCAATCGGTATCGGCGCTTGTTCGCCATGGGACCACGCTTACGGCGAACTTTTCCTACTGTGGATTTCCAGATGTAGCCGTCGCCGTCCAGTTGAAATCGTCTGTCCAGGCAAGTCCTCAGGTCCTCTGGATTCATCGAGACACCTCTCTTCTTTTGATTCCTCCCGTCAACTAAGAACAGATCTGAGC
>Ga0187893_10014454_pt1 | contig 10759 bp, 6 predicted proteins | sample MA1701074metaG_FD_139574 | JGI IMG/M metagenome (GOLD analysis project Ga0187893, IMG submission 139574) | White microbial mat communities from a basaltic lava cave in the Kipuka Kanohina Cave System on the Island of Hawaii, USA - MA170107-4 metaG ...
CCAAGGCGACCGGGAAAGTCGACGAGATGCTCCGTGCTCTTGCCCGCTTTCGTGTCACGCAGTGGCACGATGACCACCCCGATCGGATTTCGGCCTATGGATTGCAGCCCGCCGCACTGACGCTTCGCGTTACTGTCGAGGAAGCCATTTCCGCGAAAACGGATGACAAGGAAGGCGAAGCGGGCGCGCCCGTGGGTCAGGACGCGGAAAAAAAGACTGAGGAACCACCTCAAAAGAAGATCTCCGTTTTCGAACTTCATCTTTCGAACCGCACGCCGATCGGCGAGGACACCAAAGTGTACGTTCGTTCGAGCGACGAGTCCGCCGTCGCGGTGGCGATGAAGTCCACCACCGACAAGCTCAAGCCCGTCATGGTCGAGTGGCGGGACATGAACATTACTTCCGCTCCCGTTGACGCTGCCTCGAAGATTGAACTGACCACGGCCGAAGGCGCCGCAACCTTCGTGAAAAAGGACGACAAATGGGTCTACGAGTCCGACAGCGCTCCAGCCGAGGGATCCGTCCTTTCAGAATGGCTCAAGGCGCTGAAAGATCTCAACGCCGCCGCGTTCGTTGACGGTGTCGATGTCTCGGCCGCCGGTTTGAGTTCTCCTCGCGCGGACATCCGTATTACGATTCCGGGCGCCGACGCCGTTGAGCACATCACCGTCGGCGGGTTCACCGACCCCGCGTCGAAATCGCTCGTTTACGTCCGTCGAGGCGAGGGTCCGACGCTCGCAAAGGTCCGCGCCGCGGACGCCGATAAGCTCATTCGCTCGCCGTCGGCGTTTCGGGATCGAACCATATTCAGCGTTCCGGCCGATGAGATTCAGGCAATTTCCCTGGACGCGGAAAGCCGTTTCGGCGCGGCGCGCACTTCGCTGAAACTGGAAAAAAAGGACAACCTTTGGACGATGACCCAACCGGTCGCGGCCGATGTTCGGGCCGACCGGGCGACGAAGCTGGCGGGCGCACTCGCGGGGCTCAAGGCCGTCGCCGTGGCCGGCGACGCGGGACGGGCGAGCGCGTTTGGCCTGAACGACCCCAAGGTAAGGATTTCGCTCGTCCGGCAGCCTCCCGCCGAGAATCGCCCGGGGCTGGACGCCGACGGTTCTGCCGCGCCGCCTCCGACGACTTTTGACCTGTTCGCCACCGAACACGAGGGCAAATGTTATGCCCGCCCGTCTGATCGTTCCCCGGTGTATGAAATCGCCCGCGACGTATTTGATCAGTTCTTTGCGGAATTTCGGACGGCGGAGGTATTCAAGTTTGACCCAGCCCAAGTCCGACAGTTGTCGGTCCGTTCGGGCAATCAGACTCATGAGTTGGTCAAGCAGGACGCCAAATGGGTGTATCAGCCCGAACCGGACCTGCCCATCGACGCGAAGAAAGTTGATGCCTGGCTGACGAAACTGAAGGATTTGAAAACCGAGCGATACGTCGCCTACGGCGCCGACCTTGCAAAGTACGGTCTCGCCTTGCCCGTACAGGACGTTGCGGTGACCTTCGAGGACGGATCGCTCCTCGGAATCTCGATCTCAAGTCAATCGTCCGAGCGGCCGCTTGAAAATGGTCAGTTTGCCGCGCGGAAACACCAGTCGGATGTGTTTCTGCTCAACGCGGAGGCCGTGCAAGGACTGAAATTCAATCTCGGCGACTTCGAGAAAAAATAGACTTGTTCATTGGCGACATCGGTGGAATTCTTCTTCCGCGTCTCGTTCATACTTCGAAATAAACGAACTGCGCTTGCCCGGGAATCTTCAAGAAATGAGGATGGCGGACTATTGGGACTCCCTTTCGAAGGTGAATTCCACGCCGCTGGCGTCGACGCGGATGCGGTCACCAGGCGCGAATTCCGCGGAAAGAATGCGGTTGGCCAGCGGGTTTTCGACGTGCTGTTGGATCAATCGCTTCAAGGGGCGTGCCCCGTAGGCGGGATCGAACCCGTCGGCGGCGAGGCGGTCCTTGGCCGAGTCCGTGAGCGTCAGCGTCAACTCGCGCGAGGCTAGGCGCTCCCGAAGCGAACGCAATTGAATCTCCACGATTTGCCGCAAGTGTTCCCGCCCGAGCTGGTGGAAGATCACCGTTTCGTCGATGCGATTGAGGAACTCAGGACGGAAATACTTCTTCAATTCCTCCTTGATCTTCATTTCGATTTCGACGTCGGCGGCCGGAGACTCCGGGCGGCCTGATTCAATCAACCGCTGAATGTGCTGACTGCCGATGTTGCTGGTCATGGCGAGTATGGCGTTTCGGAAATCCACCGTGCGACCATGTCCGTCCGTCAACCGCCCGTCGTCGAGCACCTGGAGCAGGGCGTTGAACAGATCGGGATGGGCTTTCTCGATCTCGTCAAACAGGACCACGCAATAAGGTTTGCGGTGAACAGCCTCGGTCAGGCGGCCCCCTTCCTCGAAGCCCACGTATCCCGGCGGCGCCCCGATCAATCGGGCGACGCTGTGTGGTTCCATGTACTCGCTCATATCGATGCGAATAAAGGCGGATTCGTCGTCGAATAGAAACGTGGCCAGCGCCTTGCAGAGTTCGGTCTTGCCGACGCCCGTCGGTCCCAAAAAGAGGAACGAACCGACCGGCCGATGCGGATCGCCCAGCCCCGCGCGGGATCGCCGAACCGCGTCGGCGACGGCGCGGACGGCTTCGTCCTGCCCGACCACCCGCTCGTGCAAGCGGACTTCCATTTTCAAGAGCTTATCCCTTTCTCCTTCGAGCATCCTCGCGATGGGGATGCCGGTCCATTTGCTGACCACTTCGGCGATTTCCTCCGCAGTCACCTCTTCGCGCAGCAGTCCACCACCGGTCGCGTGCATGGCCGCGAGTTTCTCCTCGCTAACGGACAGTTCGTGTTCCAAGTCGCGCAGCTCGCCATATCGAATCCGCGCCGCCGCTTCCAGATCGCCCCGCCTCTGGGCGTCCTCCAGCTCCCGGTTCTTTTCATCCATGCGCTGTTTGATGGATTTGATTGACTCCAGCACGCCCTTTTCGTTTTCCCACTGCGCCGTCAGCCCCTTGTTTCGCTCGCCGAGGTCGGAAAGGGTCCGCTGCAGGGTTTCGAGTTGCTTGCGGCTGGCGTCATCCTTCTCTTTTTTGAGGGCTTCGCGTTCGATTTCCAGTTGCAGAATCCGCCGGCGCAGCTCATCCAATTCGCTCGGCAGCGAATCGTTCTCGATGCGAAGGCGCGATGCCGCTTCGTCAATCAGGTCGATGGCCTTGTCGGGGAGCTTCCGGTCGCTGATGTAGCGGTGCGAAAGCGTCGCCGCGGCGACAGCGCGGCGTCCTGAATCCGCACGCCGTGATGGGCGTCGTACCGCGGTTTCAATCCGCGAAGAATGGCGATCGTGTCCTCGACGGACGGCTCGCCGACGTAGAGCGTCTGGAACCGCCGCTCCAGGGCCTTGTCCTTTTCAAGGTGCTTTCGGTATTCGTCGATCGTGGTCGCGCCGATGCAGCGCAGCTCCCCGCGGGCGAGGGCGGGTTTCAAAAGGTTGCCCGCGTCCATCGACCCCTCGGTCTTGCCCGCTCCCACCATGGTGTGAAGTTCATCGATGAATAGGATGACTTTCCCCGCGGACTCAGTGATTTCGCGTACGATGGCTTTGAGCCGTTCCTCGAATTCGCCGCGGTATTTCGCCCCAGCGATGAGGGCCCCCATGTCGAGGGCGACCACGCGCTTGTCCTTGAGCAATTCCGGGACGTCCCCGGCGAGGATTCGCTGGGCAAGTCCCTCGACGACGGCCGTCTTGCCCACACCCGGGTCGCCGATCAAAACGGGATTGTTCTTGGTGCGGCGAGTAAGAATCTGCATGCAGCGGCGGATTTCGTCATCCCGCCCGATCACGGGGTCGAGCTTGCCCAGCCGTGCCATTGCCACGAGGTCGCGTCCGAAACGCTCCAAGGCCTGAAAGGTGTCTTCCGGATTCTGCGACGTGACCGAAGCGCTCCCGCGAACGTCCTGTAACGCACGAAGTACGGAATCCCTGCTCGCCCCGCAAAGCGACAGAATTTCCTTGGCCTCACTCTTTGTCTCGATCAGGGCGAGCAAGAGGTGCTCAGTGGAAACATACTGATTCTTCATCCGATCCGCGTGAAGCTGGGCGGCGTCGAGCATCTCCTGAAGCGGCCGCGACATCGAGAGGCTTCCCCCGGTGACTGTCGGCAGTCGTGCAAGCTCGGACTCGACCACGGTCCGGACGCGATCGACGCGGACGCCGGCCTTTTCCAATATGGGCACGACAATTCCGCCCTCCGTGGTTCCGGCGGATTCCACGCTGACGAGCGCATGCAGTACATGCAGGGGAGCCAGCTCGCCGTGACCAGACGAACGAGCTCTTCGCTCCGCCGCTTCAAGCGCCTCGGAGGCCTTAATGGTTAGTTTCTCGAAATTCATACTGTCCAAACCCAGTGACAAGAAACGCCGATTTCAAGTTCCGATTGCAATGGCTTCCTGAAGAGTGTCCAGCGTGTTCTCATGCTCTGGAATTCTTTCCTGCAATTCTCGTACCCGCCCCACGCAAAGTTGTAAAGTGTTGAAAATAAACGAGTTGCGCATCGGCCCACCGATGCTCGCCCCGCCGTATCTGGCTGCCGTTGCCGTTTTGACATGGCAGAGTTGGGTTCCAGCAAGGCGATTTCCACAAGGCCAAACCCGACATGTAACCTGCGGCGGACCATGATTTTGCCGACTGACTTTTTCGGACGTATCAGGGAAAGAAATTCGAGATTCGTCGTTCGCAATCTCAGCGGCCATCTCATCCCGTGTTGCAATTTTTCAACGGGCCGATAGGTCCCCGCGAGTTTTTCCGGTTTACCATCCTCTACCATGGTCCTCTTAAACCCCTCGAAATCAGGGGTTTATGCGAGAGCGCAAAAACCCCGCGGCGGAATTCGTTCGTGGTACGCAAGGTGCCAATAAGTTTGCGAGAGCCGTTCGGCGAATTTCTGAAAAGCCGTGACTTCGCTTTCCGGCGGGGATATGATGAAGTGGTCCATGAAGGGCCTGGAGGGTGGGAAGCCAATGAATGAGGAAACGTTTCAGCGGAAACTCTCGGAACTGATCGCGGAGATCGCGACCCTGCCGGCGGGCGAGCGAGGAAAGCTCGAACTCCTCGCGGAGCAAACCAAGGAGCGCCATCGTCAACTCAAGGAGACGGTGAGCAGCCTGCAGGAAAGTCTCGACTTTGTGCGACTGAGCATCAAGTACATGCTCTTCGATCTCGAAGCGACGCGCCGCGAGAATCAGCAACTTCGACGACTACTGGAAGAAAACTCGCAGTCTTAGAACTCGGTTCACTTTCGATCGACGGGGAGGGAAAGGAAGCCCACGACGACCGGTCGGATCCCGCGCGAGTGCGTTGAGCGATCGCGGTCGTCCTTCGATAATCCAGGCCCACTTCCGGCGAGGACGTGGGCCTTTCCATTGATTCCCCGGCAGACCTTTCGGTATCTACCTCTATTGGCGGGTTTTTCCGACGTTTCAAACCCTGACCATCATGGCGATTCAATTGGTCTTGGGGCTGTCGGAAACCGGTCATTCGTGCTATCATTTCCCGCTTGCCTGATGCTCGGGGTTCGGGGTCCATCCGAAAAGGCAATAAGCGTCACAAGACCCTTTGAGTTTGGAAGAATCGCGCTCACGTAATCCCCGATTCAGGAAGATTGCGAATGTCCAAGGTCAATCCGTTCAGCGTGGCCCAGCATCAGTTGGACGAGGCCGCCAGACGTCTCAGCCTCGATCCCGCGGCGCACGAATTCCTTCGGTGGCCCCAGCGTGAATACCACTTCACCCTGCCCGTCGTCCTGGACGATGGCGCCACGCGGATCTTTCGAGCCTTTCGCGTTCAATACAACACCTCCCGCGGACCGGCCAAGGGCGGGCTCCGGTGGCACCCGGACGAGAGCATTGACCGCGTGCGAGCCCTCGCCGCCTGGATGACCTGGAAGACCGCCGTTCTCGATCTTCCCTTGGGCGGCGGGAAGGGCGGCATCGCCTGTAGTCCCAAGTCAATGTCCATTGCCGAAAAGCAGCGCCTCGCCCGCGCCTACGTCCGCGCGGTCGGCGCGGAGTTGGGGCTTCACCGCGATATTCCAGCCCCGGATGTGAACACCACGCCGCAGATTATGGCCTGGACCATGGATGAGTTTGAGACGCGGCTTGGCCGGCATGAGCCGGGCGTCATTACCGGCAAGCCCGTCTCCATCGGCGGCAGCGCCGGGCGCGACAACGCCACGTCCTACGGCGGACTTTGCATTATCCGGGAGGTCGACAAATTGATCGGGATTTCCCTGGATCGGGCTCGATTCGCCATTCAAGGATTCGGTAATGTCGGCGGAGGATTGGCCAAGCTCCTTTACGAAAGCAGCGGACACGTCGTTGCAATCAGCGCCGAAGACGGCGCCATCCATAACGACAAGGGCATCAACATTCCCAAAGCGCTGGACTATTACGAAAGCAAAGCCGGTCACCTCGCGGGATTCGACGGCGGCGATGCGATTTCCAATGAGCAGCTCCTTGCTTGTGCCTGCGACGTCCTTGTTCCGGCGGCGGTGGAACACGTCTTGACCGAAAGGAACGCGGGATCCGTCCAGGCGAAGATCATCGTCGAGCTCGCCAACGGACCCTCGACGCCTCAAGCGGACAAGATTTTCCAGGATCGCGGCGTCCTCGTGGTGCCGGACATCCTCGCCAACGCCGGAGGCGTGACCGTTTCGTATTTCGAATCCGTGCAGAATGCCCATAATTATGCATGGAGCCCGGAGGAAATACGTGCTCAGCTCGACCGCCGCATGACGGCGGCCTTTCGATCTGTTCACCAGGTGGCGACTGAGAAACCCGTCGATCACCGCCTCGCCGCGTATCTGCTCGCGGTCGACCGCGTGGCCCATGCCTGCCGACTACGCGGCTGGGTGTAGTACCTGCGGGGAATCTATTCCGTCATTCCATTTAGTACTGGAAATGGCGATATGAACGGCATGGGCCCACGAGGATTCGAACCTCGGACCTCGTCGTTATCAGCGACGCGCTCTAGCCAACTGAGCTATGAGCCCCATCGCCCGAATCGGGCGAGCCGTGAATGATGTGAAAAGGCGGGGTTCCTGTCAATTGCAAGCGCCGAGACCGTTTTTCAGGGACATGTGGATATCAAACGCCGCTTTTGGAGCAGGAGTGGATCGAGGGCGGAATCCAAGAGGAAGTCATCGGGGCTGCGCGATTCGTCGAAATCAAGCTCGCAGCGCCGTCAAAGTCGTTTTTCATCCGTCACGATCGCCCGCCCATGCGCCCGCCCGTTCTTCGACGCCTTTTCGTTGCCTTGCCCCGCCCCGCCGAACTGCTCTTCGAAGTCGGTCATGAGCACGGCAAGGTTGCGGTGTTTCAATCCTTCGGGCGTGAGCCAATCCACCGTCGCATCGGACTGGAGCATCCGCGAAATGCGCCGGCAGGCGAGGATCACCGTCGAGTGGTTCTTGTTTCCCATAAAACGGCCGATCTCCGGAAAGCTCATGTCCGTGTGCCTTCTCGCGAGATACATCGCGATCCCCCGAGCGAGGGCGATCGTCCTTGACTTCCGCGAGGTATGGAGATCGGCCGGTGTTAGACCGAAATGAATGGCGACGACGCTCTCGATGTCCGACAGCATCACCGCCGGTCCCGTCAACCGCGAAGTATCTTTCACTGCCCGCTCGACCAGCGGCAGCGTGATCGGCTCGCCCGAAACCTGAGACAGGGCGATCACTTTGAGCAACATCCCCTCGAGCTCCCGGATGTTCGCCCGGAAATTCTCGGCGATGCAGCGAAGCGCGCTGTCCGGAATGGCCGCTTTCATCCTCTCCGCCCGGCGGCGAAGAACCTCGGTGCGGACTTCCAGGTCCGGAGCGTCGATCCGCACCACCATGCCCGAAAGAAACCGGCTGATGAGCGAATCCGAAAACTGACCGATGACCTTGGGATGGGCGTCGGACGCGAGGACGACCTGCCGCCCCGCCGCGTCCATCGCCTTGAAGGTGTGCAGGAATCCCTCCTGCGTGGCCCGCTTGTTGGCCAGAAAGTGAACATCGTCGATCACTAACACGTCCATGTTGCGGTAACGGTCATGAAACGCGTCCATCTCACGAGCCCGCACGGCGGCCACGAAATCGTTGGTGAATTCCTCGCCGGAAACGTAGCGCCAGCGGAGCTGGGGATGGCGCGTGGCCAGAGCGTTGCTAATGCCTTGCAGCAAGTGCGTCTTGCCGAGGCCGCAGCCGCCGTGAACAAAAAGCGGGTTGTAGTGTCCGCCGGGACGATCCACCACGTTGCACGCCGCCGCGTGGGCCAGACGATTTGAGGAGCCGACGACAAAATCGTCCAGGCGATGCTTGAGCGGCGTGTTCGCCATGCTTCCGCCAACCCGCCGAAATAATCGAGCCGAGCGGTTCGGTTGGCTGGCGATGAACTCGCTTTGGCGATCGGGCTGCCGTCTCGTCAATCCCTTCGCAAGGTCGGGCTCAATGGCGAAGTTGAGCTGAAGTTCCTGCCCTGTGACCTCGCGGGCCGCTTCCAGCAGCGGCGATGCGAAATTCCGCTCGATGTAATCGCCAATGAAATGATTCGGCGCTCGAATCTGCAAATAATCGCCCGTGACGTTGAATTGCGTGGCGTGTTTGAACCAGACCTCAAATCGGCCCCGACCCAGCTTTTCCGCGAGCTTATCCGCGATTTGGCGCGCGGAATCTTCCGTGCAGATCGTCACCGCTCACTCCTTTTGACGGTCCCGGGACCGCGAAAACCACCGACCGGCGGAGCGCCGGCTCGGCAGGACTATGAAAATCTCGTGGGGGAAAAAATCGAAAACGCAAATCGCGCCGAAGGCGCCTTCGATCCTCTCCGAACTGCGTTCAAGATTAACATCGCGCTAAGAGCGCGTCAACAAGAATTCGAATCCGCAAAGCACCGATCCGCCACTGCATTCAGCGCCGCAAGTAGTTACGACGAAAAATTTTTTTCGGCAAAATGGTTTCGGCGCGCAAATGGATTGCCTCGCAAGTGCGACGCCCCGAAAAACTATCAAATTCTCCGGAGAATCTCGCCGAGGGCACGCTCTGAAAACTGGATTTGTCTTGTTTTCCGCGGAGTTTTTGAGCATTTTGCTAGGCAATTTCGTGCACCGGTCTTGCAAGGATCCACGCCTCGCGTGCCCCGATGGCTCGAAAGCCCCAGCGCAAATAGAGCTGAAGCGCGGGTTGATTTCGCTGGTCGACCGCCAGCAGCAATGAAGCGCAATCCATTGTGGCCTGTAGGACACAACGCCCAAGAAGTTCTCCCCCCACGCCCGTCCTACGCGCGGAATGCACCACGCCCATGTAAACAAGCTCCAGCGCCGGTTCGTTGGTAAGGCGTGAAAGGAGCAGAACGCCGACGGGTTGGTCTCTACGAATGGCAACCCACCACAGATTGGGGTCGTGAATTCCGACTGCCTCGTGCCCGGCGAGGGCCTGGGCCGGAGTACGGAAGGTCGTAAGTTCCGGGCAATCAAGGGTTTGGATATAACTTTGGGCGATTGCTTCCAGGAAAAGTCCGCCGTTTTCAGATGTTTTTGAAACCCATGAGTAATCGCAATTCCCAAGCGGCCCAACCGGCCCGGCTTCACGCTCGCGGGCCAAATAGAGCAGATCGGTCAAATGAACAAAGCCGGCGACAGAAAGGGATCCGCCGAATCCGTGGCCCCTGGGCATCAGGATTTCGAGGATTTGGAGGCCTTCTGAACATCCAAAGCTTTGCGCTTGGGAAATCAATCCTTGGATCGCATCGGGCGGGGGGCTGATCGCGGATTCGGTGGATAGGGAGATAATTCCCGCGTCGCCGGGGAGAATCGTGAGGACGGCGGCGCTGCGCAATTGACTCGCGTGAAACTCTCCAACGGCGCGATGACGGAGCAGCGGCGATTCGCCCGGCCTCGCCATTTCCTTGTTGCGTCCGACACGGTGCGGATGGACCGGCGGCGCGGCGCGAACGCCGCAGATTCGCAGGGCGTGGTTCCAGTGCGGAGAGGATTCACTGATTTCGGTGACGGTAGTGTTCATTACGATGCGCTCGAATCGATCTGGGCGGTTTTCGTCGGACGCACGGCCGCATCGAGTCCGCCCGGTCGGGCGAGGAAATCACGGAGGACGGGAAGTATTCGCTCGTGGGCGTCCTCGACGACATAGTGCCCGGCGTCATCGAAGGCGTGGACCTCCGCTTCGGGAAACTTCCGCCGCCATTCGGTAAGATAGAATTCGTTGAAACAAAAATCCTTGCGGCCCCAGAAGATGATCATGGGTCGGCTGCCGAATCGGGGCAGGGCGGCTTCGACCGCGGCGATGCTCGCGTAGCTTGGATCCCGCGGTGACATGGGAATGTCACGAATGAAGGCGAGAACGCCGACGCGATCGGCGTAGTTTTTGTAGGGGAGAAGGTAGCCTCGGGTGACATCGCGGGTCATTCGGCCGCGGTTTTTGCACGCCATCCAGACCGCGCCGCGGGAAAACAGATTGAGTCCGCGAACGGCGATTTCGCCCACAACGGGCCAGCGGCAGGCGCGAATTCGCAAAGGGACGGGCCCGCCGAGGAAAGCGGCCGTGTTGAAGATGACCAGCCTGCGGACAACCGCGGGGTTCCTTGCCGCATACCCCATGGCGATCGCCCCGCCCCAATCGTGCCCGCCGAGGGTCACGTCGGTGACACCAAGGTGACACAGCAATCGATCGACGTTTTCGACGTGGGAGG
>Ga0187893_10014455_pt1 | contig 10759 bp, 8 predicted proteins | sample MA1701074metaG_FD_139574 | JGI IMG/M metagenome (GOLD analysis project Ga0187893, IMG submission 139574) | White microbial mat communities from a basaltic lava cave in the Kipuka Kanohina Cave System on the Island of Hawaii, USA - MA170107-4 metaG ...
ACAGCGAACTCGCCTATTTCGAGGCTTCCCTCGTCATAGGCGATCGCGAGCCGCGCGGTCCCTGTCCCCCAACGGAAGCCGCGAACGACTCCAGTGCCGAACGTCAACTCCCAGCTCTTGGTGCCGATCAGCTTCTTCGTCCGCTGCAACGGAAAAACGGTCTCGAAGAAGGAGAACACTTCTGGCCGGCTCGAGGTCTCGGGGCGCCATCGCAGCTGACTTTCGACGTCGCCAAGCCCAGACTCCTCTAAGCGCGTAGGCATCGCGGACGGGTCGTCTGGCGATCGCTCTTGCCATGCGGTGATCACTGCAGCCTCGAACTGCAGCGCCAGTCGCTCGGAGATTCCGTAGCCCAGGAAGATCAAGCCCTCGTGTGCGCGATATCGGCCGCGGAAATCGCGATCGAGACCGAAGCCGAGTTCCGCCGGTTTGTATTCGGCGTCGTTGTCGCGGTAGTACTCATAATACGGATAAACGATCAGTTCGCCGCGCTGGATGTAGATCCCGAACATCGAGATCGGTACACCAGGGCCTCGGTCGCGCAGGCGGTCGAAATCCTGCGCGGACAGCGCGCCTGTATTAACGGCGGTGCCGAGTGCGAGCCAAACAGGAAGACGTCGCGTTAGGGTTCGGTGCGCCATGAGGCCCTCCGGGTGCGTGCATGGACGAGCTCACTGTGGGCAGCATCTCAGGAAAGGAACAACTGACGGAGCCTTGTGTGACACTCGTGTGTGGTTGCCCGCCCGGGGCAACCGAATCAGGACAACGTGTGAGGAGGAAGCTGTTCCGGAATCATCGCACCGGTCATCACCGCAACGGCGTCGCTCATGCTAACGCCTTTCGGATCGAGCATAGCGACGCGACGGCCGAGCCGAGCGACGTGAATTCGGTCAGCCACTTCGAAGACGTGCGGCATGTTGTGCGAGATGAGCACGACCGAGAGGCCACGATCACGCACGCGACGGATGAGATCGAGCACCAGCTTGCCTTCCTTCACGCCTAACGCGGCCGTCGGTTCGTCCATGATCACCACGTGACGCGCAAAGGCCGCGCTGCGTGCCACGGCGACGCCTTGCCGCTGGCCACCTGAGAGAGTTTCCACTGCCTGCTTCATCGAGCGCACGCCGATGCCGAGCTCTTTCATAAAGGCGCTGCTCTCCTCGAGCATTCGTCGTCGATCGAGCATGCGCAGCACGCGGCCGAGGAACCCACGGCGGCGCAGCTCGCGTCCTAAAAACAGGTTTTCGACGATGCTCAACGCCGGCGCGACGGCAAGCTCCTGATACAGCGTCTCGATACCGGCACGCCGTGCGTCACTCGGCGCGCGAAAATGCACGCGCACGCCATCGACAAGTATTTCGCCACGATCAGGGACGAGCGCGCCGGAGAGCGCTTTGATGAGCGTCGATTTGCCTGCGCCGTTATCTCCGATGATGCCAAGGATCTCGCTGGCACGCAGCTCGAAGTCCGTCCCGTCGAGCGCCGTTACGTGACCGAAGTGCTTGACGATTCCTCTGGCTTCCAGCACGAGGCGATCGGTCACGTCTCGCCTCCGCCCCGCTGCGCCAAGCGACGCGAGAACTGATCGGTCGCCACGGCGAGGATCACGAGAACACCGCTGACGAGCATTTGATAGACCGACGACACTCCCATGAGCGTCAAGCCATTTCGGAACACGCCCACGATCAGCGCTCCGACGAGAGAGCTGAGCACGAATCCGCGGCCGCCGAAGAGGCTCGTGCCGCCGACAACAACGGCGGTGATGGCCTCGAGATTCTCAGCCTGTCCGGCGTTAGGGTCGCCCACACCGGTACGCGCCACGGAGAGGAGCGCCGCCAGGCCGTAGCAGACGCCAGCCAGCAGATACACGCCGAGGAGGACGCGTTGTGTCGCGATTCCAGTGAGCCGCGCGCCCTCCGGGTTGTTTCCGACGGCATACACATGCCGCCCCGCGGCTGTCTGGCTCAGAGCGAAGGCGGCGACGGCGTAGAGGGCCAGCATGATCAGCGCGCCGTAGACCACCGAGCTGCCGCCTAGCTGGAACGCGTTGCCGAGTGTCGTTAGGCCGGCTGGAACATCGGTGACTGTCTGCGCGTTGGAATATAGCTGCGTGATGGCGAACGCGATGTTGAGCGTGCCTAACGTGACAATGAAGGGCGGCAGGCGCAGGTGCGTCACGAGCAGGCCGTTGATGGCACCGAAGAGCGCTGTCGCCGCGATGCCCGCCGCGATCGCCACAGCAACAGGGACTTGCTGCTCGACGGCCAGTTTCGTCATCACGATCCCACCAAGCGACATCACCATGCCGCACGACAGGTCCACGCCCGCCGTCAGAATCACCAGTGTCTGCCCGATCGCAATGACGCCGACAACCATCACTTGCTGGAGAACGATTGAGAGGTTGTCGGCCGTGAGAAACCGGTCGCTACGCATCGCGAAGAACAGGCATGCGGCGATGAGTGCTAGCAGTGGTCCGAGAGTCCCCAGCAATCGGGCTCTCATGCGTCACCTAACGCGATGGCGTCCACCCATTTACTTGCGGCCGAAGCACAGCTCGATTCCGGTCGTGACGTCTTTGCTTTCGACGCCGCGGACTTTGGTCGCGGCGATGAGACTCACGCCAGTGTCCGTGTAGCCGCTTGGCTTCTTTCCCGTTCGTATAAACGCCATCCCCGCGGCCACGCCTAACTCGGCCATCTTCACCGGGTATTGCTGCGCCGTCGCGGCGATCGCGCCGCTCGCGACATCGCGCACGCCCTGACAACCGCCGTCGACTGACACGAGGATGACCGACTTTTCCTTCCCTTTGGCTTTGAGCGCCTTGTATGCCCCGGCGGCTGAAGGCTCGTTGATCGTGTAGACGACGTTGATGTCGGGATTCTTCTGCAGACAATTCTCCATCGCTGTCTGGCCACGCGTTTGATCGCCGTAGCTGTCAGCCATGCAGACGACGTCGCTCGCCGTACCCAGCGTGTTCACCGCCGCTTCCGGCGCGCGCAAACCGAAGCCCTTGAGAAAACCGTTGTGCCGCTGAGCACCAACCGGGTGGCCGGGGAAGAGATCGATCGTGGCGATGCGCGCCACTTTCGCGCCTAACGCGGCACGCGCATAACGACCAATCAGCGTTCCGGCGCGGTAATTATCGGTCGCGAAAAGAGCGTCACTGGCATTGACCGGGTCCGTGGGGCTATCGAGCGCGATCACGAGGATCCCCTTTGCTCGCGCCTTGCTGATAGACGGCACGATCGCTTTGGAGTCGTTTGGTGTGATGAGGATGACTTTGGCTCCGGCAGCGATCATGTTCTCCAGCGCGGTCACCTGCCCGACGTTGTCGCCGTCATTCTTCCCTGATCCGGATATGAGTCGCGCCCCGCTCGTCTTTGCGGCCGCCTCCGCTCCTTCTCGCATCTTGACGAAGAAGGGATTAGTAGAGGTCTTGGTGATCAGGCCGATGACCGGTTGCTGCGCTGCCGCGACTGACGACAGCCCGATGAGCGCGAAAACGTGTACGGCTCGGAGAATCATCGATTGCGCGGTGAGACGGTTGGCGCCAAGGGAATTGATGCGAGCGCGTCGCGCAAGCAAGAGCCCATGATTCTTGTTTGTGGCGAGGCGCTCATGGATATCTTCCCCGGCCACACCACTGTGTCGGGCCTCGCGCTCGAAGCACGCGTCGGAGGTTCGCCGTTCAACGTCGCCATTGGTCTGGCGCGGATGACGCAGCCAGTTGCGTTCATGGGATGCATTTCGCGCGACCCACTTGGAGAGCGTCTGCTCACGATGCTCTGCGAGGAGAACGTCGACATTCGTGCGGTTCAGCGCACCAATGCACCTACAACTCTGAGCATCGTCGGCGTCACCAGGCACGGCTCACCCGCATACACGTTTCACGGACATCGTGGAGCGGACCGCCAGCTCAGCCCGCGAGTGTTCGACGTCATTCCCCCTAAGATCCGGGCGCTCCACGTCGGCTCGTACGCCATGGTCGTGGACCCGATCGCAGCGACACTGCGCGCGCTTGTGGAACGGTTACACCACTCGACGCTAGTGGCCTGGGACCCAAACGTTAGGCTCACCGTCGAGCCTAACGCTGACTGTTGGCGCTCGCAGCTCGCGTGGATGCTGCCGCGCACGGACTTGCTCAAGTTGAGTGAGGAAGATCTCGAGGTGCTCGCACCCAGCACGGCGCACGACGCGTTTGCGGAGCAGGCGATTGCAAGCGGCGTTCGGCTTGTCGTGATCACGCACGGGTCGCGCGGTGCGGGCGCGTGGTGGCCGACGGGCCACGTACACGTATCGGCGAAGACTGTCGTCGTCGCGGACAGCGTCGGTGCAGGGGATGCCTTTCAGGCGGGGCTGCTCACCTGGCTCGCCGAGCATGACATGCTCACGAGTGACGCCGTCGCGTCCACAGATGGAGAATCGGCGAAGTTAGCGCTCGATTTCGCGACACGAGCTGCCGCTCTCACGTGTACGCACCACGGCGCCGCGCTGCCGCGTCGCGACGAACTGCGATAGCAGCTCGGCTAGACGATTCCCGCGTTTCCGATCCACCACGACTCTTGGAGCTCGGCGATGCACGCTCGGAACACGTCGGTCGTAGCCGGGCGGGAAATGCCAGAACCCCGTGACAGCCGCGAGGCCCGCTGTAACGAGAACCACCATCGCAGCGACGTGCATTGGCAAGAACGTCGACGCACCGCTCGCGAGATTTGCGAACCACGCCGCGCCGACGACACCGAAGACGGCGGTCTGAACCCCCGCGAACTGGAGTGGTCGCGCTTGTTGCAGCACTCTGGGCGTGACTTCGTAGGTCCGATAGCCCGCGCGCATGGCGTCACGCAACGCGAGCAGGAAGTATGGCCACTTCACGAAAGCAAGAAACGTTGCGCGCCAGTGCACGCCCGATTCGCTATCGAGATCCACAAAGAGTCGCTGGCGGTAGAAGTCGCCGAGCAGAACCGTTGCAAACGGCAGTTGCTTCGCGTACTTCGGAAAGACGCGCATCTTGAAGTCGAGCGCCGATCGCGCCCAGCGACGCTGCTGTCTGAGATAACCACCCCAATCGACCGGCGTTAGGCCTCGCGCGAGAATCAGCGGTACGTACACACCCCGCCAACCACTCGTGCGGTGAGCAACGTCATGACCATGTCATCGGCTTCGTGCGCCGCGAAGCCACCAATATCCTTCAGCGCCGTGACGCGATGCGTGTTGAGGCAGCCCGGGACGAACGATACGGCAACCGCGACTCGCCAATCTGGACGCGGCGTTTTCTCGCCCGGCACGCGCATGAGCGGCAGCGCAAACCAACGTGATTCCCAGATGGCGGGTTGAAGCAGGAACGTGCCGAGCAGAAGAAGAAATGCGAGCGGCACGTCGGTCCAGGCCCCGGCAGGGGCTCAAAGCTCAGTTTGTCGCAACGCCGAAATACTTATGCAGCGCGGAGCTATGCGGCTCGTCAGCGGATAATTCGCGAAGCCGTCGTTTTGTCGATAAAGACGACGCCGTCGAACTCAAGCGGAAAAACTGCCTCGAGATCGAAGGCAAAATCGTACGCGGCGTATCCGACGTGTCGCAGCCGATGCGGGCGCTCGAGCCAGCGCGCGTCCGCCTTCCCGCGCGACGAACGCAGATCAACGATAAGGCCCACGGTATTAGTGGGACGCGGAACGCGGTGCATGGCTTTTTCGAGACTTCCTGACGGAGCCGGCAGCGCCGCCGCCTCGATCATCGTGTAGTCGGTCAGGCCCTTCGTCGCCGAGTAGCTGCCCTCGTATGTGAGCAAACTGAAGCGGCGGTAGGCGTCGCCAAACATGCGGCGAAGCTGAGCACCCATCGTCGCGCCGTGGTAGAAACTGAGCTCTGCGTCGCCGCCAGCGCTTACGTGAATGTCGTGCGCCCACACTACGGCGCGCTCGCCAGGCGTGAGCACCTGCAGCACCCAGCCCAGATTCGCCGCCATGAGGCTGTCGCGATCGGGAACGTTCAGGGTCTCGTTGCCTAACGCGGCTTGGCGGAGCAGGTTGGCTGATTGTACGGCCCACTCGACGCTCACGCTGTCGCCAGCGCTGCGTGATCCTGAGAGCCATCCAGTCCGTCGGCCGCTGATATCTCGCCACAAACGCTCGGCATTCCTGCGCCAGCGCGATCGCGTGGTGTCGGCGATCTGCGGCGTGGACCAGGATCGCTGCGCGCGATAATCGCCTGACAGCTGATCGACAGTCACGACCAAGCTGGGGTCCCTCCGTTCCAGGAAGGCCCGCAAGGTGTCGGCCGGGCGACGATGGTCTTGCATGTCGTACCCGACGAATCGGATGGGACGATCAGGATGCGACGTGTTGTAGCCACGCATCCACTCGACGAGCGCTTCCATCTCTTCGGTATTCCAGACCGCGAACATCACGCGAATCGCTTCGCGTGCGGTGCCAGGACCGCCGAGCACATAACGATTCGTTGTCTGCACCGCGATCTGGTTCGCTTCGATCGCGAAGACGCTGAATCCGAGTCGTCGCACGAGGTACTCGAGCAAACGGTGCTTGGCGAGGAAGAACTCGTGCGTGCCGTGCGTGGATTCGCCGAGCGCGACGACGCGAGCGTCGCCCACGATCCTGGTGAAGAGATCCAGATCGCTGTCGTCCGGCGCCGAGGATGACGGCGGCCTAACGTTGTGCAACGGCGCGGAATGAGCCGTCAGCCAACGCACTTCGGCTGCCGACGCATCCCTTCCTGTCGGCAGGGCGCTAACTGCCGTTCCGTCCACGGACAACGCAAGATCGTCGAACCACGCGGAACCAGCTTTCGTTAGGCCGACAGTCACGACGACAGAGTGTGCGTCCTTGCTCACTGGGATCGAGAGATCGCGGCGCACCCACTCCGTGTTAGGCGCCTCTGAGAGTTCGGCTGTGTCGGCGGCAGTCACTGCACCCGGTGCCCACGCCTCCAGCGTCACGAATGCTCGTGCGTTCGAAGGCAGAGAGCGAAGCCACGCCGTTAGGCTCACCTTGCGGCCGACCGCGAGAGCGGACGGTATCTGCAGGATGATCGTCTGAGGCGCGCTGGCAGCGCTGTCGCCGAGCACGATGCGGAGGCTGCGCTTCCCGGATCGACGGACGGTGCTGTCGAGTGTGAACGTCGCCGTGGGTCCACTGGCGAACGGCGAGAAACCATGACTCCATCCCCACGGCCGATCAGCCGCCGCGACGCTGGCTCGCTCGAAGTCGAGATTGAGTGCGCGCTGTGCGCCGACGAGTACGGGGCAGGCAAGCGAGATGCCGGTTAGGCATCCGATGGAGCGCCGTAGTCCCAGCATCACGTGGCATCCAACCAGGTCAGCAAGTGCCGGCGCACGTCCTCATCGCGGAAGTAGGTCGTGTGAATGACTCCGCGCGCCGCGTCGAGCTGCAGGAGATTGTCCTGCGGCAAAGGGAAGCAGGGACTACCGTTCGCCTCGAAGACGCCTGCTGTCGGCACCACGAGATCGTTCTTCCTGTCGCCAAATATTCGATCCATGACCCCATCAGCGAGAGCCAACTTGCTGAGTGGTGTTCCGGTCGGCTCGAAGTCGGCAGTGACACCGAAGTATTGCGAGCGCCCGGCCGATTCCTGCGCGAGCTCGCGCAAATAACTACCGCGCGGGTTCTGCGCGGCCAGACCATCCAACGATTTGAGGCCGCCATGGCCGATCACCTTCACGGCCGTGATGATCGACTCGAGGATTGCTGTCACGAAGTTATCGGGGAAGACATTCAGCACACTTGTGAAGCGATCGATCATGTGCATCATGTGATCCGGCTCCGCCAGCGCCGTCCCCCCGTTAGGCACTCCAACAAAGACAACCTTACCAATCTTCAGACGCTCTGCGCCCAGACCGAAGCGTGCCTGGCGCTCCACCAGCTCACGCGCGACAAGACCGCCGCGACTATGACACACGATGTCGACATCGAGGTTCACATCTCCAGGCACGCGCGAGAGAAACTCCTCGACATTTTTCGCGGGACTGTGCGAGAGCGTGAAGTGATCGAAGCCAAAAAGTCGGCCGCCGTAATTGTCCGACAGCGTCTTCACGGAATCAGGCGATAGCCCGGCGAAGCCACTGTGCACGGAGCTGAAGGTGCCGTGGATGAACAGGAGCGCGCGTGCCCCCCCCACGGTGAGCCGTTTCCACTGATCCGTATCACCAGTTTGAATAGCCGGCACATCCGCTGTGCTGAAATTGTCGGGCGTCACGGTCCGCACACGATACGGTCGGTTGCGTTCTTCCCATTTGTGCGCGAAGAGGTCAGCGGCTGCGCCGACCACGAGATCGGTGATCGGGTACACGAGCACCTTGAGTAACTTCTTGCCAATGGCGCCGATGAGGCCGCGCTGTTGCGTGGATGTCGTTGGCGGTAACTGGACAGGGGCTCGCGCAATACGAAAGCGCAGCGTCTTACCGGAGCCGCGAGTGGCGGCCGGCTCGATAGCGTTGCCGTCGGTCAGCGGAAAATTCCACGTGACTGCGCCCGCCTCGTCTACTGCGAGAACAACTGTATCGAAACCCGGCCCCGGATCGGGGGTCTCGAGCTCGAGGGCATCGTCACCTGCTGGCGATCGAATGACTGCCGCCGCCGCCGGAGCGGAGCTCGTCCGCAAATTCGTGAGCTCGATCGTCGCGACGTCGCGCATCCCTTGGGCTGCGAGCGCGTCATCAAGCGCGCTCGCCTCGAGCGCGCTCGAGCGCGTTCGCGCAGTCACTGCGAGGTCACGACCGGCGCGGCGGTCGACACCACCGCGCAGGCCAGGTGCGCGGATCGCGTAGTTGGCGCCGAGCGCAACTCTGCTGTTGTCGCCTTCGAGCTCTGGCATGGATGATCTCTCCCGAAATGACCGCGCCTAATCGCGGTCCAGAATGAGTCCAGGATGGCCGTAGACTACGTAAGCGAGCGGCGTCGCCGTTAGGCGCTCCTCTTCTATTTCAGTCCCGTCCGGCTGCTTCACTTTGACTTTGATCGGAGCGAGGTGTCGCTGACGCAAACTGTTGACGGCCTCCGCAACGCTGATCGCGTTTCTGCCGGATGCGGGTCGCGCGAACGTGAGATCGTAGAACGCTAGTGCGAAATCGCGCGCAATGACGTCGTTGACGGACCACAGTGGCGCGACGACGCCAGAGCAGCCGGCACGAATGCAAATCCCGGCAAATCCACCGTACTGTCCCAGCGACGCCGCGCCGGCACCAACCTGGCAGGCGTTGAGGAAAACGAACGGATGGCTGCGTTCCGCGACCGGCGCTTTGCGGAAGAACGATGGCGAAATGGTGGTGCCATCGTTGAGAATGATTGAGGATGCTGCGGCATCCGCCCGCTCCGTCTCGCCGTGGCACGCGAAGTGAATGGCTTCCACGCCTGCGCGATCCGCGGGCAACACCGGTAGCTGGCAGCGCAGAACCCCGAGGACGCTCTCGCGCGTAGCGCTGAACGATTCCGCACCGTGCTTTGCTTTGAGCTGCGTTCCTTCCACCTGAGCGTTCGGCAGCGCCGCGAAGTTGCCTCCCGCTTGGTACTCGCCGACGATGACCGCCATGTCTCCCACTTTGAGTCGCGCGGGCGGAACTGGCTGCGCGGCCGCCGCGTCGAGCACCCAGCGGGATACGACGCACTGCGTTGCGAGAAACCCGGGTCTCTTTGGGTCGAGCGGCGTTGGCAGTAGCGCCAACTCCCACGGGACCTGGCTTTCCTGAGTCAACAATAGGAGCCTAACGAGTGCTGCCGGGCCGCGCGCCGAGCGCACGGCGGTGGATACGCTTTCCAGGATCGGCCAAACGCCAGGTGGAACGACATCCGCAATCTGTCCGCCGATGCCGTCGAGCAGCACATCGATTCCGTCAGCTGCGTCGTTCGCCGTCACATCCGTCAGCAGGCGTCGTGCGAACGTCGCTGCACCTAACGATACCGTCTTGGACAGCGGTCCCGCTGGAAGCCCGACGGCATGCGGTGTCACGAACGTCCAGTCGAGCGTATTAGTCGCCTCGTTGTCGTCTCGCCACGCGATGCGCACGGTGAGATCAATCGGCTCGGCGGCCGAAGCGATGCTTACGGGCGATGCGACAGTAGGTGGAGCGGATTCGTCGGAAGCGGCGGCTTCTCGCTGCACGAGAATGCGTCGCGACGCCGTACCGCAGTGCGAGCCTTCGTGCGAATAGAACACTGTGATCGTGCTGACTCGTGACTCGGCGTTCGCTGCGAGCGACGGAGCTATGAGCGGCAGCTGCAGACGCTCGGCGAAAGGATCGTCGCGCTGAATGTTTATCGTGTGGCGCCAGCCGCGCTCGCACACGAACTCCGGGGCCAGCACTTCGATGTCCAGCGGAAGGAGATCCACCCCTGCTTCGAACTCAACGTGCACGCCCGCTCCACTCACGCCCGGGGTGGGTCGATCGCTGAGGCCAATCGTTAGGGTAAACGCGTCACCTCCACGCACGGTTGCCGGCGCGTCTATGTAAGCCTGCGCGTCGAGCGCTACAGCCTCGCTCGTGGACTCGGGTCGAGCGGGTGCCGGTGCGGTGACTTCCGCACGTGCCGGGAGAGCGGCGGCGCCGCTACGGCGCTTGCTGCGTGCGCCGCGCGTCCTGCGGCCTCCGTTCGCGCTCATCAACAGAGGTTCGATGATCCCCAAGAAGCGTGACCCATCTAGCACGACCTTGACGCCCTCGCGCACGAAGTCGTCCGTTTCGAGATCAGCCAGCTGAACGACAGCCTCTGCCCGTGCGGTCGCAATGCCGACG
>Ga0187893_10014456_pt1 | contig 10758 bp, 8 predicted proteins | sample MA1701074metaG_FD_139574 | JGI IMG/M metagenome (GOLD analysis project Ga0187893, IMG submission 139574) | White microbial mat communities from a basaltic lava cave in the Kipuka Kanohina Cave System on the Island of Hawaii, USA - MA170107-4 metaG ...
CGAAAGGGAAGCGCGAGGTGCATCATCCCGGTCGCCTCGCGCTGGCCGATGCCATGCAGCCCCGCCGCGATGCCGCCGTCCCGCCAGGGCTCGTCGACCTTCAGCGTGACGCGATAGCGCACGCCGCTCTGGACGTGGAACCCGCTCGCCCAACAGACCGCGCTGGTGTCAAAGCGCGCGCCCTCCAGGCTCGCCGCCGCCTTTGCCGGCGCGACGCTGGACGCGCAGATCGCCCCGCTGGAATTGATGAGCGCGAACAGCGCCTGGCTCGCCGCCGCCAGCAGCAGATAGCCCGACGCGATTCCGGCGACGGCGGGCAGCACACCCCACTTCATGCCCTTCCAGAGCGCGACGTAGGGGCGGCTCGTGCGCAGGCGGTACAACCAGCCGCCGGGCGCGGGCGACGCCGCTCCGGGGGCGCGCGCCCAGAGCGCCCGCATCCGGTCGCAGATGCCCAGGCGCAGCCGGCCACCCACAACAAGCAGCAGCCCGAGCGCAATGACCAGCGTGCCGAGCTCGAGGGGGTGGGTCTCGTAGGCATCGAACCAGGGCGCTGCGGCAGCCGGAAGGAGCGCGCCGGCCGCGCGCACCACCCAGGACATTCCGCACCACTTGCTTTCGCAGGTCGCCAGCGCGGGCCAGAGCAGCGGGAAGAACAGCAGGGCGCCGGCGACGAACACCGCCGAGAAATAGGCCACCCGGCGCCACCAGACGAGGTCCCACACGCCCTCCTGCAGTCGCGCCCGTTCCTCAGCCTGCTGCCGGCTCTCGGCAATGCCCGCGGCCGCCCCGCTCTCCGGCAGCTCGTGAATGGCGCCCGCGGCATCCACCACCGCATAGCGGGCGGGCAGAACGATCGGCGCGTAGGCGTCAGCCCCGTTGCGGATGCGCTGCAGCACGCTCTCGTGGATCTTCGGGCGTGCGATGACCACCCGGTTCTGCGCGTCGTCCGTGTCGTTGGTCAGCAAGGCGAGCTTGCGCGGGAGATAGCGGTAGGCGCCAGCCACGCCCTGGCGCGAGTCGTAGAGCCTGCCGTGGACGTCGCTCGCCTCCTCCACCTGCTTGAGCGCTTCGGACCTGAACCTCACGCCGGCGGCCTGCGCCTCGCGCAGCATCCATTCGAGCGACACGTTGGCGAGCGCGTCGTCGGGGTAGCCGCCGCCGACGCCGGCGTGCATGCCGGCAAACCAGACCTGGGTCACCGCTTCCTGCCGGATGTTCGCCGCGGCGGCCTGCGGCGCGAGGTTCTCCTCGTTCCACAGCACGGGGTGAAAGGTGTTGCGCTCGTCGTCGAGCGCCAGCGCGTGGCACGCGCGGCGCACGTTGGGGCGTGGCTCGCGGTCCGGAACCGAGAGCGGAAACACCCACCCCCAGGCGCGCGTGAGCTCGTCGAACGGCAGTCCGTAGGCCGCGACCGTGTCCCACAGGCCGAGAAAGGCGATTTCCGGGTTGGAGATCGTGCGCGTGGGCCCGGCCTTGCGGAAGGACACGACCTGGTGGGCGACGTCGCGCGCCAGTCGGCCAGGGGCTTCCAGCCGGAACAGGGTCCGGTACTTGGCCTTGCGGCGGTATTCTCGGTAGGCCTCGGTCGCCAGCCGCCGCTGGTCCGTTTCGGACCCGGCCTTCACCAGCCCCTGACGGGAGACGAGCCCGGCGAGAACGCGGATGGTGAATGCGCCGCGGCTGAAGCCGAAGCCGAAAATGCGGTCCTCCGCCTCGTTGTTGCGGCACAGATAGGTGTAGAGGTCGAGGACGTTGCGCTTCAGGCCCCAACCGAACGCCCCTCCGAGCAACGCCAGCGGCTTGAATGCCGAGGTCCCGACCCCGTCGTCGTAGTACGCGATCTGCGAAGGCCTGCCCTCGGCGTCCGTTCGCGAGAGATCGAGCGCCTGGTAGAGGCGCCAGACGTTGGTCTTGAAGAATTTCCCGGCGCTGTTGCCGGTGCCGTCGGACAGCAGGACGATGTTCTTCGGCATGTCGTTCGGCTCAGAACCGGACCGGCCTGCGCTCGTCGAGCACCTCGGGCGTGCGGCAGAAGAACTCGTCCTTCAGGTACTTCGGCTCGTAGCAGCGCACGTCGTAATGGATCCAGGTGGGCGCGATGCCCGAGGGCTCGAGCGCCTTGCGGTTGGCGGCGGTCCAGCCGACCTGCGCGTCCGCGGTCGAGACGATGCGGCCGCGCGCCGCGTCGCACTTGATCATGTCGCTGCGCTTGTCCTCCCCCGGGTGTGCGGCGATGTCGATGTCGACCGCCTTGCCGTGATGGTTCGTGCTGGTCCGACCGCGGCTCGCATTGTCGGTCCCGCAGCGGTACCCCGACGTGATGACGAACCGGTGCTCGGGCATGTAGAGGAAGACCGCCCGCACCGCCCACAGCAGCATGCGGTGCACGCCCGGATACTCGTACCGATGGAACGCCTCGGCGCGCGGCCGGCCCCCGAGATACCTTGCCTTGAAGCGGCGCCTGCCGAACCCGTCGCACTTGCCGCAGGGGCAGCGCAGCGCAGCGAAGTCGATCGGGTACTCGCCGGCGAAACGGTCGATCGCGCGCATGGTCGCGCGGTCCACGATCCCGCTCGGCCGCGGCATTTTCATGTAGTCGCGCTGGAAGCTGAGGACCTGGCGCTCGGTGCCCGGACCGAAGTCCCCGTCCGGCAGCGTTCCCCGGAAACCCGCGAGCCGCACCTGCAGCTCGACCACGTCCGCGCCCTTGCATCCGCGCCCGATTGCACGCTCGCCGTACTCCATTCCTCACCAGTTCCGGGGCGCATACGGGGCCGGGGGCTCGCCCGGGTCGTGGGCCACCGGCCCGGCGTTGCTGCGCTGGCTGACCGACTCGTGCGCCTGCAGCCCCTGGCTGCCAAGGGCCCGCAGCGCGGCCTTGCCCGGCGCGTTGAACGGCGGATGCCGCCACGGCTGGTGCGCGATCCCCGCCGCATCGGGAGCGAAGGGCGTGAAGATCGGATCGTTGAGTGCAACACCAGCCCCGGCCAGCTGCAAGGCCATCCATTGCAGGGCGATGTCGGACAGTCCGCTCTCGCCGTTTTGCGCCGGGTAGCCGCCGCCCACGTCGGCGTGCGCGCCGGCAAACACCACCTGGGTGACGTTGGGCGCCTGGTCCCACAGCGTCGGGCTGAAATCGACGCGCTGCTCGTCGAGCGCGACCGCATGCAGGCCGCGCTCGACGCGCGCGCCGAGCCTCGCGTCCGTGAAGCGGAACGCATCGACTCGACGGTCCTCGATGTATTGCGGCATCCCCAGCGCGCCGACGGTATCCCAGACCGCGACCGCCTTGATCCAGTCGACCGGGACGAAGTCGGAGGCCTGCAGCTCGTCGCGCGAAAGGAAGGCGGGAAGGTCAGGCGCTTCGCGAGCACCCCCTGCGACAGGATCAGGCCGGCAAGCGCCCGCGCCGTATAGGCCCCCCGGCTGAATCCGACGACGACGATGTCGTCGCCCGGTTCGTAGCTGCGCGAGATGAACGTGTATCCGCGCACGATGCGCGAGATGGTGCCGGCGCCGAACGCGCCCCCCATCACCTTGCGGATCGGGTTGCGCGAGTCTCCGACCCCGTGGATGTATTTGGCGACCTGCGCGATCCGGCCTTCGCGCGGCAACTCCTTCTCCTGTTCGTCCGCGTCGCGCGTCTCCGCCGCAACCTGGCCCGCGAGCCCGACGAAGAGCTTGTAGACGTTAGTCGGATCGCCGCCGCGATCGCCGTTCTCGCCCTCGTCCGGACCGTTCCAGGTGCCGTCGGCGCAGAAGATGATGAGTTTCGGCATGGCGAGTCTCTCCGGGCTGTGCGGCGCGCTGCCGCCGTGCATAGAATTCCAGTTGGAGAATCACCCTCGCGACAGGACGCGGGGATAACCCGCCCTGCATCCCCTATGAACCACTCTACTCTGGCGTCGAATTCACGGTCAAACCGATCCGACGCCTCCGTCGTGGTGATGGGCGCAGGCGCCGTCGGCTGCTACTACGGCGCCATGCTCGCGCGCGCCGGTCGCGGCGTCACGCTGATCGGCCGGCCGCAGCACGTCGAGGCCGTGCGGCGCTCTGGCCTGCGGCTGCAGACCGCCGCCTTCGACGAGCATGTGACCCTGCAGGCGAGCACCGAACCCGCCGCGGTGCGCGGCGCCGCGCTCGTCCTCTTCTCGGTGAAGTCCCCCGACACCGAGGCGGCCGGCGAGGCGCTCGCGCCCTACCTCGAGCGCGACGCCGCCCTCGTCACGCTGCAGAACGGCGTCGACAACGCCGAGCGGCTGGCGGCGACGCTCGGGCGCGAGGTGATTCCGGCGGCGGTCTACGTGGCGGTCGAGATGGCGGGCGCGGGTCACGTGCTGCACCACGGCCGGGGCGAGCTCGTGATCGGGCGCGGCGCCGGCAGCGAGTGGATCGCCGCCGCCTTCAACGCAGCGGGCGTGCCGGCGGAGATCTCCGACAATGTGCGCGGCGCGCTGTGGGCCAAGCTCATCCTCAACTGCGCGTACAACGCGCTTTCGGCCATCACCCAGCTTCCTTACGGCCGGCTGGTGCAGGGTGCGGGCGTGCCGGCAGTGATGAACGACGTAGCGGAGGAATGCCTTGCCGTCGCGCACGCCTCCGGGGTGCCGGTGCCGGGGGACATCCACGAAGCCGTGCGCCGGATCGCGCAGACCATGCCCGGGCAGCTCTCCTCCACCGCGCAGGACCTCGCGCGCGGCAAGAGAAGCGAGATCGAGCATCTCAACGGCGTGGTGGTGCGCAAGGGTGAAGAGCTGGGCATCCCCACCCCGGCGAACCGCACGCTCCTCGCCCTGGTCAGGCTGCTCGAGGGCAAGTAGCGCGTTGTGCGGGCTTCCCGCCGCCAACAAAAAACCCCGGCACTCTCTCGCCGAACACGATGTATTCCGGGCTGCTGATGTCCGATCGATGCGACAGCTCGGCCCCGCCGCGAGACGGATGTCTGGACCATCCGATCTTGTAGGTCACACGAGACTTGAAGGGAACGTTTATGGTGCCGATGATCGCCGTTTTCCCGTTCGCGTCTCCCTTGGCGCAATCACAGCTCGCTTCCGCCGGGAAACCTGCAATACTGCGTTGCGATGCGCTGCCCTGTGGGCGGCGTGCTTCTGCTCGGGGTCGCACACTCCATAAGCTGCAGTGGGGACTCGTGCACGGTGACCTGCGGTCCAACCGCGACAGGGACACGCTCGCGAGGCAAATCGTCGCGGCGCAGGGGACCGCTCGCTGCAGCCAGCCCGCGCCGATCGCGAAGCCGGTAAAGAAGTCCCAGCCGGAGGAATGTCCGATGGACAGGAGCTGGCGCAGCGCCTGGCGGGCGCGGGCCGGCGCCGCGGAGCTCAGCTCATAGACCGGCTCGTACGTGTCGCCGGCAAGGTGGTCGGCGAAAAGCGCTGCGCTGACGCGGCTCGTTCTCGCATTCGCTTCTTTGACTAGCGATGCCGTAGTTACCTGCCAGGCGGGAACTGGCCCTCGGCGAGGTAGCGCCGCGCATCGCGCGCGCAAAGAAGGTCGAGCGGCCGCTGCGTCGGCTTGCCGAAATCGAGGCATACCCGGTCCCCGGCGGTCAGCATAACGAAGTGCTGCGCGCCGATGGCGCCAGCGACGAGCGCGCTGGTGAGGTCCTTGTCGATCACCGCGGGCACGCCCCGATACCGTCCGGAAGCGTCGCGCGCTACCGGCACGCCGCCGCCGCCCGCGACGATGGGAATCACGTCGCGCTCGATCAGCGAGCGCAGGGCCTCGATGCCGAGCACGCGCTTGGGGTCCGGCGAAGGCACCACACGGCGGAAGCCGTGGCTCGCGTCCTCGATGAACGTCCAGCCGAAGCGCTCGGTCATCAGCGCCGCGTCGCCTCTGGAGAGGAATCGGCCCACCGGCTTGGTGGGATTGGCGAACGCCGGATCGCGGGGATCGACCTCGACCTGGGTGATCAGCGCGACGACCTCCGATGCCATGCCCTGGCGCTGGAGCACGTTTTGCAGCGACTGCTGGAGCATGTAACCTATGCCACCTTGCGAGTGCGCCACGCAGACATCCATCGGCATGGGCGGCAGCTCGACCGCGGTCTTCGCCATCCGGAACAAGATGTTTCCCACCACCGGGCCGTTGCCATGGGTCAGCACCACGCGGTAACCGGCGCGGATGACGGCGATGAACTGCTCGCACATCCCTTCCATCAGCGCGAGCTGCTCCTCGGCGTACCCCTTGATGGTTGGCGGGTAGACGGCGTTGCCGCCGACCGCCACGAGGACGCTGGGCCGGGCCTCAGACATTAAGAAGAACCTCAACCGGAAGCGCCTTGCCCACCGCCCGCGCCGGCGCAACCGCGAGCTCACGCGCGAGCGCATCCTCGCCACCGCGTACGCCGAGTTCTCGGGGCGCGGCTACGCCGGCGCGCGCATCGACCAGATCGCGCGGCGCTCGGGCGCCAACGTGCGCATGATCTACCACTACTTCGGCGGCAAGGACCGGCTCTACGTCGCGGTGCTCGAGCACGGCCTGCAGCGCCTGCGGTTCGAGGAGCAGGACTTGGTGGTGTCGGGCATGGCGCCGGTCCCTGGGCTGCTCAAGCTGTTCGACTTCGTCTTCGACCACTTCGCGTCGCACCCGGAGCTGGTGCACCTCCTGTCCGGGGAGAACCTGCAGGGGGGCGTGTTCCTGCGCCGCTCGCGGCAGGTGCCCAAGATGTCGTTCTGGACCATCAGCATCATCGGCGGCCTGCTCGAGCGCGCGCGCCCGGCCGCGGGCGCCGAGCTCCCCGACCCGCTGCAGCTCTATGTGACGATGGTGGCGCTCAGCTACTTCCACATTTCCAACGCCCATACCCTGTCGTATCTCTTCCGCGCCGACCTGCAAAGCCCGCGCTGGCTGGCCGCCCGCCGGGAGCACGCCCGGGCCCTGCTCGAGCACCACTTGCGTGCCCTCCTGAGGTAGCGCCGCACCATTCGGATGCCGGAATCCCGCGCGGAGGGGCTGGACACGCCTGCCGCGCGCATGGCATGCTGCTTGCGTTATAAAGTAATCATATCCTTACTTAGGGAGGGAATGAAAATGACCGTCCGCCTGCTGCTCTCCGTGCTCGCTTCCGCCGTGCTCGCGCTCGCGTCGCTCGCCGCCTCCGCGCAGGCGAAGAACAAGATCGGCTTCATCTACGTCGGCCCGGCGGCCGACTACGGCTACAACATGTCGATGGACCTCGGCCGCAAGCACCTCGAGAAGAGCTTCAAGGGCGTCGAGACCGCGGCGTTCGAGGCGATTCCCGAGACCGCTGAGGTCGAGCGCGTGATGGAGCGCCTGATCAGCTCCGGGCACAACATCATCTTCGCCACCAGCTACGGCTACCTCGACCACGCGATCCGCGTCGGCCAGCGCTACCCGAAGGTCAAGTTCCTGCACGCCGGCGGCATCAAGACCTCGGCCAACGTTGGCACCTACTGGGCCGACTCGGACGACGGCATGTACCTCGCCGGCATGGCGGCGGGGGCGATGACCAAGTCGAACAAGCTCGGCTTCGTCGGCGCCTTCCAGATCCCGCAGCTCTTCCGCAGCATCAACGCCTTCACCATGGGCGCGCAGGCGGTGAACCCGAAGGTGACCACCACGGTGGTGTGGACCGGCGGCTGGTGGGAGCCGCAGAAGGAGACCGAGGCGGTCAACGCCTTCGCCGACCAGGGCATCGACGTCATCGCCGAGCAGGTCGACTCGCCGATCACCATCGCCCAGACCGCCGAGAAGCGCAAGGTCTTCATCATCGGTAAGGACGTCAACGTCATGGACCGCGCGCCCAACGTCTGGATCACCGGCGTGTCCTGGAACTGGGGCCCGATGATGGAAGCCATGGTCAAGGACATCAACGCCGGCACCTGGAAACCGAGCCACGTGCGCGGCAACCTGAAAAGCGGCCACGCGGTGCTCGACCCCTTCGGCAAGAACGTGCCCGCCGCGGTGCAGAAGCGCGTGCTGGCCATGAAGGACGACATCCTCAAGGGCAAGAAGGTGGTCTGGACCGGGCCGATCGCGCGCCAGGACGGCTCGACCGCAGTCCCGGCCGGTAAGAACATGACGCTCGAGGAGATCGAGTCGATGAACTACCTGGTGAAGGGGGTCATCGGCTCGGCCAAGTAGCAAGGCACTGTCGCGAGGAGGAACGGCCATGAAGCGAGATCGCGCAGCAAGCCCCGACCCGGTGCGCATGGGGGCGAGCCCCGGGGAATCGTGGCTGGTTTCGCCCGACACGGTCGACATGACGCGGCCGACGCCCAAGATCCGCCCCGCGCGGATCGCCGCCGAGCCGCAGGCGATCGTCGTCGACGCGCACAAGTCGGCCCTGCTGGTGGTCGACATGCAGAACGACTTCTGCACCAAGGGCGGCTGGATGGACGCGATGGGCATCGACGTGTCGCCCAACCGCGCGCCGATCAAGCCGCTGCAGGACCTGGTGCGCACCTTCCGCGAGCAGTCGATGCCGGTGGTGTGGCTGAACTGGGGCGTGCGCAAGGACCTGCTCAATATCTCGCCGTCGCTGCGCCACGCGCACAACAAGAGCGGGCAGGAGATCAACCTGTGCGAGCCGGTGCCGGGCTCGCGCTCGGAGGTGCTGCGCAAGGGCAGCTGGGGCGCGGCGGTGGTCGACGAGCTCAACCCGGGCGAGCGCGACATCCACGTCACCAAGCACCGCTTCAGCGGCTTCTGGGATACCGAGCTGAACGCGGTGCTGCAGAACCTCGGCGTAAGGACGCTCTTCATCGGCGGCGTGAACATGGACCAGTGCGTGATGACCACGCTCGAGGACGCGAACTTCCTCGGCTACGACACCATCCTGGTCGAGGACGCGAGCGCCACCACCTCGCCGTCCTACTGCGTACAGTCGACGCTCTACAACGTGCGGCTGCTGTTCGGCTTCACGGCGCGCTCCGAGGCGGTGGTCGCCGGCATCTCCAGCGCATGAAACAGGCCGCATGAGCTTCGACGCGCGGCTCTGCGCCCTCGGGATCGAGCTGCCGAACGTCCCGGTCCCGGTCGCCAACTTCCTGCCCTACCGGGTCGAGAACAACCTGGTCTTCCTCGCCGGGCAGGTGTGCGAGTGGAACGGCGAGGTGCGCTACGTCGGCAAGGTCGGGGTGGAGTACGACCTCGCCGCCGGCCAGGCGGCGGCGCGCATCTGCGGGCTGAACCTCCTCGCCGCGCTGCGCTCCGCGCTGGGAAGCCTGAACCGCGTGCGCAACTGCGTGCGCCTGGGCGGGTTCGTCAACTGCGACCCGCTCTTCCCTGACGTGCCCAAGGTGATCAACGGCGCCTCGGACCTGATGCACGAGGTGTTCGGCGCCGACGGCGCCCACGCCCGCACCGCCGTCGGCGTGGCGAGCCTGCCGCGCGGTGCCGCGGTTGAGGTCGAGGCGATCTTCGCCCTGCGCCGCTAGCGCCAGCCGCGCCGCCATGCTCGCCTTCCGCGGCGTGTCGAAGCTCTTCGGCGAGCTGCGCGCCGTCGACGGCGTGGACCTCGAGATTCCCGCGGGCGCGGTGACCGCGCTGCTGGGCGAGAACGGCGCCGGCAAGTCGACGCTGATGAAGCTCCTCTACGGCGTCCACCAGCCCGACGCCGGGAGTATCGAGATCGACGGCAAGGCCGCGGCGCTCCCCTCGCCCGCGGCGGCGATCCGCCAGGGCATCGGCATGGTGTTCCAGCACTTCACCCTCCTGCCCGCGCTCACCGTGCTCGAGAACCTGCTCTTGGCCTGGCCCGGGACGCGCTGGCTGCACCGGCGCAGCAAGGACGCGGTGCTCGAGCGCCTGCACAAGCTCGCGCCCGACGTGCAGCCCGACGCCCGGGTCGCCGACCTTGCGGTCGGCGAGCGCCAGCTCGTCGAGCTGGTGCGCGTGCTCAACATGGACGCGCGCTGCGTGATCCTCGACGAGCCGACCTCGGTGCTGACCCCGCTCGAAACCGAGCGCTTCTACCAGCTCATCAAGCCGCTCGCGCGGGACGGCCGCGCCGTCATCCTCATCACCCACAAGATGGCCGACGTGCGCGCCTGCGCCGAGCGCGTCGTCGTCATGCGCAAGGGCCGCGTGGTCGACGCGGCGGAGATCCAGTCGCGCAGCGTCGACGACCTAGTGCACAAGATGGTGGGCCACGCGCGCGCGAGCGACGGCGAGCCCTCGCTCGCGCCGCCCGAAGCGCCGGCGAAGCTCGTGGTGCGCGGCCTCTCGGCAGGCAAGGCGGCCGACGTCGGCTTCGATCTGCGACCGGGCGAAATCCTCGGCATCGCCGGCGTCGCCGGCAACGGCCAGCGCGACCTCGCCGAGGCGCTCGCCGGAGTGATTCCCGCCGAGGCCGGCGAAGCGACCCTTGCCGGCGCGAGCATCCTCGGCCAGAAAGCGATCGACCCGCGCGTCGCCTACATCCCGGAGCAGCCGCGCGAGAACGCGGTCGCAGGCGCGCTCACGTCCACGGTCAACCTGGCGCTGCGGCGGCTGCACGGCATGCCGGCATTTCCCGACTGGCGCAAGGAAGCGGCCGGCGCCGCCGCGCTGATGCAGCGCTTCGACGTGCGCCCGCACGAGCCGCGCCTGCCGCCCGACGCGCTCTCCGGCGGCAACCTGCAGAAGCTGGTGGTCGCGCGCGAGCTCTCGGCCGCGCCGCAGGTCGTGCTCGCCTGCTACCCGACCATGGGGCTCGACCTCGCCGCCACCGCCGCCATCCACCGCGACCTCCTCGACCTCGCGCAGCGCGGCGCGTGCATCGTCTGGTTC
>Ga0187893_10014457_pt1 | contig 10758 bp, 8 predicted proteins | sample MA1701074metaG_FD_139574 | JGI IMG/M metagenome (GOLD analysis project Ga0187893, IMG submission 139574) | White microbial mat communities from a basaltic lava cave in the Kipuka Kanohina Cave System on the Island of Hawaii, USA - MA170107-4 metaG ...
CGAGGATCGGCTGCCGTTACTTCTTTAAGGTCACCCTTCTCAATTCGACTCGCTGGGCCGGCTCCTCGCCGTTCAACGCCACCGCCTCGATCTTCTCGACCACCTCGAGGCCGCTCTCGACTCTGCCGAACACCGTGTACTGGTTGTCGAGCGACTGCGTGCGGGCGGTGACGATGAAGAACGATGTGCTGGCGGAATCAGGATCGGAGAGCCGCGCCATCGACAGCGTGCCCTTGTCGTGCAGCTGGTCGTTGAACTCGGCCTTCATCTGCCGGACATAACTCTGTTGCGTCTCGCTCAGCGGCCCTCGGGTCGGCAAGTGGCCGGACTGGATCACGAACCCTTTCACCACCCGGTGGAAGCTCATGCCGTCGTAGACGCCGGCCTGCGCCAGCCGCAGGAAATTCCGCACGTGATTGGGCGCCTTCTCCGGCGTGAATGACAACGTGATCTCCCCCATCGTCGTGTCGAGCACCGCGCGCATGCGCGCCAGCTCCTCGATCGGCTCGATCGCAAACGGCTCCGGCACGTCCGCCGGTTTGTCGCGGATGCTGACCTTGCTGACCACGACGCGATCGACCGCTAGACCCGTGTCGTCGACGGCGGCCTCCGAGATCTTCTGCGCCACGAGGATGCCGTCGACCACGCGCGCGAACACGGTGTACTTGCCGTCGAGGCCGGGTTGATCGGTGATCGAGATGAAGAACTGCGTGCCGGCACTGTCGGGCTTGCCGGGCACTTGCGTCGCCGACACCGCGCCGCGCGTGTGCCTCTCGTCGGTGATCTCGGGCTTCAACAGGTTGAGGCCTCCGGTGCCGTACTTCCCGCGCGCTGCCGGATCTTTCGTGACCGGATCGCCCCCCTGGACAATGCCGTGCTTGATCATGCGGAAGAACGTGGTGCCGTCGTAACCGCCCGACTGTGCGGTTTTGACGAAGACCGCCACGTGGTTCGGCGCCTTCTCGGCGAGAAGATCCAGGACGATCGTTCCGGCTGAGGTGTCCAGCACGGCCTGTCTTGGCGCTGATTGCGCGAAGACGCTGCCTGCACATGTCAGCACTGCGACTGCCATTCGTCCCACCATGCGCAGACATCTTATCCCGCTGTTCGCCACCGCGATCTTCGCTGCGATACGAACGGCGGGTGCAGTCGACCCGTCTATCCCCACGAGTTCGTTTGATTTTGTCTTCGAGGCGGTGAGGGCGCAGGAGTTCGTCATGCGCACACTGCTTGCTTTCCTGGTCGCGTCGCTCGTCAGCACGACCGCACTGGCGGCATCCCCGGTAGAGTTATGGCGCGAAGCCCGCGTCAGACCGCAGGACCCACGCCTGATCGATCTGGTGCGCGCCGGGATGGCGCGCTCGGCGACGTTTCGAGGACTGGTCAACCGCCTCGAATCCGGCAACGTGATTGTTTACATTTCCCTCAGCTCCACGCTGCGGTACAGTCTCGCCGGCAAGCTGACGTGGATCACCAAGGCCGGGGGTTTCCGTTATCTCAAGGCGACCCTCCGAGTTGAACAGACCGCCGACCAGATGATTGCGACGCTGGCGCACGAGTTGCAGCACGCCCTCGAGGTCAGCGCCGACGAAAGCGTCGCCGATCAGCGCAGCATGCTGGCGTTGTACAAACGCATCGGCCGGCCCAGCTATTCGGGACTGGATGCCGCATGGGAAACGGAAGCAGCACAAGACACGGCCGTGCAGGTTCGTCGCGAGTTGATCACGACGCTCGCCGCCACGTTTTAGCCGCTTCCCTGTTATGCTGGAACCCGGCAAGCGGGCCTCTCGGCTGTCCTCCGCCTGGCTTGCCTCAGGCGAATGTACGAGGACTACTACGGGTTCGTTCAGCCGCCATTCAGCCTCACGCCTGACCCGCGCTTTCTTTACCGCAGCGAATCGCACGACCTCGCGCTGCAGCAAGTCTGGCAGGCCATCCGCCGCAAGGAAGGCTTTCTTGTTCTGACCGGTGACATCGGCACCGGAAAAACCACGTTGTGCCGGACGCTGCTCGAGCAATTCGATCAGGCCACGTTCACGGCGCTGATCCTCAATCCGTTCCTCTCGGTCGAGGAGCTGCTGCGCGAAATGCTCTTGAGCTTCGGCATCGTGTCGAAGGACGCGCTGAAGAGCAGCCGGCTGTCGACGGCGAGCAAGCACGAGCTGGTTCGAACGCTGCATGACTTCCTCCTCTCGCTCGTGCCGCTCCATGGCAGCGCGGTGCTGATCATCGACGAGGCGCAGCACCTGTCGCCGGAAGTGCTCGAGGAGATTCGCATTCTGTCGAATCTCGAGACCAACGATCAGAAGCTGATTCAGATCGTGATCGTCGGGCAGCTCAACCTGATGGAGATCCTGCACAAGAGCGAGCTGCGCCAACTCGATCAACGCATTTCGATCCGCTGCTCGTTGAAGGCGCTGACGCGCGAGGAGGTCGAAGCCTATGTGACGCACCGGCTGTGGGTGGCGCGCGGAACGACGCCGGTCACGTTCACGCCCAGGGCATTCGATCTGGTGCACGCGCTGTCAGGAGGGGTGCCGCGCATGATCAACCTGATTTGCGATCGGTCGTTGATGGCGGCCGCTGCGAAGCAGACCAATCGCGTCACCGAAGATCACATTGTCCAGGCGGCGGGGAACCTCAGCCTCGAGGTGCCCAAGAACAAGATCAAAGGCGAGCGCGCGGAAACCGCCGCGCGTCCACTCGACCACAAGCGGTGGAGGCTGGCCGCCGCCGCAGCCGCAGCCGTGATTCTGGTGGGCACAGCGATCGCTCTTCTGGGCAACCCGATCGAGTATTTCCGCCCGGCACTGCAGCCAACCGTGTCCGCGGCAGTGCAACGTTGGTTGCCATCATCGATTGCTCCGCTCGCCGTCCCAGTGAGGGCGCCGGTTCCGCCCCCGCCGCCGCTCCTGGCGGGATCGTTCTCGGTCCTGATCGGCACCTACGATTCGGCGCGCCAGGTCTCACTTGTCGAGCGCGCCCTGAGCGCACAGAAGCTTCCTGTCTACATGGTTGACGTGTTGATGGCGCCTGGTGACCTGCAGCGACGCGTGCTCCTCGGGCGCTATGCCACACGCGAGCAGGCGGAACAGGCGCGCGACTCGCTCGGGCCCGGACTCAGCAGCTCACGCGTGATTCGCGGCGAGATGGAACGCTTCCGCGCGATCCCCTAAGGTTTGTCGCGGTCCCTGTAGAACTTCTTCATCGACTGGCTCACGCTCTTGAAGCGCCGCTTGATGTTGATCTGATCGCGCGCCTGCTTGCGGGCGTCGAGGGCCTTCAACTCGTCCTGCAGTTTGAAGTAGCTCTCGAGACGGCCCTGGGTGAGCGTGCCGTCCTCGACCGCCTGCTTCACCGCGCAGCGCGGTTCCTGGCGATGGCCGCAATCCGTGAAATGACAACCCGCCGCGAGCTCTTCGACATCCTCGAACGTCTCCCGCATGGTGTCGGACTGCATCCAGAGCTGCAGCTCGCGCATGCCGGGCGTATCGATGAGCAGGCCGCGGCGATCCGGCAGCCTGATCAACTGGCGATGGCGCGTGGTGTGGCGGCCGCGCGAATCGTGGGCCCGAACCTCGCGGGTCTTGAGCATCTCCTCGCCCATCAGGGCGTTGACCAACGTGGATTTGCCCACACCCGAGGATCCGAGCAATGCGCCGGTTTTCCCAGGGCCGAGATACTGCTCGATCATGTCCACGCCGTCGCCGGTCTTGGCGCTGATCCCGTGCACCGCAATCCCAACCGCCAGCCGCTGGATTTCGTCAATGTCCTCAGACAAATGGTCGGCGACGTCTGCCTTGTTGAGGATCACTACGGGCCTGGCCCCGCTTTCGTAGGCCAGCAGCAGGTATCGCTCGAGCCGGCGCGGGTTGTAGTCGCCATCGAGGCCCATGACGATGAAGACGGTGTCGATGTTGGCGGCGACGATTTGCTCTTCGGTCAACTCGGTGGCGACTTTGCGCGAGAACTTGGTGCGGCGCGGCAAGACCGCTTCGATGGTGGCGGTGGCCTCGCCGCCCGTCGGCCGGGCTGCCACCCAATCGCCAACCGCCGACAGCTGTTCCCGGCCGGTCGCCTGGTGCCGAATGCGGCCGGCGTGCTGCGCCTGCAGCTCGCCCGCTTCGGCATAAATGCGGTAGATATAGTTGAACTCGATGGCCACGCGAGCCGCGACCAGGCCGTCAGCGGCAAACGGCGCAAACCCGCGCGCCCACGCGGCGTCCCAACCCAGGTCGTTCAGGTCAAAGCCCACTCGACGTTAGGATACTGCCATGCTGCATGACCTCAAGCACGCCCACCGCATGCTGATGCAATCGAAGGGTTGGACGCTGGTTGTCCTGCTGTCGCTCGCAATTGGCATCGGCGCCACGACGGCATTGTTCACGGCCGTGAATGGTCTGCTGTTGCAGACCGTGGCCCTGCCCGAGCCGGGCACATTCGTGCGCCTCGGCGCCGCGGGCGACAACAACATGCGTCGCAGCTCGATCGACTATGGGTTCGGCGGAATGCACGAGGGCAAACAGGTTCGCTCGTCCTTCTCGTATGCGGCCTATCAGGCGATGCATGCCGCGAATCAAACCCTCACCGACCTCGCCGCCTTCGCTCCCGTGGATGCCGCCAACGTGATCGCAAACGGCACCGCCGAAGTGGCGCCGACGCAGGTGGTCAGCGGGAACTTCTTCTCGGTGTTGCGCGTGCCGATGGCGCTTGGCCGGCCGATCACGCCGGAAGACGATCACGCGGGCGCGGAAGCGGTGGCGGTAATAAGCCACGCGCTGTGGCGCCGCCGCTTCGGCTCGGATCCGTCAATGGTCGGCAAGCCGGTTCGCATCAACAACACCCCGGTGACGATCGTGGGCGTGACCGCCCAGTCGTATCTGGGTGTGCTGCGGCTCGGGGGCAGCGCACCAGAGGTAACGATTCCGCTGGCGCTCGACCCGGTGCTGAACCCGACGCAAGCCGCGCGAACCAAGACTCCAACCACATGGTGGCTGCTGGCCATGGGCCGCCTGAAGCCGAACACAACGGTGGCCCAGGTGGCCGGCAACCTCGAAGGGCCGATGCACGCCGCCGCGAGAGCTGGCATGGAGTCGTACATGGCGGGACTGACAACCGACGAGCGCGCGCTCTCCCAGAATCAGAGCCGCGGCAGCGCCGTCCCGACGCTCGTCGCGCGCTCGGGTGCGCACGGCGTGTACGACGCCGACAACAACACCCGGCGATCGGCGGCGATCGTCAGCGCGGTGGTGACGATTCTGCTGCTGATTGTGTGCGCGAACGTCGCGAATCTGCTGCTGTCACGCGGCACGGTTCGCGCGCGTGAGATTGCCGTCCGGCTGTCGATGGGCGCGCCGCGGCGGCGATTGATTCGCCAGCTGCTCACCGAGAGCCTCTTGCTGTCGGGGCTTGGCGGACTGCTCGGCATTGGTGTGGCCTACTGGGGCAAGTCGCTGCTGCCATTCGGACAGCATGCGTCGATCGATCTTCGCGTCATGGCGTTCGTTGCCGGGGTCAGCGTGCTGACGGGCCTGATGTTCGGCGTGGTGCCGGCGATTCGCGCGACCGGTCTTGATCTGGCCGGCGCGATGAAGGAATCGGGCCGCGGCGTCGCCGGCGGCCGGACGTGGTTGAGCAAGGGCCTGCTCGTCTTGCAGGTGGCGATGTCGCTGGTGCTGTTGATCGGCGCGGGATTGTTCCTGCGCACGCTCAACAACCTGCGCAGCGTCGACATCGGCTTCGATGCCAACAACCTGCTGATCTTCCGCATCAACCCGCAGGCGAATCGGTATGCGAACGATCGCATTCCGCAGCTGCGCACGCAGACCGAGGCGGCGCTGTCGGCGCTGCCAGGCGTGCAGTCGGTGGCATTCACGCGGATGACGCTGCTCTCCGGTGGCGAGAGCATCACCGGCATGTTCGTTCCGGGGAAGACCCAGCCGCACGACATCCATGTGATGCAGGTTTCACCGGAGTTCTTTACGACACTCGACATCCCGGTGCTCGTCGGGCGCGGCTTCACCAGGCACGACAGCACCAACGCCGACGGTGTGGCGGTGGTCAACGAGACAGCGGTCCAGAAGTTCTTCGCCGGCAAGAATCCAATCGGGGAACGGTTCGGCAATTCGATTGAAACGTCGGGCAAGACCGAAATTGTGGGCGTGATCCGCGACACCAAGTATCACAGCCTCCGCGAGCCGGCGCCGCCGACCCTGTACCGGGTGCTGCCGGAAACGGCGGCCGCGGTGGCAATCGTGGTACGGACCGCGGGCGATCCGATGAGCATGATCGAACCGGTGCGCGCGGCGATGCGGCAGGTCGATCCCGATCTGCCGCTGACCGGCATGACGACGCAGACCGATCAGATTGAAGCGCGAGTGGCGCAGGAGCGCCTGTTCGCGCTGGCCTATTCGATGTTCGGCGGCCTCGCGCTGCTGCTCGCCTGCATCGGGCTGTTCGGGCTGATGTCGTACAACGTGTCGCGGCGCACCAACGAGATCGGCATCCGCATCGCCCTCGGCGCACAGCGTGCCGGCGTCGTCGGCATGGTGTTGCGCGAGTCGATGATCATGGTCATTGCCGGCGTCGCGATCGGCCTGGCGGCTGCGATCGCCGCGGGTCGCCTGCTGACCGCCGTCCTGTTCGGCTTGGCCGCCAACGACGTGTGGACCATCACCACAGCCATAGCGTTGATGGCTGCCGTGTGTCTCATCGCGGGATACCTGCCGGCACGACGCGCGTCGCGCGTCGATCCGATGGTGGCGCTGCGGTACGAGTGAGATCCGGCCGAAGCCGGATTACCTCACTCGACGCGCAACGCGACAACCGGATCGACCCGACCCGCGCGTTTCGCGGGAATGAACGTCGCGAGGAAGGCAATCGCGGCAAGCAAGAGCGGCACCAGGATGAACGTGATCGGATCCAGCGGTGAGATGCCGGGCAGCAACGTCCTCACCGCGCCGATGGATCCGAACGCGCCGAGCGAGAGCGCAAGACCGATCGCCAGGCCCACGCTGGTCAGCGTCATGCCTTGCCTCACCACCATATTCAACAAGGCGGCCGGCGACGCGCCCAGCGCGAGGCGGATCCCCATCTCCTGCGTGCGCTGGCTGACCGCGTACGCCATCACCCCGTAGAGTCCAATCGCGGCCAGCAGGAGCGCCAGCACGCCCATCGCGCCCAGCAGATCCGCGGCCATCCGCTGCGCGAAGACGGCGCCCTGCAGGTGCTCCATGATCGTGCGCGCATCGTAGATCGGCAGGTTCGGATCGAGCGCGCGGATCGCGTTTCGCACGTCCGCCACGAGTGGGCCAGGATCGCCGCCGGTCCGCACGAACAATCGCAGCGTGCTCGATTGATTGCGAATGATCGACAGGAACAACTGCGGCACCGGCCGTTCGTTGATGGCGTTGTACTTCGAGTCGGCGACAATGCCGACGACCTCAGCCGGGTTCTGGCCGCCGAACCGCACAATCCGGCCGAGCGCATTGCCGTCCTGCCAGTATCGACGCGCCATGGCCTCATTGATCACCACGGTCCACGACGCCTCCCCTGTGTCGGCGTCGGTGAATTCGCGTCCGGCGCGCACGGCAACACCCAGCGTCGAAAAATAACCCGGCCCGACGGTGATGTAGTTGACGACCACTTCCTCGTTCTGGCGCGGCACGTAGCCGTCGATTGTCAGCAGCGTGGAGTTGTTGCCGCCAAACCCCAACGGTATGCGCGACCCGAAGGCCGCCGACTGCACGCCCGGCAGCGCCTGCATCGCGCCGAGTGCGCGGCGTTGGAACTCACGATGCCGGTCGCCGGTGTATCCGCTCGGAAACATGTCCATCGACGCGGTCACCAGGCGATTGGCGTCGAAACCCGGTGAGATCGACTGCGCGGCGATGAAGCTGCGCAGGAATAACGCGGCGCCGACGAGCAACACCAGGCACACCGCCACCTGTGCCACCACCAGCGCGCTGCGCAGCCGGCCGGTGGCGCGGCCGCCACTACCGGTGCGGCCCTCTTCCTTCAAGGCGTTGATGGTTTGAGGTGTGGACGCCTGCAGCGCGGGCGCGAGCCCGAACAAGACGCCGGTGATCGCCGAAACGCCGACGGCGAACAGCAGCGTCGTCAAATCCATCCGCAAGCCGAGATCGAGCGGGATGTCCACCGGCGGGGCGAACGCCATGATCAGATCCATCGTCCAGTAGGCCATGACCACGCCGAGGCTGCCGGCGGTGAAGGCGAGGATCAACGATTCGGTGAGCAATTGGCGCACCAGACGTCCTCGGCTGGCGCCGAGCGACAAACGCACCGCAATCTCGCGGCGCCGCCCCACGGCTTTCGATAACAGCAGGTTCGCCACGTTGGCACATGCGATAACCAACACGAGGGCGACGAGGACCGACAGGACGGCGAGGATCGGCGTCAGTACCGTGGCCGCCCCAAACGGCGCCTGCCAGGTCTGGAGGATCCGCATGCGACGGCCTTCGTTGATCTGCGGATGCTCGGCCGCGAGCTGGTTGATGATTGACGTGGCTTCGGCTTGCGACTGCTCCTGCGACACGCCCGGTTTGAGCCGCACCAGCACCTGCATCCAGCCGTTGCCACGCTGCTGCAGGCGATCGCCGCCGGTCATCTCGCGCTGCATGGCCATCGGCACCCACAACGCGGACGACACACCCAGGAACGATCCAATGAATCCGCGTGGAGCCACCCCGATGATGGTGATCGGCGTGTTGTTGATGGTGATTCGCTTGCCGATCACCGCCGCGTCGCCGCTGAAGCGACGCTGCCAGTACGCGTCACTGATCACCGCAACCGGATGGCCGCCCGGGGTCACGTCATCTTGCGGTGTGAACAGGCGACCCGCGGCGGCGCGCAGGCCCATCACCTGGAAGAAGTTGCCGCTCACCATGCCGCCGTACGCGCGCTCGGCGCTCTCGTCGACCGCCACGTTGAAGCTCAGGTCGTCCTGGCCGACGATGTCCACGAGCGTGGCGCGATCGCGAAAGTCCTGATAGTTCGGATAGGACCATGATCGGCTCTGCCCTTCGCGATTCTCGAGCGCGGCGATTCGAATCGTGGACGGGTCGGCGGCCATCGGAATCGGCCGGAACAGCACCGACTGCACCCACGTGAAGATCGTGGTATTCGCGCCGATGCCCAGCCCCAACGACAGGATGGCGGCCGCGGTGAGTCCCGGATTCTTCAGCAGCGAGCGAATCGAGTAGCGGATATCCGAGAGCAGCGTGGACACACGTACCTCCCTGAGTGCCGTTAGACGAGCTCAGGTGCCCAACAGTTCATCCACGAATCGCCCGCTTCTTTCGAAAAAAGCAGGCGTCCATTCGTGGCCGCCGCTGAAGACATATTCCTCGACGCGAACGCCGGCCGATCGCAAGACCTCGAGATCCTTTGCCGACTGTGAGGCGCCGTAGAACTCGTCGCGATCGCCGCGCCCAAGCAGCGTGCGCGGCAACGTACCCGCGACAGGCGCGACGTCGGGCGGGACATCGGACGCGAGCGCGATCAATCCGTCGGACGGGCGCTGCACGAAGGCTGCGGTGCGAAACGCCATAGCCACGCCCTGCGAAAACCCCACGTAGATCAGCGGACGCGTGATGCCAAATTCATCCGCCATCGTCGTCAACACTCGACCTACGTAGTCGACGTTGTCGGCAATCGCGTGCTCGCGGTCCTCCCTGGTCATCCAGCTGGCGACCACGTCGCTGCCGCGCGCATAAAACCGGTGCAGCCCCTGGATGCTGATCAGACCGAGGGGACGCGCACCCGCAATCCGTCGCAGCACTTCCATGTGGATGGCGGCGTTTTCCTTGTAGCCGTGAAAGCCGACGAGCGTGCCGCGGCTGTCGCGGGGGATATCGATGAGGTAGCGGCCGTGCGTCGTGGCCCCGGTGACCCGTGTCTGCATGAAAACCTGTCTCGCCATCACGCGCGAAGGCGGATATAAAGACTATGTGAGTCCGCTTGCGTTCAAGCTTCCCGGAGACCCCGAAACCACCGTTGCGGCGGCACTTTACGTGCCTCCCGGCGAGCGGAATCTCAACGCTCTCTTCGTGCTGGCCCATGGCGCCGGTGCCGGCCACTTTCATCCGTTCATGACCGGCTATGCCGAGGGGCTGGCTAACCGCGGCGTCACCGTCGTGACGTTCAATTTCCCCTACATGGAACGGCGACGAAAGACGCCCGATCGGGCCCCGGTGCTCGAGGATGCTTTCCGGCGCGCGGTGATTGGCGCCGTGGAGCAGCGGCACGTTCGCGCGGCGAAGCTCTTCATCGGCGGCAAATCCATGGGCGGCCGCATCGCAACCCATCTCGGCGCGCAACTCGACAACTGGCCGTCACCGGCGCCGCGGCCGTCTGGCATCATCGCGTTCGGCTATCCGTTGGCGCCGCCGCGCAGCAAGCGCACCGGCGATCGGGTCACGCATCTGAAGCAGCTGCGGGTGCCGACCTTGATCGTGCAGGGCACGCGCGATCCGTTTGGCGGTCCCGACGAGATCAAGGAAGCGATTGCCGACGCCTCTCCCGCGCCGCCAATCGAGTACCTGGTCGCTGAGGGCGGTGACCACTCCTTCGGCGTGCTCAAATCGAGCGGCCGCGATCCCGTGGTCGTGCACGCCGAGATTCAGGACGCGGTCGCGGCCTGGATGGCGAAGCAGACATAATCATGTGTTCTTCGTTATTCCTGCGTCGACAGGTCCATGGTAGCCGCTGTGGAGCTTGACCGCCTTCCCCTTCTTCGAC
>Ga0187893_10014458_pt1 | contig 10758 bp, 11 predicted proteins | sample MA1701074metaG_FD_139574 | JGI IMG/M metagenome (GOLD analysis project Ga0187893, IMG submission 139574) | White microbial mat communities from a basaltic lava cave in the Kipuka Kanohina Cave System on the Island of Hawaii, USA - MA170107-4 metaG ...
AATCCATGACCGAGAGATATTCGTCATAGAAGTCCCGATGCTTTTCGGCAGAATCGCCGTCGCCCTCGACGAGATGCCAGAAGAGCTCCCGGTGCGCCTCCGCATGCCGGTCGAGGTTCATGCTGAGAAAACCGCCAAGCTGCAGGAAGCCCGGATAAACCAGACGTCCGGCGCCAGCGTGGGGCGGCGGCACTTTCATGATGGCGTTGCGGCGAAACCAGGCGCTGCCCCGTTCCTTGGCCAGGCGATCGACGGCCGTGGGATTGCGCTGCGGATCAATGGCGCCGCCCATCAGCACCATGGACTTTGGTGCGCAGGGGTCCTTGGCTTCATTCATCAGAGCCACCGCGGCGAGAACCGGAACGGAAGGCTGGCACACCGCCATGACGCTCGCGCGGGATCCCAGAAACTGTAGCATCTCGATCACGTAGTCGATGTAATCGTCGAGATCGAAACTGCCCTTCGATGGCGGAACGGTCCGAGCGTCGATCCAGTCGGTGATATAGACGTCGAAATGGCTCAGCATCGACTCGACCGTACCGCGCAGCAGTGTCGCGTAATGTCCGGACAGCGGGGCCACGATCAGCAGCTTTTGTTGTTTGGCGGCGGTGGCCTTTTGGAAATGCAGCAGAGTGCAAAATGGTTTTTTGAGAACCTGCAGCTCTTTGACAAGAACCATCTCTCCGTCGACGATCGCGTCCACAATACCGAATTCGGGCTTCCCATAGCGGCGCGTGCCGCGCTCGAACATCTCAAGGGATGCCGCGACATTGCGGCCCATGGTCGTTGCCGCCAGCGGATTGGCAGCACTTGTCCAGAACTCCAATCCCGCATTGGCTGCGGCGCGCCATGGCGCAAGCGCCGCGTGGTTCATTTCATAGAGATAATACAGCATTTCGACTCAAAGCCCCCGCCCCAAGATGCGCCACATATGTAATTAGTCCGTATACGACGGGCAACCGGTCTTTTTAGCCGGAGACAGCAGCGGCAAGGGCCTCCGCTAAGACCTTCGCGTCGGTCGAATAGGTGAAATGCTTTATGAACTTGCCGTCCGGCCCCATCAGATAAACGATGGTCGAGTGGTCCATCAGATAGTCGCTGGCGCCGCCATTATCGATCTTCTTGTAGTAGACGCGGTAGGCCCTCGCCGCCTGGGCGATTTCCTGCTCCGTACCGGTAAGCCCGACGAGTCGTGGGCTGAAATTCTCCACATAGGCTTTCAAGCTCTCCGGCGTGTCCCGCTTAGGGTCGAAGGAGATGAAGACCGGCTGAATGGCTTCGCCCTTGGCACCCAGACTTTCCACGGCCTCGGACATCACCTGCAGTTCCGTCGGGCAGAGATCGGGGCAATAGGTGTAACCGAAGAACACCAGCATGTACTTGCCGAGAAAATCCTTCTCCGTGACGCGCCGGCCATTGTGATCGGTCAGGCTGAAGGGCCCCCCGATCAGAGCCTGGCCCATGCTGATCGGACCGCTGCCGCCGGGTCGAAAAAGAAGGGCGGCGATCCCAATAACAAGTGCAAGCGAGAGAATGGCGGCGGCGATCAGAGCCTGGCGGCGAGAGGGCATACGGTTGCTGGCTTTCGTTTTCGGGACACATAGGCGTAATGTGCTGAGGGTGCAACCGAATGAACCTCATGTCTTCCAGTGTAATATTCGACACCAATGTTACGCCCAAGGATGCCGAACTCGGCGTCTTGCGGCTGCGCACCCTGGTCCGCCTTCGCTGGCTGGCGGTCATTGGGCAAGCGGTCGCGGTGCTTGGCGTCTATTTTCTGCTGGGCTTTCCTCTGCCCATTGGGCTTTGCCTTGCGGCCATTGCGCTGAGCGCCTGGCTCAACCTCTTTCTGACCGTCCGGTGGCGAACGAGCATCCGCCTGCAACCTTCACATGCGGGCTTGCTGTTGGCCTACGATATTTTCCAACTGGCCGTGCTTCTCTATCTGACCGGCGGCCTCGAAAATCCTTTTGCCTTTCTCTTCCTGGTGCCCGTTACCATTTCGGCGACGTCGCTGCCGCTCAAATGGACATTGTGGCTCGGTGCCATTGCGTTTCTGTGCGCGACCTTCCTCACCATTAATCACTTGCCGCTGCCATGGACACCCGATGTGCCGTTGATCCTTCCCGACGCCTATATCGCCGGGATGTGGGCGGCGATCATGTGCGGCGTGGTTTTTTCAGCCCTCTATGCGCGGCGCATCGCCGAGGAAGCCCGCCAGATGTCGGCGGCGCTCTCCGCCACCGAAATGGTATTGGCCCGCGAACAGCGCCTGTCCGCGCTTGACGGATTTGCCGCGGCCGCGGCCCATGAGCTGGGCACGCCGCTCGCCACCATAGCGCTGGTCGCCAAGGAACTGAAACGTGAGTTGCCGGCGAACGATCCGCATACGGAAGATATCGATCTTCTGGTGAGCCAGGCGGGACGTTGCCGGGAAATATTGGCGCGGCTTGCCAATCGCGATGCGGAGGCGGACGAGATTTACCAGCGCACCACCATGCTGGCGATGATCGAGGATTTGATCGCACCGCTCCGCGGTTCCGATGTGGAAATGACGGTCGCGACCTCCGCCACCACCGGGCCTGAGCCAGTGTTCAAGCGCAATCCCGCCATCGCCTATGGATTGGGAAACCTTCTGGAGAACGCCGCCGATTTTGCGGCGGCGAAGGTCGCAGTCGAGGCCCGCTGGACGGATACGAGCGTCGCAATTTCCGTGAGCGATGACGGCCCCGGTTTCCATCAGGATATCTTCGACCGCCTGGGCGACCCGTTCGTCACCACCCGCCCCGGTTATGGCGCCGAGCCCGACGAGGAAGGCGGCCACGACGGCATGGGCCTTGGGTTCTTCATTGCCAAGACATTGCTGGAGCGTTCAGGCGCGGTGGTTTCCCTGTCCAATAGGCCAGCCCCCCAGCATGGTGCGGTTGTCCAAGTTGTCTGGCCCCGAGCCGTTATCGACGTCGGCAAGGCTTGAGCAGAGGTGCCGGGCGGTCTACATGAGCGGGCGATGACCGCCATCAAGCTTCCCCCCGACAAGACGCTGCTGCTGGTCGATGACGACAAGCCGTTTTTGACCAGGCTTGCCCGCGCCATGGAAATCCGGGGTTTCGAGGTGCGCACGGCAGAATCCGTGGCGGATGGCATTACGGCGGTGAACAAGGCGCCGCCCGGCTATGCGGTGGTGGACCTGAGACTTGGCGACGGCAACGGGCTCGATGTCATCGAAACCCTCCATTCAGCGAGACCCGAGGCGCGCGCCGTCGTGCTTACGGGATATGGCAACATCGCAACCGCCGTCACCGCGGTGAAGCTCGGCGCCATCGACTATCTGGCCAAGCCCGCCGATGCCGACGCCGTCTACGGCGCCCTAGTGGGCGACAAGGACAACCGCGCCCTGTTGCCCGACAATCCCATGTCGGCGGACCGGGTGCGCTGGGAGCACATCCAGCGGGTTTATGAACTTTGCGGCCGTAACGTCTCCGAGACGGCGCGCCGCCTCAATATGCACAGGCGAACCCTGCAGCGCATCCTCGCCAAGCGCGCGCCCAAGTAATTAACCTTAAAACGCGGTCAGGCACTCTGCTTGCAGGAGACGCCCGTCGTCTCATTTCAGCAAAGGTACCGTCATGCCCTTCAAGCGCGACCTCAGAGCCTATCGCGGCCAATTCGAACGCGACGGATATATTCTGTTGAAAGACGTTCTCTCGGAGGACTTCACCGCATATCTTCAGGATTTTCTTGTGTTGTCTCGCAAGGGCCAGGTGGCTGAAACGGGTAAATGGCGGATCGGCGGCAAGAAACAGCAGTTTCTATTTTCTTTCCCCTCCGAGGATTTCGCCTTGCGGTTTAGAGCCGGAATCGCCGACCTCACCGGCATGGACGAAAGCTCCATCGCCGTATCGGAACGGCACCTGAAGCAATATGAGGCGGATGCTCCGGATTATCCCGCACCCCACAAGGACCGCGGCGCATCGCGCATTTCCATCGGCCTCCCGATCCATCTGGGTCCCGAAACCAGCGTCTGCGTGTTCCCAACCCTTGATCGTTCACCAAACCGCTCCGAGCGGGCCGTGTTCATGACGCCAGAGGATCATCCCGGCCTTGCTGACATCTACAACTCGAGCGAAGCGGTGCTCCTGCACGAAAAACTCGGCGACATGATCGTTTTCCTCGGTTCAACCATTTACCATGAACGCATCCGCCCGCGCGGCACCGCCGTCCTCTACATCAAGGTAAATGACGAAGGCGCCGATCCTCTCGGAGAAAATATTTACGCCGCAGCAAAACAATTGATCGACGCGTAATGTCCTCGCCCCGCGCAGCGGGGAGAGGAAGGGACCTATCGCGTCAGCGATGGGGAGGAGAGGGGCTAGCGGTCATTTTTGCTGTTACTAAGCGTGCATTCCAATGCATTTCTCCGCGGGCGATTCAGGCGGGTAAAACGTAACGTCAGTATTAATCCGCTGGCCCCTCTCCTTTCCCATTGCTTCGCAATGGGCCCCTGTCCTCGCCCCGCGCGCGTGAGGTGAGGACATTTTCCACAAGCTCCGTCAGGAAAGCCGCGAGGTCGCCCGTGACGTGGTGGACATGGGGTTGATCGATGCCTCCGGTTTCTCGATTTAACTTAGCGATTTCGCAATTTTCCGGAGCGGTGACCAGCACTGTCGTCATGCCGAGCGCGTGCGGCGCTTCGAGATTGCGGGCGATGTCCTCGAACATGGCCGAGGTTTCAGGCCGGATGCCGGTCTGGCGGATGAATCTCCGATAGGGCTCCATTTCCGGTTTTGGAATGAAATCCGAATGCACGATATCGAAGATGTCGCCGAAATGATGGGTGATGCCAAGCCGGGCCAAAACCTTGTTGGCATGCGCAACCGTGCCGTTGGTGAATACGAGCTTGCGGCCCGGCAACGCATGAAGAACCTCATCGAGCTGCGGATTTGCTGGCACGGGCGTGTGGTCGATATCGTGTACATAATCCAGAAAACCATCGGGATTGACGCCGTGCTCGACCATGAGCCCGCGCAGCGTCGTGCCGTGTTTGAAAAACAGTTCCTTTTGTCTGAGCCGTGCCTCTGGCTTATCTACATTCAAGAGGCGCGAGACGAACTCGCCCATGCGCACGTCGATCTGGTCGAACAACCGGCAAGAGGCGGGATAGAGCGTGTTGTCGAGATCGAACACCCAGGTGTCGATGTGGTCGAAGCCTCTCACACGCCGGTCCGCGAGACGCGGGTGCCGACGCCGTGGGGTGTCAGCAATTCGAGCAGCACCGAGTGCGGTACCCGGCCATCAAGGATGATCACGCCTTCAACGCCGGACTCAACCACCGCCACCGCGCTTTCGATCTTCGGAATCATGCCGCCGGTAATCGTGCCGTCGGCCACAAGATCCGGGATATCATCGATCCTGAGCTCGCTGATCATGTTCTTGTCGCGGTCGAGCACACCCGCGACGTCGGTGAGAAGCAGAAGCCGTTTGGCCTGGGTGGCGGTGGCGATGGCGCCAGCTGCCGTATCGGCATTGACGTTGTAGGTCTCGCCCTCCCAGCCGACGCCCACGGGCGCGATCACTGGAATGGCGTCGCTCTTCATGATGGTGTGCAGAATTTCGATGTTGACCCGCGCTGGCTCGCCGACAAAGCCGAAATCGATCTCCTCGACCTTGCCTGTCTTCGCATCGGTCTTCTTCTTCACGAAACGTTCTGCCACCAGCAGATTTCCGTCCTTGCCGGAAATGCCCACGGCGCGGCCGCCCGCCTGCTGGATCGAGGCCACGATCGCTTTGTTGATCGCTCCCGCCAGCACCATCTCGACGACATCCATGGTTTCCCGGTCGGTGACGCGCAGGCCCTCGCGGAACACGGGCTTGACCGCGAGCTTGTCGAGCATCCGGTTGATCTGCGGGCCGCCGCCATGCACGACGATGGGGTTGAGCCCGCAGACCTTGAGCATCACCATGTCGCGGGCGAATTGCTGGGCCAGCGTAGGATCGACCATGGCGTGGCCGCCATATTTCACCACAATGATCTCATCGTCATAGCGTTGCAGAAACGGCAGCGCCTCGGAGAGAATACGTGCGGTCTCGCTGGTCGGCGTGTCGGTCATCGGGGACGTTTCCTGCAACATCGCCGCCTTATAGTGGCAATGTTGCTGCCCGCAAAGCGGAGAGGCAGCTAGATGAGCCCCGCGATTTCGGCGCGAAGTTCCGGGAGACCAAGACCCGTTTCGCTCGATGTGGCGTGGATCAGCGGAAATGCCGCCGGCCGTTTGCGCGCCACGGCCTCCGTTTCGGTACGGACCTTTTCCGTCTCCGCGGGTTTGATCTTGTCGATCTTGGTCAGCACCAGCTGGAAGGTAACGCCCGCTTCGTCGAGCAGGTCGAACATCTCCTCATCCGCGGCGAGAACCCCATGGCGCGCATCGATCAGCACGAAGGCACGGGTGAGATGAGGCCGCCCGCGCAGATAGCCGCGCAGCATGGATTGCCATTTCTTGACGTCTTTCTTCGCGGCTTTGGCATAGCCATAGCCCGGCATGTCGATGAGCGACAGTTTGCTGCTGATATCGAAGAAATTAAGCTCACGCGTTCGCCCAGGTGTATTGGAGGTGCGCGCCAGATCCTTGACACCCGTCAGCGCGTTGATGAGCGAGGACTTGCCCACGTTCGAACGGCCGGCGAAGGCGATCTCAATGCCCGTGGCCGGCGGTATCTGGTCGAGCTTTGCAACGCCCAGCATAAAAGTCGAAGGGCCGCCGAATAGCCGGCGGCCCGCGTCGATTTCATCCGTGGTGAAGCGTCCGCTCACCCCGCGGGCTTCTTCTTGAGGAAGGGGATGCTCTCGCGGATATTGCCGAAGAGATTGGCTTCGACCCCGTGGCGTCTCATGATGATCCATTGCTGGAGGATCGACAGCAGATTGCTCCACGCCCAGTAGATGACCAGCCCAGCGGGAAAAGTGCCGAGCATGAAGGTGAAGATCACCGGCATCCAGTTGAACAGGCTCGCCTGTATCGGATCGGGCGGCGTGGGGTTGAGCCGCATCTGCACCCACATGGTGATGCCCATGAGCAGCGGCCACACCCCGATCAACAGATAGGCCGGAACCTCATAGGGCAGCAGCCCGAAGAGGTTGAACAGGCTCGTGGGATCCGGAGCCGAAAGATCGCGGACCCAGCCATAGAATGGCGCATGCCGCAGCTCGATTGAGGTCAGGATCACTTTGTAGAGCGCGAAGAAGATGGGAATCTGCACGACCACCGGCAGGCAGCCCGACAGCGGCGAGACCTTCTCGCGCTTGTAGAGCGCCATCATGGCCTGCTGCTGTTTCATGCGGTCATCCGGAAACTCCTCCTTGAGCTTGAGCATTTCCGGTTGCAGCTTTTTCATCTTGCTCATGGAGGCATAGGACTTGTTGGCGAGCGGAAACACCGCAAGCTTCACCAGAACCGTTGCGAGCAGGATGGCGAGGCCGAAATTCCCGACCAGGCCCTTGAGCCATTCCAGGAGATAGAACATGGGCTTCGTCAGGAAATAGAACCAGCCCCAGTCGATCATCAGATCGAAGCGGTCAATACTGTATTTTTCGCCGATGGCGGTTACCGTCTGCACAACCTTGGCGCCGGCGAAAAAATGATCCTGATAGGAGGCGGTCGTGCCCGGCTGAATGGTCAGCGCCTCCTTGCTCAAATAATCGGTCTGATAGACGTCGCGGCCGCCCTGTTTCTGATGCAGGAACGTGGCGGTGAGTGCCTTCTGCTGGTCCGGGATGAGAGCAGCTGCCCAATATTTGTCGGTGAAGCCGATCCAGCCGCCGCCGGCGCTGTCGACCTTGAGAGGCGGCACATCAACGACATCGCTGTAGTCGATTTCGCTCAAGGTTTCATCGAAGACGCCCAGCATGCCTTCGAAAAACACAAACCATCCCGCGATCAGCGGCGTGTCCTGCCGCTGTATGCGGGCATAGGGAATAAGCGCCACGGCATTCGCCGAATTGTTTGTGACGGTCTGCGCGATCGAGAACACATATTCATCGTCGATGGAAATCGTGCGGGTGAAGATCAGCCCTTCGCCATTGTCCCAGGTGAGCGTAACAGGACTGCCGGGCCTGAGCACCGATCCCTCCGGAGCTGACCACAAGGTCTTGGGCTCCGGCAATTTCGCCGTGGTGCCGGTGGCGGGAATAAACCCTTGCTCGGCAAACAGCGCGCCCGGCGTTCCCGCAGGCGAAAGGAAAGTGATTGTCGGGCTGCCGCGTTCGATGGTCTCGCGGTATTTGGTCAGATGCAGGTCGTCGATCTGGGCGCCCTGCAGATTGATCGAGCCCCGGAGTGACGGCGTTTCAATCGAGAGACGGGGCGTTGCCAGCAAAGCTTCATCGCGGCCAATGGCGGCAGGTTGCGTGGTCCCCGGAATCTGTCCACCAGCGGTCGTCTCGGTCGTGGTAGTTGTGGTCTGTTGTTGCGCCGTTTGCTGTGATGCCTGCTTCTCGGCAATCGGCACCGCATAGAAATATTGCCAGCCGAAGATGATCAGCATCGAGAGGACGATGGCGAGAATGAAATTCTTGTTGTCGTAATTCATCAGCGTCCTTAGGCCCCCGCCTCATGTGGCGTGCGGTGCAGCCGCTTCAAGGCGGAATTCAGGTCTCTTTCAAGATCCGCAAAGTCACGCTTCGCTCCCGGCGCGCGCCCAACGAGGACATAATCGAAGCCACGTTGAGCCTGCGCGTCAAGGTGAAGCCGGGCGACCTCGCGAAGACGCCGTTTGATGCGGTTGCGAAGAACGGCGTTGCCCTGCTTTTTGGTCACCGTAAAGCCGACGCGGGGATGGCCCCCATCTTTGCGGTCGCGCGCTTGCACCACCATGCCGGGCATGGCGGCTGAGGACGCCTTGGCTGCGGCAATGAAATCCTGCCGGCGCTTGAGGCGTTGCATGTGTGTAGGCTTGGGCCCTAGGCCGACAGGCGCTTGCGGCCCTTGGCGCGACGGCGGGCCAGCACATTGCGGCCGCCGACGGTAGCCATGCGCGAACGAAAACCGTGACGGCGCTTGCGGACAAGTTTCGAGGGCTGAAAGGTGCGCTTCACGGGTTCAAATCTCCATTTTGCGGGGCTTATAGGGGAAAAGCCGCGGATAAGTCAACGCGGCGATACCCGCGTTCCGGCCTGGGTGGGTCGCCGGAATAAATCCTGCGATGACAGATGGTAGGGAACACGGCGGCTGAACTGTTGTCACGAGGCGGTGAGGCCCCTTTCCAGCATGCCCCAGATAGGTCATGTCTGAAAGTATGGTGCAAAACACGCGGGCACATCATCTCTCGAAAGTTAGGAAATGGCTTCCGGCGGCCCTTCTTATCGTATTGGTCGGCACTGCTTATTTGGCGGGGGCCGGACATTATCTGACCCTCGCCACCATTGCCGAAAATCGTGCGCTGCTCAAGGATTTCACCGGCGATCATCTGGCGGGAGCCGTCCTCATCTACATGGCAGTTTATGTGAGCGTCGTGGCGCTCTCACTCCCCGGCGCAGCGGTGATGAGTATCGCAGGGGGATTCCTCTTCGGCTGGCGGCTGAGCGTGCCGATAACCGTGCTCGCCGCCACCTTAGGCTCCATCATTGTGTTCCATATTGTCAAAACCTCATTCGGCGCCGTCCTTGCTGAGCGGGCGGGGTCTGCGGCCCGTAAACTGGCCAAGGAATTCGAGCGCGATTCCTTCAGCTATCTTCTGTTTCTCCGGCTGGTCCCAGCCTTCCCGTTTTTCATCGTCAACGCGGTTGCCGGATTGAGCCGGGTCAACCTCTGGACCTTCACCGCGGCGACCGCAATCGGCATCATTCCTGCAGCCTTTGCCTTCGCCTACCTTGGCACCGGCCTCGACGGCATCATCGATGCGCAGACGCGGCTCTACAATGAATGTCTCGTTGCGCAGCGGGCCGCCGGCTGCCGCATGGAACTCGATGTGAGCGCCGTCCTGAACCGGGAAATTGTGATCGCCTTTATCGCCTTGGGCTTCATCGCGTTGATCCCCATTGCCTTCAGGCGCTGGCAGCGATGGCGGACGTCTGCATGATGTACGATCTCGCCATTATCGGCGCCGGCTCAGGCGGACTTACGGTGGCGGCCGCCGCTGCCCAGTTCGGCCGCAAGGTGGTGCTGTTCGAGAAATCGAAAATGGGTGGCGACTGCCTGAACTATGGCTGCGTGCCGTCGAAAGCGTTGATCGCCGCCGCCAGGCACGCGCACATGGCGCGCCAAGGCTTCCGATTTGGGGTCATTGCTGAACCGCAGATCGATTTCGCCCGCGTGCATGCCCATGTTCACAGCGTGATCGCCGCGATTGCACCCCATGACAGTGAGGAGCGTTTCGAGAGGCTTGGCGTCAAGGTGGTGCGCGCCGAAGCCTGCTTTCGTGATGGCTCATCCATCGAGGCCGATGGTGAAGTCTTTGAAGCGCGCCGCTATGTCATCGCCACGGGATCGCGTTCCACAGCACCCCCCATTCCCGGCCTTGCTGATGTGTCCTATCTGACCAACGAGACATTTTTTGAGAACACAGAGTTTCCCGATCATCTCCTCATCATCGGCGCCGGACCCATCGGCATGGAAATGGCGCAAGCCCATCGCCGCCTGGGTTCGCGCGTGACGGTCCTCGAAGCGGCGGCGCCCTTGAACAAGGAAGACCCGGAATTGGCCGCTGTCGTTTTGACGGCGGTTGTAGATGAAGGCGTGGAGATATTGAGCCGCGCGGCGATTGCAT
>Ga0187893_10014459_pt1 | contig 10756 bp, 7 predicted proteins | sample MA1701074metaG_FD_139574 | JGI IMG/M metagenome (GOLD analysis project Ga0187893, IMG submission 139574) | White microbial mat communities from a basaltic lava cave in the Kipuka Kanohina Cave System on the Island of Hawaii, USA - MA170107-4 metaG ...
CTTCGTAAGTGTCGCGGCGGCGTATCAAGTCATATTTGCCGTTTTCACGAACCATCACTGCGGCGGGCAATGGACGTCCGTTGTACGGAAACATCTGTGCCAGCGAATACGCACCGCAATTCAACAGGGCTAAAACCTCATCGGGTTTAGTTCCCGTCGGAAGTTTGCGGTAATCGGGAAGGCGTCCTTGTTGTTCAATATCGAAATAAACATCACCTCCGTCGCAAAGTGGTCCTGCAACTTTGTAATCTGCATCATGCGGTTCACCGGCACGCGAAGCATTTATCAGGTGGTAGTACCATTTGTAATTATTCATCGAGAGCATGATGTTGTAACCGGCATCGGTCAATAACCAGATGTCGTTTGTTTCCTGACGGCGTTTGATATTGCGAACTCTGGTTAGAACCAAGCCGGCGTCAGCAATAATGCTTCTGCCCGGCTCCATCAAAATTGTGATGTTTTCAAGAAGGTGTTCGGCATCTGCCTCGCGCGCGGCTTTCTTTGCTATTGTAATTACGGACTCTAAAATTTCTGTCGGCTCTAAATTCGCGGAAAGCATATCGCGTTCGTGTTTAGGCAAGTTTCCGACCTGTGAGCTGTCGCGCAGATAATTGACGGGGATGCCGCCGCCTATATTGATGTGTTCGAGTTTGTGTCCAGTCTCACGATATATTTTTACGAGATGCTCGAACATCACTTTGAAACTTTCCGGGTAAGGTTCAATGTCGGGCGTTTGCGAGCCGACGTGAATGTGTATGCCGCAGACGTTCAACCATTCACTGCTTTGAAACCCGCGCTCAAATGCGTTCAAAACGTCGGAAGAGGAAATGCCGAACTTTGAAGTGTAAAGAGCTGTTTGCAAACCTTTGTGCGTGCGCGTTTCGATTTCGGGAACAAGCCGAAGGCAGACATTTGCCTGTTTTCCTAACGCTCTTGCGCGTTGCTCAATCAGTTCAAGTTCAAAAACCGAATCGGCGTTGATTGAATAGATTCCGGCGTTTATGGCTTCGTCAATTTCCTGATTTGTTTTGCTTGTGCCGTTGAAGATGATTTGTTGTGGCTCAAAGCCGACACGCAAGACCTTAAAGAGTTCCCCGCCGCTGTTTACTTCTATATCAATTCCTGCGTCACGGACGGCTTTCAAAACCGCCATGTTGGAGTTCGCCTTTGATGCGTAACAAAATTTGAAAGGAAAATTTACAGCCTCAGCCGCGCGCTTTAGACGTTCGATGTTGTAACGAATTCTCGGTTCGGAAAATACAAAAAGCGGCGAATCAAATTTTTCAATCAGTTCGAGGGCGTCAACACCGTTTATCGTTAAGTGTTCGTCTGTTGTTTCTAAAAAGCCTTTAATCGTCCAGTTTGCCATCTGTTTGTCGGTTGTCAGTTGTCAGTAGTCAGTGGTCAGTTGCACGCTTAATAAAGTTACGCCTGAGAATAAAGCGCAAGATACCAAAGCGAACTACTGACAACTGACTACTGACCAGTTATTTTTTCTGAGCCATTGCTCTTACATTTGATTTTTTCTGTTTGTCTTTTGATTCCGTTTTGGGGGGAGTTTTTTCATATGCCTCACGACATAGCTTTATGAAGGTCTTTGTAATCGGAGATTCGTAACCGCCGCGGAGGCGTGCCAACCCCAATTCCCAGTTTATCAATGCGCCTTCAATCCACCATCGAACAAGTTTGCCGCTTGCAACGTCATCTCTAACCGATTTAATCGGAGCTATCCCAACGCCCAAACCTTGTTCAACCATGCGATTGATTGCAACTTGTCGGCTGAGTTCCATGACTACATTCGGCTTTTCACCTGCCTGCGAGAAAAATTCTTCAATCAATCTTCGTGTATTGCCGCCGCTTAAACTCATTATCAGCTTTTCACCCGCAAGCATCGCCGCGCTTACAACCTTTCTTTTAGAAAGCGGATGGTCAGGACTTGCAATAGCAACAAGTTCGTCTTCGTCCAGTAGTTCGGTTTGAACTCCGTTTGCGGCTACCGGAAGTGAGACAAAAGCAACATCAAGCTCGCCCGACAAAATCAGATTAGCAAGTTTCTCGCTTGTTCCCGATATTACCGAAACATTTGCTTGGGGATACATTTGATTTATTTTTTTCAGTATTTTCGGCAATGTTGTCGCGCTGACCATTGCCGAAGATGTTCCTATGCGAAGCCGTCCGTGTTTGGCTCCGGCAAGTTCGGACATTTCCATTATCGCGGTTTCATGTTCGCGTAAAATTAGTTTTGCGCGTTCCAAAAGCTTCTCGCCCGCCTCTGTCAGTAGAACGCGACGCGGCGCGCGCACAAAAAGTTGAACCCCCAACTCTTCTTCGAGCTGGCGAATTTGCATACTGATTGCCGCCTGTGTGACGTGAACGATTTGCGCTCCTGCGGTGAACGTACCCGTCTCTGCAATTGTTACGAATGCTTTTAGTTGTCTGATTTCCATTGTCTGCCCCGTATTAGAAGGAGTTATCAGGCAGATAAAATCTTTTAGTTTCACTTATAAGTCAAGGCTGATTAGAATCTTTTTCAATTTGAAGGCAAAAACCAAAAGGCAAAAAGCGTAAGGCAAAAATAAAAAGTGATTTTTATTAAGGCTAAAAGCTTTTTCTTTTTTGTTTTAGCTTTCGTTATTTCCTAAAACAAACTCGCATGGAAATTGTTTTGAAGGTGAAGAACAAAGCGAAGACAATAAAAGCTTCCTCTACGGCGCGGTCGGTGCTAAGCCGTGAGGTTTATCTGGGTATTGATGGTGGCGGTACGAAGACACGCGCAGTGTTAGTTAATTACAAGAACGAAGTTTTGGGTGAAGGCATTGCCGGACCGTCTAACCCTTTGCGTGTTGGCGTTCAAGCCGCATCGGATCACATTTGCGAAGCCGTTGACCGCGCATGTGACACTGCAAACATCAGAAGAAAAGATATTCTGTCTGCCGAAATAGGTCTTGCGGGAGTGCGCCGTCAGGACATTCGCGCCCGTATGCACGACGTACTCACAGATAGCTTGAAAATAGACCCTATTGAAATTGTCACTGATGCAGACATAGCTTTGTACGGAGCAACAAACGGTGAACCGGGGCTGGTTGTGATTGCGGGGACGGGTTCGATTTGTTGCGGGATAAACGCAAAAGGAAAACGTACTTGTTCGGGCGGTTGGGGACCAATAGCGGGAGATGAAGGAAGTGGTTACAGCATTGCTCAAAACGGTTTGCGCCGCGTAGCTCAATCATCGGACGGACGCGGACAGATGACATCTTTGGTTGAAGCCGCCCAAAACTATTTTCGTGCCGATGCGATTGAAGACATTGCCATGGCGATTTACGCGCCGAACATGAAGCACGAAAGAATCGCAGGGTTTGCGCGGGTCGTAATCGAAACCGCCAAAGAAGGAGATGAAACGGCGCGTGAGCTTATAACCAATGCAGGTGAAGAACTGGGAACATTGGCAGTCGCTGTCATCAAACAATTGAAGATGGAGAAAGAGCGTTTTCAAATCGCATTTGTGGGCGGAGTGTTCAAAGCGGGAGAGTTGGTAAAAGAGCCAATGCTAAAAGCCGCTCGTAAAGTTGCTCCAAAGGCTTACTTGGCACCCCCGCAACTTGACCCGGCAACCGCCGCAACACGAATGGCACGGTTATTAGTAGAACCGAAATACGCAATTGCAGTATGAGTTTTTAAGAATCGTAAATCGTGAATACAAAAAACTCTTATCACCATTTACGATTTACGATTCACGATTTACGATGAGCGAACTTCCAATAACTGAACAGGAGAATCCGCGCACGGCGAACATTGATACTTTGCCGACGATTGAAGTCGTTCGTTTGATAAACGATGAAGACAAAACGGTCGCTTTGGCGATTGAAAGAGTCTTGCCGGAGATCGCGCTGGCAATTGACACCATTGTTGAGAGATTACAAAACGGCGGAAGACTTTTTTATATAGGAACGGGAACATCCGGGCGTTTGGGCGTGCTGGATGCTTCAGAGTGTCCGCCGACTTACGGGGTTTCGCCCGAACTCGTTCAAGGCGTAATTGCAGGCGGATACGACGCTCTTTATAAAGCGGTCGAAGCTTCGGAAGATGACCGCAATGCCGGTTCGGCTGATTTACAAAAAAGAGGACTGACGGGAAAAGATTGCGTCATAGGCATTGCCGCATCCGGTAGAACCCCATACACAATAGGGGCTTTGGAGTGGGCGCGTGAAATCGGTTGTTTTACTGTCGCTTTATCATGTGTCCCGGATTCAGCGATAACAAAAACAGCGGAAGTTTCAATCGTTCCTGTTGTTGGCGCGGAAGTCGTAACAGGTTCAACAAGAATGAAAGCGGGAACATCTCACAAAATGATTCTCAATATGATTTCGACCACTGTGATGATTCGTCTCGGTTATGTTCGCGGCAACAGAATGACAAATGTTCTGCCGCGCAATGAGAAACTTCGTGAGAGAAGTTTGAGAATCTTTGTTGCCGAAACCAATCTGAGTGTGGAAGAAGCGAAGAAGATTTTGGATTCTGCGGGCGGCGAAGTTCGTGTTGCGCTTGTGATGCAAAAGGGAAAAGCAACACGCGATGAAGCTGAAAAAGCCTTGGCTGATTCAAACTTCAATATACAAAGCGCAGTAGAAAAGTTGTTAGACTGAGAGCTACAAAAAAATCAAGTCTGCTCTTTGGTTATCGAATAATGTTCGCGTTCCAATTCTTCGGCGATGTGATTGATTGCTTCTTTTTCGGGTCGCGGAATTGCACCCCAGTAGCCCCATAAATTGCGCGAGATGTCTGCGACTTGGTGGCATTCCGCTATTAGTTCGCGCTTTTCTTTTTCTTCTTCATCGGGCGGCAGGGAATGAAGCAAAGTTTGAATTATGCCGAGCGATTTTCCAAAGAATTCTTCCGTCGGTTGTTCGTCGAGCCATGTGCTTAATTGCTTATGAGCTTTGCTGTTATCTTGAATGCCTCTTGTGTGCGCGATTGTAAAAATACGTTTGCGTTCAAGGTCAGACACAAAACCTTCGGACCAAGCGACATAGACAAGCGGAATCATGTAGAGCAAAGAAAGGGTCTCCCGCGTGTAGCCCAAACTTTGCAAATCGCGCAAGAGTTCGTCAGTAATGACATCTTTCGAGTGCGTGATGTTTTCAATTTCGTTTTCGATTTCAGCGCGTCGGCGCAGTTGCCCGATAAGCTCTTGCTCTTTTTGGATGAAATACTTTTCCTCTTGCGAATAACGCAGTTCTTCAAAAGCGTCTTTCTGCGACATAAATGACCTCCTCAGAAGATTGTTTTGAGTTTCGCCTTTAGTTAGCTGACTTTGGGATGAAAGCCAACTGAAGCCGCGACTAAAGCTGGTACTCAAAACTTTGCATTGCCTGAGCTATGATAGTTCTAAACGGCGATTTTGAGAAAAGAAATTTTGAGATAAAGCGCGACTGATTCAATGATTTGGTTTTCAAATATGAAAAACGGGCTTTCAGACAAATAAATGGGCTATCTTGATTTGGTAATAATCTTCGGATATTTAATCGGTATCACTCTTTTTGGTGTCCTTTTCGCTGGCAAACAAGAAACAACCGAAGATTATTTCGTAGGTGACAGGAGCGTTCCTTGGTGGGCTATAGCGGCTTCGATTGTTGCGACCGAAACCTCAACGATTACATTTATCTCTGTCCCCGGAATTGCTTTTGCGCGCGGCGGCAATTTCGAGTTTATACAAATCGTCTTGGGCTACATGCTTGGGCGCGTAGTCATTTCAATACTATTTATCCCGAAGTATTTTCGCGGTGACCTTCTTACCGTCTATCAACTTCTCGACCAACGATTCGGCGGCAAGATAAAAATGCTTGCATCATCGCTCTTTGTCATCATGCGAAATATTGCAGATGGAATAAGACTTTTACTAACTGCGATTGTTTTGGCTTATGTCTGGACTTCATTCAATAGAGGCGCAGATTTTCAAACGGTTATTATTTTCTCCGTGATTTTGTTGGGCGTAGTGATGATTGTCTTCACATATTTTGGCGGTATGGAGGCTGTCATATGGGTCGAGGTTGTTCAACTCGGAATATACTTAGCGGGCGCAATAGCGGCGGCGATCGTAATCACAAAAGGAATCAACGGCGGTCTGGGCGAAGCAATCTCAATAGGTCAGCAATACAACAAATTTAAGTTCTTTGATTTTACTTTTACTTTGACAAAGACATACACATTTTGGGCGGGGCTTATCGGTGGTTGTTTCTTAACGATGAGTACACACGGGACTGACCAATATCTGGTTCAGCGTTATCTCTGCACGGACAAACCGAACCGCGCGGCGGCGGCTCTGCTTTCAAGCGGCGCTGTTGTTTTAGCGCAGTTCTTGGGGTTTTTATTTATAGGCATTTTGTTATTTGCTTTTTATCATCCATTCACATTGCCAGAATACGAAACGGCTAAAGTCGCTACATTCCCGTTCACAGGCGGCGACAAAGTCTTTCCTGACTTTATAACCAATCACATGCCGCCGGGTTTGGCGGGTTTGGTCGTAGCGGCTATTTTCGCGGCGGCACTTTCTTCTTCGCTGAATTCAATAGCGGCAACGGCTGTAAACGATTTGTACAAGCCTTTCAAACCAGAACAAAACGACAAACATTATTTGAAAATATCGCACATTCTTACACTTGTAGTCGGAGTCGTTCAGATATTGATTGCGCTCGCGCTTCGTAACAGCAACGAATCGGCTTTGAATCAAGCGTTGTCGGTAGCGGCTTTGATAAACGGTCCCGTGCTTGGCGTTTTTCTTGTCGGAACATTTCTAAAGCGCGTCAGTCAAACGCCCGCGCTAATAGGAATGATTGTCGCAATTGTTGTGATGCTTATCATCAGATTCAAAACACCCGTTGCATTTACTTGGTACGGGTTCTTCGGAAGTATGATTACATTCTTTGTTGCATGGATTGCGAGTTTTGCATTTCCGCCGACAGATGAAACGCGACAACGGGAGCTTTAGGAGATTTTAATAAAAGTAACGATTTAGCCCGATTCATCGGGCTTTCCGACAACGTCGGCAAATAGACCAGCCGTTTGACGGCTGGGTAGAGTCGCAAACAAATTCGTTAGCCCGTTTCAACGGGCCTTTCAAAAGGCTTTAGCCATTTTGTCAAAAATAGTTAAAGAAAAGAAGGACGTTAAAACGCCCTTTAATAATTATCAATCATCATTACCCATCGCTAGAAGCGATGGTCTATTTGCCCTTGCGGGAAAGCCCGATGAATCGGGCTGAAGAGGTTATGATTAACAAATGATTCAGAAATTCATATCTTTGATTAGAAACATATTATCTAACCGTATCGGCTGGATTTTAGCTGTGCTTGGTTTGTGTTCCTTCCTCATATTGAAGAGTGAAGAAGGGTTTCATAAACCTCTTGTTGCCGAGTGTGTTCTTGATTTAGAGAACCCGTCCACCGTTGCTGAAATAAATAAAGCAGCTCCTCTTTATATCGGGCTTATTCGTATGGCTCATTTTCCATCGCTGGTAGTTGGATATTTTGTAACAAAATTTGTTGGACGGTTCTTCTCTAACTTGTGTGAGCCAGTGAATAAAATTGAAATGATTGTGCTTCATTTAAGTTTTGTCGTTCAGTGGTTACTTGTTGGATATGGATTTGAACGACTTTTTTGGAAGAGACAAAATCCTGAATTGTCCTAGCAAACAACAGATAAAATTTTATGCTATTCAAATTTTCTTTCGTTCGTAATTCGTTTTGTTTAATTATTGCGTTGAGTTTTTTCTTTATGTCATCAGCACACTTGTCATTAAATGCGAGGACGGAAAATGCGAAGACGGAAAAAGCTGCCATTCAAGCATATAAACCGCAACCGTCAAAAGCGGCTCTTGGTTGGGCTAACAAAGAATTGAAACGCATGACCGTTGATGAAAAAATCGGTCAGCTTTTTTCAATTGGCATCAACGCTTCGTATCTGAATCAAAACAGCGAAGAATACAAACAGTTAAAACGTCAGGTCACAGAAAATAAAATCGGCGGCATCATCTTGTTTCGCGGTGCAGTTTATGATTCGGTTCATTTGATGAATCGAATGCAAGCCCATTCCAAGTATCCGCTTTTGATTTCTGCTGATTTGGAATACGGGACGGGAATGCGTTTTAACGACACTGTAAACCTGCCTTGGAATATGGCTGTTGCCGCGACGGGCAATCCCGGATACGCAAGGCGACAGGGCGAAATTACCGCAAAAGAAGCGCGCGCGCTTGGCGTTCATCAAATCTTCGCGCCCGTGTTGGATGTAAACAATAATGCTGCAAACCCCGTTATAAATGTTCGCTCTTACGGCGAAGACCCCGCGGACGTTGCGCGATTTGGCGCGGCTTTGATTGAAGGATTGCAAAAAGGCGGAACGATTGCCACCGCAAAACATTTTCCGGGACACGGCGACACGGCGGTTGATTCGCATCGCGGACTTCCAATCATAAATGTCTCGCGTGAACGACTTGAGAAAATCGAACTCGTTCCTTTCAAATCTGCAATCAATTCAGGCGTCGGTTCAATCATGGTCGCGCACATTTCTTTACCGCAGATTGACCCGACTGAAATTAAATTACTCAAGGACTCAATCAAACCGACAGACGCGGAAGAAGGCGCGGAGATAAAAGAAGAAAAGGCAACTTTGCCTTCAACATTATCACCGGTTGTCAATACTCAAATGCTCAGAAAAGATTTGAATTTTAACGGAATGATTGTCACCGACGCTTTAAGTATGAGCGGGCTTACGCTCTACTTTCATCAGGACGAAGCGGCGGTTCGCGCTCTGTTGGCTGGAGCGGATATGTTGTTAAAGCCTGCGAATACAGACGACGCAATTCGGGGTGCGCGCGAAGCTGTTAAATCAGGGCGCGTTAGCATTGAGCGGGTCGAACAATCTGTACGAAAGATATTAGCCGCCAAATACGATTTAGGATTGGTCAAACAACGCATCACGCCAATTGAAGAGATAGACAAAATCGTTGCGGGCGAAGAAGCAGAAAAACTCGCAGACGAAATTGCTAAAGATGCAATAACTCTTGTTCGCAACGATGAAAACGCTCTGCCGATTAATTGGAACGCAAACACAAAAGTTTTCAATCTCGTCATCACAAACGGCGACGACAGATTCTGGATTGCAAATCGTTTCAACCAAACGCTGCGCGAAGGCGCGAAGGTTGAGACTTACGCGCTTGACGACCGTTCGACAAACGAAGAAACGCAGAGAGTTTTATCAAAAGCGAATAAAGCAGACGTTATTATTGTTTCCATGTTCGGACGTGTGCGTACGGGTGCGGCTAACAGCGTAGGTCTGCCGCGCGCGGGCGAAACAGCTTTGCGCTCTTTGATAAATGAGAAAAAACAAGTCATCGGAATCGCATTCGGTAATCCATATCTGTTGATGAGTTTCCCCGAATTGAAAACCTACATAGTCGCTTACGGCGATATGCCGGGTTTGCAAAAGGCTACTGCAAACGGATTGTTGGGAAAGCAAGGTTTCACGGGACGTTTGCCGATTTCATTACCCGGACTACACCCACGCGGAACGGGAATTCAACTAAAGACAAATGAAAAATAGTGATTCAGTTATGAACAACAAGTTTGAGGGATTGTCTTTACATAATTGTTTTATTTTTAGCATCGCTTCCGTTTTGCTTTTATCTTTAACGATTGTTTCTTTCGCGCAAAATGCTACGGGTGTTTCAGCCGAGCGGCTTGCGCGGATTGAGGGACTTATCAATCAAGCCATTGAAAAGAAACAAACACCCGGCGCTGTTGTATTGGTCGGGCACAAAAACAAAATCGTCTTGCGAAAAGCTTATGGCAATCGTTCGCTTGTGCCGCAAAAAGATGCAATGACTGTTGACACGATTTTCGATTTGGCGAGTCTCACAAAAGTTGTAGCTACATCAACGAGCATTATGATTTTGGTTGAACGCGGGCAAGTGCGTCTTCAAGATTCAATCACAACTTACATCCCCGAACTAAAGGGCGAAGGGCGCGACAGAATAACGATTGAAATGCTTTTGATACATCGTTCGGGTTACGCGCCTGATTTTGATTTGCGTGAAAAATGGACTGGCTACGATGAAATGCTTAAACGGCTTTACACAGAGCGTCTGCAAAATCCGCCTAACACGAGGTTTGTTTACAGCGATATTGGAATGATTGCCTTGGGTGAAGTCGTTCGTCGCGTCAGCGGCAAAACGCTCGATGTCTTTGCGCGTGAAAATATCTTTGAGCCGTTGAAGATGAAAGACACTGCTTTCAATCCTTCAAAAAATCTTTTGTCGCGCATCGCACCGACGGAAAACGTAAAAGGGCAGTTGAGTTATTTGGGCGGAAGCGCGGAAGGCATTGGAGAAGAAGGAGAAAGAATTTTGCGCGGCGAAGTACACGACCCGACATCTTTTCGCATGGGTGGCGTTGCCGGGCACGCGGGACTTTTTTCAACCGTGGATGATTTGGCGGTTTACTGTCAGATGATTTTGAACGGCGGAGTTTGGAGCGGCAAAAGAATTTTGAGTCCCTCCACAATTGCACAGATGACCCGCCCTCGCGCTGTTACAGAAGATGGTTCTTCGCGTGGGTTAGGCTGGGATATGAATTCAAGTTTTTCCATGAATCGCGGCGAAGTCTTTCCGCTTGGTTCGTTTGGTCATACAGGTTTTACAGGCACTTCGATTTGGATTGACCCCGCGAGTGAAACTTTCGTTATCTTTTTGTCGAATCGCGTTCAC
>Ga0187893_10014460_pt1 | contig 10753 bp, 7 predicted proteins | sample MA1701074metaG_FD_139574 | JGI IMG/M metagenome (GOLD analysis project Ga0187893, IMG submission 139574) | White microbial mat communities from a basaltic lava cave in the Kipuka Kanohina Cave System on the Island of Hawaii, USA - MA170107-4 metaG ...
AGCCTGCGAACAGGGCCGTTGCGGGTGGTCGCCGTTGAAGACTTCGATGTATCGGCGTGCGGCGGCACGCACGTCAGGCGCACGGGCGAGATTGGAAGCATCGTCATCCGCAAAGTCGAACGCGTCAATCGCCAGGCGCGGGTGGAGTTCGTTTGCGGCAGGCGCTCATTGGTGTCGGGACAACGCGATTTCGAGACTCTCAGCCGCGTTGCCAGCCAGTTCTCTGTGGGGCTGGACGAGGTTCCGGCTCGGATCGAGAAGCAGATACGGGAGACCCATCAGCTGCGCAAAACCCTGCAGGTGAAAAACAAGATGCTGGCGGGATTGCTGGCCAGGGAACTGTATGAGCATGCTGAGCCCCGGCCGCAGGGAAGGATTGTGAAGCAGCTCTTCGAGGGTGAAGAGATGGAGTTTCTGAAGCTGCTCGCACACGCCTTGTTGACCCAGGGGAATTGTATCGCCCTGCTGGGTTCCGGCGGAAACCAAGCCACGTTGTTATTTGCGCAAAGCGAGAGCTTGAATGGTGACCTTCGGGAGATTCTGCCGGCGTGTTGACAGCTGATTGAGGGCAAAGGCGGCGGCACTCGAACTCTGGTGCAGGCGGGAGGAAAGAATGCAACCCGGGTGCAGGGCGCGCTGGACCTGGCAGTGCAGCAAATGATGGCGAGAAGCTTCCCTGGCGTTTCGTAACCCGGGGAGCAGCTCCGCCTCGTGCGTTGCCTCCGCCTGGAGGTGTGATGCTCCTGCGGGCGACACGACCGCGGAATCCGCCTTCGCGCCAGCCTGAGCCCACTCGGCAACGGGTTCGGCTCAGGCCCTCGCGGTCCGATCCCAGCGGCGATACACAAACTTCAATCCTGGCCGGACGTTGTCCACTGCGCAAAGCTTTTAGCTTAGGCGCTGGCGCGAATTCTGTGCTCGCGGCTTCTCCGGGCTACTCGTGTTTCGTCTGGTCGAGAGCGCTGCGCAGAATCTTTGCCAGTTGAGGGACGGCTCCCTTGCCCCAATAGTGCAGGAAGAGGTAACGGGGTTTTTCATCAGTCATGTGGTGGTGGATGGCCACGACGTTGATCCCGCCGGCTCGAAGTGTCTTCAAGACCGTCTGCAGCTCGCTTTCCAGCACGCAGAAGTCCCCGTCGACAAATGCGTTTTCCTGATTACCGGCGAAGGCGGCCCACGAATTGACGCCCATCTCCTTGGCGGCATCGCAGCCGCACGGCATTGTCGCTCTTCTGCCAATCACAACTTTATACATTCCAGAGTTCGCCTGGCCACTGTGGCCCAGGATCTTGGCGATTTCCTGACCATCGATGGAACTCTCGGCAGGAAGCGGTGGACCAGGGAAGCCGCGCACGGGCTGAGAATGAGCCGACCGGATCTCCTTGATCTTTTCTTGCGTCTTCTTCACTGCGGTAGCGAAGGTCTGGAAAGCGCCGTCGCCCCCGATATGCATGAAATAAACCTTGGGATTGTCATAGAAAAAGTGATTATGCAGCGCTGTCACGCTGAGTCCGTTTTCAAGCGCAACGCTCATCACCGGGTTCACTTCGTCTTCGAACAAGACGAGATCGCCCATTACCATCGATTCCTTCTCCACCCCCTTGCGGAAGGCTGCCCAGGAGGTGAGGCCCATAAACGGCTTCATGGCCCAGCCGCCCACCGTTACTGGAACGTCAGTGCGCGGGAACGAGAACTTGAATACACGCTCCTCCGTGTTGGCCGTGCCTTTCACTCCGATAATCTCTTCGAGAATCTTCGTGTTGAACCCGATGGAACGGGTTTGAGCCTGGAGCAGGCAGGGAACCATGAAAAGCAAGAACAACCCCCAGCTGCGAATGAAAAATTGCATACCGTCTCCTCCTGAAAGCAGTGTTCAAGGACGATCGAGATCGTAAGGGATGCGTTTTCCGGCGTCAAGGCCAGGACCAGGCGACGGTCCGGAACTCTACCGCGAGGGATTGAGGACGAAGCTGAGAATCAGGCTCAGGATGCTGACGAAGATCGACGCCAGGATCGCAGCTCCGAAGCTGCGCACCGCGAAGCCCTTCACCAGGGAAGCGGTCCAGTAGAGCATCAGGCCGTTGATGACGAAATAGAACAGGCCGAGTGTCAAGACGGTTACCGGCAGGGCAAAGAACTGCAGCACTGGACGCACGATAGCGTTCAAAATGCCGAGGACGGCTGCGGCCACCAAGGCTGCAGGCAGTGTTGCGACTCGAATGCCAGAATAGAGGTAAGAGACAATGAGCAGGGCAAGCGTCAGAACAATCCAATGAATGAGCATGGGTACCTCGACAGATGGGCTTGGCGACACACTGAGTATAGGCGAGACGCGTCTGCAGAGCAATGACGGCAAACGTTTGGGGTGCTGGAAGCAGCACGATTTTGCGCTAGATTGACAGGCCGCCGCGGGCAGGCTTCCGCCGCCTTGACCCCTTTGATAGTATACTCACCGCATCGGACGATCCGCGCAGCGGGAGGTTCACTCCCGCAAACATCGCCGTCATTCAGAAGAGCTAAGCTGATCGCAGGCCGCAACCTCCACAATGAAATCCAAAGCCTATTATTCCTCCGCGCTCTACGATGTGGCTCGGTCAATCAATTCGAGTCTCGACTTGTCGCAGGTGCTCGACCTCCTGGCCAAGAGCACGGCGCAAGCGACGAAATCCAAAGCCTGCTCGTTGCGCTTGCTGAATGCGGATAAGACGCTTCTGGTGATGGGCGGTGCCTATGGGCTGAGCCAGGGCTACCTGCGCAAGGGCAATGTGGAGGTGGAGAAGAGCCTCATCGATCAGGAGGCGCTGCTCGGGAATACAGGAATCATTCCCGACGTCACCAACGATCCGCGGTTCCAGTACCCGGAGGATGCGAAATCAGAGTCCATTCGTTCCATCCTTGTCATCCCGTTAATGCTCCGGGAAAACCCGATTGGAGTCATGCGCCTCTACACGCAAGATGTGCACGAGTTCGGTGAGGCGGAGATTGGGTTCGTCAGTGCCATCGCAAACCTTGGGGCTATCGCCATTGAGAATGCCAAGTTGTATGAGGCCTTGAAGGAAGAACTCGGCGATTTAACCGAAGACGCGAATGAAATGGCCGAGCGGTTGCACGAAAGCCGTCTTCAACTGGCCCGCCAGATGAACGCACTCAGCTACGAGAAAAACCGGTTGGAGACGATTCTTGGCAGCATGGGAGAAGGCGTCATTGTGACCGATCTCGACCATCGCATCCTGCTCGTGAACGCGGCGGCCGAATCGCTGCTGGATATTCATCGCAATGAAGCCATCGGACAGGATTGCGATGGTTCGCTGCCGGTCAAGAAGGCAGAGTTGGAACAGATTCTCCAGGCAGCTTCGGACGCCAAGCCGTCGCCGCCGCTGGTGAAGCGGTATCGCGACAAGGTCCTCAGCATTCTGGTCAACCAGATTCGCGACGGCAACGGGCAGCCCTTCGGCGTGGTGAGCCTGTTTCGCGACATCACGGAGCAAGCGGCCATCGAGGCCATGAAGAGCGAATTCATTTCCGTGGTGTCGCATGAGCTGCGCACACCGCTGACTCCGATCAAGGGTTACATCGATCTGATTCTCGAAGGCGACGCGGGGGAGCTCACCGAAGAGCAAAGGGCCTATCTGAAGATCGTTGAGGTGAACAGCGACCGCCTGGTCGCGCTGGTGAACGATCTGCTCGACATTTCGCGTATCGAAGCCGGGAAGATCGATCTGGAAGTGAAGCCGGTCGCCGTCGAAGAACTGGTTCAGGAGGTCGTCGCAGTCCATCGCAAGCAGATCGAGAGCCGGGGATTGAGCCTGACCGTCTCGCTGCCTCCCCGCTTGCCCTGGGTCAAGGCCGATCGCAACCGGATCACGCAGGTGTTGAACAATCTCGTGAGCAATGCCTGCAAATACACGCCGAGCGGCGGCATCACGATTTCGGCGGTGCCGGATGGCGATTTCCTCGAGGTGATTGTCAGCGACACCGGTGTGGGCCTGTCGCGCGACGATATGAAGAAACTTTTCACGAAGTTCTTTCGCGCCAAGAACCCGGCAACGAGCGCGACGGCCGGAACTGGCCTGGGGCTCGCCATCAGCAAGTCCATTGTCGAGAAGCACGAAGGCGAAATCTGGGTCGAGAGCCGCACCGGCAAGGGTGCTGCGTTTCATTTCACCTTGCCGCTGGTGGAGCCCATGCCGGTGGTTCAAAGGCCGAAAACAACCCTGCGGCGCAGCACGAAGATGATTCTCGTGGTGGACGATGAGAAGGATACGGCCCGTATGATCCGGCGGCAGCTGGAGCGTGCCGGGTACGGCGTGCGACTGGCGCATAGCGGGGAAGACGCTATTGCACAGGCGCTCAAGCACCGGCCCGATCTCATCAGCATGGACATTCAGATGCCAGGCATGAACGGTATCAAGGCCATCGAGATCCTGCGTTCCAACCCGCAGACCACGGACATTCCCATCGTGGTCGTGTCGGTGGTTCAGGACGAAGAGCAGTTGAGCAAACTGGGTGTGGCTGATATTCTGGACAAGCCGATCGACGAAGAAGGGTTTCTGCAGGCGGTCGAGCGGATTCTTTGGGAAGGGCAGCGCATTCTGATCTATGCTTCCGACGCCGAAACCCGGCAGCTTCTGGAGGAGGTGCTTTCCCAGCGGGGCTACCACTTGATTTTTGCCCAGGATGGACTCGATCTGCTCGTCCACGCCCGCAAAGAACAGCCGGATCTCATCCTGATGGACCTTCAGCCACCCGATATGGATGGCTATGAAGTGTTACGGAGACTGAACCGGCGGCCCGAAACCGTGGATATTCCCGTGATCGCCATGACCGATAGTCCGACCGAACCTGTGAGCAATGTCCTTGCAGTGGGGGGGAACGACCTGGTACGCAAGCCGCTGGACGTCGAGGCGTTGGTGGTCGAAATTGAAAGGTTCATCGAAGATGTGACGGAGAAGCGTTAGCGTCCGAATTAAATTCTGATGAGAGGCAGCCTTCATGGGTTTCCGCGTGCTGGCAGTAGATGACGAGCCGGATGTTTTGGGACTGGTGGAAACCAAGCTGCAAAAGGCTGGCTTTGAGGTGACGACGGCCACAAACGGCGTGGAAGCGGTTGAGCGCGCGCTGAAAGACCGGCCCGACATCATTATCATGGATGTCATGATGCCCAAGCTGGATGGCCTTTCGGCTTGCACACAGATCAAAGGCCAAATGGGGGAAGCCGCGCCAATCATTATTTTGCTGACTGCCCGTGGTCAGGAAGCCGACGTGGTGGAGGGTTTGAGCTGTGGCGCCGACGACTACATGGTGAAGCCCTTTGCACCGCGAGAGCTGGTGGCGCGAGTGAATGTGGCGTTGATGAAGGCAGGGAAAAGTGACATTGAGTTTTGACGGTATTAGACGAAGGACCCATAGAGCAGTGGGGCGAGATAGATAAAGGCATTGGTTGTTGATCATCGGCTGTCGGTTGTTTGCAGAGAATGACGGGTGGACGACGCCTCAAGTGAGTGCAAGGCGTCTGGCCACACGCTTCGGACGAACTTAGAGATCTTTCGTGTCCTTCGTGGATGACTTCGGGAGTCGTCATGCCGACAACAAGAATTCAACTGGAAAGTGCGCCGACTCTGGAGTCCGCCAACCGCGACGCCGAGCGTTTGGTAGCGCAAAAGCGAGGTCTCTTCTGGGTGGATTTGATCGCGCCAACGGAGGCCGAGCTAAACCGGCTGCAGCAAACTTTCGAGTTTCATCCCCTCAGCATTGAAGATAGCAGCCATTTCCATCAGCGTTCCAAGGTGGACGCCTACGACGGCTACCTTTTCATCACCCTCTATTCCCACCGTTTTGACAAGGACAGGCAGGAAATTCTGGCCGATGAGCTGCATGTATTTCTCGGCAGCAATTATCTGGTGACGGTCCACCGCGAGCCGCTGCCGGCGCTTTCGCGGGCGCGAGAGCGCTACGAGCGCGAAACGGAAGCGTACAAAAAGGGACCCGACTTCTTTCTTTACTTGATCGGCGATGAGCTCGTGGATAGCTACTTTCCGCTGCTGGACAGCCTCGAGGGTGAGATTGACGATCTCGAGGAGCGAATCGGAATCGACCCGGGTAGCGCCGTCATGCGCTCGATCTTCTCGCTGAAGCAGGAGTTGATCCACCTGCGCAAAGCAACCGGGCCGCAACGGGAGGTGTTCAATGCACTCTCCACGCGGCACTACGACCTGATCGACCGACGGCTGAGTGTGTACTTCCAGGATGTGTACGACCACATCGTGCGCATCTACGAAATGATCGAAACCCACCGGGAGCTGCTCGGGAACGCGCTGGATGCGTACTATTCAGCCACGTCAACGCGGCTCAACGAGGTGATGAAACGGCTCACGCTGATTACGACGATCTTTATGCCCCTGTCGGTCCTGACGGGACTGGGAGGCGTCAACTTCAGACACATGCCCTTCGAAAGCCCGGTGGCATTCGGGGCGTTGCTCGTGTCCATCGTGACTGTACCCGTCGCCATGTGGTTCTGGTTCAAGAGTCGGAAGTGGATGTAGTCGGGCCGTGATGGTGATTCGTGAATCGTGGCCGCGAAGCAGACCTGCGAATCACGAATCCCGTTTCAGCCGATTCACCGCTACAGCCAGAATCAAGACCAAGCCCATCACAAGGCCTTCCCACTGAGTGGAATCCACCTTGATGACGTTGGCAATGCCATTGACCACGATGGTAAGGAAGGTGACTCCCAGAATAGTTCCCGTAATCGTTCCCTGCCCGCCGCGAAGGTTGCACCCGCCGACCACCGCGGCCGCGATTGCACTGAGTTCGTAGCCCACAGCGCTCTCGGCATCGCCTTGTCCTTGCCGCGCAGCGTAGAGAATCCCAGCCACGGAAGAAAGCACCGCCGCCAGCACGTAGGCCGTGGCCTTCAGCCGGCCGATGCGCAGGCCGCTGAGCCGGGCTGCTTCTTCATTTCCTCCCAAGGCATACAAATGGCGTCCAGGCACCGTTCGACGCATCAGCAAAGCGGCGCCTATGGCCACCAGCAGGAAGATCAACGCTGGAACCCACCAGACGGTATAGAGGGCGCGAAACGTATCGTTATTGGCGGAAACTTTCTCGTCGTTGGACAAGACCTTGGCCAGGCTGCGCAGGCCGGCCAGGGTCCCCAGTGTGGCAATGAAGGGGGGAAGATCGAGCTTTCGGATCAGCAGCGTGTGGAACAGGCCGATCAGCAACCCGGCCAGTAATGTCAAGAGAATGGCCGTTGCTATAACCCAGGAGGCCAACGGCTGATGGGCTGCCAGGCTTTCTCCACCGAAGGTTTGCAGCAGCATGGCGCAGATGACGCCGCTGAAGGCGATGACCGATCCGGTGGACAGATCAATGCCGCCCGACACGATGACAATCGCTGCGCCTGTGGCATAGATTCCGAGCAGAACGCCTTCCCGCAGCAGAAGCCGGGCGCTGTCGATCGAGCCGAAATTGTGCTGCGGATCCAGAAGCAGAATGGCCAGCCATGCCGTAAGGTTTGCCAGAATCAGGCCAAACTCCTGGCTGACCAGCACAGATCTCCTGCCTGGAGCGGCCGAGGTCGTTTCAGGGGAGTGGGTCATGCCTCGTCGCGTCTCCACGACCGATGGAACTTGAATTCAACAACAGAATCGATTACCGGGCGCAGCGGGGCCGGCTCCGGTTGAGGGCGCAGTGGCGATCTCCCAGAGTTGAAGCCTTCCGGCGACCATGGTCGCCACATCGTTTCCAATTTGGACATGCGATGCGAGTCTTGCGAGCGCCGCTTTGACCTGGACTCATGACGACGTGAGTCCCTTGGCGTCGAGATCCTTCTTGAAGTCCGAAAAGCGGACCAACACGTCACTGCTAATGGTCGAAGCATCGGGCACCACCAGACGGATACCAGTGTCTTTGATCCCTGCTTCGCCCACCACGGCTTTCACCGTGGCGTCGTCCTTGTTCAGCAGTGCTTTCAGCACCTTGACTCCCAAATAGCCCATCAGGTAAGGGTTCTGAACCGCGGTTGCGTCCAGCAGCCCGTCTTTCAAGGCCAGCAGAGTATTCGGCTCAGCGTCAAACGTTACCAGCTTCAAGCTGGAGCGCTTGCCGGCGGCGTTCACTTCGTCCACGATGGCGGGCGCGTTGTACGACCAGATGCCAACCAGCATCCTGAGATCGGGATGGTTCTGGAGGGCCGCGGCCACGTTGCGCCGCGCCTTGTTGACGTCCCCCGAATCCTCCATGACATCGATGACCTGAATCCCGGCTCCCGCGCCCTCCTTGAATCCATTTACACGCTCCTGCGCATTCTGGGCGGAGCGAATCCCCACGAAAGCCACAGCCTTGCCCCCGCCCGGCAGGAGCTGCGCCGCAGCGCGACCCAGAGCCCGGCCAGCTTCCATGTTGTTGGTGCCGATGTAAGCGTCGCGCGTTTCCTTCCGGCCGTCCGAGTCCAGGGCCAGAACCGGAATACCCTTGGCGCGAAGCGCCTTCATTTGGTCGATAATCCCGCCCGCGTTGGGTTCCACGACGGAAACCATGACGCCTCGGACATCCCGCTGCGCGCCAACTTGTTCCAGCCGGCGAATCTGGCCGGCCGTGGAGCTGTCATTGCGAATCAGCTCGACGTCGGCCTCAAACTCCTTCTCGGCGTCGTCCAGGCCTTTTCGGGCGGCGTCCCAAAACGGCGAGTTGCTATTCGTGATAAAGACAAAACGCGGGCGCTCGGCCGTCGCCTTACCCTGAGTTCCAGGGCTCCTGGTCCCTGAGCAGGACAGTGCCAATAAGGCTGACAAAACCAAGAGTGCTTGCTTGCAGAAGCGCATCAAAGGCTCCTTTTTCCCGCGATTCAGCTCTTCCTGCCATGAAGAATACCGGGTTGTCACTGGGCAAACGAGGCGTTAGTCTACTGGCATCAGCGGCACGGAGCAACGCGATTTTGGGGAAGGATCTCCAGGGTTTCGGGGAGACCCATTCGGCTGAAGTTTAAAAAGAATTGGATGAAGATGTCCTCAACCCCTCACGATCGTGGACCTGCGAGCGCAACAGCGTTGCACCGGTTGCGCGGGCGCTCCTGCGCGCGGTCGTGTTTGAACGGTGCAAGTTCTAACCTTGGGCACTTCGCCTAGTCTCCTGGCGCTCTGGTGCGCACTCGTCTTTGGACCTAAGGTGGAGCGGACGCTCCTGCGCACGGTCGTGTTTGAACGGTGCAAGTTCTAACCTTGGGCACTTCGCCTGGTCTCCGGGCGCTCTGGTGCGCGCTCGTCTTTGGACCCAAGGTGGGGCGGGCGCTCCTGCGCACGCTTGTGTATTGGATTACGGCCTGTCAGCCCAGCTTGGAGATTCCAGGCAACTGTTGTATCTTTCTACGCCTCTCAATGCCGCGTTCTTCTTGCCGGCCTGGGTGGCGAAATTGGCAGACGCAACGGACTTAAAATCCGTCGATCCGAAAGGATCATGCGGGTTCGATTCCCGCCCCAGGCACCAGAAAAAAACATCAGTGCTCAGTAATCCGGCCTGCCCAGAGATGCTCTGCTCAGCCATCATCGACGAGGCCGAAGAGTTTCAAAACGAAGTCGACAACCGCGGCTTTGAGTTCTTCTGGCCTTTCCTAGGCCAAGCCGCGGAGGGTAGCAGAGGCCAAAGGCGGTGCGCCAGGAGTGATCGACTCAGCCCGATTGTGACCAAGCGCTGCTTTCTGGAGTGGAGTAACTCGTGGACATGCATTGGAGGCTAACTCGAAGGTCGTTAACAAATGCCGCGTTATGGCTTGTCCTTGTCGTGGTGTGCATCTTCGCTCCCTTTGACGCGCTGGCCGAAGAGAGTGATCTGTTCGAGTGGATGGGTAACACTTTTGGCGAAACCGCCACGAAGGTTGCAGTCGTTTTGTTTTTGGCCGCCCTGGGAATCTCCACCTTACGTGTTCCCAGACGCAGGCGCTCATCGACTCCCAATCGGAGTGGAACGTAGTGATGAAGGGATAAGGGTTCGATTCCCGCCTCAGGCACCAAGCCAGTCAAGGGTCTCCAGCCAAATCAACCGTCAGTTTTCAAATTCTGCACATTGCAGGACTAAAGGTTGTCTTCTTGACTCAGGGGAGAAGTCTGACCAGCCAGGCGGAGTACTTTGATTGCATCTGTATGAGAGGCAGTTGAGGGAGCGAGGCGACCAGGTTTGAACGGGAACCCGAAGGCTTGAAGGACACGAGCAATCGGGACTGGTGGAACAAAGCCGAAATTATCGAAGATTGTTGCAGGCTGGGCGCTGCTGCGGGTTACTGCTATCGTTGGCTACTTCTTAAGCTCCTTCGTTCAGGAACGTGCTTCGAGGATTCGAACGGTCGCATTGGCTGTCTAAAATCTGATCCCGGGGTTACCGGAAAAATAAAAGATCACAGGAGATCCCCGGCGATTGAATTATCCAGAAAACATCCGAAGTGCCTTTACCCAACGAACTGATTGAGGCATTGAAGACAAAGCCCCTCGCATTGCCCCCACCTTCCACTTTGGGCGTTGGCCAGCACTTGCTATTAACGTTTATCTGGCTCTAATAAGCCCTCGCAAAGCGGAGATCACTGCTTCAGCCCGAAGGCAAACTTCCCACACCTTTTACACTCCCAACTTCCGCCTCGGAAATGCTGAAGATCGTACCGAGACGGCTGCCAGTTGTGACCTATGATCCAGCAGAAGAACCGTTTTAGCGACTTCACCGGCTCACAGATCCAGTAAAAGGATAAGCACAGCGGTTTCCGCCG
>Ga0187893_10014462_pt1 | contig 10753 bp, 10 predicted proteins | sample MA1701074metaG_FD_139574 | JGI IMG/M metagenome (GOLD analysis project Ga0187893, IMG submission 139574) | White microbial mat communities from a basaltic lava cave in the Kipuka Kanohina Cave System on the Island of Hawaii, USA - MA170107-4 metaG ...
CGGGTCTCATGCGGGCCGTCGAGCGGCCAGCGCACTTGGCTGTCACGGAAGGTGCACGGAAGTCTGTCCGTCACCGCATCACTCCCCAGCGGCATCGTCAAGACGAAGGTTGCCCAATGAGCGAGATTCGCTTCGAGGTGGCGACGCCGGCGGACCTGCCGCGCCTGGTCGGGCTGCTCGGCATCCTGTTCGAGTCCGAGGCGGAATTCTCCGCCGACGCGGAGAAGCAGCGCGTCGCGCTGCAGGCGATCCTCGCCGATCCCGCCAAGGGCAGGATCTTCGTCGCGCGCGAGGGGCGCGAGGTGGTCGCGATGTGCAGCCTGCTCTACACCATCAGCACCGCCGAGGGCGGCAAGGCGGCGCTGTTCGAGGACCTGGTGGTCGCCCCCGACCAGCGCAAGCGCGGCATCGGCGCGGCGCTCCTCAAGCACGTCATCGAGCAGGCGCGCGCCGAAGGCGTGCTGCGCATCACGCTGCTCACCGACATGCAGAACGAGCGCGCGCAGGCGCTCTACCGCCGGCTCGGCTTCGTCGGCTCGCCGATGAAGCCGATGCGGCTCAGGCTGAAAAAGAGAACCTAGGCCGGCGCGCGCCCGGCGAAGATCTTGCCGAGGGTCGCGCGGAAAGGAATCACCTCGGCTCCCCCCAGCACGCCATGCTCCTCGAGCGCCCTGTGGAGCGCCGGCAGGTTGTAGTGCGGCACCGAGGCGTACAGGTGGTGCTCGATGTGGTAGTTGACCTGGTGCGGGAAGATCAGCCACTCGAGCCATGCCGGCGCGACGTTGGTGCGCGCCGCGGTGAGCGGCGAGGAGAAGTCGGTGGTCGCGCCGTGCTCGGCGATCGCGCGCAGCCGCAGGATCGGCTGCACCACAGTGAGCAGCGGCAGCACCCAGAGCACCAGGTATTGCAACAAGTAGCCGCTCATCGCAAAAAGAACAAACATCAAAACATGAAAAGCAACCACGGCATTGCGATCGTGCCTGGCTTCGCTTCGCAGCTTCTGCGACGTGTCGTCGAGCGGACGCAGCGCGACGTTGGTCGCGGTGTTGAGGCCGGGCGCGGCGAACAGGAAGTAAGCGTAGGTCTTCCACGCAGTCAGACCCGAGATGTCCTTGAGTAACTTCTTTGCGAGATACGCACGGCCGCGCGGATACCCTCCATGCAACGCCGTGTCCGGATCGAGCTCGCCGTACAGGTTGTTGTGGTGCATCCGGTGGATCACCCGGTAGGAGCACATCGAGAGCCCCTGCAGCATCGCGCTGGCGCGGCCGACGATCTCGTTCATCAGGCGGTTGTCGTACAAGAGGTAGTGGGCAGCGTCGTGGGCGATGACGAAGAGCGCGTGCTGGCGGGTTCCAACGACAAGAACCGCAAAGAGCAGCACCAGAGGATTGGGCCAGAAATAGAGCCCGGCACCGATCGCCGCCGCAAGGATGAAGACATCATGGAAAACGGCGAGCGATGCGCGCCAGGCCGAGCGGCGCGTCAGGCGCTGGACGATCTCACGCGGCAGCGCCTTGCGATAGTCGTCCTTGAACTCTTCGCCCTTCACTTGTCGATGCCGCCCACCAGGATGTATTTCACCTCGAGGTACTCCTCGAGCCCGTACTTCGAGCCTTCACGCCCGAGACCCGACTGCTTCACGCCGCCGAAGGGCGCGATCTCGGTCGAGATGATCCCGACGTTGGCGCCGACGATGCCGGTCTCCATGGCCTCGGCGACCCGGAAGATGCGCCCGACGTCGCGGCTGTAAAAGTAGCCCGACAGCCCGAACTCGCTGTCGTTCGCCAGGCGAATCACCTCTTCCTCGGTGTTGAAGCGGATGAGCGGCGCCACCGGCCCGAAGGTCTCCTCGTGCGACACCAGCATGTCGGGCGTGACGTCGGTCAGCACGGTGGGCTGGAAGAACAGCCCACCCAGGGAATGTCTTTTCCCTCCCAAAACAACTTTGGCACCCTTGCCGACGGCATCGGCGACGTGCTGCTCCACTTTCTTGACGCCTGCGTCGTTGATCAGCGGCCCGATCACCACGCCCGGCTCGGTGCCGGCGCCGACCTTGAAGCCCTTCACCTTCTCGGCGAGCTTCGCGGCGAAGGCGTCGTACACGCCGTCCTGCACGTAGAGGCGGTTGGCGCATACGCAGGTCTGGCCGGCGTTGCGGTACTTGGAGGCGAGCGCGCCCTCGACCGCGGCGTCGAGGTCGGCGTCGTCGAACACGATGAACGGCGCGTTGCCGCCGAGCTCGAGCGAGAGCTTCTTGACGGTGTCGGCGCACTGCCGCATCAGGATGCGGCCGGTCTCGGTCGAGCCGGTGAACGACAGCTTCCTGACTTTCGGGTTCGCGCACAGCTCGGCGCCGATCGCCTTCGAGTCGCCGGTGAGGACGTTGAGCACGCCGTTCGGGATTCCGGCGCGCTCGCCGAGCTCGGCCATCGCCAGCGCGGAATAGGGCGTCTGGCCGGCGGGCTTGATCACCACGGTGCAGCCCGCGGCGAGCGCCGGCCCGGCCTTGCGCGTGATCATCGCGTTCGGGAAGTTCCACGGCGTGATCAGCGCCGACACGCCGATCGGCTGCTTGATCACCAGCACGCGCTTGTCGCTCTGGTGCGGCGGGATCACGTCGCCGTAGGCGCGCTTGCCTTCCTCGGCGAACCACTCGATGAACGAGGCGCCGTAGGCGATCTCGCCGCGCGCTTCCGTCAGCGGCTTGCCCTGCTCGGCGGTGAGGATCTGCGCCAGGTCCTCCTGGTTCGCCATCATCAGCTCGAACCACTTGCGCAGGATCGCGGCGCGCTCCTTCGCGGTCTTCGCGCGCCACGCCGGCCACGCGCGCTCGGCGGCATCGATCGCGCGGCGCGTCTCGTTCGCGCCCATCTTCGGCACCGTCCCGAGCACCGCGCCTGTGGCCGGATTCACAACAGAAATACTCTGTGAAGTGCCAACCCAGCTGCCATCGATATAGCACTCGGTGCGGAAGAGCTTCGGGTCTTTTAGGGGAAGGGCGGGGAGCCCGGCCTGGGCGGGTGCATTCATGGGGTTTGCTCCAAAAAAAGAATCTTACGCCTTAGAATCGGTTGTCCGACACCCGAGGAGGAATCATGCGCAAGGTACTGCTCACCGCGCTGCTGCTTACGTGTTCTTCAGCTTTTGCCCAGTATCCGCAGCGCCCGGTACAGCTCATCGTGCCCTGGGGCGCGGGCGGCGGCACCGATGCCACGGCGCGCATCATCGCCACGCTGCTCGAGAAGGAGCTGAAGCAGCCCTTCAACGTCGTCAACCGCACCGGCGGCTCGGGCGTGGTCGGCCATGACGCGATCGCCAAGGCCACGCCCGACGGCTACATCATCGGCATGATCACGGTCGAGATCACGATGATGCACCACGTCGGTCTCACACCGCTCAAGCACACCGACTACACGCCGATCGGGCTGGTGAACGCCGACCCGGCGGGCGTCCACGTGCGCGTCGATTCGCCCTACAAGTCGGTGAAAGAGCTGCTCGCCGCGATCAAGGCGAACCCGGGCAAGCTGAAGGCATCGGGCACAGGCCAGGGCGGCATCTGGCATCTCGCCATCGCCGGACTGCTCAAGGACCAGGGGATCGATCCGAACGCGCTGCCCTGGGTGCCGTCGCAGGGGGCCGCGCCCGGCCTGCAGGATCTGGTGGCGGGCGGCGTCGAAGTGGTGCCGTGCTCGATTCCCGAGGCGCGGGCGATGATCGACGGGGGCAAGGTCAGGGCGCTGGCGATCATGGACGCGAACCCGCCGCCGCTGTATCCGAATGTTCCCACGCTCAAGAAGGAGCTCGGCACCAACTGGCAGATCGCCGCCTGGCGCGTGATTGCGGCGCCCAAGGGAATTCCGGCGCCGGTACAGAAGACGCTGACGACCGCCCTGAAGAAGGTCTACGACTCCAAGGAGTACAAGGACTTCATGGCGAGCCGCGGCTTCGGCGTGGTGTGGGCCGATCCCGCCGACACCACCAAGTTCATGACCGAATCCGACAAGAACCTCGGCGCGGCGCTGAAAGCGGTAGGGCTGGCCAAATAAAGGTCAACGACGCGCTGACGGGCGCGGCGCTGGTCGCGCTCGCCGCGGCGATCCTCTGGCACGTCCAGGGGTTCCCCGCCATGCCGGGCCAGAGATTCGGCCCGGCGTGGTTCCCGGGCCTGATCGCCGCTGGCCTCGGCATCTGCGGCTTCTTCCTGATCGTCGCCGGCGTACGCCAGGGCGCGGCGTGGATCATGATGCCCGAGTGGGTGCATCGCCGCCGGCCGCTCCTCGGCGTGGCGAGCGTGATCGCCGGGCTCGTGTTCTACATCCTCGCCGCCGACGCGCTCGGCTTCCACATCACCGGCGTCGCGCTGCTCGCATTCTGGATGCGGGTGCTCGGCACTTCGTGGCGGCTGGCCGCCGGGATCGCGGTCGTCGCCACCGTGGCCATCCATCTCTCCTTCTACAAGATCCTGCGCATTCCGCTGCCGTGGGGCCTGCTGGAGCAATATGCTTTTTGAAGCGCTCCGGCTGGTGTTCGATCCCTATGTGCTCTGGGTGATCCTGGCATCGGCGGCATTCGGCCTGTTCGTCGGCGCGGTGCCCGGGCTCACCGCGACCATGGCGACGGCGCTGCTGGTGCCGGTTACCTTCTTCATGGAGCCGGTGCCCGCCATCGCCTCGATCGTGACGGCGACCGCGATGGCGATCTTCGCCGGCGACATCCCGAGCTGCCTGCTGCGCATGCCGGGAACGCCGGCGTCCGCCGCATACACCGACGAGGCGTACGCGATGACGAAAAAGGGCCAGGGCGAGCTCGCGCTCGGGGCGGGCTTGGTGTTCTCGGTGATCGGCGGCCTGTTCGGCACGGCGGTGCTGATCATGGCCGCGCCCGCGCTCGCCGAGATCGCGCTCAAGTTCTCCTCGTTCGAATATTTCTGGCTGGTGGTGCTCGGCCTGCTGTGCGCGGTGTTCATCGCGTTTGCCAACCCGCTCAAGGGCATCGTCTCGCTGTTGCTCGGCTTGTTCGTCGCCTCGGTCGGCCTCGACAATCCCGCGGGATTCCCGCGCTTCACTTTCGCCAACGCCGAGCTCGCGGGCGGGCTCACCCTGATCCCGATCATGATCGGCATGTTCGCGGTGTCCGAGATCATCCGCAGCGTGTCGCGCATCGACCAGCCCTGGGAGATGGCGCAGGCGAAGATCGGCAACGTGTTCCGGGGCATGTGGGGGCTCACCAAGCGCTACCGGATGCCGGTGCTGCGCGGCAGCGCCCTCGGCACCGCGATCGGCGTGCTGCCCGGGGCCGGGGCCGACATCGCCGCCTGGATGAGCTATGCGCTGTCCAAGAAATTCTCGAAGGAACCCGAGAAATTCGGCACCGGCCACGTCGAGGGCATCATCGAGGCGGGCGCCTCCAACAACAGCGCGCTTGCCGGCGCGTGGGTCCCGGCGCTGGTGTTCGGCATCCCGGGCGACTCGATCACCGCGATCGTGATCGGCGTGCTCTACATCAAGGGCCTCAATCCCGGGCCGTCGATCTTCATGGAGAACGCGGTGGCGATCTACGCCATCTTCATGGTGTTCATCCTGGCGAACCTGCTGATGCTGCCGCTCGGCATCGCCGCCATCAAGAGCGCGAAGCAGCTGCTGCGCGCGCCGCGCGACGTGCTGATGCCGGTGATCCTGCTGTTCTGCATCGTCGGCTCGTTCGCGATCAACAACTCGATCTTCGGCGTCGTGCTGATGCTGGTGTTCGGCGTGATCGCCTACCTGATGGAAGAGAACGGCTTCCCCGTCGCGCCGGCGATCCTCGGCATGGTGCTCGGCGCGATGCTGGAAGAGCACTTTATCCGCGCCATGATCCGCACCGACGGGAACTTTATTGCATTTTTCGAGCGGCCGATCGCCGCCGGCCTGGGCGCGGTAACGCTCCTCGTGGTTTCCATCCCACTCGTGCGGCGCTTTTTTCGCGCCGCGGCGTGAGATCTCGCGGTAGGATTCTGGTTCCTGGGAGGAGGAACCGATGATCAAGTTTGTCGTCAACGGCGCGGCAGCGTATTCCGAGCAGCCCGGTGATACCCCGCTGCTGTGGGTGCTGCGCGATGAGCTCGGGCTCACCGGCACCAAGTTCGGCTGCGGCGCCGCGCACTGCGGCGTGTGCACGGTCCATGTCAACGGCCAGCCCACGCGGTCCTGCGTCACCCCGGTTTCGGCGGTGCAGGGTAAGCGCGTCACCACCATCGAGGGCCTGTCGCCGGCCGGCGACCATCCGCTGCAGAAGGCCTGGATCGCCGAGCAGGTGCCGCAATGCGGCTACTGCCAGTCGGGCCAGATCATGCAGGCCGCCGCTCTGCTCGAGAAGAACAAGTCGCCCACGCGCGAGCAGATCGTGAGCCACATGAACGGACACCTGTGCCGCTGCGGCACCTACAACGGCATCGTGCGCGCCATCGAACGCGCCGCGCGGGAGGCGTAGCCATGACCGAGCTCGAGCTGTTCGACTTCAAAGTCAGCCGCCGCGCCTTCCTCGGCGGCAGCGCGGGTCTTGCATTCGCGTTCACGCTCGGCCTGCCTGAAAAAGCGCAGGCGCAGGCCGCCGGCAGGCTCAACGCCTATGTCTCGATCGCGTCCGATGGCACGATCACCATCCAGTCGCCGGCGCCCGAGATGGGACAGGGCGTCATGACCGGGCTGCCGATGATCGTCGCCGAAGAGCTCGACGCCGACTGGAACCGGGTGAAGGTCGAGCAGTCGCCGATCGACGCCGCCTACCACCATCCGATCTTCAAGGCGCAGTACGTGGTGGCGAGCATCACGACGATCGGCTATTGGACGCCGCTGCGCGTCGCCGGTGCGCAGGCGCGCCGCGTGCTCGTGAACGCCGCCGCCGAACGCTGGGGTGTGCCTGCAGCCGAGCTCACCACTGAGCCGAGCACCGTAGTGCACGCGGCGAGCGGCCGGCGCATGAGCTACGGCGAGATCGCGGCCTTCGCCTCCCCGCCGGCCTCACCGCCGGCGATCGACCCGGCAAAGGACCTGAAGACAACGGACAAGTACCGCATCCTCGGCAAGGAGACCCAGCGCGTCGACGTACCCGCGAAATCGACAGGCGCAGCCAAATACGGCATCGACGCTCGCGTGCCCGGCATGGCGTACGCGACGTTCGTGCGTGCGCCGATTCGCGACGGCGGCCCGCTCGCCGCGAACACGCATGAGCTGAGGAAGGTGTCGGGTATCACGAACGTCGTTCTCCTCGAGCATGGCATCGCGATCGTCGGCGAGAGCTACAACGCGGTGCGCAAAGCGCGCCGGCTGCTCAAGGCCACCTGGCGCGAAGGGCTGCCGGGCGAGGCGGTCAACACCGACAAGGATCTCGAGACCTATCTCGCCCACGCCCGCGACTTGAAGCGCACCGGGGTCGAATGGAAGTCGAAAGGCGATGCCGCCAAGGCGATCGCCGGCGCTTCGAAGGTGATCACGCGCGAATACCTCACCGATCACGTCTACCACGCGCAGATGGAACCGATGAACTCGACGGCCGACGTACGCCGCGACGGCATCGACATCTGGGTCGGCACGCAGGCACCGACGCGCACCCAGCTGGATGTCGCCAAGGCGCTCGGTGCCAGCCCCGACAACGTGCGCGTGCACCAGCAGTTCCTCGGCGGTGGATTCGGCAGGCGCGCGACGGTCGAGGCCTCGGTCGACGCAGCGCTCATCTCGAAGGCGGTGAACCGCCCGGTCAAGCTGATCCTGAGCCGCGAGGACGATCTGCAGGCGGGCACCTTTCGGCCGATGACCGCGCAGCGCATCGAGGCGGGGCTCGACGCCGGCGGCAAGCTGGTCGGCTGGCGCCACCGCGTGATCGGCGAGCCGGTGGGCGACTTCGTCTACCACCGCGGCTATATCAAGGCGGCGAAGGACCGCGATGTCATCTTCATGATGGGCGCGGACCTGCCGTACTACGACAAGGTGCCGAACTGGCTCTCCGAGCACATCATGGAGCCCGAGCGCACGCGCGTAGCGGCCTGGCGCGGTGTGGGCGCGGGCTACAACAAGTTCGCGATCGAGTCGATGCTCGACGAGCTCGCGCACGACGCGAAGATGGACCCGCTCGCCTACCGCCTGTCGATCACCGATACCGAGCGCGTTCGGCGCGTGCTGCAGCGCGTGGCGCAGATGTCGGCCTGGGGCAAGAAAGGCGCGCCGGGCACGGCGCTCGGCCTCGCTTTTGGCGACTACGGCGTGTTCACGCCCAAGGTCGGTTCCATGATCGCCGCGGTCGCCGAGATCTCGCTCAACGAGCGCACCGGCGTGATCCGCGTGCTCAACTACTGGGCGGCCGCCGACGCCGGCCTGGCGGTCAACCCCGCGGCGTTCAAGGCGCAGGTCGAAAGCGCCGTGGTGTGGGGATTAAGCTGCTGCCTCAAGGAGCGGGTCACGATGGTGAAGGGCGTGGTGCAGCAGTCGAACTACCACGAGTACCCGATCCTGCGCGTGTCCGAGACGCCTGCGATCCACGTTGACGTCCTGAGCAGCGGCCCGCTCCCGACGATGGTTGGAGAGCTCGGCGTGCTGAGCGTCGCGCCGGCTGTGGCGAACGCGTTTTTCGCTCTCACCGGCAAGCGGCTCTACCACATGCCGTTCACGCCGGCGCGGGTGCGCGCTGCCCTCCAGGGCACGACGCTCAAGGTCTAGAGACTTATCTGGGACGGTCCCCGGCCAGGGTGATGCGATGCATCACCCGCCGGTGGCCGTGGTAGTCGTTGACCGGATTGTGCTGCGTGCAGCGGTTGTCCCACCAGGCGAGGTCGCCGACCTTCCACTGCCAGCGGCAGGTGAACTCGAGCTTCACCTGGTGGCGGAAGAGAAATTCCAGGAGCGGCGCGCTCTCCTGCTCGGTCATGCCGCGGAAGCGCACGGTGTGGCCGACGTTGACGTAGAGCGCCTTGCGGCCGGTTTCGGGATGCGTGCGCACGACCGGGTGCTCGGCTTCGTATTGGCGCGCATATTCCTTCACCATGTCCTCGCGCGTGCGCGTCACATCCGCCTTTGCGGAGCTGTTGACTGCAATCAGACCGTCGAGCACGCGCCTCATTCCGTCCGACAGCGCTTCGTAGGCGAGGTATTGGCTCGCGAACTCGGTGTCGCCGCCGTAAGGCGGCACTTCGCGCGCGAGGAGCATCGAGCCCATCGGCGGCTCCGCGAGGTAGGCGGTGTCGGAATGCCAGATGCCGCCGAAGTTGTGCCGCTCGTGCTCGAGCTTCTTCACCTCGATCACCTCGGGGAAGCCCTCGATGCCCTTGACGAACGGGTATTCGACCGGCTTGCCCATGCTGCGCGCGAACGCCATGAACCGCGCCGGGTCGAGCTTCTGCCCGCGGAAGAAGATGACCTGGTGCTCGAGGAAAGCGGCGCGGATTCCGGCCGCCGGGATGTCCTTGGCCAGGTCGACTCCGAGGATTTCGGCGCCGAGCGCGCCCGCGAGTCGCCGGATTTCTATTCGCATTCTCCTCAGGAAGGCCTATTCTAGAACGCGTGAAGATCGGCCTGCTGCTGCCGCAAACGGGCGTCGATGTCACGCAGGGAACCGACGCCGCCCGCGGTGTGGAGCTGTATTTGCGCAAGCGCGGCGCCCGCGCGCCGCAGATCGTGAAGGCGGACGACGAGGCAAAGCCCGCGGTCGCGGCGGCGAAGCTCAGGACGCTCGTCGAAGACGAGAGGGTCGATTTCCTGGTCGGCCCCATCAGCAGCGCGGTGGCCCTGGCAATTCGCGACTACGTGCATAAGCAGCGCGTCCCGCTCCTCGTGCCGGCCGCCTTCACGCGCGTGCTCACCTCCCCGCAGCATGCTTCGCCGAACATCTTCCGCCTGAGCGACACCACCGACCAGGCGAACTACCCGATGGGCGCATGGCTGATGAAGAACACGCGTTACCGCAGGGCGCTCGTGATGGCGGCGGACTTTGCCGGCGGGCGCCATTCGGTGGAGGCGTTCATGGCCGGCTTCCGCGCCGCCGGCGGCGAGATCGCGGCCGAAATCTATCCGCCCTTCGACACGCCCGATTTTGCGCCGTATCTGCGCAAGGGCGCCGCGGCCCGGGCCGACGCCGTATATGCCTGGTTCGCCGGGGCCGACGCGGTCCGCTTCGTGCAGCAGTACCGGCAATCCGGGCTCGAGCTGCCGCTCGTCGGCCATTCCGCTCTGACGGCGGACACGATCCTGCCCAGGATCGGCGAGGCTGCGCTCGGCATCGTGAGCATCGGGGCGTATACCGCAGCGCTGGAGACGCCGGAGAACCGGCGGTTCGTCCAGGAGTACGAGGCGGCCTACGGCTCCTGGCCCAGCCGCTACAGCGAGTGCGGCTGGATCGCCGCCGCGTTGATCGCCCAAGCCGCCGAAACCCTGCAGGGCGATCTTCGCGACCGCGGCAGGGTTCGTGCGGCCCTGAAAGACGCGTTGCCTCTCGTCAAGCCCCCGCGCGGGCCGATGCGGTTCGATGCATACCGGCAGGCGATCACCCCGATCTATGTCACCCGGACGCAGGAAAAAGACGGGCGCGTCGCCAACGTCGTGATCGACACGCCGCCGGCCGTCACCCAGGAAGCAACCTGGGGATGGTGGAACAAGGGCTAGCTAGCCGTGATCGTTCAGATCCTCGTAGCCCTGGCAAAGCGCGAACACCCGTTGCCGAATCAGGTCCGCGAGCTCGTGCTTGATCTTGTCTGGGTCGCGCGGATCGCAGAGCACCGCGGCCA
>Ga0187893_10014463_pt1 | contig 10751 bp, 10 predicted proteins | sample MA1701074metaG_FD_139574 | JGI IMG/M metagenome (GOLD analysis project Ga0187893, IMG submission 139574) | White microbial mat communities from a basaltic lava cave in the Kipuka Kanohina Cave System on the Island of Hawaii, USA - MA170107-4 metaG ...
CGGAAAAGGCCCAGGCGCTTTACGATCTTTTGATTGCAAAGTGCCGTGAGCGTGGCATTACCGTCGAAACCGGAGTGTTTCGCGAAATGATGAAAGTTCACTCGATCAATGACGGACCGGTCACGTTGCTGCTGGATAGTAGGAAGGGTTTCTAAATAGACAACCGGCAGGAACTATGGCGACAGATTCGAACTCGATGGTAGGTCTGACTCCGAAGACTCTACTCCTTGCAACCCTCAAGAGTGCCTTTGTCCTTGTAGCATTTGCCGGCCTCAGTCAGTTCTTTCGAACCGTACTTGGTGTGGCAATAGGTGCAGGATTTGCCAGTCTTCTTCGCATCAGCAGGCTTGGAATAGTTCAGTTTCGAAAATGAAACTACCGTGCCAAAGGCGAAAAACAAAAGAAACACTGTTTTCAGTAATCTCAATGTAGAGTCCTCCTTGTCAACACGAAACCTTGAAACGCAGAAAGTATGATTAATCTAGACGAACACGGGTTGTATTGCAAGATGGCTGGAAACGCTATCTCCAGCAGACTCAAAAGATAAGGGTGGCACAGAGGTGCTGGTCCGATCCCTAAAATCTGCGTTAGCGATTGTTCTTGCTCTGTCTATCGTTTACAGCGCCGATTCTTCGGCGCCGCCGTTGCATTTCGAGGCGCAAGCGCTTTGACTCTGAGAACCCAAAAAAAGGCCGTGAAAACCACTCTGTCATTAGCGCCGCGGCTGAGAGAAAGGGTTCCACCGGTGTGAATCTCTGCGCCTCCGCGTCTCTGCGGTGATTCGACCTGCGGTAGCTCGATGACCACGATCTACCCAACCTCTTCATTGGCACGGCGCAGCAACGCTCGCATATAGGCAATGCAGTAAGCCGTTCCGGCGCGCCGCAACCCGGAGTCGCCAGCTAGTTGCGGAACATGGTCCGGCTCGGCGGCGCCGTTGAAGCGAACCTGGCGCAGAGTCTTCATCACTTGGTACATGTCCATATAACCATCATCCGGGAAGGTTTCGACGAAGTGAGGCAGCGGTGAACTGACGTTACGGAAATGCACCTCGAAAATCTTTCCCCGCCCTCCAAAATCGCGAATCATCTCGAAGACGTCTTTCCCCATTTCGTTGCCGCCCTCAGACCACGTTCCAACACAGAATGTAAGTCCCCAGTGCCGGCTGTCTCCGGCAATCTGTTCAGCCCGGCGGTATCCGTCGTAGTGCGTAAAGAGCTTGGCGACGCCATTCATTTTCGCTAGCGGTGGATCGTCAGGATGCAAAGCCAGCTTCACGCCGGCTTCCTCGGCAACCGGCAAGGTCGCTTTGAAGAAGTAGGTGTAATGCGCCCAGATCTCTTCAGCAGAGTATTCGCGCTCGAACTGCTGCTTCTCCACCTTCCTTCGAAAGTCGTCGGTACTGAACTCCCGCGTCAGGTAGCCGCGACGTTCCACTTGATTGGTCGTATACGTATTTGCCGGGTGAAAGTCGTAGGAGGCAACCGGGATTTCCAGTCTTCCTAGATCGCGCAGGAAGTTTCGATAGGTTTCGATGTCCTGGTCGCGCCCTGCCTGGCCGAGTTGCACTTTGAGCGAGCGATAGGCGTAGTGAACCCCTGAAAAGATGCGGATGCCGTACCGGGCGAATCGTTGCTGCGTGGCACGCAGGTACTCGAATGGAGTTGGCTCGATTCCAAACTCCAGCCGCGCCCAACACATGCCGATCTGTTTCAAGAAAAGTAGATCGTCATCTGTGATGTTGCGCGCGTTCAGCCGATGCGCGAGCTTGATGTTCGACGGATCATCTTCGTCAATGCGTTTGCCGGAACCCTGAGCGGCCGTGAGTACCGGATGACCCGGCCACAAGGCGGCTGCCGCTGCTCCGAGCCCCATCCCAAGAAAAGCTCGTCTGTTTCGACGAGGGTGACGAGGTTGATCAGCGATGTCAGCAATTTTCATACGAGTCTTTCCATGCCGCGTTGAGGACACCACGTTGACGAAAATATTCCCCCTTAACAAAGGGGGGTGAAGGCTTGAGAAGCCTTCACCGAAGCGCAAGGGGGAGGTCCAGTCGGCCTTCCCAAACCCTTCACGACAACCCCCTGAAGGCTCCGCGACCGCTGTCGCTGCGCCTTCTTTCCCCCTTTGTCAAGGGGGATTTTCAATGGTTTACCCTACCTCTGAATGCGGGCTGAACCGCCCTTCGCAAATGCTCGCACTTGCTCGACAGTGGCCATCGTGGTGTCGCCCGGGAAAGTGGTCAAGAGCGCGCCGTGAGCCCAGCCAAGCTTAATTGCTTCCTCTGCAGGTTCACCTGAAAGTAGGCCATAAAAGAGCCCCGCCGCAAATCCATCACCGCCGCCGACGCGATCAATCACATCAAGCTCGCAGGTTGGAGAGACGTGGGTTTGCCCGTTGATCCAGGCCACGGCGCCCCAGCTATGCCGGTTTGTCGAGTGCACTTCGCGCAGGGTCGTAGCGACGATCTTGACCTGCGGATGTTTCTGCACGACGCGATCAATCATCCCAAAGAAAGCGCTCGAATCCAGCTTCGATTTGGCCGCAACTTCCGGCCCGGAAATTCCCAACCCTTTTTGCAGGTCTTCTTCATTCCCGACAAGCACGTCCACGTTCTTCACGATCCGATCAATCACCGACACCGCCCGATCTCCGCCGCCAAATACCTTCCAAAGCTTTTCCCGAAAGTTCAGGTCAAAGGAGACGACGGCGCCAGCCGCTTTGGCCGCCTGCATCCCTTCGATGATCACTTCGGACGTCGTGGCCGAGAGCGCTGCAAAAATGCCGCCACTATGAAACCACCGAACACCGGCGCCGAAGATCGCATTCCAATCAAAGTCGCCGGGCTTCAGCCGCGCGGCTGCCTCATTGCTGCGGTTGTAAAAAACCACGGGTGCGCGGACACCCACGCCGCGATCGCTGTAGACCGTGGCCATATTCGGTCCGGTTACGCCGTCGTGGTCAAAGCGCTTGTAAAAGGGCTTCACACCCATTGCCTTGACCCGCTCGGCAATCAGATCGCCGATGGGATAGTGGACCATTGCCGTGGCGATACCGGTTTGCAAACGGAAGCAGTCTGCCAAGTTTGCTGCGACATTAAACTCGCCGCCACTCACATGAATCTGACATTCGATGGCCTTGCGGAACGGGATAATCCCCGGGTCGAGCCTGTGAATCAGAGCACCGAGGGACAAAAAGTCTAATGCGCCCTCTTGACGGATATTCAAGCCGTAATTCATTCGACTCTCCTTGCTTTGCGGGATACTTCGTAGGTCCGAAGCTTCTGGATCGGCTCGCAAGCGAAGATCACGAGCCTGTCTTGTCAGTAATGATAGCGGGCCTGCAGAAAATCGATGCTCTCATCTCTTACAAGATAGACAACTCGGTGCTCCTGGGTCAGCCGCCGCGACCAAACGCCCGAACCAAGATGTTTGAGTGGTTCAGGCTTCCCGATTCCCTCGAAAGGATTCCTCAAGATCTCTTTGACAAGGTTGAGGGCACGAAGAGCTGTTTTGCAGTCAACCTCCACGCAGTGCCGCAGATCCTCGCGGAACTCTTGCTGGAAGATCGCTGTGCGTTTCCTATTCTTCAGCGGCAAGACCGACTTCCCTTCGCAAGCTTTCCGGCGTTTGTGGTTTAAGTTTTCGAGTTCGAGCCCGCTTCAGGGCAGTCAGAAGACGCCGGGCGTTCTTGGGCGATTTCAGCAAGTGAGCGGTTTCCATCAAGCTGGATAACTCGGAGGCAGCCACAAGAGCAACATCCTCACTCCCGCGCCGATTGATAATGATGACTTCTCGATTTGAAGTCACTTGGTCTAGCAACGAAGCGAGGTTTGCACGAGCCTTTGAATAGGTGGTCTGGATCGACATAGGCCTCCTTCAAGTTTTGTACAGAGCTACTGTACAAGTCGGATCATTCTCGTTCAACGGATTTATAAGGGTTCGGGTCAGCCCGTTCTGCAAGGGGCAATCCAGAACCGTCATTCGCGAGGAGTTCCGTCATTCCCACGAACGCTGAAATCCACTATCTGGCGGCGGATGCCGCGTTCGGGGAGCGACGCACCAAAGCATCACGTTCAGAGGCCGTCTGAATCGGTGCCCGGCTCGAAGTGCTCCATCGGTGAAAACCTCTATCCAGCACAGTGCCGCGCGAAAACCAAACCTTCCATCAACTTGGGATGAAAGTGAGTGGATTTTTGCGGAAGGATGTCTCCAGCTTCGACGACTTCCTTCACTTGCTCGATGGGTGTGGCATTCATCAACACCGCGCACTGATACCCCTTGTCATCCGCCAGCTTCACCGCCTCCGTATGGTAGCTGACGTATTCCAGATTTGTCTGCTCCGCCAGTTGCTGTTCACCGATGCCCAGCAACTGCCCGAGAATCACGATATGCAGTACCGACACGTCGAGCTTCCGCCAGGCCACGCTTTTGTCGGCTGGCCAGACGAGTTTGTCGGCAATGCCGGATCTCAGTTTGATCAGTGCACACTTCTGGAGGCTTGGAAGGTAGAGCACAAAGGCGTTGGAACCGGCCTGCTGCTGCCGTTTGGACGTTTGCATCAGGAAATCGAGAGTCGTGAACTTGTCAGCCGTCGTAACGGGATACTCTTCAACCACGAAGTGTTCGTTCATTCGCTTGAGCAGCGCTGCGGCATCGAATTCCTTCAAGCTGTGAAGCAGGCGGTGAATGGGAAAGATCGTGATGCCTTCTGACTCCAGCCGGATGAAACTCATCAGCTTGTAGCGATACAGATCCCAGCATGGATTCGCGGCGGCTTTGCTCTCGATCTCCTGGCTGAAGAGTCGAGCCACCTCGTAGCGATGGTGTCCGTCGGCAATGATCACCTGCTTGCCAGCCATTAAGGCAGTGACCCTCTCCACCCAGGACGGGTCGGAAACTCTCCAGAGTTGGTTCTCCTCACCATTCAGATCCAGGGCCCGCATGTCAGCAGGAGAAGCAGTCGCCGAAGCCAGGAGGTTTTCAGTCTCACCCGCCGGATCCGAGTAGAGCATGAAGACAAGGCCTGTGTCGGCTAGAGTGGACCGCAGCAAATTCAACCGGTCCTGTTTGGGCTTGGACAGTGTGCGCTCGTGGGGTAAGACGATCTTTTGCGAGTACTCGGTCACTTCACCCAAGGCGATGAATCCTTTTCGAGTTTTGCTAGAACCGACGGTCTCATACGTTTGGAAATAAGGATAGAGACTGGGCTCCGGGTCTTGCAGAAATACCCGCTGCTCCAGCCAGTGGTCCAGCAGGCCGCCCGAACGCGTGTACCGGTTGTTGGTTTCCGTGTCCGCAGCAGTCTCTTTGTTCACGATCAGATGCGCCATGTTGTGGGGGTGGCGCGCGCAAAGTAGATCATCCAGACCCTCCTTGAACTGATCGTAAGGCGGAGAAATGACATCGTCGAGCTTGCCGATGATTTGCAGATTGTATCGATAACCCCGAAAGGGAAGAATTTTCATAGGTTTCCTGATGCCGCTGATTACTGGGAAACTGATGGATGAGAAAGCAAGGCAATGCAGGAGTCGACGACCGAAGCACTGGCACGGCGATCGCCGCCCGGAGGCCGGCTCCCACTCTCAAACTGCGCTGATAAGGTCTGACCCATGCCTGAATTCCAACCGTGGTGCGCTGGACACAAACACTTCTCCAATCATGGCTGCCTGTGGGATTCCAGTCGCATGTAACCTTTCAAGAAGCCGGTCGGAATCTTTAGCAGCAACCACAATGAACAACCCGCCGGAAGTTTGCGGATCATAGCAGAGGTTCTCTTCTTCACGGGATACCTCGGGCGCAACCGCGATGCAGTCTCTTACCAAGTCACGATTCAAGGGCGTCATGCGGGTGGATGCGCCCTGCCGGATGAGTTCCAACGACTCGGGGTAGTGCGGCACACGTTGTATATCGATCCGAAGTCCCATCTTGCTGGCACGCGCCACTTCGGCGGCGTGTCCAGCAAGACCGAATCCTGTGATGTCCGTGCAGGCATGAGCTTCAAACTGCAGCATGACTTCGCAGGCTGTCTTGTTGAGTTGGAGCATGTCCTGGAGGGCGCGATCCAGCACCACCGCCGCCAGCTTCCCAGAACGCACCCCACCGATGATGACACCCAACCCAATGGGTTTCGTCAGAATGATCTTGTCGCCGGCTCGGGCGCCACCGTTGGTGACCACTCTCTGCGGATGAACGACACCGGTTACCGACAGGCCATACTTGAGTTCGTCGTCCTTGACCGTGTGGCCGCCAATCAAATGAACCCCAGCTTCCTGCATCTTTTGGAGCCCGCCGAGCAGAATCGCCTCAAGCGCTTCCTTCGGAACGGCCGTCGGGAAGCAGCAAAGGTTCAACGCAGTAATGGGCCGCCCGCCCATCGCATAAATATCGCTCAGCGAGTTGGCGGCTGCGACCTGGCCGAAAATCTGCGGGTCGTCAGAGATGGGAGTAATGATATCAACCGTTTGGACCAGCGCGAGTTCATCTGTGAGTTTGAACACACCAGCATCGTCCGAGGTCTCGAGTCCCACAAGAACGTTCGGGTCTTTGGTCACGGGAAACTTTTTGAGCAGTTCAGCCAAGTCCAACGGACTCAGTTTGCCCGCTCAACCACCCGACTTGGCATACGATGTAAGCTTGCAGTGCGATGTCGCGTCCATGGTACCTACTCTGTTGGAATCGTCTCCTGGCGCAGCTTTCAGGAGACGGCGCGAGAGTAGCCAAATCAAATGGGGAAGTCAAACGAGGGGCGGCCGCTTTCGGAGCGCAGACGTCTCGTCCGCTTTCACTTCCGAGCCGGGCGCTGATGCGGACGGGACGTCCACGCTCCCAGGATCTAGTTCTGCCCCTTCGCCTCCAGCAGCTCTTTTGCTTTGGCCTTCAACTCGGTGAGGTCGGAAGACTTGACGACGTAAGCTGCGGCGGCCCAGGTGAGGAAGTTGTCTTTGTAGCTGGTGTAGGCACTGTTGAGGATAATCGGCGGTTTGGAGGGCAGTTCCATAATGTGCTTCAGTGTTTCGACGCCGTCCAGCTCCGGCATGCGAATATCCAGGATAACGAGGTTGATAGGGCTCGACTTCAGTTTCTGCAGGGCTTCAACACCGCTGTTCGCCGTGATCACGGAATAGCCGGCGAGGCGGAACTCCTTCTCGTAGAGTCGAAGCAGATTCCTTTCGTCATCAACGATGAGAATGGTGCTCACGGGTTTTCCTCCTCGAAGTGAGGCCCTACGGGGAAATTAATAAAGAATGTCGACCCTGCACCCACCTGACTCTCGGCGTAAATGGATCCTTTGTGGTTGGCGATAATCTGCGACGCGATGTTCAAGCCCAGACCGGAACCCAGAGACTTGGTTGTGAAGAAGGCATCGAATACCTTTTGCAAGTCCTCTTCACTGATTCCCGCACCCGTATCAGTGATCGAAAGCCGGACAAAGCCCTGGCCGTTCTGAATGGCGAGTGACAAACGCCCTCCATCGGGCATGGATTCCATGGCGTTGTTGATGATTGCAGTGAGCACCAGCTGAATCTGCTCAGAGTCAACCGACACTCGCGGCACAGCATTGAAATACTGGGTCGAAACCTCAATGCGACGGGCCTCAAAGACGCCCTGCATGAGCCGCAACACCTTGTCGCTGATTTCTCGCAGATCGGTAGGCTGACTCCTCGGAAGGCCAGGGCTCACGTAAGCCAGCACGTTTCGAATAATCGCCTCCAGCCGGCGTACTTCATCCACGATAATCTTCAGTTCTTCGTAGTCGGCAGACTCGGGACCCTGTCGTTTGAGCAATCCATTGGCGAACCCGCCGATGCTCACCAGTGGCGTGCGCAACTCATGAGCCATCTTCGAAGCCAACTCACCCAGGTCGGAGAGCTTCTTGGAACGCATGAGCCGGTTCTGCATCGCTTCAAGCTCAACGATATGCCGCTCGCTCTCCTTAATTCGCAGACGCACTTCCTCATAAAGACGGGAATGCTCAATTGCCGCGGAAGCGTAGTTGGCAAAGGTCTCAAGAATGTGCAGGTCGTCTTCGCTGATGGGTTTGTGGCTGATGAGATTGTCGGCCATTAACAAGCCCAGTTGCCGATTCCGATAAACCAGCGGCGCCACAGCAGAGCGCACCACACCCAGCAGTTCCAGGATCGTCCCGCTTTGCGGATGACTGCGAGTTCCACCCGGGCCGATGACTTCGGGCTGTGTCTGCATCAGCAAGTCGATCAGCACATGCGTTCTTTCTTCAAGTGGAACCCGAATCTGGCGAACCAGCCGATTGACGTGCGCATCGTGTTCGGGCCAGCCCGAATCGAACGCCGCGAGCAAGTCATGGTAGGTCAGATGCCGGTCGCTCAGCTCGGTCCAGATGCGAATGGCTTCCTCCAGACTGGAAGGGCCAATGGCCATTTTGCCTTCAAGCACTTGCTCCTTTTCATTCACCAGAAGGAGGAAGGCGCGATTGAATCCCAATCCTTCCTTGGCGGTCACTCCCACCAGAATCCGATAAAGAATCTCCTCCAGATTCATGGTGCTCAGCAACGATGCCGTCAGGCCGTTGATGAGCGAAAGCTCGAAGACCTTGCGCTGGAGTTCGTTCTCCAGATGACGCTTCTCGGTGTAAAGCTTGAGAAACTCCCGCGACTTCTTCTCGAGTTCTCCCGTATAGGTCTCGTTGTCAAGCCCACTGGCCGGGGTCACCGCGTCACCCGACAACTGATACGGCATAAATAGCCTTGCCGCGTATCGCCCCAATGCTTTGATGGGTTGAAACAAGACCCGCCGATCCATCGTCCAAAGATCGAAGAACAATGAACTCGCGTCAACGATCCGCGCAACACCTGCATTTGACAAGCACCCCTTTTGCAGGAAGACATAAGCAGCTGATTCGGTTTCTGCGATGCGGCAGGCAAAGAACTGGAATAGCGCGACGACGTTTCCCTCATCAGGGAGCGCAGTTCCGAGATCACTGAAGAGATAAGTGGCGGGCAGGTCGCCGCTGATCAGGTCCGAGAGCTGCAGTTCAGCAGCTTGCAAATCCCTGCCTGCAAGCACCGCTCTTGGCTGAAAGGGGCCCAAGCCCTGCAGGCGCGGCAACTGAGATTCGGCGAAGCAGAAGGAACAACCGGGCATTGGCCCAGCCTCGAGAAGCGCGCCGAGCCGCTGGACAAACGGAACAAACTCGGACCAGTCACCGCAGTGAAAGACCAGGCTCTCACCCCAGCGCACACCTTCGAGCAGTTCATCCAATGAAGCGATGCCTGTTGAAAAGCTCTTCACTGGACGCGCTGCGTTCATCTGAACTGAATGCATGACGTGAGAAGGAAGAGACGTCAGGAAACGATTGGCACTAGACAGTCAGGCTCCAGGGAACACCGACACTGCGTACAACGGCCGCGTGACGGCCATCCCCAACGGCCCAAGGAAGCAGTTCCTGTTGGCCGCAGTCTTTTACAGTCGAGCCGCCATTTCCAAACGGATCGCCGCATCAACGATGACAGGCTGGGCCAGCCGGGAGAAATCTGCGTATTTGATCCGGATTGTGTCAACGTGAGTACCGGCATTAAAGACGATCTCTGCATCTTCAGCCAGAGACTTGTCCACATAGACTGGCAGTCCATACAGGTTGCCGAATGGAGCCATGGCGCCTAGCTCCGAATCGGGAAACAGCTCTGCAAACTCTTTTTCGGTCGCCAATTCGACATGAACAAACGGCAGCTCGTCGCGCAGGGTCTTCATGTCGATCTTCATCACTGCAGGCAGAACAAGCAGGGCAAACTGTGAATCAGTCCTGAGGATAATCGTCTTGGCCATTTCCCTTCCGGGCACATGTTGGGCTGCAGCAACTTCCTGTGCCGTATAGGCCAAGCGATGCGTGCAGTGGCTGTACGGAACTTTATTCTGCTCAAGGTAGTCCTTGACGCGTCTGGCAATGCTCATAAGTCCTCCTTACCGTTCGCGAATGGAACAATGTTCGTCGAAATACCATTCAGAATCTTTACTTCAGGCAACGTATTTGGCTGGCGCAGGGGCCTCAGATGAACCCACGCCTCAAAGGAAATGCCCTAATCCCTACGGGCTCAGATCATGAAACGGCACGATTAATGCTGCTGCCATCCCGCCAGCCAAACTCTCTGCCGATTCGGGCAAAGGGCGACGCGCGTCAGAAGTGGTGAGGAAGAGTCGAGGTGCCTACCCGAATCCTGAAAGTCATTTTGAGCACCAGTCCAGCATTTGTCAACCGGCGTAAAGCCGAACCCCAGGAGCAGATTGGTGCACTTCGAGAGAAAAACCCACAGAGGAGAAGTCAGGATAGGGGCGCAGTGCTTCTCAAGCGCACCACAAGCTTGACGGCAGTGTGCGCCAATGCGGCGCGCACTTCGCCGCCTGACTTCTTGTGAAGCGATCAAGGCCCCGGCTTAATAGTCTGGGACTGGGGACCGCTTTCACATTGATTTTGAATTTTTCGCCTGCTATACATGAGCCGCGGCCTCGCACACGTTTCCCCGGTCTCAAGGCAGTTCCACTGCGGACGCTGCCTCGGAGCCGGGAGCAGTTCCCTCAATCCACAGACATGCCCAAACGGAACTCTCTGCGTGTCGCTTTTCAAGGCGAACGTGGAGCTTACAGCGAAATTGCCGCGCGCCGGTTCTTCGGCGAAGGTATTGAACTGCTGCCATGCGAATCGTTCGACTTGGTTTTCAAGCGTGTCGAAAGCCAAAAAGCGGATTCGGGCGTCGTTCCCATCGAAAACTCACAGGC
>Ga0187893_10014464_pt1 | contig 10750 bp, 3 predicted proteins | sample MA1701074metaG_FD_139574 | JGI IMG/M metagenome (GOLD analysis project Ga0187893, IMG submission 139574) | White microbial mat communities from a basaltic lava cave in the Kipuka Kanohina Cave System on the Island of Hawaii, USA - MA170107-4 metaG ...
CCTCGGCCCGCCGGTCGCGCGGCGGCGTCGGGCGGCCGCCGGTCCGCTCCGACGCGGGCGGCGGCGCCTTCGCGAGGCGCGCGCTCTCCCGGGCCGGCACGATCCCGAGCGGCACCAGCCCGTTCATCACGTCCTTGCGCACCCAGAAGAAGGCGCAATCGCCCTCCTCGGCGAGCTCCGGCACTCCCATGGCCCGCAGCTCGTAGTCGGGAGTGGGCGGGATCGGGAACTGCTCGGGGGGCGTCGTGGCCGGCTCGATCCTGGGGTGCCAGAAGATGACCTGCGGCCGCAGCTGCGCCAGCCAGGCGCGCGTCGCCTGCTTCATGTGGCCGGGCCGGTCGAGGAGCCAGGGATCGGCGTCCACCTTGGCGGTGTGGCGGTCGCACAGCCCCGACTCGTCGATCGTGCGGTGGCCCGCGAAGTAGGGAAGCGCGCCCGCCGCGGTGGTGGCGATCGCGAAGTCGGCGGGCAGCTTCTCGCGCACGGCGCGGCCGAGCGCGGCCCACTGCGCCGAGTTGCGCTTCATCCGCTTCACGGTTCCGATCGCCTTGGTCTGCTCGATGCCCTCCAGGCTGCGCGCGCTCGGCCGCCAGAGCTCCCGGCCGACGGCCGCGAGGAGGGCGAGCCCGACCGTCGCGCGAAGCGGCGCCGGCAGCCGCAGCTTCGCCCCCGCGTCGAACAGGGTGAGGAGCAGCGCCGCGGCCGGAACCATCGCGAGCGGGAGCAGAGGCACCATGAAGCGGTAGAGCGCCATGTAGTCGCCGCCCGCCCAGACGAGGTAGCCGGAGAAGAGGAGCAGGGCGAGCGCGAGGTGGGCGAACGTGCGCCGCTGCGCCCGCCAGCGCGGCAGCAGCAGCGCCGCCGCCGTGCCCGCGACGGCGAGCGCCCCCGCGATCGGGTACTCGCGCAGCCAGTTCGCGAGGTAGTCGAGTCCGAGCGTGACGTTCGCGCGTCCTCCGGCCTTCACGTAGAACGTGTTGGGGAGCCAGTCGCCGTAATAGTGGTGGCGCCAGAGCACGAACGGCGCGAAGAGGAGCAGGAAGCCGCCGGCGAGCGCGGCGGCGCGGCGCGCCAGTCCCTTGAGATCGAGCGGCCTCGCCATCAGCCCGGCGGCCAGCAGGTGCAGCCCCGCCGCCCCGCCGAAGATCACGCCGTCGGGGCGGACCATGGTCGAGAGCGCGTAGAGCGCGCCGGCCAGGAGCTGGCCCTTCCACGAGCCGTAGCCGCGCTCGTAGGCGATCAGCGCGACCAGCGTCGCCGCCGCGAAGAAGGTGGCCTCGAGCCCGCACACCGCCCAGAGCACCATCGGCCCCTGGCAGACCAGCAGCAGCGGCGGGACCGCGGCGAAGGCGGCGGATCGGAGCAGCCGGCGCGCCAGGAGCGCGGTCGCCGCGAGGGTGACCAGGAGGAAGAGGACCCCCAGCCAGAGCGAGACCGGCTCGGCCGCCCATCCCATCCGGATCCCGCCGGCGAGGAGCACGACCCAGAGGAAGTTGGTGTATCCCTCGACCCGCTCGCCGGAGTTGTAGACCAGCCCGCGCCCCTCGGCGAAGTTCTGCGCGTAGCGGTAGCTGATGTAGGAGTCGTCGCAGAAGAACTGGAGCTGCCGGCCGTGCCACGCCAGCACGGCGAGCGTCGCGGCCCAGAGCAGCAGCGCGATCCCCCGTTCCCTGGTCATCGATTCCCGTACCCGATCGCGTTCAGCCGTCGTCGCGCCTCGTCGGCGTCCCGGCTCGAAACCTCGGCGCCTCGCGCGAGCGCGGCGGCCTGCAGCGCGCCGACCAGCGCCTCGAGGCGCCGCTTCAGCGCGGCCGCGAGCGCCGGCTCGGCCGCGGCGAGGTCGGAGCGCTCCTGCGGGTCGCTCGCGAGATCGTAGAGCTCGACGCGGCCGTCCACCTCGTCCACGATCAGCTTCCAGCCCCCCTTCACCAGGGCGCGGCGGCGGGTGAGGACGTTGTGGCCGTTGGCCAGGCCCTTCCGGCGCTCCTCGAACTCGGACTGACGCGCCTCGAGCAGGAGCTTCATCTCGGCCGGGAAGTCGCCCGGCTGCTTGCGCCGCCGCCCCTTCGGTTCGTCGATCTTGAACAGCCGGTAGGAGTCGGCGCCGCTCTCGTCGCGGTCGACCACCAGCCGCCAGGCGCCGCGCCGCGTGATGCGCGCGGGGCGCGCCTCCCCCGGCTCGTCGCTCCCGGTGATCTGCACGGCGAGGAGAGCCTCGTCCGGCTGCAGCCCCGGGTCGAGTCGGGCGGCCGGGCCGGTGAACTCGGCCTCGGCGCCGCCGGCGGCCAGCGCCAGCAGGGGCGCGAGGACGTCGTCGAGCTGCACCGGCTCCGCGTCGCTCACGCCGGGCGTCACGCCGGGACCGGCGATCACGAGCGGGATGCGGACGCTCTCCTCGTAGAGCTGGATGGTGTGGCCGATCCAGCCGTGCTCGCCCAGCGCCTCGCCGTGGTCGGAGGTCACCACGACCAGCGTGTCGGCGGCGCGCCCGGTGCGCTCGAGGTGGTCGAGGACGCGCCCGACGTGGTGGTCGGTGAACGCCACTTCGCTGTCGTAGAGGGCGTCGAGCCGTGCGCGGTCGGCGGCGTCGAACTCCTTCACGTGGTCGCGCAACTCGAAGATGTCCTCGCCGGAGAAGACGCGGTCGGTGTCCTCGCCGCCGAAGGCGAAGCCCTCGTGCTCCCAGTAGTTGTAGTGCGGATCGAAGTAGTGGAGGTAGAGCAGGAACGGCCGCTCGCGCGGCCGTGACAGCCACTCGATCGCCTTGTCGCTGATCCGGTCGGAGTTGATGCCGGCGCGGTCGACCATGCAGTCGCCGTTGTAGCTGGAGAAGCCGCGCTCGAACCCGAAGAGCGGCTGCACGAAGTAGTTGCCGATGAACGCGGCGGTCTCGAAGCCGCGGTCGGCCAGCTCCTCGGCCAGCAGCCGCGCCTCCGGGGAGACCGACGCCAGGAAGCCGGTGGCGCCGTGCACGTCGGGCTGCAGGCCGGTGAGCAGCGACGCCGTGGACGGCAGCGTCCACGGCGCCGTGGCGTACGCGCGCGCGAAGCGGCGTCCGCGCGCGGCGAGGCGGTCGATCGCCGGCGTGGTGGCGCGCCCGTAGCCGTAGCACGAGAGCCGGTCGGCTCGCAGCGTGTCGATCACGATCAGGAGAACGTTGCTCGCGGCGTCGTCGCGGCGCGGCGCGCCGGCGCCCGGCTCGGCCTGGGCGGCGGCGAGACTGCAGAGGAAGAGCGATCCCAACACGGCGCGGGGGGTCATCACGGTTCCGGTCGCGGCGCTCCGGTTCGGCTATCCTCCCGGCCGATTCTCCGGCCGGTGGAAGGACGTGGACGCCGAGAGGGCTCCTTGGAAGCGCGCATCGTACGACGGGATCGCTCGGGCCGCGGGTTCCTGGCCGGGGTCGGCATCGGGTCGAGTTTGCTGCTCGCGGCGGCCGGCCGCGCCCAGGAGGCGCGCCCGCCGGCGCGGGCCGAGCGCAACGCGGTCAGCTACGTGCTCGACCGGATGCACGACGCGCAGGCGTCTTCGGTGATCCTCGACAGCGCACCGCCCCGGCTCCGCCTCGACCTCGACTCGCTCCCGCCCGAGACGACGCGAGACGGGGGGCGCGAGCGGGTCTTCGCCCTCGACTCGCCGGTCGCGCGCGGCCCCGCCTTCGGGCCCGAGCCGCCGCAGCTCCGCATCGGCGGCGAGCCCGCCCCGGCGCCGGCCCGCGTCGAGCTGATCCCGGCCCGCGTCGAGGTGATGTTCAAGGATCACTCCGCCTTCCGCGACAAGCAGTTCAAGCGCGCCAACGACGCCAAGGGGAACCGCTTCGTCGTCTTCCAGGAGCCGACCGAGGCGAGCTTCGAGGTCGACCTCCCGCGCCTCCCGTTCCGCCTGGTCCTCATGGCGCGCAACCACGGCACCAAGAGCGAGTGCGAAGGGGCCGTCGACGGGCCGCCGCTCGTCACCGTCCACGCGGAAGGGCGCGAGCTCGGCTCGTTCGAGCTGCTCCCGCTGATCGTGGCGCACTCCTTCGATCTGCCCGTCTCGGAGGGGAAGACCCGGATCACCCTCTCGATCTCGCGCGTCCTGCCGACGCGCGGGCGGATCGCGGCGCTGCGCTCCTTCGCGCTCGAGGCGGTCGACGGTCGCGACCGCCTGCGCGTCCACGCGCCGGTGGACGCGCGCGGGCTGGCCGTCGAGTACTACGCCATGCCGCCGCCGCCGGTGCAGGAGCTGTTCAGCACCGGCATCGTCCGCAAGCCGCTGCTCGAGCACACCGCCGAGGTGAAGCTCCTGCCCGGCCGCGTCGGCGTCGTGACCGGCGAGCCGCAGCCGTTCGAGGTGCTGCTGGACGGGCGGCCCGTCGCCGCGTCGCGCGAGCGCGTCCACGACCTGCTCTTCGACCTCGACCCCGGCACCTTCGGTCGGCACTCGATCACGCTGCGCAGCGCGACCGGGCTGCGCGGGACCTACTGGCTGATCCAGCCGCGCGCCTTCTACCTCGCCCTGCACGACCCGGTGGCGGCGCTGAGCGAGCCGACGCCGTTCGTGCGGGGACTCGACGTCAAGCCCGGCCACGCGCTCCTGCGCCACTTCATGCTCTTCGGCGACACCCGGCGCTCGCTGCTGGCGCCCGCAGGGTCCGAGGTGTCGTTCCCGGTGAAGATCGAGGCGGGCGACGAACTCCGGTTCTCGGTGGGGGCGGCGTGGCTCTCCGACGTGATGCTCCCGCGCGGCGCGCTCGCCTTCGACGTCGAGCTGCTCACGCCCGACGGCGGGCGCCACCGGCTCGACTCGCACGAGCTCCCCAAGCGGCGCCGCACCCGCTGGGAGGAGCGCGCGGCGCAGCCGCCGCCCGGGTTCCAGGGCGACGCCCGCCTGCTCTTCCGCACCTACGTGAACGGCCGCTCCCCGCTCGCCACCAGCGACGGCATGGTCGCCTTCGGCGAGCCGACGCTCGTGCGCCCCCGCGGGGTGCGCCGCCCCAACGTGCTCATCTACCTGATCGACACCCTGCGCGCGGACCACTGCACGCCGTGGGGCTACCCGCGCGAGACCACGCCCCGGCTCGACGAGCTCGCCGGCGAGGGAATCGTCTTCGAGCGCGCCTATTCGCAGGCGCCGTGGACCCGTCCCTCGGTGGCGACGCTGTTCAGCAGCATGCTGCACACGTTCCACAACGCCAGCAAGACCACCGGGCTTGCGCCGCAGATCGTGACCTTGGCCGAGTGCGCGCGCGAGTCCGGCTACGCCACCGCCGGATTCATCGCCAATGCGCACGTGCACGGCAGCTCGCTCAATTTCGAGCAGGGGTTCTCGAGGTTCGAAGCCATCGAGAAGTCGAAGCGGCGCGCCGGGTCGCGCGCCGACGCGGTGAACGAGGCGGCGTTCGACTGGCTGCAGTCCCACGCCGGACAGCCCTTCTTCCTCTACCTGCACACCATCGACCCGCACGCCACCTACGACCCGCCGGAGTCGACGCGCGGGACGTGGAGCGCGGGCTACGACGGCGAGATCACTCCGCGCGAGACCGGCGCGCGCGCGCTGACGCACCGCGGGGAGTCGGCCCGCAGGAAGGGGCTCCCGTTCCCGCCGGCCGACCTGCAGCACGTGATCGACCTCTACGACGAGGAGATCCTGGCCAACGACCGCGAGTTCGCCGCCCTGTGCGCGAGGCTGAAGGAGCTCGAGCTGTGGGACGACACCATCGTCGTCGTCCTCTCCGACCACGGCGAGGAGTTCGGCGAGCACGGCGGCTTCGGCCACGGCACGCGGATGTGGGAGGAGCTGCTGCGCGTTCCGCTGATCGTCAAGCCCGACCGGCGCGACGGCGACGCGATCGGGACGCGCGTCGCCGAGCAGGTGCGCGTGATGGACGTGATGCCGACGCTGCTCGACCGCATGGGACTGGGCGCGGAGGGCTCGCTGCTCATGGGGACGAGCCTTGCCGAGGCGCTCCGCGGCGGGCCGGTTCCGGCGCTGCCGGTGCTGGCGGAGGAGTACCCCGACCGCCGCGCTCTGATCACGACCGACCGCAAGAAGTGGATCTCCTACGGCCCGAAGTGCCTCACTCCGCGGGCGTGGGTGTTCGACCTCGAGAAGGATCCGTTCGAGCGCAACGATCTCGCGGAGACGGTGACCGGAGCGGCCGAGCGGCTGCGCCGGGAGTTCGAGGCGCACTGCGCCGAGTACGTGAGCCGGGGATTCCAGCGGGTGGCGGCGGTGCAGCAGCACCTCGGCGAGGAGGACCTCAAGCGCCTCGGCCAGCTCGGCTATGCCAACGCGGCCGAGGAGGAGGAGGAGGGAGGGGCGACCGACGCGGCGATCGAGGATCTGCCGCCCGAGGAGGAGCCCGAGCCCGCGGACGGCGAATGACCGGAGTCGCGGGCCCGGCCGGTCACTTCCCGCCGCCGGAGGACGGCGGCGCCTTCGCCTCGGCAGGCGGGCCGTTCCAGATGCCGCTGAAGCTGATCTTGAGCTCTGGCACGGTGGGCGAGTCGGAACGGATGAAGAGATCGCCGGAGAACGCCTTCGTGCGCGGCGCCGAGACCACCTTGATCTTCACCTCGTAGCGCTGCCCCTTCTCGAGCTCGACGATCTCGGTCGCGTAGGGCTCCGAGCCGAGCTTCGAGACGATCGTGGCCTCCCTCGGCACGTAGGGCACCTTGCGGTTCTTGTTCTCGAGCAGGAGCGTCTGCACGTCGTTCTGCCCGCTGCGCACGGCGCCGAGCGTGATGCGCTCCGGCGAGCGCGCGCGCTCGAAGGTCCACTGGACGTCGGGCACGACGCGCATGCGGTAGTGGAGCTGGTCGAGCGACCGCAGCCGCTCGTGGTCGAGCTCGAGGCGCAGCCGTCCGGAGTACGTACCGCACGGCAGCCCGTCGCGCGGGCGCAGCACCAGCTCCCACGCGCATGCCTCCTCCTCCTTCGGCTCGACCGGGCGGTACTCGACGTCGAACGGCTGCGGCTGCTTCAGCTCGTAGCCGATGACGGAGAACCTGCCGAGCGCGCGCGACGTCATCCGCACCACCTGCTCGGCGCGCTCGCCGCGCCGGACGTCGCCGAGGTTCACGCTCGCGGGCGAGAACTGCATCGGGTTCTCGACCTCCATGGTGAGCGTGAATCGCTGCGGGCTGCGCACCGCGTCGTTGGTGATCAGCTCGATCGTCTTCTTGATGAACCCGATCATCCCGGAGGTGTCGACCTCGATGTCGAGCCGCGCCTCCTCGTGCGCCTTCAGGCTGCCGTACACCTCGTCGTTCGCCAGCTGCTTGCCGGTCACGACGCCGCCCGGGAGCGTGAGCCGCGGCAGCGTGCAGTGGCACTGCGCCCCGACCTTCACCAGCACCAGCTCGCCCTGACCCTCGTTGCGCAGCGTGATCTGCGTCGTGAGCTGCTCGCCGGAGAGCACCTTCCCGAAGTCGTACAGGTAGCGGTCGCAGGCGAGGATCGGCGGGGGGCCCTTGGGGGCGAACCGCGAGAGGTCGGTGCGCGGCCGCGCGATGGGCCGCTCGTCGTCGGCGTCCTGGCGCGGCTCCACCACCTCCCACGCGACCGGGAGCTCGAGCGTCCGGCCGCCGGCCTCGATGGCGAGCGTGGCGGCGCGCTCGCCGAGCGGCTGCTCCCGCGCGTCGATCGTCAACTCGATCTGCGCCGACTCCTTCGCCGGCAGCTCGTACTGCATCGCCTCGCCGAGCGCCACGTCGACGCTCACCCGCTGGCGCACCAGCCTGACGGTGAGAGGGTCGCCCTTCGCCGAGACGCGGGTCACCTGCACCGTCGCGGAGCCGGAGTTCTCGAGGAGCACCGAGCGCACCGCGGCGCTGCCGCGCGCCACCGTCAGCCGGTCGACGCGGGCGCGTCCGAGACGCAGCGAATCGTCCTCCTGGAGGGGGGCGGCGGCGGGAGAGGGCGCCGCGGCGACGACGGCGACGAGGATGGAGGCGAGCCGGAGCGCCCCGGAGCCGGGCGCACGCTGGTAACGCATGGAATCCTCGAGCGAGAGGGGGAGCCCGGGACGGCGGCGGCCGCCGGTCCATACGGACGGGCGGCCGCGAACGTGGGGCGCGCGGATGAATAGCAAACCACCGCTTCCGCCCCCTGCAAAAGGCGCCGCCTGCCCGGATTCAGTTCCCCCGCGGCGGGCCGGCAGGCCGGCCGCCCGCGCCGAACGGGTTCACCAGCGCCTCTCCCTCCCTGGGCGGCTCGAAACGGAGCACGAGGTCGCTCGCGCCCGCGGCCGGGATCACGACCCTGCGCGCCACCAGCCCGCGATCGCGCCGCAGGAAGAGCTGCGCCGTGTACTCGCCGGCGGCGCAGTCGTCGACGACGAACTCCGCAGTCTTCCAGTCGATGCGCCCGCGGCCGGCCGGTCGCCCCTCCCCGTCGATCAGGGTCAGGAATCCTCCCACGCGTCCCTGCGCCTCGTCCTCCGTCGGCGCCGCCTCGCCCTCCGGCAGGACGACGCGGCCGCGCGCCGCCACCGAGGCGGTGAGCTCGGCATTGCACTCGACGTCGCCGTGGCTCGGCTCGACCACGATGCTCGTCGTGAAGGGCGCGGCGCCGCTGCGGCGCACGAGCAGGTCGTACTCCCCGCGCGGCACGTGGGCGAACTCGAAGCTCCCGGTGAGCGGATTCGTGGTCGTGAACTGGCCGCCCGCGCCGGCCGGGCTGCGCAGGATCACCATGGTCCCGAGGCCGGCGGGCAGGGGTCCGGGACCGCGCACCCGTCCGCGCACCGCGGCGACCGCGAGGTTGAGGTCGATCCGGCGCGACTCGCCGGCCGCGAGCTCGAGCTCCTCGCGGTGCATCACCGCCCCGAACTGCAGCAGGTCGCCCCCCTCCTTCAGCCCCTGCACCGTGAGCACCGACTTCCCGGCCGGCACGGTCTCGAAGCGCCAGTCCCCGCGCTCGTCGCTCTTCACGGTGACCTTGCGGCGGCCCTCGACGCGGATCGACAGGTCCCCCGTCGGCACGCCGTTGATCCAGACCGATCCGTGGAGCTCTGCGACGGGACCGTCGGCCGCCCCGCTCACGTCGACCTCGATCTCGGTGGTCTCGCCCTCGCGGATCTCGAACTCGCCGCGCGCGAGCGGATCGTCGCGCAGCGTCTCGAACAGCGCGAGCGGCCCCTTGCCGACGATGCGGTCGCGCAGCTCGTGGCGGTAGCTGCCCGCCTCGAGGTTGGGGACGAAGAAGTGGCCGGTCTCGGCGGTGGCGGAGAAGGTGGGCATCCCGGCGTCGGGCCGCGGCGGATCCTTGCGCGTGAGGATCACGAACAGCGACTTCCCGGGGTCGGCGCCGCGGTCGTGGGCGCGCCCCTTGAGGCTTCCGCCGAGCGGCAGCGCGACGGTGAGCGGAGGCGACGGCACCACGACGGGGAGCTCCTGCGTCGCCTGCGCCGGGTGCTGCACGGTGAGCAGGTACTTTCCGGCCGGCACGCGCGCGAGCGCGACCCGGCCCTCCTCGTCGGTGCGGCCGCGCGCGATCGGCCGCTCGAAGATCCCCTCGGGGCAGAGGCTGGCGAACGCCCACTCGAGGGGCTGTGCGTCGCGGCCGCGCACGACGGTCACCTCGACCACGTGGGCGCGCTGGAAGAGCAGCTCGAACTCGCGCGGAGGCTCGACCACCTCGATCTGGAGCTGCGCGAGCGCGAAGCCGCGGGCGCGGCCGATCAGCCGGTACTTGCCGGCGTCGAGCCCGGTGATGCGCGCGAGCCCCGGCTCGATCGTCGCCACCTCGGTGAGCCGCTGCATCGGCGGCGCGAGGATCGGCGGGAGCGGCGCGCCCTCCTCGATGGGATCGGGCGCGATGAAGAGCTCGGCCTCCTCGACCAGGGCGCCGCCCTCGTCGCGCATCCGCACCAGCAGCCCGCTCGGCGGCCTGAGCTGCACGCGCAGACCGCCGGAGTCGGTGGCGTAGGGGCCGTGCACGTTCCACGGCTGGCCGCGCGAGGCGCGCGTCGCCACGTAGGCGTCGCTCCCCGGCGGCAGGCCGCCCACGGCGAAGCGCCCCTTCTCGTCGGTGCGGCCGGCCGGCTGCAGGAGCGCCACCGGCAGCGGGATCGCGGGACTGCGGATCCCGGCGAGCACCTCGATCCCGGCGACGGGCGTCTCCGCGCCGCTCACCACGACTCCGGCGAGCTCGAAGCCGGCCGCGAGCACGAGGTCGCTCACGCTCCGCTCCGGCCCCTTGCCCGAGGGGGTCGTCCGCGTCGCCGCCCGGAACCCGGCCTTGTCGGCCGCCACCGTGACCATTCCGAGCGGGACTCCCGGCAGCCGGAACCTCCCCTCCTCGTCGGTCAGGGTGGTCGGGATCGGCACCAGCTTCTCGAACTCCCATACGATCGGCGGGATCTCGAAGGCCTTCGGCGACTCAAGCACCTCGACCATCACGCCGCAGCCGCGCCGGACGTCCTCGATGCCGAACTGGAAGACGATCGCCGGCAGGTTGGTGGCGCGCACGCGCGCTCCGGGCACCGGCCGCTCGTCCTCGTCGATCACCCGCCCGACGAAGGTGACGAAGGGCTCGAGGACGATGTCGCCCAGGTCGGTCGTCTCGCCCGAGACCGGGCTGACGTCGATGACGCGGAACGCCGAGCGCGGGCCGCCCAGGTCGATGCCGAGCAGATGGAGCGCGCGCGGCTCGAGGCCGGCGAGGTGGAAGGTGCCGTCCTCGGCGCTCACCGAGCGGGCGCTCTGCAGCGACGGCGGCCCGTGCGCCGCGTCGAGCAGCACTTCGGCGTCGAGCAGGAAGCGCG
>Ga0187893_10014466_pt1 | contig 10749 bp, 9 predicted proteins | sample MA1701074metaG_FD_139574 | JGI IMG/M metagenome (GOLD analysis project Ga0187893, IMG submission 139574) | White microbial mat communities from a basaltic lava cave in the Kipuka Kanohina Cave System on the Island of Hawaii, USA - MA170107-4 metaG ...
CCCTCGGCCCGGCCCTCTCCCGGCGGGAGAGGGGAAAGTCAATACTGGACGCGTGCATAGCGCGTCCTCGCGGCCGCTTCGCGTGCCTGGCGCAAGGTGCGGACGCCGGCGGCTTCGAGCAGGCCGACCATGCGCACCCACACTTGGGCGGTGAGCAGCGCGTCGCCGAGCGCGTCGTGGCGCGCTTCGACCGCGACGCCGAGCCGCTCGCAGATCGCCTCCAGCCGGTGCGAATCCTGCGCGGCGTGGATCACTTCGGAGAGCAGCAGCGTGTCGAGCAGCGGCTGGTCGAAGCGCACGCCGCTCGACGCCTCCTTGATGCGCAGAAAGCGCATGTCGAACGCCGCGTTGTGCGCGACCAGCACCGTGTCGGCGCAGAACGCGCGGAACGCGGGCAGCACGGCGTCGATCGCCGGCTTGCCGCGCAGCATCGCGTCGTCGATGCCGTGGATGCGCACCGCGGCGGCCCTCAGCTCGCGCCCGGGGTCGACGAGCTGGTCGAACGTCTCGCCGCGCAGCAGCTTGAGGTTGACGACGCGCACCGCGCCGATCTGCACGATCTCGTCGCCCGCGCCGGGAGCCAGGCCGGTGGTCTCGGTGTCGAACACGGTGTACGTCAGCTCGGAGAGAGCGCGCTCGTCGTGCGCGTGCGCGTCGGGCGCGCGTTCGAAGAGCGCGAAGTCGTGGCTCTCGCTGCGCCGGTTGCCGGCCTCGACCGTTTCGGGTCCCGGCTCGGCGAGCGGCACCAGCAGACGGCAGCAGCTTGTCTGCGCGTCGTGCTGGAACCAGGCGACGCCGCCGTGGCCTTCGGCGACGTCGTGCAACGTGAGCGCGCCCGGTCCGGCGTCGAGGCGCATCGGCTCGCGGTCCCACGCCGCAAGGTCGGCGAGCGGTGCATCGCTCTTCGGCCACGCCAGGTCGAGCCGAGCGAGCCGCTCGGCTCGCGTCATGCGCAACGTGAAGCGGCGCACGCCGAACGAGTCGGCCAGGCGCGACGCGACCCACGCGAGCGCACGGACCAACGTGTAGCTGTCGGCCTTGACCCACAGCGCTGCGTCGACCGGTTCGACCTCGGGCGCTGTTCCGAGCCGGCCTTCGATCGCCTTCTGCGCCGCGGCGACGAGGTCGGCGCCGCGCATCTCGTCGAGCACCCAGCGCGCCTTCAGCGCCTCGGCATGGCGTTCCGCGGTCGCTTCGAGGCGCTCGCTCATCAACCGCGCCTCCTCGCCGATCACGCCGATGAAACGCTCGCGTTCGGCGCGCTCGATGTCGGGATACGCCGCGAGCGTCTCGACCGCGGCGCGGATGTTGGCGAGCGACGCGCGGCTGCCTTCGGTGAGTGCGTCGAGCGCCCGGTCGCGCAGTGACTCGGCCTCGAAGCTGCGCGTGATGTCCTCCATCACCAGCACGTAGCCTGACAGCGCGTCGCCGCCGTGCGCGGCAAGCACGGGCGCCATCTGCACGCGGATCAACTGGCCCGCGCCGCCGGCGGTGACGAAGGTCGCCAGCGCGCGCTGCCGCGCGCCCGCGAGGCGGAGTCGCACGGTGTCGAGCGCATGGTCGATCAGCGGCTTGTCGATCAGCGCGTGGATCGGGCGCGCCAGGCCGATCAGCGCACCCGCGCCGCGGCCTTCGGCGAGCACGCTCGAGATCAGGCGCGCGCGCTCGTTGTAGAGCAGGATCAGCCCGTCCAGGTTGCACGCGACGATGCCCTGCGTCAGCTCGGACATCAGCGCGACGAGCCGGTTGTGCTCCTCCTCCAGGCTCGCTTGCGCCGCGCGAATGCGCTCTTCGACGTCGTCGTGAAGCGCATCGCGCTGCCCGGCCAGCTCGTTGATCGCGACGGCGAGCGCGCGCAACGACGCGGACTCGGGCTCCGCCAACCGGTACGCGCGGTTCGCGCCGAGCAGGATCCGCGTCTGCTCGGCGAGCTTCGCCGGCGTGCCGATCGAGCGCCTGAGGAACGGCGCGAACGCGATCGCCGCCGCAGCGGCCGCGAGCGCCGCCAGTGCGAGCAGCCGAATCACGCGCGGCTCGAACAGCAGCGCGGCTGCGCCGCGCTCGCCGGCGTCGAGGTCTGCCCACAGCGCCGCGGCGAACGCGGCGATCGCGAGCAGCACCGTCGCACCGATCGAGAACACGGCGAGCGCGAGGCGCACCTCGGTGCTCATACGTCCAGCATCTCCTTGACCCGCGTCACCAGTTCCTTGGTCGAGAACGGCTTGGTCATGTACGCATCGGCGCCGAGCGCGATGCCCTTCGCCATCTCGGTCTCGCGCCCCTTCGCGGTGAGCATGATGATCTTGGTCGAGCGCCACTCGGGGTGCGCGCGGATCTCCTGGCACACCTCGAAGCCCGACTTGCCGGGCATCATCACGTCGAGCAGCACCAGGTCGGGCCGCCCCTCGGCGACCTTCTGCAGCGCGGTCCTGCCGTCGGTCGCGACGAGCACGTCGAAGCCCTCGCGCTTCATCAGGAACTCGAGCGAGAGCACGATGTTCTGCTCGTCGTCGGCGATCAGGATCTTCTTGCCCCCGGTCGTGTTCATTGCGTGGCCTCCGCTTCGCGTTCGGGTTCGGGCGCGCCGGCGGCCACCGGCAACGTGAACGTGAACGTCGCGCCCTTGCCGAGCTGGCTCTGCACCCACAGCCTGCCGCCGAAGTGCTCGACGATCTGGCGGCTGATCGGCAGGCCGAGCCCCGTTCCCTGCGGCTTGTCGGTGAGGGTGTCGCCGGCCTGGCCGAACTTCTCGAAGATGATCGACTGGTCCTTCGGCGCGATGCCCTTGCCGTTGTCGCGCACGTCGACGCGCAACGCGGCACCCTCGCGCGCAAGATGCACTTCGACCAGGCCGCGCGCGCCGTCGCAGAACTTCACCGCGTTCGACAGCAGGTTGATCAGCACCTGGATGATGCGGTCGTAGTCGGTGACGACCGGCGGCACCTGCTCGGGCACGCTGACCTCGATGCGCACGCCCTTGTCCTGGAACAGCCGGCTCGTCGCGTCGACGCTGTCGGCGATCGCGCGGCGCAGGTCGACGTCGCCGACGTTCCATTCGAGCTTTCCCGACTCGATCTTCGCCAGGTCGAGCACCTGGTTGATGAGGCGCGTCAGGCGCTCGCTCTCCTTCGAGATGATGTCGAGGAAGCGCATCCGTTCGGCGAGGTCGAGCTTCGGGTCGCCGCGCAGGATCTCCGAGAACGCGCGGATCGACGTGAGCGGCGTGCGCAGCTCGTGCGAGACGGTCGAGACGAAGTCGTCCTTCATGCGGTCGAGCTCCTTCAGCCGCTCGTTGGCCGCCTTCAGCTCGCTCGTCGCCTTCTCCAGCTCCTTCGACTTCTGCTCGAGCTGCTGGCTGTACATCACGACCTGCTGCGCCTCGGTCAGTACCTCGCGCACGTCCTCGATCGTCAGCGCCTGTTCCTTCACGGTGCCGGCGATCATGATGCGCGCCGACGCCGCGCCGATCGCGCCGGCGAGCTGCGTCTCGACGTGATAGACCAGCTCGCCGTCGGCGACCAGGTCGACCTCGCGCCACACGAGCCCCTTCGCGCGCGCGTAGCGCGCGAACGACTCGTCGGCGCCGGCCTCGCCGAGGAAGCGCGCCAGCACGCCGTGCAGCGCCGGCGCGGTCGCGGTGCCGCGCCAGAAGCGCGGCCGCTCGTCGCTCTTGAACACGTCGACGAACAGGTTGGCCTGGTGGCGCTCCTCGGCGCTCTGCCGCCCGGCGAGCGAGACGCCGACGTAGGCGCCGATGTTGGCGATCATGCTCCAGATCATCGCGTGCGTGATCTGGTCGAGGCCCGCGAGGCCGAACAGCGCGAGCGGCTTCAGCAGCTCGACGCCGAAGGGCCCGCGTTCGATGATCTCGATCGGCAACCACCCCGAGCGCGCGAGCGCGGGCACGAGCAGGGTGTAGAACCAGACCGCGAAGCCGCTCGTGAGGCCGGCGAGCGCGCCGTTCCGCGTGCCGCCTTTCCAGAACAGTCCGCCGAGTGCGACCGGCGCGAACTGCGCGACCGCGGCGAACGAGATGAGTCCGATCGCGACCAGCGCGTACGCCTCGCCCGCGATGCGGAAGTAGAGGTAGCCGAGCAGCAGGATCAGCACGATTGCGCCGCGCCGGATGCCGAGCAAGAGCCACGTCAGGTCGGCGCGCTCGGCGAGCCCGAGCCGCTTGTAGCGCAGCAGGATCGGCATCACCAGGTCGTTGCAGACCATCGTCGAGAGCGCGATCGTCTCGACGATCACCATGCCGGTGGCAGCGGACAGCCCGCCGATGAACGCGAGGAGCGCGAGCAGCTCCTGCTTCTCGGCCATCGGGACGGTCAGCACGAACGTGTCGGCGTCGACGCCGCCCTGCGGGAAGTGCAGCCAGCCGCCGAACGCGATCGGCAGCACGAACACGTTGATCGCGAGCATGTAGAGCGGGAACAGCCAGATCGCCTTGTTCAGGTGACGCTCGTTCGTGTTCTCGATCACCGTGACCTGGAACTGGCGCGGCAGGAACATGATCGCGAACATCGACAGGATCGTGAGCCAGACCCAGCTCGCGTAGCCGCCGGCGACGCCGCCGATCGGCGCGATCAGCGCGCGCAGCCGCTCGTCTCCTGCGGCCCGGCCGAACACGTCGCCGAAGCCGCCGTAGACGCCGAACGTGACGAACACGCCGACCGCGAGGAACGCGAGCAGCTTGACCAGCGATTCGAACGCGATCGCCGCGACCATGCCCTGGTGGTGCTCGGCCGAGTCGAGGTGCCGCGTGCCGAACGCGATCGTGAACGCGGCGAGGATCAGCGCCACCCAGAGCCCTGTGTCCTCGAACACCGGCAGCGCGCCGAGCTGCTGCGGCATCACGATCGCCGGGTACTGGGTGAGGATCAGGTAGCTGCCAGAGATGCCCTTCAGCTGCAGCGAGATGTACGGGATGATGCCGATCACCGCGATCACCGTCACCACGCCGCCGAGCAGCGCGCTCTTGGCGTAGCGCGACGCGATGAAGTCGGCGAGCGAGGTGATGCGGTTCTGCTTGGCGATGCGCAGGATCTTGCGCATCACGATCCACCACAGCGCGATCATCAAGGTCGGCCCGAGGTAGATCGGCAGGAAGCCGACGCCGTCGGTCGCGGCGCGGCCGACCGAGCCGTAGAACGTCCACGCGGTCGCGTACACCGCGAGCGAAAGGCTGTAGATCCACGGGTTGGCGACGATCGAGCGGCCGGCGTCGGCGCGCTTGTCGGCGTAGTAGGCGATCGCGAACAGCAGCCCGAGGTACGAAAACGCAGCGGCGACGATCGTCCACTGGTTCAGCATCTACTCGTCCTTGCGTTCGATCACGTACGCCATCAGCGCGATCAGCACGCCCCACGCGGCGAACAGATAGACGTAGAAGACGGGGATGCCGAAGAACAGCGCCGCGCGGTTGAAGAGCGCGAGAAACGGATAGTTGAACAGCAGCGCGCCGAGCAGGCACAGCGCGACGCAAGCCTGGGCCTTGCGCATGTCGTTCATGCGCGGACTCTAGCGCTTGGACGGCACGCTATATTGCCGCGCGATGAGCGCCCAGGAGACGACGCCTGCGTTCCGGCTGCGCGCCGCCGAGCCGCGCGACGTGCCGGCGATCGTCGGCCTGATCCGCGAGCTGGCCGAGTTCGAGAAGCTCGCGCATCTGGTGCAGGTCACGCCCGAGACGCTGCACCCGCACCTGTTCGGTGAGCGCCCGGTGGTCGAGGCGCTGGTCGCCGTCGTCGGGGAGGAGGTCGCCGCGTTCGCGCTCTACTTCACGAACTTCAGCACCTTTCTCGGCAGGCCGGGGCTCTGGCTCGAGGACCTGTACGTGCAGCCCGCGCTCCGCGGCGCGGGAATCGGCCGCGCGCTGCTCGAACGGATCGGCGCGCTCGCCGTCGAGCGCGGCTGCGGCCGTTTCGAATGGGCGGTGCTCGACTGGAACGCGAACGCGATCGCCTTCTACGGGACGATGGGCGCGGCGCTTTTGCACGACTGGCGAATCTGCCGCGTGACCGGCGCGGCTCTGGAGGCGATGCGCCCGTCTGGCGCAAAGGTGGCACCGAATCGGGGGTAGTTGGCCAGAAACTGAGGGCAAACCCTTACAACTGGCTCGGTTCCTGCATGCACTCATCAGGGAAGCCCAGAGTGGCGTCCTGGAGAATCCGATGCGTGCAGTCTGTCTGCTGGTCCTTGCCCTGTCGGCGCTGCCGGCGTGGAGCACCGACATCGTCGACGTGCTCGTCCGCTCGCAGACCCAGCGCATGCAGCAGTACCACCCGGTCGCGGCCAACAGCGAGCGCGCAGCGCGGGTGCGCGCGAGCTTCGAGTGGCTGGTCGCGCTGGTCGAGCCGCGCCGCCCGGTCGAGCTCGTCGTCGTCAGCGGGCCGCTCCAGGCCGAGGCGATGCTCGGCAAGGTGATCGTCGCGAGCGAAACCCTGGCCGACCTGCCCGAGGGCGAGCGGCTCCTGATGCTCGCGCACGAGCTGGGCCACCTCTCGCTCGGCCACTGGGACGACCTGTGCGCCCTCTACCGGCGCCACATTCCCGGCGAAGTGCGGCCCGAGACGACCGATCCGGTCGCGGGCGTGCTCGGCATGGAAGCGCACCGCCAGGCGCACCGGCACGAGTTCGAGGCCGACGCGTTCGGCTACCGCACCGTGCACCAGCTCGGCTACCGCCTCGACACGGTGATGACGTTGCTCGGCCGCAGCGCCGCGATGCACGACACCGCGAGCCACCCGGGGCTGCGCAAGCGCGCGGCGATGCTGCGCCAGCTCGACCAGGAGTTCCAGACCGAGCGCGTGCAGATCTCGGCCAGCGCGTCGTGGTGGCGCGCCGCCGCCGTGCACGAATAGCGCCCGGAGCCCATCGCGCATAAGCTCGGCGCATGCCGAGCGCCGACCGCTACGCGAGCCTTTACCGCAACTTCCGCTGGCACGTCCCGGCGGACTTCAATCTCGCCCTGCACTGCTGCACGCGCTGGGCGCGCGAGACGCCGCACGCCGCGGCGATCCGCTACGAACGCGAAGACGGCGAGCGCGCTGAATACACCTACGCGCAGCTTCAGCGCGACGCGAACCGGCTCTCGCACGCGCTGACGCGCCTCGGCGTCGCGCGCGGCGACCGGGTCGCGATCGTGATGCCGCAGCGCTTCGAGACCGCGGTCGCGCACATCGCGCTCTACCAGCTCGGCGCGATCGCGATGCCGCTGTCGATGCTGTTCGGCCCGGAGGCGCTCGAGTACCGCCTGCGGGACAGCGCCGCCGCGGTCGCGATCGCCGACGAGACCTCGATCGCCAACTTGTCGGCGGTGCGTGGCGCATGCCCGGCGCTGCGCACCGTCGTCGCGGCCGGCACCGCGCGCGGCGAGGGCGAGGTCGACTGGGCCGACGCGCTCGCGCGCGAGCCCGATACCTTCGCAGCGCGCGCGACAAGAGCCGACGACCCCGCGCTCCTGATCTACACCAGCGGCACCACCGGTCCGCCGAAGGGCGCGCTGATGGCGCAGCGCACGTTGATCGGCAACCTGACAGGATTCGTCGCAAGCCAGAACTGGTTTGGATTCGATGCGACCGATCGCGTCACTGAACGCGGTGCGACGGTGTTCTGGTCTCCCGCCGACTGGGCGTGGACCGGCGGGCTCATGGACGCGCTGCTCCCGACGCTCTACTTCGGCAAGACGATCGTCGCGCTGCAAGGCCGCTTCGACCCGCTGCGCGCGCTCGACGCGATGCAGCGCCTCGCGGTGACGAACGCGTTCCTGTTCCCGACCGCGCTGAAGGCGATGATGAAAGCCTGCCCCGATCCGCGCGCCCGCCATCCAGGGCTTGCGCTGCGTGCGGTGATGAGCGCCGGCGAGGCGGTCGGCGATACGGTCTTCGACTGGTGCCGCGGTGCGCTCGGCGTCACCGTCAACGAGATGTTCGGCCAGACCGAGATCAACTACGTGGTCGGCAACTGCGCGCTGCACTGGCCCGCGCGCGCGGGCAGCATGGGCCGGCCCTATCCCGGGCACCGCGTCGCGGTGCTCGACGAAGACGGGCGTGAAGTGCCGCCCGGCGTGCCGGGCGACGTCGCGGTGCACCGGCGCGACGCGCACGGCTATCCCGACCCGGTGTTCTTCCTCGGCTATTGGAACAACGACGCGGCGACGCGCGCCAAGTACACCGGCGACCCGCACGACTCGTGGTGCCGCACCGGCGATACCGCGCGCGTCGATCCAGACGGCTACCTCTGGTACCAGGGCCGCAGCGACGACATGTTCAAGTCGGCCGGCTACCGCATCGGCCCGAGCGAGATCGAGAACTGCCTCGTCGGGCATCCGGCCGTCGCGAACGCCGCGGTGGTGCCGAAACCCGACCCCGAGCGCGGCGCCTTGGTCAAGGCGTACGTCGTGCTGGCATCGGGCTACGCGGGCGACGCGAAGCTGGTCGAGGACCTGCAGCAGCACGTGCGCGGCAAGCTCGCGCCGTACGAATACCCGAAACAGATCGAGTTCATCGACGCGCTGCCGATGACGACCACCGGCAAGGTGCAGCGCCGGCTGCTGCGCGATCGCGAGAACGCTTGATTCGGCCGGATGCATTCCCGGCCGTCGCGGAAGGACTTCCCGCCACCGAGCGGCCCCGCGGCGCGTACTTGACGCAGCGCCGCGACGCGGCGCGCATCGCTCGATCGGGACCACCCACAAGGAAACAGCACATGAAGACCACCGTTGCCGCTTGCCTGCTCGTCGCTTCGTCCGCCGCGTTCGCGCAGCAGGTGATCGATTTCGACGCCGACTTCGCGCCCTCGAAGACGCGCGCCCAGGTACGCAGCGAAGTGCTCGCGGCGCGCGCCGACGGCACGCTCGACCGTTTCGGCGAAGCGACGCGCGTGTCGCCCGGCGTGCAGGCCGTGCACGCGATCACGCCGGCCGAGGCGCGCGCCGCGCACCGCGCGCTGCACGCAGCGCGGCCGTTCGAGCGCGACGCGTACATCGGCGGCTGATCGGGCGATGGGGCACACTGCCGGGCGTGGACACCGTCGCGCTCGGCAGGAGCGACCTGCGCGTCACGCCGATCGGCCTCGGCACGATGACGTTCGGCGAACAGGTCGATGAAGCGACGACGCACGCGATCCTCGACCACGCGCTCGCGCGCGGCGTCGCCTTCTGGGACACCGCCGAGATGTACTCGGTGCCGCCGAAGGCCGCGACCTACGGCGCGACCGAAACCTTGATCGGCCGCTGGTTCGCAAACAACCCGGGCAAGCGCGGGCAGATCGTGCTCGCGACCAAGGTCGCGGGCCCGTCGCGCGGCATGCCGTGGGTGCGCAACGGCAGCGCGAACCTGACCAAGGCCGAGATCGCCGAGGCGTGCGACGCAAGCTTGCGCCGCCTGCAGACCGACGTCATCGATCTCTATCAGATTCACTGGCCGAACCGCAACGCGCCGTCGTTCGGCGCTCTCGGCTTCGACCCGAAGCAGGACCGCGACTTCACGTCGATCGCCGAGCAGCTCGACGCGTTCGCTTTGCTGATCAAGGCGGGCAAGGTGCGCCACGTCGGCCTCTCGAACGAGACCGCGTGGGGGCTGACCGAGTTCGTGCACCAGGCCGAGCGGCACGGGCTGCCGCGCGTCGTCTCGGTGCAGAACCCGTACTGCCTGATCAATCGCGTCGTCGAGACCGGGCTCGACGAGGCGATGCACCGCACCGGCGTCTCGCTGCTTGCGTATTCGCCGCTCGGCTTCGGGCTGCTCACCGGCAAGTACGACGCCAGCGGCTTCGACGACCCGGCGCGGCCGGGCCGCATGGCGATCTTCGAGACGATGCGAAAGCAGCGCTGGGGCAGGCCTGAATCGCTCGCCGCGGCGCGCCGCTACAACGCGCTCGCACGCGAGCACGGCCTCGCTCCGTCGCGCATGGCGCTCGCGTGGTGCTACACCCGATGGCAGACCGCGAGCACGATCATCGGCGTCACGACGCAGCAGCAGCTCGACCAGAACCTCGACGCGCGGGGCACCACGCTCGCGCCTGAACTGCTGCAGGCGATCGATCGCATCCGCTGGGAGATCAGGGACCCGGCGCAGTAGTGCACTCCTGCCTCACCCCTGGGAGAGTGCGAGGGCGGGCGCAGTTCAGACCTCATCGATCCAGCCACTCGACCCACGCGCCGTGCGGGTGCGCGCGCGCCAGCATCTCCTCGGCGCCGCCGGGCCACGACGTGAGCACGAGGCGCGGCGGCTCGGACTCCGCGACGAACTCGAGCCGCAACCACGCGAGCGGGGTGGCGGCGCTCGCTTGCGCGCCGAGCGCTTCGAGGTGCGCGCGCATTCGGCTGCGCGTCGTATGCGAAAGGTACTGCCAGACGATCGTGTGGTAGACGACGCTCGCGGCGCCTTCGCGCAGCGCGAGCCGGCGCTCGATCCAGTCGGCCGCGTCTGCCGCTTCGACGCGCACGCCCGCTTGGAGGGCGATCGCGATCGCGGCCTCGAGGCGCGCGAGCCGTTCGCGCTGGTCGGGCCAGACGTAGGCCGCGAGGCGCAGCGCCTCGGCCGGCACGCGCACGTCGAGCGGCGCGACGTCGCAGCCGCGGGGCTCGATCACGTCGATGCGGTCGGGCAACGCCGGCGCGGCGCCGCGCCACTCGCAGGCCAGCCGCAGCGGGCTCTCGGCAGGCCCGAAATGCTGCGCGCCGAGCGCATAGCCGAAACGGTCCCAGCACAGGTTGAGGCCCGCGCTCGCGCCGATCTCGTACAG
>Ga0187893_10014467_pt1 | contig 10749 bp, 5 predicted proteins | sample MA1701074metaG_FD_139574 | JGI IMG/M metagenome (GOLD analysis project Ga0187893, IMG submission 139574) | White microbial mat communities from a basaltic lava cave in the Kipuka Kanohina Cave System on the Island of Hawaii, USA - MA170107-4 metaG ...
GAGCGTCCGGCCGAATCCCCACCCCCGCGCGGCGCGCCCGCGTGCAGGTGCTTGGGCCGCAGACGTTCGGCGCCGTGCATCGCGCCGCTCACCCACCGACCGATCCACCACCGGCCGTCAGGATGTCAGGTCCGACGAGGCTTAGACGCAGAGCGCGGATGAGTTCCTCACGAACCTGAACCGGCGCCATGTGGAGGAGATGATAGCTCAGCGACCCGCAGCGCCCCAACGCTACCGCAGCCGCCTAGGATGCCAAGCTCGAAGGGCCAAGGGCCGCGTGCGCTTAAAGGCTGACCCGAGCGCATGCGACGGCTGGCGTATCATCGACGACGATGGTGGAGCCATCGGCAAGGACTGGCCGGCCGACGTGAAGCCCGATTCGCGCACGGACGTCGCGACGTGCCCTCGTGACGGGAATGACGGAATGCCCGGGTGCTTGCACGTCAACGACCCGTGTGGCAGCGAAGTCACGGATACTGACGGATGCGATACTCGCGAGGATCGCGGTGGGTGTCATAGTCGGTCTTTGTGATTTGCACCCATTCGGTGCCGACGATTCCACGCGGATGCGAGGGGTTTTGCGGGTACGCGCATTCGATACCAATCTGCCGGCCCTGAGAGTGGGCGATCTCCTTCGCCAGCTTGACCGCAGGGATGAAGTCTGCATCTTGGCTGAGGATGATTGCGACATCGTACGCGCTCTCATAGGTCAGCCGGATAAGGTCAATTGCAAGACTGACGTCAACGCCCTTCTCCTGTCCCCCGGCGTTTACGCGACCGCGGTACACGTACACGCCGCGCGAACCCAGATGCCGCAGCTTGTTGGTCCAGAATCCGTGCCAGAACTCCTCGACATTGCCCCTGTGTGGATCCGGAACGCCCGTGTAGAAACGTACTTGCTGAAGTCTACGTCCGGCTTTCCTGCTCACCAGCCAACTGGAGATGCTCTCCACGTCGTAGCTTGGCCACGCGTAGACGTTGCCCGGCGAGTGAGGCACTGGCGCCCAGGCGTCCTTTGCTCCGTGGTAGAGGTTCTGACCATCAAAGAAAAGAACAGTACGGAGCGGATCAGACATCGGAACAATAAAAAAACACCCGCCCGGGGTTGCAGCTCTCGCGAGCCACGACCAGCGAGCGGGGAGGAATTCCTAGGTCGAAAGAGCCTTAGAACTATACGGCAGTTGCTCGAAATCGCTACAGAAAAACATGCTGGCGCTGGGCGCTATTCCAAATCTTGAACAGCTCTTGAGGGGGGCGGCGGCTAGAACAGAGAGCCTTGGCCGGCCTGCGTTGGAGGCGAGCCCCGGTTGCTGCGCTTGGTCCGTCCGCCTGCGGATGCGGGTCTGCCCGCTAGCGCCTCTTCTTCGGCGCGTTTCTTGTTGAGCGCCAGAAGGCGCGCGAGGATCTCGTCGCGGTCGTCGTCCACCCAGCGGTACCGCCACGGCTTCTTGCGGGACCGCCCGCTGCCTTCCTCGTCGTCGGGCTCCTCGTAGTCGAGGATGAAGTCGCAGCGCGGCTTGAAGGCGGTCCAGCCGTACGTGTCGAGCACAGCGCGGTCCATGGCGGCGTGGAGCTCGCGGAGGCGCAGGACCTCCGGCGCGCGCTCGTCGCGATCATGGAATCGGTTGTACGTCTTCGTCAGACCCTCGTTATTCGCAAGCATCAGCTTGGCGCGGAAGTCGTGGTACTCGCAGCCGGTTTTTTCCAAGGGCGTGCTCTTCTCGAAGCCGTCCGGCAGCGGGAACGTCTCGAAGCAGTCGGAAGGTGTGTAGCGGAGGTCGTTCTTCATAGTCGACGCGAAGAAGCGCGCCCACGTCTCGTGCGCGCGGGATTGGAGGACACTGAACGCAGCGTTCGTGTCGTACGCGAAGACACACAGCGTGTGTGAGAAGACTACGCCGCTGTCGACGAACGCGATGCCCATGTGCGGAGTAGCGCCGCAGTTGACCGCAAGCACGCGCTTCAGCCCGCGGATGGCGGCATATAGCTCAGGACGCTTGTCGCCGTATATCCACCAACGGAGACGGTGCGGATCACGTTTTACCTTGTCTCGCTCTGGCTTCACGCGCTCTTCGACGATCCGCATCAGGTCTGGCCACTTGCGGGCCTCAGCCTCGCTCATGTTGTCGAAATTGATTACGTACCGATGGTGCGCGTGTCTCGGGCTAGTCGTAACCTCCTCACCACCGACGTACGGAAAGATCCGCTCCTGGTTGCGCGCGTCCTTCTTAATGAGGCGGTGCATCTCCGCGATCGGTGAGGCGACGCCCTTCGTATCCGTGTCGTCGAACGTGAAGCCCATGCCGAGCACGTAGCTCCCGATGAAGCTCTTCTCTGCAGTCGCGCGCAGCACCGCGGGGTTGTCGTGGCTGCCGCCGTGGAACAGGTGCGCCGTGATCACTGGCACCGCGCGGTCGTCCAGAAGGAACGGCCCGGGCGCCCGGCCCTTCTGCACATGCACGACGCTCACGACCACAGCGGCGGCGCCCGGCCATTTGATGCGGCGCCGTGCGGCGTAGATCGTCCCGTCGTTCGTGCAAAGCCACCGCAGCCCTGTTGAACGGGTGTCCCCCTGCCCGATCGTCTTCGTTGCGATAAGCCCGAACGTGCCGCCCTTTCGAATCAGGTTGAACGCGCGCCGGTAGAACAGCGCCACTAGGTCAGCATTGCTCGTCGCGTCTTCGTGGGTGGTCGATAGCCAGTCTCGATACCCTTCGCCAAGGTATGTGCTGATTCGCTTCCCTCCCAAGAAGGGCGGATTCCCGACAATCCCGTCGAAGCCGCCTCCCTTCTCGCGGAACACCTCCGGGAACTCCACCTCCCAGTGGAACGCCGGCACCGGCTTGTTTCCCTTCCGCAGTCCTGCGGACAGCTCCGCCAGGCTCTTCGGCTCCGCGCGACCCGCGAGCACGTCCTGCACGAGAATCAGGTGCTTGCCACGCAGCGCGACGCGCTCTTTGTCCTTCGCTGCCCCGAAGAACCCGGCAACCGCCGCGTCGCCGATGAGCCGCACGCGCTCGACTGCCGCGTCCACCTGCGCCAGAAGCCGCGACTTCTCGTCAGTGTCGTCCGACGCTGCCAGTGCCCGAATCTTCGCCCGCAGCTCGTCAGCCTTCTCCACCGCTCGGTCGATCTGATCGCGGATCAGCGGCGGCTTGTCCTCCTCCGGCTTCCAGTGGAAGCACGCGATCTGCTCGCGCGTGAGCCCGACCAGCGAGTCGCCATGCCGCAGCGCGTGGTCCAGAAACGTGAACGGATGGTCGCGCGCCATCGTCGCGAGCCAGAGCGACAGCTTGGCCAGGTCCACCGCGAAGGGATTCTTGTCCACGCCGTAGAGGCAGCTCTGCGCCACCAGACGCATCGCGTGCTTCAGCTCGTCTTCATCAGGCGGGATCGTCGGCGCTCCGTGCTTCGCCCACGATTCCACCAGCCGCTCCCCCAGCAGCCGGCACGCCGCCACCAGGAACGCCCCCGACCCCATCGCGGGATCGCACACCTTCAGCTCCAGAAGCCGCTCGGGACGCGGCGACTGGCCGAGGTCCTTCAGAATCGGCTCAAGCGTCGTCCTCACGATCGGCTCCGTGAGCGACCGCGGCGTATAGTGCGAACCCGATCGCCGGCGTTCCTCCGTTGGCTGCAGGTAGAGCGACCCCGGCGGAAGAGCCTCCGGGGTGCGGGGCGACTTCCGCTTCCCCAGCGCGTCGAGCAGTTCATCCTTCGTGCGCGCCGACGCGAGCGCGTCGCCCGAAACTTCACACGACGCCTCGTCCCGCAGGTACTTCGCGCGTTCGCCTCCCGGCTGCTGAAGCACCCGATCTAGCTCGACCACGACGTGATCCGGCCGGAGCGCGAGCACGAACCCGTCGGCCACGCCCAGCTCGAATCCCATCATCGCCTCGTACACCGACCCGATCTGCTCGACGTCGAGCGCGCGGTAGGACAGCCGCTCGCCGTCGAGGATGAGCAGTTTCTCGAGGACGCGCCAGATCACACCGTCCGAAATCTTGGGTGGCACCAGCTTCTGACCGCGACTGCTGCCACGCGCCCGTCCCTCGAGAAACGGGTACGCATCCGGATCGAAGAGCTTCCCGTGGCGCGCGGGCAGCCGGATCGACGCGTGGCGCACGCCGTCGTGCACCGCGCGGAAGACCGCCAGGAGCCGCGCCCACGCGCCGTACCGCAGATCCATCGTGTCCGGATGGCGCCGCGCGTCGTCGCGCAGGCGCTTGAAGAGTTCCGCGACCGAGTAGTTTCTCACCCACGCGCCGTCCGACGGGAGAAGATCCCGCTCTTCCGCGTAGAGCACGAAGACGAGCCGCATGAGCGTCGTGAGCAGCCCGCCGTACACATGATCGGGCGCCGTGACCGGCAGGTCGCCCAGCACACCCTTCTGCGCATCCCAGTCCGCCTGCCGCACACCGCGCAGCAACTCGTAGAGCGCTTCCAGCACCTGCTCGGCGAGCTTCGTCGACACGTCGTTCTGGAACTGGCGGCTGCGCTCGAGAATCGCGGGCAGGCGCTGCTTCGCGGGGAGCTGGAACAGGCGATCGAAATAGAACAGAAGATAGAACGCCGCGAAGATCGGACGACCCGAGACCTGCGTCATCGGTTCCACGGGGAACGTCAGATGCCCCGACGACTCGCCGGCAGGCGCGTAGACCAGACGCACCGCCTCTCCGTTGATGACCAGTCCGGCAGGCACCCTGTTCTCGCGCAGCAGCCGCTCGAACCGCGCCTGCGGGCTGGCGTGCCAGCGCTCGCGTTCCTTCGTCTCCGGCTCGTCGAATGACAATCCGTCCGGCAATGCGCGCACGAGGAGCATCCACTTCGACGCGTCCTCCGGATCGCGCACCGCATAGGAGGGCGAAAGCGTCTCGCCGTACTCCGCGAGTCGCACGTCGAGCGACGTCCCGAAGTCGGTTCGCAGGTCGTCGGGCTGCCATTCCAACAGCTCGCAGCAGAGCGCGGGGAAGTCGGCGATCCGTCCGTCTCGAACGTGTCGCCGGAACCGCACCTGCGCAGCGGCGATGTTGGCGTTTACATGCGCCTGCGCCGCGACGAGTGCCGCAGGTGTGACCGTCACGCCCACGGGCTGCAGATACCCGAGCCATTCCTGATGCCGGCGGATTTCCGGATCGACAGCCATGCGCTACCCCGACACCGGCCAGAGATAGACCACGCCGACAGGTTCCACGCGCCGCGCCTTCACCTCGTACGACGTGCGGATGCGTGCGGGCTCGCGCTTCAGCTCGGCGACGATCTCCTGCATCCGCACCTTCCAGTGCTTCCGGTCGGCGACGAGCTGGCGTTTCTCGTGCTCGTCTCCCAGATCGAGTTCGAGCTGTTGCGACTTGATCTCCTGGAGCTCGATGCGCTTGCGCTGCTCCGCGAGGATCTCGCCCATCTCCTTCGACTCCTTGTCGCCTCGCTTCGCCAGCGCAGCGATGGCGTCTCTCGCGGCCTCCTCGGCGCGCGATTGGAGGTGCGGCGTCAGCTCATCGACGTCGCGGGGGATCGACGCCAGAAGGCGCTGCTTGACCTGGTCGTTCACGTCCCGTCCAGCCGAAGCGAGCGCGGATTGGAGCAGCTCGAAGGCCGCGTCGTCCGAGCCCGGGCGGAGCGGTCCCTTGCGCGTCTTGGGGTCGGTCCATCGCGCGGCGACGCAGATGATCTCGTCGTGCAGGCGCGCCGCGGTCGCCCCGTAGAGGGAGAGGCGGCCGAGCACGAGGACGCGCGGCACCGCGTCCTTCGTCTGCCCGACGCAGGCACGCGAGAGATCGTCGTGCACGAATCCTTGCGCCATGAAGCGCCCGAGCAGCCGCTGCACGACGCGCTGCTCGAGGTGGAGATGCACGGTGTCGCCGCTCAAGTCGCCGGGGTCCTCGAAGACCACCGGGCGGACATCCGCGGTCTCCGGCGAACGCAGGGTGTCGAGCGTGGCCTTCCAGCTCGGATCGAACCGGTCGGCCGGCGGGAATGCCCAGCGTTTGCCTGTCTGCTGCAGCTCTCCAACGCCGATCATCTGGAGCGCGCATGACAGCGCATCGCGGAACGCGCCCTCTTCGAAGGCGAGGTGCTTCTGGGACTGTTTCAGCAGGCTCTCCAGCGCGTGGATCTGCTCGGCCAGCTGCTTCTCGCGAACCGCGTCGAGCTCCTCCTGCACGGTCTTCCGTCCGGTGAGCTCTTCGTCGTCGATCTGCCGCGCGAGTCCGTCGGCGCGCACGCGACGGATGCCGCCGGCGAGCGCGTTCTCGATACGTCGGCTGAGCACGGGCGACATGCTGCCGAGCTCCTTGATGATGCGCTCGGTCTTTTGCGGCAGCACCTGGAGGACGCGATCCTCGGGGCGCTGTTTGAAGACGAAGTAGTGGCAGTGGACGACGTCCTCGCGCTGCAGCTTGCGGTCGATGCGCCCATTGCGCTGCTCAATGCGGCTCGGGTTCCACGGGAGATCGAAGTGGAAGAGGTTGGCGCAGTGGTTCTGGAGGTTCACGCCTTCGCGGGCCGCGTCGGTTGCGATCAGGATGCGCAGCGGGTGCTTGGCGGGGTCGGCGTTGAACGCGGCCTTGACGGCCTCGCGGGTTTGATCCCCCATGCCGCCGTGGAAGGTGCCGATGCGCGCGCTTGGGAACTCGGTTTCGAGCTGGTCGCGAAGATACCGCTTGGTGTCGGTGTACTCGGTGAAGATGAGGACGCGGCGGTCGGGGTTGGCGCGGATCCATTCGATGAGGATCTTCACGCGGGGGTCGGGCGGGCCGCGATGCTTCTCCGCGACGTCGGTCATCTGGTCGAGGAGTTCCTTCTCGCGCTTCGCGAGGCCGGCGCCGCTTGAGGCCGCCTCCATGGCGGAGTCTTCTTCCTGCGTCAGCTCGTCTTCGGGTCGGTCGGACCGTTCGTCGTCCGCACCGGGCGTCTCCATGAGGAGTTGCGGCTCGGTGGGCACAGCCTTCGACTCAACGGAGCGGCGATGGACGGCGAGCGTGCGCGCGAACGCCTCGATCGACGAGAGGAGCCGCTTTTGCAGCGAGGTGATGACGAGAGCGGCGGCGTTCTGCACAGAGCGCATTGCGTCCTTCAGGCGTTCCTCGCGCGCCTCGCGATACTTCTCCAGGAGTTGGGAAAGGACCAGATCGGGCGCGTCCGCCGGCAGGCCGTCGATGGCATGTTCATGCAGCTTGCGTTCCGGGAAGCCGCTCCCGAGCTTGCGCAGGTCGCTCTTCAGGCGGCGGACCATGACGTCGTTGAGCTGCTTGGCGCTCTTGACGGGGACGCCGCGGCAGAAGCGCTGCGGGTCGAGGATTTCCAGAAGCGCCGAGAAGCTGTTCGAGTGGCCGTTGTGCGGCGTGGCGGAGAGAAACAGGCGGTGCTCGAATCGCTGTGCGACGTCGCGGACGGTGCGGGTGAGCTCGGAGTCGATCGCGTAGCGCGCACCGCTGGCAGGCGCGGCGTTGTGCGCCTCGTCGAGGATGAGGAGCGATCCCTGCTGGAAGCCGGCGAGCCAGTCGCGCAGTGGAGCGGCGTAGGTCTCGTCGCGCAGGAGGGCGTGGGAGATGATGAAGCGCGAGTGCGTGTTCCACGGGTTGATCGCGTAGCCAAGCTCGCGGCGTTTCTCGGCCATGTACGCGCGGTCGAAGATGGCGAAGGTGAGGCCGAATCGCTGTTCGAGCTCGTCGCGCCATTGGAGGACGACGGAGGGGGGGCACGCGACGACGATGGTGCGCACCTTCTGGCGCATGAGGAGCTCGCGGACGATGAGGCCGGCCTCGATCGTCTTGCCGAGGCCGACGTCGTCGGCGATGAAGAGGTTGACGCGCGGGAGGAGGAGCGCCTTGCGGAGCGGTTCGAGCTGATAGGCGTGGATCTGAATGCCCGCTCGGAGCGGCGACTGGAAGAGCTTGGGATCGGTGGCGGTGACGCAGTTCCAGCGGAGGGTGTTGAGATAGGCGGCGAAGGTGCGGGTGGGGTCGAAGCCGCGCTTTGCGACGTCCTGCCAGGAGGCGCCTTGTTTCACCTCCGCGTCGACTTCCGCCTCCCAGAGCACTTCGAGCGGCTCGCCTTGAGCGTCGTCCTCGACGCAGAAGAGGCGGATGAGGCTGGCGTCGCCGGGCTCGGGTGGCGTCACGACGTCCTGGACAAGGTACTGGCGCGAGCGCACGCGGACGATCTGGCCGGGCTGTGGGAGCGTCTCGGTTTGGGGCATCGGCAGCGAGCGGGATTATGGCACAGTCGCCCACAGGCGTGCAATCTGCTACGAACTTCAAAGCGTCAAGACACGAGGGTCAGACGTGGCGGCTGGTCGTCCGATCCGCTGAGCGTCCATTCCCCGCGCTCCAGCGTCCGCGCCGCCGCGGGCGGCTCGCGAGCGCGTCAGGCGCGGGAACCGCAGCCCCAGCCGCAGGGTTGACGTCTCCTCATGCGTCTCAAGGACAGCGGTTCTCCGGGGAGCTGAGCATGAGACGGATCGTCGTTCTGGCGGCGCTCGCAGCGGTCGGGTGTGACGGGATGTACGACTCGCGCGAGGAAGAAATGAGGATGCGCGGCCTGACTCCGGCGGACCTCGAGTCCGGCCCGGACGACACCGACATCCGCACGCGCATCATGGGCGACGTGCGCGAGTGGTGGCTCCCGGCGGCGGACCTCCACAAGGGAAGCCCCACCTGCGACGCGATTCGTTGGGAGCGTGGCGACCGGCCGCTCTGCGCGCTCTGCGCGGAGCTCCCGCCGATGAAAGTGATCCTCCTGCGCGCCGACGCGCCCGACAGGCAGCATCCGGTGCGCGAGACCGCGTACTTCTGCCCCGCGGAGAGCCGCTACTGGTATCGGTACGAGGGAGGGCCGCTGAAGAGGGAAGTCTGGCTCGGCCCGCGGTTCGTGCGGCTTCGCGCCCCGAAGGGTGTGCCGCAAGACCCGTAGCGACGCACCCGGGGAGTCGTCTCGCCCATCGACGGCACGTAGCGCGCAACAGAACCCGTTCACCGGCCGTCTAACTCCCATACCTGCGATGGGAACGAGCGATCGCCTCCTCGACTCACGGGCGCCCGCCGCGACCGCGTCCGCCTCCGGCACTCCCGCCGCCGGAAAAGTCCTCGGCCGCTACCGCCTCCTCGATGCGGTCGGCGCGGGCGGCTTCTCCCTCGTCTGGCGCGCCGAAGACACCGCCACCGGCCGCGTCGTCGCCCTCAAGCTCCCGCGCAATCCCGACTTCATCGCCCACCTGCGCCGCGAGGCCCGCATCGCCGCCGTCGTGCACGACCCTCAGGTGGCCGGCCTCCTCGAGTCGCGGCTCGACCACGACCCGCCGTTCCTCGCGATGCCGTTCGTCGCGGGAGCCGACCTCGCGATCCCCGACCGTGCGCCCGCGCCCGAGCGGATCGTCGACGCCTTCCGCACGTTCGAGAAGATCGCGCGCGTCGTCGCGCGCCTCCACCGCGCCGGCGTCGCGCACGGCGACCTGAAGCCCGGCAACATCCGCGTCGGCCGCGACGGGCTCGTCCACCTCCTGGACCTCGGGCTCGCGCGCCACCAGGTGAGCGTGCGCCAGAACTCGACGCTGCGCGCTTCGGTCGTCAGCGTCACCGGCGAAAAGATCGCCGGCACGCTCGACTACATGGCGCCCGAAGTGATGTCGGGCGGAGCGCCCGACGCCGCCTCCGACGTCTACGCGCTCGGCGTCGTCCTCCACGCGCTGCTCTGCGGCCGGCCGCCGGCGTTCGGCGTGAGCCCGGGCGATCTCAACCCGTACCTTCCGCCGGGGACGACCGACTTCCTGCGGCAGATGCTCCACGCCGATCCGTCGATGCGGCCCCCGGACGGCGGGGCGCTCCTCCCGGCGGTCGACGCGTTCGTCCGCGCGGAGGAGCGCTGCCTGCGGCGTCGCAACGGGCATGCGCGGCGGCTCGTCTTCTGCCGCCGCATGAAGACGCTGGCGCGCGGTGTGCGCGCGCTCGGACTCGTCGCGTCGCTCGCGCTCGTGCTCATCTTCGGCGTCCCGGTCCTGAAGCCGCCGGCCGGTCTCGGCGCCGTCGTCGCGATGGCCGCGTTCCCGTTCGCGTGCATCGGCTTCCTGCTCGGCGTGACGACGATCAACGCGTGGATCCTCGGCGTGCCGGAGAAGACCTACAAGAACCGCCGCGGCCATCCGTGGTGGACCTTCATGATGCAATGAGACCCGAACTGCCGGGACTGGAGCTGCAGGAGCTCGTCGCCCGCACGAATCTCAACGAGGTGTGGCGCGGCGTGCGGAACGAGGGCGGACCGTGCGCGGTGAAGCTCGCGCTCACCGACCAGGGCTCGGACGCGTTCCGCCAGGAGGCGCGCATCGTCGAGGCGCTTCGCGACGCGCGCGTCGCCGGCGTCTGCCCGGCCGAGTTCCGCGAGGCGCCCGTGCCGCACCTCGTGCTCCCGTGGAAGGGCGGACGGACGTTCCGGGACGCGCTCGAATCGAAGATCGCGCGCGGCCGCCTCGTGTCGACCTTCCTCGACGTCGTGGAGACGGTCGCCCGCGCGCACCGCGAAGGATTCCTGCACGGCGATCTCAAGCCCGAGAACATCCTGATCGACGAGCGCGGCCGCCCGTGGCTCACCGACTTCGGCATGGCGCGCGTGATCCGCACGGCGCGTCTCGACAGCCACGTGAGCCTGTCGATGTCCGAGTCGGAGCAGGGCTGGGGCGGAACGCTTCACTACCTCCCTCCCGAGGGACTGCAAGGCGAGGCGCCGGCGCCCGAGTGGGACGTCTATGCGCTCGGC
>Ga0187893_10014468_pt1 | contig 10749 bp, 9 predicted proteins | sample MA1701074metaG_FD_139574 | JGI IMG/M metagenome (GOLD analysis project Ga0187893, IMG submission 139574) | White microbial mat communities from a basaltic lava cave in the Kipuka Kanohina Cave System on the Island of Hawaii, USA - MA170107-4 metaG ...
AAGCGCAATCGCGGCCGGCGCGGCCTGGACATCCTGCAGCGTATTCAAAAGATGGCGCATTTGAATGTACAGATTGTGGAAGACGATTTTCCCCAGGTCCGGGAAGTGGATATGAAGCTAATCGAGCTGGCCAAGATCTACGACTGCAAGATCGTCACCAATGACTTCAATCTGAACAAGGTGGCGCAGCTCCGGGGAGTCGAGGTCCTGAACATCAATGAAGTTGCCAACGCTTTGAAGCCGATCGTGCTGCCCGGCGAGACCATGCGGGTGTTCATCCTCAAAGAGGGCAAGGAGTACAACCAAGGTGTAGCCTACCTGGATGACGGCACCATGGTGGTGGTGGACAACGCCAAGAAGATGATCTCGAAGACCATTGATATTGCGGTCACCAGCGTCCTGCAAACTACCGCGGGCAAGATGATCTTCGGGAAATTCGACGAGCGGGTGCATGCCGCGGCTGTGGGCCACGCTCCGGCACCTCATGTTTCCGCAGCTCACACGACGGCGCCGCACACTCCGGAGCGCCCGCTGCGCCGGGCCGAACCGGTGGCGAGCGAGAAAACCGCGATAGAATCGTAGTCTGCATGAAAGTGGCCGCCATTCTGCCGGCCGCGGGTTTAGGAACCCGTATGGGCCGCGCGTCGGCCGAAAAAACCGGCACCAGCCGCAAGCAGTTTATGCTGCTGAGCGGCTCTCCGATTCTGTTGCACACCGTCAGGAAGTTCGCCGCGTGCGAGGCTATCAGCGAAATCGTGGTGGCGCTGCGCCCGGAGGATATGGCATGGGTCGGTGAGATGCTGCGCGAGCAGGTCTCAGGGAAAGCGGTGCGCGTCGTGGAGGGCGGGAACAGCCGGCAGCAATCGGTCGAGAATGCGCTGAATTCTTTACCGGCCGGCACGGATCTGGTGGCGGTTCATGACGCGGTACGGCCGTTCATCGACGTCCATACCATTGAGAAAGTGATCGAGGAGGCCGCCGCAACCGGCGCGGCGATAGTGGGGATCGTGCCCGTAGACACCGTGAAGCAGGTTACCCGGGCGCAATCCAGCCGCACCAAGGTCCGCGGCACGATTTTGCGCGACAAGCTGGTGCTGGCCCAGACTCCACAGGTATTTCGTTATGACCTGCTGAAGGAGGCGTTCGAGTCGGCGCGCAAAGATGATTTCGTGGGCACCGATGAGGCCAGCCTGGTAGAGCGGCTGGACCAAGCCGAGGTGAGCGTAGTGCTGGGCAGCGACCGCAACATCAAGATCACCAAGCCAGACGACATGGACCTGGCGCGGCTTTTCCTTCAGCAGCAGGGAGCCAGGCCGTAGTTGGGCGAGTATCGGACCGGTCTCGGCTGGGACGTGCATCGCCTGGTGCCGGGAAAGCCTCTGATCCTGGGCGGCGTGCGGATTCCTTCTGGGTCAGGCCTGGAAGGCCATTCCGATGCCGATATCCTGGCCCATGCCATAACCGATGCACTGCTGGGCGCCGCCAATCTTGGAGATATCGGTATGCACTTCCCCGATTCCGACCCTCGCTGGAAGGATGCGGACAGCCTACTCTTCCTGAAGCATGCCTGCGAGCTAGCGAGGCGTGCGCTGTACCGAATCGTGAACGTCGACTCGACGGTGATACTGGAGCGCCCGAAGCTAAAAGACTATCGTGCTGCCATGCGGGAGTCCCTGGCAAAGGCGATGGATCTGGAGATGGAGCGCGTTTCGGTCAAATTCAAGACCGCCGAGAAAGTCGGGCCGGTAGGAGCAGGCCTTTCCGCCGAAGCCCAGGCGATCGTCACCCTGGAAATCGCTCTCGACAGCAGCAAGCCGTCGCAAGATACAGCCTAGCGGCTGCTATAATGCGGTTTCACCAACAGGAGCTACTCCAAAATGGACGACAAAGAGCGTTCGCGCGCCTTGGACCTTACGCTGGGACAGATCGAGAAACAGTTCGGCAAAGGATCGATTCTGCGGCTGGGATCGAAGGACGCCATCATTCCGGTCTCAGTGATCTCGACGGGTTCGATTTCGCTGGATGCCGCGCTAGGAGTGGGCGGTTTCCCGCGCGGGCGCGTGAGCGAGATCTACGGGCCGGAATCCTCGGGGAAAACCACGATCGCGCTGCAGGTGATCGGCGAAGCGCAGAAGCTGGGCGGCATGGCTGCATTCATAGACGTAGAGCATGCCCTGGATCCCACTTATGCCCGCAAACTGGGGGTGGATGTGGACAACCTTCTGGTCTCGCAGCCGGACTATGGGGAGCAGGCGCTGGAAATTACGGGAGCGCTGATCGGCTCCGGGTCGATTGATGTGCTGGTGGTGGATTCGGTAGCGGCGCTGGTCCCCAAGGCAGAGTTGGACGGCGAAATGGGGGACAGCCATATGGGGCTGCAGGCGCGTCTCATGTCACAAGCGCTTCGCAAGCTCACCGGGATCATCTCCAAATCCAAAACCTGCCTGATTTTCATCAATCAGATCCGGGAAAAGATCGGGGTGATGTTCGGGAATCCGGAAACCACTACGGGCGGACGCGCGCTTAAGTTCTATTCATCCGTTAGACTGGACATTCGCCGCATCGCCGCTATTAAGGACGGGGACAACGTAGTGGGCAGCCGGACCAAAGTGAAAGTCGTCAAAAATAAAGTCGCGTCACCGTTTCGGGAGGCGGAATTCGACATCATCTACGGCGAAGGCATTTCCAAAGAAGGGGACCTGCTGGACCTCGGCGCGGCCCACAATCTTGTGGAAAAGAGCGGCTCCTGGTTCAGTTATAAGGGCGACCGCATTGGTCAAGGAAGGGAAAATGCGCGGCAATTCCTGAAAGACAATGCCGATATTCGAGAGAAACTCGACGCAGAGCTTCGCAAAGCATTGGGATTGACCAAATCCGACCAGGGGACGCTGGAAGTGCCGGTAGCGCGGCCCGGCGCGGCCAGCGTCTCACGCCGATAACAGGCGCCGGCCAGCGACCGAGCGGACACACAAACCGAAATTCCGTCAAAAAGGGCGGAAAATCGGGCCTTTTAAGCGATTTTCTCTTTACATCGCGTTTTGCCTTCCTTTATTATTGATACGATTCCAAGAGAGGCCCGCCCTGTGGCCGGTTTGAAGGATGGGCGTTAGCTCGTTTCGGGAGAATCAGAAGGAGAATATGGCAAATCAACGAATGACGCAGACCCAGTTGGTGAGATCTCTGGCCGAGAATTGCGAGGTCAACAACAAGGTTGCCCGCCAATTCCTGGACAGCCTCTCCAGCATGGCGATCGGCGAAGTGAAAAAGAACGGTGTCTTCGTGCTGCCTGGCATCGGGCGTCTGGTCCGGGTAGACAGAAAGGCCCGTGTGGGCCGAAATCCCGCCACCGGGGAATCGATCAAGATTCCGGCCAAGAAAGTCGTGAAGTTCCGCGTAGCCAAAGCCGCCAAAGACGCCATTGTGCCGCCCAAGAAGAAGTAGCGTAAAAAAAGGACAAAACAAAAACCCCGCCTGCTCCAGTGAGCCCGGCGGGGTCTTGCTGATTTGTTCGCCGAAATGAAGTCCGCCCAACGTTCGGGCAGCTCCCGGAAGCTTACGCCTGCTTCTTCTCTTCGACCTTATCTTCGCCCTTCAAAGCATGTTTGAAGTTGCGGATGCCTTCACCCAAACCCTTCGCCACCTCTGGAATCTTACGGCCGCCGAACAGCAGCACGGCGATTCCTAGGATGATGATGAGTTCCGACACTCCTAGCTGAGGCATCAGGAACATCGACACGAACTCCATACGGCCTCCTTATCTCGATTTTACCATTGTAGGAATCCGGGCAATGCCGCGTCAAGTTAAGGGTTATGATGGCTCATTCGGAGCACACCATGAATCCGGTTCCCCTTGACCAGCAGCGGGCGCTGGTCGAACGGCTCATGCGCGCCTGCGGGGGCGCATACAGTCCCCAAACGCGGCGCAAATACTTTATCTCAGGGCCGCAATGGGCCGCGGCATACCAGGGTCAGGCGCTGTTCCACGCTCCCACACGGGAGCCGCTAGGGTTCGAGGAAGTGATCCGTAAGTACGCTGAAATCGGAATTGGCCATTGGGCGACGCACGACAGCGACGTAATTCCCACTGGTGATCTATGCACCGACCGGCAGTGGGCAACCGTGGACCGCATCGGAAGAGCACTGCGGGAGAACGGCCTGAAGTGTTCCATGGTCACCACCGAGACGTTTTACCACGCGGTGTGGGCCGCAAGCCCCGCCGCGGAGTCACCGCCGGTGCGCGAATACGCCGCGGCACGAGTGAAGAATACAGTGGAACTGGGGCACAAACTGGGGGCGCAATTTGCGGTTTATTGGCCAGGATCTCTGGGGTATTATGTGCAGGGCGCGATCGACGAAACCCAGACGCTTCGCTGGTATGCAGACGCGCTGAACGCCGCCTGCAAGCACGACATGGAAGTGGCCCGAAAACAGGGCCGTCCTACGCTCAAGCACTGCCTGGAAGCGAAGCCTTTCGAACCCCAGGCGGAAATACTGCTGCCCACCAGCGACGCGATGCTGGCGTTTATCAGCTCGGGCCTGCTGACGCACCCCGAGATGGTCGGGCTAAACCCCGAATACCTGCACGAGCTGATGTGGGGCGCCGCTCCCAGGGCCGCACTGGCAAGGGCGTTACTAGCGGGCAAACTTTGGCATTTCGACATAAATGACGGTTACCGCCTGAAGCATGATGTGGATATTGCTGTGGGGCTAGTGAACCCACTGGATTGGCTGAATGTCCTAGTGCTGCTGCGCAGCCACGGCTATAATGGTCCCTTCAATCTGGACTACAAGCCGCCGCGCACTACCAGCAACCATGGCGTCTTCGCCGTCAGCTTCCCTTCAGCGGTTGACCGTTTCATCACCCTATGGGAAATGGCTGGCGAGGTGATTTCCGATCCGATCATCAAGGAGGCAACGGACGCGCTGAAGGCAGGTGGGCCGAATTCAGGAGCGATGGACGCGGAGTCGATCGCCGCAGCGAATCGCGACCTGCTGAGTCTCCATGAGCTGATCGCCCACAGGCTGGTCCAAATCCTGCTGGGCCTGCACCGCGGGCGGACGTACTCTGTTTGAGAGATTACTTCACTGTGGGATAGCGAATACCCAACTGTTCCAAATACGTTTTGTACTTGGCAGCAATCGTAGCGCAACTTCTTGAGCTCGGGCCGGAATCTTGCCATTTTTTCCCGATTCAGGTCTACCGGCGCGGTGGCGCCTTCGGGGATCAGAGACTTCCATTTGGTCTCTTTGGTCTGTTCCGCGAAATAGCTGCGAGCTGAGTTGATGAGTTCTGGCTTCAGCAGAAGGTCGAGGGCCGTCATGGCATGCGCCTTGGCCCCAGCAGTGGCGCCTTTATGCGCAATGGGCGTAGCCATGGCAATGCCCGATGACCAATGATGGCCGACCATCCCGGGGATGTTGCCGGGATAGCGGAGCACCACGGTGGGCAGATTCCAGGAAACCTCGGCGATATCATCGGATCCCCCGCCACGGCGCTCACCCGGCGGTTGCAGGTCCTCCACTTTCTTGGAAAGACCTTGCACTTTGGCCTTCATTTCCACTTGGGCTCCGCGTGCCAGGGTCTCGTCGGCCTCCGACCACTGCGGCATGCCGACCTGCTTGATATTCGCGTGCAAAGCTTCGGCCAGCGGTTTATTGAAGTGGCCGGGCCAAGTGGCTGCCAGGATGCGCTCCGTCATGCTGGTGTCCGTCATCTGGGCCGCAGCGTTGGCAATGCGGGTGCCGATCGCGTGCAGGTCGCGGATCCGCTCGTAATCCCATTCCCGGAAGAAGTACCAGACGGTGGCCTCGGGCGGCACGACGTTAGGCTGATCTCCACCGTGGACGATCACATAATGCGAGCGGTGGTCGGGCCGGAGGTGCTCGCGGCGGAAGTTCCAAGCCACGTTCATGAGTTCTACTGCATCCAGAGCGCTGCGGCCCATCCAAGGGGAGCCGGCCCCATGGGCGCTCTGACCGTGGAAACTATATTGCGTCGAAACCAGGCCGGAGCCGGAGGCGCCGTAGGCAGTGGAGAAATCGCTGCTAATGTGGGAGCTCAGCATTACGTCCAGGTCGCGAAAGAGGTTCGCATTGACCATGTACGTGCGGCTGGCGAGCAGCTCCTCGGCAACCCCAGGGTAGACGCGCAGGGTGCCGGGAATTTTGTACTTCTGCATCAGATTCTTGACGGCGATCGCAGCCGTCAGGTTTACGGCCTGACCCGCGTTGTGGCCTTCGCCATGTCCGGGGCCATTTGGAATCAGCGGCGCGTGATAGGCGACGCCGGGTTTCTGGGAGGTTTCCGGTAAACCGTCTATATCAGCCATGAAGCCGATTACGGGCTTCCCGGAGCCCCAGGTCGCGACAAACCCGGTGGGCATACCGGCCACCCCGCGAGTTACCGTGAAGCCTTCTTTCTCGAGCAACGCGGTAACGTAAGCGGAGGTTTCGAACTCCTGAAAGCCGAGCTCGGCGAAGCTGAAGATGGAATCGACGATCCGCTGGGTGAAAACCTGGCGAGCATCCACGAGCTGCGCGGCTTCTTCTTTCAATTCCTGGAGCGGCGGAGGGGCTGCCGCTGCGGGGACAGACAGTGCAAGAATTGCAGTCCAAATACGTAACTTCATTTCTCTTCGGCGACCTCGTGATAGATCTCCAGCACCTGTGCCGCAGCGCGCTCCCAACTGTAGCGCGCGGCCTGCTCGCGTCCGCGGCGGACCAGGCTTTCGCGCAATGCCGGATCCAGCAGAACCTCCCGGATGCCTCGGGCGATGTCGAAGACGTTTTCCGGATTCACCAGCATAGCAGCGTTTCCCACTACTTCGGGCAGGGAGCTTACGCCGGAGGTGATCACCGGAGTGCCCGAGGCCATGGCTTCCAAGGGAGGCAGCCCAAAGCCTTCATAGAGTGAAGGGAACACGAAGGCCGCTGCGGCTTCGTAGAACAGGCGCAGAGTGTCGAAAGGCACGAAGCCCAGAAAGCGCACGCAATGTTCGACGCGGCTTTGAATCACGGCCCGGCGAACCGAAGGATACCGGGAAATCTCGTCGCCGATGATGATTAGACGGAGCTCTTTGTAAAGGGGGTGAGTGGCCAGCCCCTCACGCGCAACGGCAAAGGACTCCACGAGTCGCGGCACGTTCTTCTGCGGGCGAATGTTGCCGGCGTACAAGATAAAGGGGTAGGTCACCTGGTAGCGCTCCATGATGCGCTTGCGCTCGAGCGGCTCGCCTTCCGGGCCGGCCGCACGTGCGTCGGCGGCATGCCGATGCGTAAAGAACAGCGGATGCGGCGCATTGTAGACTACGCGCAGCCGCTCTGCCGAAATCCCCAGAATGTTCTCCGCGTCGCGCCGGGTTGCGGCGGAGACCGCGATGATTCTTTGCGCGCGCACCAGTCCCCGGCGAAAACGGAACTGTCGCAGGCTGGTCCGCACACCCGACCGGTCATCGAACAGAAGGCTGCTCATGTCGTGTAACGTCACCACGTAGGGTCGAGGCATCAGCAAGGGGACGCGGTTGAGCGGCACATGGTACAGGTCGGCCGAAAACTGACGTAAGAAAAGCGGAAAAGCCAGGTGGTCGAGATAATCATCATCGGTCCGGTGGTAAGGGACGAAGCGGAAGTTGGAAGGCAAGGAGGGAAGGGAGCGGAGATCCTGCGGCAACGTAACCAGAATGTACCGATCGTTTTGGTCGATCCCTGCCAGCGCCGGAATCAGGCTGCGGATGTAAGTCCCGAACCCGAAATCACGAATCCTGCGCGCGTCAATAACGATTTTGAGCGGCATTTTCTGAACGCACCCAGCCGCCCGGGGGCCTAGCCGCCTACGCCCGGACGGCGTCTAGTTTCCATTGATAAAGAGGGAATCTTTCGGTCAAGACCCCGACTTTGCGGCGAACGGCCGCCATGGTCTCTTCGGAGTTGATGTGGAGCAACACTTCCGCGATCAGAGCGGCAACCTCGCGCATCTCGCTTTCGCGGAAACCGCGAGTGGTTACAGCGGGACTTCCCAGCCGGATCCCGCTGGGGTTGAAGGGCTTGTTGGTATCGAACGGTATGGCATTCTTGTTGACGGTGATACGGGCGCGGTCCAGCGCCGTCTCCGCCTCCTTGCCGCGGATTCCTTTTGAGAAGACGTCCACCAGCATCAGGTGCGTATCGGTACCGCCGGAGACCACGCGGAAGCCGGCTTCCGTCAGTCCTTGAGCCAAGACCTTGGCATTGGCCACTACCTGCTTCTGGTAGTTAACGAAGTCCGGCTGCATGGCTTCCAGGAAGCAGACCGCCTTCGCAGCGACGATGTGGACCAGTGGGCCGCCCTGGAATCCCGGGAATACTGTCTTGTCAATCGCCTCGCTATACTGCGCGCGCGCAAGAATCATGCCGGACCGGGGACCCCGCAGGGTTTTGTGGGTTGTGGACGTGACGATGTCGGCCCAGGCGCAGGGGTTGGGATGGAGACCAGCGGCAACCAGACCCGAGAAATGCGCCATGTCCACGAGCAACAGGGCGCCGACTGCATCGGAGATTTTGCGGAAACGCTCGAAATCTAAAGTTCGGGGATAAGCGCTGCCTCCCGCCACGATCAGCTTCGGTTTGTGCTCGCGAGCCAGGCGCTCCAGCTCGTGGTAGTCGATCAGCTCGTCTTCTTTGCGGACACCGTAAGGAATCACGTGGTAGGTTTTGCCGGAAAAGTTGAGGTGGTGGCCGTGCGTCAGGTGCCCGCCATGCGCCAGATTCAGGCCCAGGATGGTGTCGCCCGGTTGTAGCACGGCAGCGTAGGCCGCCTGGTTGGCTTGAGATCCGGAGTGTGGCTGAACGTTTGCGTATTCGGCGCCAAAAAGTTTTTTGGCACGCTCGCGGGCAAGGTTCTCAACCACATCTGCGTACTCACAACCACCGTAATAGCGTCTGCCGGGATAACCTTCCGCGTACTTGTTGGTGAATACGCTTCCGGAGGCCTCCAGCACAGCTTCCGAGGTGAAATTCTCGCTGGCGATCAGCTCGAGCTGCGAGTGCTGCCTCTCCACCTCTTTCTGTATGGAGTGGTATATTTCGGGGTCAACCTCGGCTAAGCGCCGGGACATTCTTTGCGATTCATTCATTTCCGGAACCTTGATTCTAGCATGCTAGAATTGGGTTTCCTTCACATCTCTATGCATTGGAGCAAGTTATTCATACCCACTCTGCGTGAAGATCCCGCAGAAGCGGAAGTCCCGAGCCATCAATTACTTTTGCGCGCGGGATACATCCGGCAGTTGGCCGCCGGTATTTACAGTTACCTATTTCTGGCGCAGCGCTCCCTGCTGAAGATCACCCAGATCGTGCGCGAGGAGATGAACGGAATCGGCGCTCAGGAGATGCTGCTGCCAGCGCTGAATCCCGCGGAGATCTGGCAGGAGTCCGGCCGCTGGGAGGTTATGGGCGACAACATGTTCCGCCTGAAGGACCGTTTCGAGCGGGAACTCTGCCTGGCGATGACGCACGAAGAAGTCGTCACTGACATCGCGCGCGGCGAGCTGCGCAGCTACAAGCAGCTCCCACAGATCTGGTACCAGATCCAAACCAAGTTCCGGGATGAGCCCAGGCCGAAATCAGGATTGTTGCGGGTGCGGCAGTTCATCATGAAAGATTCCTATTCGTTCGACATGGACCCCACAGGACTGGATGCCGCTTACGAAAGGCACTATGGCGCCTACCGCCGGATTTTTGATCGCTGCGGTCTGCAGTATGTTGCCGTTGAAGCGCACTCTGGAGCGATGGGCGGGAGCCAGTCCCACGAGTTCATGGTTCCGTCAGACGCGGGTGAAGATCTAGTAGTGCTGTGCAGTAGCTGCGGCTATTCGGCAAACCTGGAAAAAGCAGTCTCGCGGCACGCGGAGCCGCAAATGGCAGATCCCGCGGACGACCTGACTCCCGAGGAGTTTCTCACTCCTGGGCGGAAAACCATCCGAGAGGTCGCGGATTTCACCACACTGCCGGAGACCTCGCAGATGAAGAGTTTGGTAATGGTGGCCGACGGTAAGGCAGCACTGGTGCTGCTGCGCGGCGATCACCAGTTGAGTGAAACCAAGTTCGCGAGCATCAGCGGAGCCAACGATATTCGCCCGGCGCACCCGCAGGAGATCAGAGACTGGTTCGGCGCCGATGCGGGATCCTTGGGCCCCTTGGGTGTGAAGAGCATGCCGATCCTGGCAGACCTCGCGTTGCGCGGGAGGCACAACATGATCGCCGGCGCTAACAAAGACGACTACCACCTGCGCAACGTCACGCCGGAGGAGGATTTCCAGGCGCGGTTCGAAGATCTGCGGCAGGTTGCCGAAGGCGACTCCTGTAGCAATTGCGGCGCGCGGCTCAAGATCGTAAAAACAGTGGAAGTCGGCCACATATTTAAGCTCGGCTACAAGTACTCGGAATCCATGGGACTACGGGTATTAAATGCGGAAGGCGTGGAGGTGATACCTATCATGGGCTCCTACGGGATTGGCATCGAAAGAATCCTCAGCGCGGCAATCGAGCAGAATCATGACAAAGACGGCATGCTGCTGCCGGTCCCGATCGCGCCCTTTACAGTCGTGGTCACACCGGTGAACAGCTCAGAGCTGTCGCAGAAAAGGGCCGCGGATGAGGTCTACCAGAACTGCCTGGCCCTGGGAATCGATACGCTCCTGGATGACCGTGACGAGCGCCCGGGTGTGAAGTTTAAAGACGCGGACCTGATCGGTATTCCGTTCCGGATCACGG
>Ga0187893_10014469_pt1 | contig 10748 bp, 14 predicted proteins | sample MA1701074metaG_FD_139574 | JGI IMG/M metagenome (GOLD analysis project Ga0187893, IMG submission 139574) | White microbial mat communities from a basaltic lava cave in the Kipuka Kanohina Cave System on the Island of Hawaii, USA - MA170107-4 metaG ...
CCGCAAGGTTCACGCGTTCTGGGGCAATGGCAGCCTCGCCGCGGTGGAATGCACCGACGGCACGCAGGTGCCGGCGGATCTCGCGATCGTCGGCATCGGGCTCGTGGCGAACACCGCCCTCGCCGAGGCCGCGGGCCTCCAGTGCGACGACGGCATCGCCGTGGACGAGCACTGCCGCACGAGCGACCCGGACATCTACGCGGTCGGTGACTGCTGCAGCCAGCCGAGCCCGCGCTACGGCCGGCGGGTGCGCCTCGAATCCGTGGACAACGCGTTTGAACAGGCGAAGACCGCGGCCGCGAACATCTGCGGCAAGGCGACCGTTCACAACAAGACGCCGTGGTTCTGGTCCGATCAGTTCGAGCTGAAGCTCCAGATCGTCGGGTTAAGCCAGCACTACGACAAGGTCGTGCTGCGCGGCGATCCCGCGACCCGTTCGTTCAGTTGCTGCTATCTGCGAGACGGCGACCTGATCGCGCTCGACGCCGTGAACCACGGCAAGGACTTCATGGCCGCGCGCAAGCTGATCGCCGAGCGTGTGCGTCCGGACCCGGGTCGTCTGGCCGACGACAGCCTCACGCTCAAGGAAACGATTACCTGAACTCATGCTGCTCGAGCGCCAATTCGTCGAGCATTTGCTGCGCCGCTTCGCGGACACCCAGATCGACGTCCGCAAGCGCCTGCTGCAACAGGAATGTCGACGTATCGCCGCCGATCTGGCCGAGTGCTTCCACGGCGGTCCGGCGGATGCGCGGGTCCGGATCTCCGAGGGCAACCGACAGCCAGTCGGCGGCAATCCCGCCTTCGATGCCGGTCAAGGCCTCGACAGCGGCCAAGCGGATTTCGGGATTCGAATCGTAGAGCGCTTCACCGATGACCGCCGCATCGGCCGACTTTCCGACGTCGGCGATTGCATAGAGCGCCTCGCGACGGGCGTCCGGATCGGCGGAATTATCGAGCGTCGCCGCAAGTGGCGGCACACTCGCCGTCTCCTCTTCATCGAGCCCGGCCGCGTGCTGTGGTGCGCCCTGCGGCCATGTGGTCATTGCCGACACAGCAATTGGCGCTTCCTGCCGGGGCGCCTCCTCCTGGAAACACCCCGAAAGTAGCGCCATCCCCATTACAAACGCCGCGATACCGCGGTGCCGCATGGCTGTCACGTGATCTCGACGCAGCTCTCGACGGCCGTCTGATTGCCGTTTCGGAGCTTGGTCACGATCTCGAACTTCATTTCGCCGTCGGCCATGCCCGTGAAGTCCTCCGGGAATTCGAAAGAGGTCGCGTTGGCCGGCAGATCGACCGCGAAGACGAGCAGGTCGGGCGTCTGGCCCGGGCGCTCGACTTCGCCAATTACCTGGTACTGCCGCACCGAGACATTGACATTGGGCGTGCCAACCGTCGGATGGGATTTCGTGGGCTTGTTCCAGGTGAGCCTCACCGGTTCGCTGACGACGGGCAGCACGGCATCGCAGTTCCTCGCTGCGGCTTTGCCATTGACCTTGAGGTTCCCCGGCGGCGCCGACATCACGTGCGACATTCGGATTTTGGCCTCGAGTTCCCCGTTATCCAGCGTGATGCCTTCGACATCGTAGATGCCTTCCGGGAAGCGCTTGAAGAATTGCGGCGGCGGCAGTTCCTTGAATTGCGGCTCATCGCTCTCGAAGAAGATCTCCGTCATGCCTTGTTTCCGCAAGCTGCCGCGGGCCCAGATATTCAACAAGACCTGATCATCTGGACCTTCGATTTCCAGGCTCTTCCATGCATCGCCGTCGATCAGCCCGTGGAAGCCGAGGTCGCCATCCGTGTGGTTCAACTCGAAATAGAGCTGCGCCTCGCCGAACGGCAGCCCGCCGTTGCCCTCGGTCAGTCCAACCTGCGCCGAGAATCCCATCGCGCCCGCGGCAATTGCGAGCGGCGCCAGTCTGTTTCCTTTCATGATCCTGTTCATCAGCTTGCCTCCGAGCGTGTCCGAGACCAGTGAGACGCAGAGCACGAGGCAATCCTTCGCAAACTTTCGCATTGCAGCGCAAAATACGATAATCCACGCATGACCGAGAACAACGACAAGCTCAATGCGGTCGAGCGCGAATTCCGCGCGATGCTCGCGAAAATGACCGGCGGTCTCGCGCCGCAGGACTACGGTGCGGCGTTCTGGGACTGGTGGCTCAACCTCGCTAAATCGCCGGAGAAACAGGCCGAGCTGCAGCAGACAGCGCTGAAGCAGGCGATGGATCTCTGGCGCTTCAACGCCGAGGCCGCCCAAGGAAAACCGATGGCGCCGAGCGAGAGCCGCGACCGCCGCTTTGCGAGCCCGGCCTGGCAGCAATATCCCTTCAATGTGTTCGCGCAGGCCTTTCAGAACGGCATATCGCTGCTCGAAAAATCTGCCCGCGACATTCCCGGCGTCGAACCGCGGAATGCGCAGCTCGTGGAGTTCGCCGCGCGCCAGGCCGCCGAAACGCTTTCACCCGCGAACAATCCTTTGACCAATCCGGAAGTGCTCCAGCAGACGGTCGCCGAGCGCGGCCAGAATTTCGCGCGCGGCTACAAGCACTTCCTGGACGACATCGAGCGCACGCTGCACGGCGGCGACGTCCCGGGCACCGAGGATTTCCGCGTCGGCGAAAAGGTTGCCATCACCGAAGGCCAGGTCATCCTTCGCAATGAGCTCATCGAGCTGATCCAGTACGCGCCGACGACGCCCGACGTGCACGCCGAGCCGGTCCTGATCGTGCCCGCCTGGATCATGAAGTACTACATTCTCGATCTCTCGCCGAAGAACTCGCTCGTCGCCTGGCTCGTGGACCAGGGATTCACCGTCTTCATGATGTCGTGGAAGAACCCGACCGCCGCCGATCGCGAACTCGGGATGGACGATTACCTGAGAAAGGGCGTTTACGCGGCGCTCAAGGCCGTCGAGACCGTTGTCCCCGACCGCGACATCCATGCCGTCGGATACTGCATCGGCGGAACGTTGCTTTCGATCGCGGCCAGCGCGCTCGCCGAATGGGGCGACACGCGAATCCGCGACATCTCGCTCTTCGCCGCGCAGACGGATTTCAGCGAGCCCGGCGAACTCTCGCTCTACATCAGCCCGGCGCAAATCGGCATGCTCGAAGCGCTGATGTACAAGGAGGGCGTGCTGGACTCGAAGCAGATGGGCAGCGCGTTCACGATGCTTCGCGCGCACGACCTGCTATGGCAGCCGGCCGTGAAGTCCTATCTCAAGGGCGAGCGCGAGGGCATGATCGATTTGATGGCCTGGAATGCCGACGGGACGCGCATGCCGTGGAAGATGCACACCGAGTACCTGCTCGGGCTGTATCTCCAGAACGATCTCGCGCAGGGCCGCTTCAAGGTCGAGGGCGAGACCGTTAGTCTCAGCGACATCCGCGTGCCGATGTTCGTCGTGGGCACGGAAACGGATCACGTCGCGCCCTGGAAGTCGGTCTACAAGGTGAGCGGGCTCACCTCCTCGCCCGAATTCACTTTCCTGCTGACAAGCGGCGGTCACAACGCCGGCATCGTGAGCGGTCCCGTGCATCCGAAACGCCGTCATCGCGTACGCACGCAAAAAGCTGGCGAGACGCCGTTGCGAGCGGACGAGTGGTTCGCAACGACGGAAGCGAAGCCGGGTTCCTGGTGGCCGGTCTGGGCCGACTGGCTCAAGTCGTATTCTTCGCCGGGGCGCGTTGCGCCGCCCCCGATGGGCGCGCCGGCAGCAGGCTATGCGCCGCTCGGCGACGCGCCGGGCGAATTCGTCAAGCAGAAATAGCCGTTCAATTTCGAACCGGCGTCCAGCGCGCCGAACGGCGCGTGTTGCGATCGCCGCTCGTCTCTCCTTCATAAGACATCGGCTGCGCTGCCGGCAGATCCTTCGGCGCCGGATCGAGCGAACGGATGTTGATCACCATGAGCGTCTGGCCGCCCTCCTCGGCGACCGCGCCCAGATAGCCGCCGCAGCGTCCGCAAAAGACGAAGTCCGCCGTCTTGTGGCCGAAGCGATAGCGCGACAGGAGTGTCGGGTCTTCGTGCGGGAAGCGAATGGAACCCGCAGGGTCCGACGTATAGACCGCGCCATGCTTCAGGCAAAACGTGCACTGGCAGGCGCGCACGGACCAGTTGGCGGGCGCGATCGCCGTCCGGTACTCGAATCCGACGGCGCCGCAATGACATTGGCCGCGATAGACGCTCATCTGCGGATGCTCGACGGCAGTTGCTCGAACTCGGTCGTGTGAGGCATCGCGTTGAGTGTGGCGAGCAGATCGGTTGGCGGTGCGATCAGCTTGCGCTTCGCGAGATCCAGCCAGCCGCCTTCGCTTTTGACCCGCGCGGCAAGCTTGCCGTCCCCGCTCAGAACCTCGTTGAGCAGCCAGAAGCGGGAGCCGTCGAGCGCCATTCCCGCGAGTGCCAGTGTGATCGTGATCGGCTCCAGCAATGCGACTTCGCGGAAATACTCGAGCTCATCGCGGGGAACGACCGGGCCGAGCTGCCGCGTTGCGAACTCGGTCACCGGAAAACCGTTCTGCTTGAAATAGCTCATGCGCGCATCGACGCACTTGCTGAGGTACGCGATGTTTGCCATGTGCGCATTCGCGTCCATGTCGGCCCAGCCCGCGATCGAGGCGATCGAAAACACGCAGGCGCTCACTTCGTCATGCAGAAGAAGTTGAGCTTGTTGCCGTCGAGATCCCGGAAGTAGCCGCAGTACCAGCCGTCGCCGCGCGGGCCGGGCGGGCCTTCGTCCTTGCTCCCGAGCGCCAGCGCCTTCTCGTACATCGCGTGGACTCTCTCGGGCTTGCGGACATCGATCGCGACCATGACGCCGTTGCCGACGGTCGCGGGCTTCTTATCGTGAGGCTCGGTGATGGCGAGCGCGGCCCTGTCCATGCTTGTGCCCCAGACGATGAAGTTGCCGTAATCCATGATGCGCTTGGCGCCGAGGGCGCCGAGCAGCTCGTCGTAATACTTCGATGCGCGATTCATGTCATTCGTCCCCAGGGTCACATAGCCGATCATGTCTGTTCTCCGGTGAAGTCAGTGAATCGCCCCGAAAAAAGATTGGAGTTTTCCGCAATCGAGCCGGCCTTCGCTGCGCAGACCGCTGCATACATCCACGCCGGCCGGTCGCACGCGCTCGATCGCGGCGCGCACATTGCCGGGATTCAGGCCGCCGGCCAGCAGCACGGGAATAGCGACGGATTCGCAGATACGCCGGCTGTGCGTCCAATCGTGTACACGCCCCGTGCCGTCCAATTCCCTGACGGACAGTCGCGGGTTGCCCGAGTCGAGCAGTATCGTGTCGACCAGCCAGGCTGCCGCCACGGCCTCGTCCACCGATTCCGGCCCGCTGACATGGATCACCTGCACGAGCCGCACGTCCGGCATGAGCTTTCGCAGCCGGCGCGATTCCGGTTCGGTCACGTGATCGACGAGCTGGACGGCCGTCGTGCCGCAACGGCGATGCTGCTCAGCGATCGCTTCTGCGTCGGTGAGCGCGGTCAGCAGGAATGTCTCGGTCGGAGCCGGCACGGCCGCAGCGATACGCGCAATGTCTTCCTCGGGAATCGGCCCGGGCCCGCTCGGCATTGCCGAGACGAGCCCGATGGCGGACGCGCCGGCGGAGATCGCGAGCCGCGCCTCGTCCAGATCCGCGATGCAGCAAACCTTCACGAACATCGATTCAGGCTGCCCCGCACGCGAGGCACCTTGCTCTCCGCCGCAGCCATCGCTATTCCCAAGTCGTCGCTGTCTTCACGAAACTCTCGCTTCTACCGGGAATGACGCAGAATCGCTGGCCGGTCGGCGCCTCCATGACGACCCAGTGCTTAACTTTCGAGATCCGGCTCGCGCCGAGTTTCTCGAGGCGCTGCACCTCGGCCTCGATATCGTCGGACGCGATGTCGAGATGCACGCGGCTGTCATGATCGACGGTCTGCACTTCGATGACCATGCGCCTTTCGGGGTCGTCGAGCGCAATGTAGGTCTGCCCCTCTTCTCCCGGTAACTCGCGCATTTTCATGCCAAGCGCAGCCGACCAGAAGGACGCGGCTTTCCTCAGGTCTTTCGTTTTGCAGTCGATGATGAATCCCGCAAGCTTGCTCTTGTGCATGATGGCTACTTAACCTCCCGATCCATTGATTGGCAACTCCATGTGGACATCCGCCCGGGCGTAATCGGAAGGGTGCGGATCGGCCGTGCGGCGGAAGCCAAGTCGTTCGTAGAGCCGAATTGAATTGGCCAGCCGGCTGTTCGTCTGAATAAAAACGGTTTGAATTCCCTTCCCGGTGGCCCAGGCTATGCAGGCGCGGCCCAACATTTCGCCGATGCCGCGGCGCTGGTGCATCGTAGCGACCGCCATTTTTGCCAGCTCGCAGCGTGTATCGCTGACGCGGATCATCGCGACCGTGCCGGCGACGGCACCGTCATCGTCGTCCACCGCAAAGAAGATCATGCCGCCCTTTGCAACGATCGACTGCTCCGGATTGTCGAGCATTCTGCGGTCCGGCTCCTCGACCGCGAATAGTCGCTCGATCCAATCGAGATTGAGCCGGCGAAAATCGGCCGCGTACTCGCGGCGAAATGGCACGACCGTGAACCCGCTCACATGCCCGAACCGTCGCGCCAGTCCCTTGCGGGCAGTCCGAGGATCCGCAGCGAGTTCTCATTCCGCGGATCGACATCAGACCTGTGAAGCGGGTCGCCGTCGATCATGCGCGCAATAGTTCCTCGTAAGTCGCGAGGTCCGCGACGGAGAAGCAGCAGAAGATCACCTCTCGAAGATTCGCCGCCTGCGCCCCGAACTCCTGAGCCGTCGCGACCGCGATGCGCGCCGCCCGCTCCGCGGGATAACCATAGACGCCGGTGCTGATGGAGGGAAACGCGATTGTCGCGAGCCCGTGCGCTTCGGCGATTTCGAGCGAGCGCCTGTAACAGGATGCGAGCAGCGCCGGCTCGTTCGAATCCCCGCCGCGCCAGACCGGACCGACCGTGTGAATCACGTGACGCGCCGGCAGGCGATAGCCCGCCGTGATCTTCGCGTCGCCGGTCGCGCAGCCGCCGAGTTTTCCGCATTCGGCCAGCAGCTCCGACCCCGCCGCGCGGTGAATCGCGCCGTCGACGCCGCCGCCGCCCAGCAGCGTTTCATTCGCCGCGTTCACGATCGCGTCCACAGCAAGCGTCGTGATGTCCGCTCGGAGCGCATGCAGGCGGAGGTTTTCCGGCGCCATTCACGCGAGCCTTGCTTCAAGGTCGTATTCGGACGCGGCGGTCACCTGCACGTGCGCAAACTCGCCGACCGGGAGTTTCGCCGCTTCTTCGCCGCGAACGCGCACGAGGCCATCGATCTCCGGCGCATCCGACTCGCTTCTTGCGATCGCTTCATCGTCCCCGATCGCATCCACGAGCACGCGAATCCGCCGGCCGACGCGGGCAGCGAGACGGCGCGCGCTGATCCTCTGTTGCGCCTGCATGAACCGGTGCCAGCGTTCTTCCTTGACGTCCTCCGGCACCGGATTCGGCAGCGCGTTGGCCGCCGCGCCGTCGACTCGCGAATACCGGAAACAGCCGACGCGATCGAGCTCGGCCGCCTCCAGCCAGTCGAGCAGGATCCGGAAATCGTCCTCGGTCTCGCCCGGAAAACCGACGATGAAAGTGCTGCGGATAGTCATGTGTGGCAGTTGCTCGCGCCAACGGCGGATGCGTGCCAACGTGTTCTCGGCCTGCGCGGGCCGGCGCATCAACTTCAATACACGCGGGCTGCCGTGCTGGAAGGGCACGTCGAGATAGGGCAGCACCTTGCCCTCGGCCATCAGCGGGATCACCTCGTCCACATGCGGATAGGGATAGACATAGTGCAGCCGCACCCACAGGCCGAGCTCGCCGAGTTCACGCGCCAGATCGATGAAGCGGCTCCGGATTTCGCGGCTACCCCAGGATTCGGCGCGATACCGGAGGTCCGCGCCGTATGCGCTGGTATCCTGCGAGATCACGAGGAGTTCCCGCACGCCGGCGTTCCGAAGACGCACAGCCTCGTTCAGCACTTGATCGATCGGGCGGCTGACCAGGCCGCCCCGCATCGACGGGATGATGCAGAAGCGGCAGCGATGGTTGCAGCCCTCGGAAATCTTGAGGTAGGCGTAATGCCGCGGCGTCAGCCGCACGCCCTGCGGCGGCACGAGATCCATGAACGGATCGTGTTTCGGCGGCAGAAATTCGTGCACCGCGCCGACCACTTCTTCATAAGCCTGCGGGCCGGTCACGCGCAGCACCGCCGGGTGCCGCTCGGTGATTTTCGCGGGCTTGGCGCCGAGGCAGCCTGTCACGATGACGCGGCCGTTCTGTGCGAGCGCGTCCCCGATCGCGTCGAGAGATTCGTGCACGGCGTCGTCGATGAAGCCGCAGGTGTTGACGACGACAAGGTCCGCGGCCTCGTAAGTCGGCGCGACTTCGTATCCTTCCGCGCGCAGCTGCGTCAGGATGCGCTCGGAATCGACGAGCGCCTTCGGACAGCCGAGGCTGACGAAACCGACGCGGGGGGAACTGCTGGCCACGGAGCATTTTAACGGCTGCCGCGCTAGAATCGTTCGATGCGTTTTACGAAGATGCATGGACTCGGCAACGACTTCATCATCTTCGACGCCCCCTCGGCCGGCGCCCCCGGCGCGGAGACGATTCGCCGTCTCGCCGACCGCTTCACCGGCATCGGCTTCGACCAGGCCCTGATGCTCGAGCCGCCGCGCCGCCCCGGCACCGCCGTTTTTTACCGCATATTCAACGCCGACGGCCGCGAAGTGGAGCAATGCGGCAACGGCGCGCGCTGCATCGCGCGCTTTCTGCGCGAGCGAGCAGGATCCGACAAGGAGGATCCCGTGCTCGACAGCCCCGGCGGGCTGGTGCAGACGAAAATGCGCGGTGAACTGGTTTCGGTGACGATGGGCGTCCCGAACTTCGATCCGGCGTCGTTGCCCTTCGAAGCAAGCGGCGAGGCTCATGTCTATCCGCTGACCATCGGCTCGCGGGACCTCGAGATCAGCGCCGTGTCGGTCGGCAATCCGCATGCCGTGATCCGCGTGCCTGCAGTCGCCGACGCGGCGGTCGCCCGGCTCGGACCCATGATCGAAAACCACCCGCGGTTTCCCAAGGGCACCAACGTCGGCTTCATGGAGGTCGTCGACCGGTGTCACATCCGCCTCCGCGTGCACGAGCGTGGCACCGGCGAGACCCGCGCCTGCGGCACCGGCGCCTGCGCGGCGGTAGCGGTTGGACGCCGGCACGGGCTGCTCGATGAAAATGTGCGAGTCGACCTTCCCGGAGGCCGACTCGACATACAATGGAAGGGGCCTGGCCAGCCGATCTGGATGACCGGGCCTGCGGAGCGGTCATTCGAGGGAGAAGTCACGCTATGACGACACGACCGGTGCGCGGCGTCGAAATCGGCGAGATCGACGAGGCGGCCGTCGCCTCCTACCTGGCTGCGACCCCCGAGTTCTTCGACCGACACGCGCAATTGCTCGCGAAGATCCGCCTGCCGGATGCGCGCGGCGGCGCATCGACCGTGTCGCTGCTCGAGCGCCAGGTCGAGGTGCTCCGCGAACGCAACCGGCAGCTCGAACGCAAGGTCAAGGATTTCGTCGACGTCGCGCGCGAAAACGATGCGCTCGGAACGCGCGTGCTCGCGATGGCGCGCCGCCTGATTGCGGCGCGCCATCGCTCGACGGTGATCACCGCGATCGAGTCGGCGCTGCGCGAGGATTTCGGCGCCGGTCAATCTGTCCTGGTGCTGACCGCCGCTCGCGCGCCGGAAGGGATCACCGAAAGCCGCTTTCTGCGGCTCGTGCCGGCCGAAGCGCCGGAATTGCGTTCTTTCGAAACCCTGTTCAACTCAGGCAAACCCCGCTGCGGGCAGCTTCGGGATTCACAACGCGAGTTTCTCTTCGGCACGGATGCTCCGGAGGTCGGTTCCGTGGCTCTCGTGCCGCTCGGCAGCAAGGGCAGTCTCGGGCTCCTCGCCTGCGGCTCGAACGACCACCAGCGCTTCAATCCCACCATGAGCACGGATTTCCTCGCGCACATCGGGGAACTGATCGCCGCCGCACTGTCCGGGGATTGATGCACGGCAAGGCCGCCGCGTGGATCGGGCGCTACCTGGCCCACCTGCGGACCGAACGCCGGCTGTCGCCGCACACCGAATCTGCCTATCGCCGCGATCTCGACGCGCTAACGGCGTATTGCGACTCCGAGCGCATCGCCGGCTGGAAAGAGCTCGATAACTTCCATGCCCGCACATTCGCGGCCCGGGAGCATCGCGACGGCCTCGGGCCGCGGAGCGTGCAGCGCCGCCTGTCGGCGCTCCGCGGCTTCTTCAATTTCCTGATCCGCGAGAAAGTCATCGAGGCCAATCCCGCGGCCGACATCCGCGCGCCCAAGGCTGCGAAACGCCTGCCGAAGACACTCGACGTCGATCAGGTCGCGAGCCTGCTCGAGCGCAAGCCGACCGATGCGCTGACGCGGCGGGACCTCGCAATGCTCGAGTTGATTTACTCGTCCGGCCTGCGTCTCGGGGAACTCGCCGGCCTCGACGTCGACGACCTCGATCTCGCCGATCGCACAGTGCGCGTTCTGGGCAAGGGCTCGAAGACCCGCATCCTGCCCGTCGGCAGGAAGGCGGCCGCAGCGCTTCGCAGCTGGCTCGCGGAACGACCCGCGCTCGTGAAGGACGGCGGCAGCGCGCTCTTCGTCGGCCAGAA
>Ga0187893_10014471_pt1 | contig 10747 bp, 6 predicted proteins | sample MA1701074metaG_FD_139574 | JGI IMG/M metagenome (GOLD analysis project Ga0187893, IMG submission 139574) | White microbial mat communities from a basaltic lava cave in the Kipuka Kanohina Cave System on the Island of Hawaii, USA - MA170107-4 metaG ...
TACCGTACCGGCGCGCCAAGCGACAGGTCGCTACCGCTCCCTGTACCGTACCGGCGCGCCAAGCGACAGGTCGCTACCGCTCCCTGTACCGTACCGGCGCGCCAAGCGACAGGTCGCTACCGCCCCCTGTACCGTACCGGCGCGCCAACCGCCTGAACAAATCGTGATAAGGCAAACAAGAATCCGCGCGGGCGACTACAGTCTCGTCGTGCTGCACAAACTGGCGCACTCTCTGTGCGGCTACGACGTGGCCAGCGGACGAGAACTCTTCCATCTGCCGACCAACCGCTTCCCGCACGAACTCTGCCTCGCGCCTGACCGCCGCAGGCTCTACGTCACCGAATACGGCCTGCGCGGCGTCGAATCGGAAGGCGCAGGCGGCACGACCATCGGCGTATTCGATCTGCCGGCGCTTAGCCGCGTCAGCACGATCACCACCAACGGCTACGAACGGCCGCACGGCATAGCGGCGCACGTTTCCGGCAAGTTGTTCGTCACGAGCGAAACCGCCGGGAAGTTGCTGATCTTTGATCTGGCCACCGAAGCCTTGCTGCACGCGGTGGACACCGGACAATCCTTGCCGCACATCACGGGCGTCGCGCCCGATGGCCTGACTGTCTACGCCGCGAACATCGGCTCGAACTCGTTGACTGCGATTGCGGTTGAGGCGGGAACGGTTCGCCAGCAAATCCCCGTGCTCAAGCGGCCCGAAGGCATGGTCTTTTCGCCCGACGGCGGCTTGCTCTACGTCGTCAATCGGGAGAGCGACGCGATTGCGATTGTGGATACGGCGGCGCAGCGGATGGTCGGGCAAATCCCGACGGGCAAAGGTCCTGTGCGCATCGTCATCACGCCGGACGGCGAGCGTCTCGCGTTCCCGCTCTTTTTCGCCGACGCGGTTCAAGTGGCGAATACTTCAACGCAACAAGTGACGCAGACGATTCTGGTGGGCCGCCAACCCGCGGGCACAACGATGTCGCGCGACGGCAGGTTATTGTTCGTTTCGTGCGAGTTGGAGCGCGCGGTCTATGTCGTCTCGCTCGACGCTTACGAAGTCGTCACAAAAATCCCGACTGATGGCGGCGCGCCGCTGTGGGTGACGACGCTGAGCATCGCTGGGCAATTGATTTACAACCTCGAAGCCAGCCGCTACACGCTCTACACCGGCGAGCCGATCATGACCGGCAAGTTCCGCACGCTGCCCGGCCCGCTCTTCTGGCTGGGGCTTTATCTGATACTCGACCTGGGCGCGATCCTGCCTTACCAAATCGCCAACTTCGCCACGACCGTCGCGGCGGTGTGGATGGGGCGGATTCCCGGTCCCGACAACATCTTCGGAATTTTGGTCGTCTACTTCGCCATCGGCGTCTTCTTTCTTTCCGTCGCCAAGCCACTGTGGTTGATCGTGGTTTACGGCAATCTGGGCAACCTGGCGCTGGGCGTAAGTTGCTGGCACACGCTGTGGGTCAATTCAACGTTGCGGCCGCGAGAGTTGAGGCCGGGCTGGTTTTCGCGCGCCGCCCTATTTTTGGCCGGGGCTTATTTCCTGGCTCTGGCAATCCTGACGTTGGTTCTGGTGACGAGATGAAACTGCCGAAGACAATCCTCAATTCGCTTCTGCTGTTGACCCTGCTCTGCGGCGCCGCATTCGACCAATCGCCGCGCCGAAAGATTTGCTATCTCAACTCATACCACGAAGGCTACGGTTCGAGCGACGAAGTGATGCGCGGCGTCCGCGAGACGCTGGCGCGAGAGAGCGTAGAGTTGCGAATCTTCTTCCTCGACACGAAACGCCGCTCGTCGGAGGCCGAGATCAAGGAGCGCGCCGCTGAAGCTCTCGAATTGATCAATCAATTCAGGCCCGACGTTCTGATCGCGTCAGACGACGACGCGGTCAAATACGTCGTCGCGCCGAACTTCAAAGTCGGAATGTTGAGGTTCGTTTGCTCGAATACGTGGTGCGAAAATCCCAGAAGCCGAATCGCCTCTCCGTTCGGACTCCGGGCGAGCGCAAGGATCGAGCCCTTCTACGCTTGTGAGATCGCTCGCTGTGCGACTAACTCCTCCAAACTCTCGACATCGGAGTTGAGAAAGTCATCGTAAGAATTGGCGAAATGGCCGCGCGCAACGAACCGTTCTTCCTCTACCTGCCGACCAACGCGCCGCACGGCCCGGCGTGGGTCCCGCAGAAATACAAACAGCTTTACGAAGGCAAAGGCCCGGCGGGCTTTTTCGGGATGATCGCCAACCTGGACCAGAACGTCGGCAGGCTGGATGAGTTTCTGCGCGCGAGCGGTTTGTCTGACAATACCATCGTCATCTTCATGAACGACAACGGCGGGACGGCGGGCGTCAATACTTTCAACGCCGGAATGCGCGACCGCAAGACGACCTATTACGACGGCGGGCATCGCGCCATGTGTTTCATCCGCTGGCCGAAAGGCGGATTGCGCCCGGCGGGCGATGTGAACGCGCTCACCCAGGTTCAGGATTTATTGCCGACGTTGATTGAAATGACCGGATTGCGGGAGCCTAAAGCGGCGAAGTTCGACGGCCTGAGTCTGGCGTCGCTGCTGCGCGGCAAGACCGACAAGCTCCCTGATCGGACGCTGGTGGTACAGTACGGCCAGACGCCCGCCAAATACGAAGCGGCAGTGATGTGGAACAAATGGCGGCTGGTCAAGGGGACGGAGTTGTACGACGTGGCGAGCGACCCGGGGCAGCAGCTTCACCGTCCCGCTCAAAACCACCGCCAAACTGCAAATGCAGACGTGGTTTTATGACGAGCAAGGAAAGGAACTCTGCGGCGCGTATTACGCCTACGTCCGCCGCTTTTGAAAAAAAAACGATGAGACATTCACTTGGCAAACTGACCCCGCTGCGTTGTGGCTCGTTATTGCTGTTTCTGGCGATGCAGTCCGTCTCCGTTCAGACGCACGCGGCGCTGGCGCAGACCGCTAAGTCGTCAAGCTCGAAACCGCCCAACTATCTTTTCATCGCGATTGATGATTTGAACGATTGGATCGGCTGTTTGGGCGGCCACCCGCAGGTCAAGACACCAAACATTGACCGGCTCGCCGCGCGCGGGACGCTCTTCACCAACGCGCACATCCAGGCGCCGCTCTGCAACCCGTCGCGCGTTAGTTTGCTCACCGGCCTGCGGCCTTCGACCACGGGCGTTTACGCGCTGCAACCGAAGCTGCGGAACGTGGCGTCGCTGAAGGAAGCGGCGTCGCTGCCGCAATCGCTCGGGCGCGGCGGTTACCGCACGCTGGGCGTGGGCAAAATCTTCCACGACAACCTGTCAGCGGCTGAACTCGCGCGCGAGTTCGACGTATGGGGCGACGTCGAACGCTACAAAAACGTTCCCGTCCGAAAATTCGTCACGACGCCCGACCCGATCAGGCTGATGGATTGGGGGCCGTTCCCCGAGAAAGATTCCGACCACGACGACTGGAAGGTCGCCGATTGGGCGATCGGGCAGTTGAAAACAAAACCACCGCAGCCATTCTTTCTCGCCGCCGGATTGCGGTTGCCGCACGTGCCGCTCTACGCGCCGCAAAAGTGGTTCGATCTTTATCCCGATGACAAGCTGGTGATGCCGCCGGTCAAAGAGGATGACCGCGATGACGCGCCCGAATTCGCCTGGTATCTGCACTGGAAACTTCCCGAGCCGCGCCTGTCGTGGTTGCGGGCGAATAATCAGTGGCGGCCGATGGTGCGCGGGTATCTGGCGACAATCAGTTTTATGGACGCCCAGGTCGGGCGGCTGCTTAACGCGCTGGAAGAGAACGGGCTGGCCGACAACACGGTCGTCGTCCTGTGGTCGGATCATGGCTGGCATCTGGGCGAGAAGGGCATCAGCGGTAAGAACACGCTGTGGGAACGCTCGACCCGCGTGCCGCTCATTTTCGCGGGGCCGGGAGTCGCTCGTGGCGCGCGCTGCGATCGGCCGGTTGAATTGCTCGACCTTTACCCGACGCTGCTTGAGTTGAGCGGCCTGCCGCCGAAAGCGGGACTCGAAGGCCACAGCCTCGCGCCGCTGCTGAAAAACGCCCGGGCCAGGCGCGATTGGCCCGCGATCACGACGCACAACCGGGACAACCATTCGGTGCGCAGCGAGCGTTGGCGCTACACCCGCTACGCCGACGGTTCGGAAGAATTCTACGATCACCGCCGCGACCCGAACGAATGGACGAACCTGGCGCGCGATCCGCGCTATGCGCAAGTAATCGCCGAGCACCGGCGGTGGCTGCCGAAAGTAAACGCGCCGCCCGTCGCGGGCAGCGCGGCGCGGTTGCTCGTCAACGAAAACGGCGTCTGGATGTGGGAGGGCAAGCCGATTCGCAAAGAAGACAAGGAGCCGTAATGAATCAGTCACTCACTCGTTTCTCGCGCGCTCGCGCGATTTCGCTATCACTTCGATCCGCACCGCGAGCCGTCTCGCCCTTTCGCCGGTTTGTGGACATATCGCCGCATCCTCGACCGCGCGAACTTCCAGCCGGGCTTTTATGCCAGCGACATCACGCTGATGAACGTGCCGAGGCTCGATTACCTGCTCGGAGACAGTGCGGATGCAAACGAAACCGAACGCGCAAAACATATCCAGCAAGCCCGAGAGTTGAGCCTGTCGTTTTTCTACTGGCTGCAAACCGAAGCGCCACGGCCCGGCGGCGGCGCGGGCTGGAAGGGATTACGGCTGCGTGGCGACGTGACCGGAACAACCGACGGGCTGGCCAAAATGCCCGACATCCGCGAAGCGCGCCGCATCAAGGCCGAGTTCACGATCCGCGAACAGTACGTCGCTGAAAGCTGTCGTCCGGGGCAGACCTATGCAGAAAGTTTTGAGGATTCTGTCAGAAGTCAGCCCGAACATATCCCCCAAAATCTCCTTCCATTGCTGGGGTTCTGTTATTCATTCGGCTTCTCACTCGCGCCTTTGAACAGCGCCTTCCAACTCCATTGCCGCACGCGCAGCAGCTTCGGACTCCAGCGATCCAGCAACTCATACGCGACCGGCGTCAACAACAGCGTCAGCAGCAGACAGAACAATTGCCCGCCGATGATCGTGACGGCGATCGCGGAGCGTTGTGCGCTGCCCGCGCCGCGTCCGAACGCCGTCGGGATCAAGCCCGCGATGATCGCAAACGTCGTCATCAGGATCGGGCGCAAACGCGCGCGGTCGGCTTGCAAAATCGCCTCGCGCAAGGGCACGCCTTCCGCGCGCAGGCGGTTGGTGTAATCCACTTGCAGAATCGCGTTCTTCTTGACGATGCCCAGCAGAAGCAACACGCCGAGCGCGCTCCACAAATTCAGCGTGCGTCCGGTCAGATAAAGCGAAAGCAGAGCGAACGGCACGCTCAGCGGCAACGCCAGCAGAATGATGAACGGATGCAGGAAACTCTCGAATTGCGCCGCCAGCACCATGTACATAAACACGATGGCGAGCAGGAAGGCCATGATCAAATTGTTCGTCGTCTCATCCAGCGCCTTGACGTTGCCGCCGAAAAAGTACCGGTAGCCCGGTGGAAGATTGAGCTTCTGCATCACTTGCCCGATGTCCTTGACCGCTTCGCTCAACGGTTTGTCGGGCGCGTTGGCGGCGTAAATGGGAACGTTGAATTGGCGGTTGAAACGGCTGAGGCGCGACGGACCCAGCCCGCGCTCAATATTGGCGACGTTGTCAATGCGGACCTGTTCGAGCTTGCTCGACGGAACCATCAAACGCGAAAGAATCTCGCGGTCGCTCCGCTGTTTTTCGTCGAGCATGATCTTGACCGGGTATTGCTCGCCGGCTTCGCGGTAGGTGCTTATCTCGTCTTCGCCGCTCATCAGCAGGCGCACGGCGCCGGCCACATCGGAGGTGCGCACGCCCAATTCGGCGGCGCGGGCGCGGTCCAGCGTGACGCGCAATTCGGGATTGGCGAAAAAGAAGGACGGTTCGGAACTGACGATGCCGGGCAGCGCGCGGATTTCATCGCCCGCCTTGCGCGCCAGTTCACCGAGCTTGTCGAGGTCGGGGCCGAGCAGTTGCACTGAAATCGGAAAGCCCATTGACTCGCCGCCGCCCAAAGCCGATGGGAAGCCGATCTTTTGCCGCGCCTGCGGGAACTGCTCGAAGATTTTGCGCGCGATGGCCGCCGCTTCCTGAGTGCTGATTTTGCGTTTGTCCTGGTCTACCAGATTCGGCACGAAATGGACGTGATTGAGCCGCTCGCTGGATTGAGTCAACAGGTGATCGAGTTCGGGCAATTGCTGCAACTTCGGCTCGATCTCGTCCACGAATTTGGTCAGGCCGGCCAGCGACAGTCCTTCGGGCAGATCAACGTGCATGGTGAATTCGCCCTGATCGTCGTTGGGAATGAAGTCGCGCCCGACCAGGCGATTAAGCGGAAACGTGGAGGCGAAAACCACCACGCTCAAACCCACGATCACCCACGGATGATTGAGCGACCAGTTGAGCATGCGTTCGTAGCGATGCTCGATCCAGGTGAAGAACGCGGTCTGCTTCGACAGCTTGACCTCATTGGCGTCGCGGCGCAGAAACCGCGCGCCCAGCATCGGCGTCAGCGTGAACGACACCAGCAGCGACACCATAATCGCGCAAGTCATCGTCCAGCCGAAGGAATTCAAATACCGCTGCGCGTAGCCGGTCATAAAAGCGATCGGCACGAAGATTACCACCAGGCTGAGCGTCGTCGCCGTCACGGCCAGCGCGACCTCTTTCGTGCCTTCAATCGCGGCCTGCATCGGCGAGCGATGAAACTCTTCCAGATGGCGGAAGATGTTTTCGAGCACGACAATCGCGTCGTCAATCACAATGCCGACGGCCAGCGTCAAAGCCAGCAACGTCATGTTGTTCAGCGTGAAGCCCGCGATCCGCATCAGCGTAAATGTGGCGATGATCGAAGCCGGAATCGCCAGTGACGAGATCAGCACCGCCCGCCAGTTACGGATGAAGAGCAGGATGATCAGGCTCGCCAGCAAACTGCCCAACAGCAAGTGTTCTTGCAGCGCGGCGATCGAGGCGCGGATGAATTGCGATTGATCGCTGACGACGTCTACCGTCAGATCGGCGGGCAAAGCCGGGCGCAATGTCTCCAGCTTGGCGCGCACGGCGTCCACGATTTTCACCGTGTTGGTGCCCGCCTGCCGGCGGATTTGCAGCGTGACCGCCGGTTTGCCGTCGAGCCGGGCGAAGCTGCGCGGCTCTTTGTAAGTGTCTTCGACGCGGCCCAGATCGGAGACCTTGATCGGCGCGCCGTTGGCGCTGGAAACGATCAGGTCGCTGAATTCACGCGTCACGTCGAAGCGGCCCATCGTGCGCACAGCCAGCTCTTCCGCGCCCTGATAGAGCCTGCCGCCGGGCGCTTCCAGGTTTTCGTCTTGCATCGCGCGGGCGACCTGATCGACTGTGATGCGATGGCTGTTGAGCTTTTCGGCGTCGAGCAGGATTTGAATCTCGCGGTCGCGCCCGCCGATGATGTCGATGGCCGCGACGCCGTCCACGGTTTGCAGCGTGCGCTTGATCTGCTTGTCGGCGATCTCGGTGATCTCGCGCAAGCTTCGCGGCCCGCCGATGACCAGCGTGAGGATCGGGTCGGATTCAGGATCGGCTTTGGTGATGACCGGAGGCTCGACATTGGGCGGCAGCTTGCCCATCGCCAGCGCCATCTTCTCGCGCACATCCTGCGCCGCGTCTTCCATCTTGCGGTCGAGCACGAACCGGCAGGTGATGCGTGCGGCGCCGTCCATTATCATAATATCCATTTCATCCAGGCCGCTGACGCTGCTCAACTGCTCTTCGACGGGCAGGATGACCTGGCTGGTCATTTCGCCAGGGCTGGCGCCCGGCAAGCGGACACGCACGCTGACGATGGGTGGATCGGCCTTGGGAAAGAGGTCTACGCCGAGGTCCATGAACGAGAAGACGCCCAGTACGACCAGAAACATTACCAGCATCGTCGCAAAAACTGGTCGCCGGACACAGATTTCCGCCAATGTCATTGTCTTTTTCTCCTATGCTCATATGCGGTGTTTGGAATTTGCGGCAGGCTCCCTGCCCTGCGAGCTTTGAGCATGGCTGCGCGACCGTTTTTTGGCAAGAGCCGCCAAGCCTGAACAAGTTTTTGGGTTGCTCGCGAAGCGGAAACCGAAACGGCAAAACAGCGGGAGCGATCTATCAGGATGGCTGTGGCAGCCTGTCGAGACTGTGAGTGCAAACCAGGCAGGGATGAATTTGCAAGGATTCGGCCTCCGGTTCCAATGCGTATTGACCCAGTCCAGAAACCGTTGGTATTTTGCCAGCGCCTGGAAGAATAAATGCGCTGGGGATGTAAAGCGGCGAATGCTTTGAGCTTTGCCAGCGAATCTTGCTGTATGGGTTCCGCGTCTTCCCCAGGCAAAATTGCTCGCCTAATTTTGCTGGCGCCGAGGAAATATCAAACCACAACCTACGTAGCCGAGAAACTATGAGAGAAACAGTCACCCCACGTCTTCTGGTTTGCGCGCCTGTCTGGCGCGCTCACTTAACGCTCCTCTTTACTCTCTTGATGGGAAGCGATGAGAGCCGAGTCGCCGCCAAAGATGAGGTGAAGAACAACCTGCCGCAGATCAGCTCGGTCTTCCCGCAAGGCGCACGCTGTGGCTCTCAGTTGGAAGTCACCATCACGGGGCAAAACCTTTCCCGGACAACGAAGATCATTTTTAGCGAACCCGGCGTGTCAGCTCGTCTGATTGAGGCCGCAAACACTAAGGTCTGGGTCAAGCTTGAGGTAGCTCCTGATGCCTCCATCGGCCCCCACTATTTTCGCCTGGTCACGCCGCGCGGCAGTTCGAACCTCTTGATCTTCAGGGTCGGGGATCTGCTCGAAACAGAAGAGGCTGAGCCAAACGATACGTTCGAGAAGGCCAACCGGATCCAGGCGCCAGTGACGATCAATGCTCGGATGGCAATGGATGAGGACATTGATATGTACCGCTTCAAAGCCGAGGCCGGCGCAGCGTTGATCTTCGACCTGCTGGCCGCGCGGAACGGGTCGGGGGGCGACTTAGCCATGACGCTGCTCGACGCGCGCGGACACATCGTCAAGCATAGCGAGGATCACTTCCTCTGGGACCCGTTCATAAGTGGCGCCTTCAAAGAAGCCGGCGAATACTTCCTGGCAATCAGGCCGCTGGACGGTCGCGGCAACCCTGATTTCGCCTACCAGTTGACGATCAGGCCGGGACCTTATCTCGCTTCGATTTTCCCGCTGGGCGCACGGCAAAGGACTTCATCTGAGTTGATGCTGCGCGGGCAGATGCTCTCTGGGGTGAAACGGATCGAGGTCGAGCGCGGCCTGGGTCAAGGGCTGGAAGTTACAGCGCTCAACTCTGCCGCCGATACGGCGACCGTTCACGCGAACGTCGCTAAAGACGCTGCGCTCGGTGTCCATCACTTGCGCCTGTTGACTGGGGCTGGATGGTCTAACCCGGTCAAATTCTTCGTCGGCGACTTGGCCGAGTTGATCGAGGCTGAGCCGAACGATACGCCCGACCAGGCGCAGCGCGTGATCCTTCCGGCGACGATCAATGGCCGGATCGAGCGAAAAGGCGATCTAGATCGGTTTGTCTTCACGGCCAAGGCGGGCGAGCAACTGGTCTTTGAAGTGAAAGCGGAAGAGCTGGGTTCGCCACTGGATACGCATCTGACACTCTACGACGGTAAAGGGAGCGAGTTGGCGAGCAATGATGACGCGGACCCAAACAACCGGCTCAACCGCGACGCGCGGCTGGAATTTACGTTCAAAGAAGCGGGCGATTATTCTCTGGCGATTCGCGACCTCTCACGGCTCGGCGGCCCGGACTACGGATACCGGTTGACCATCAGGAAGCCTGCGCCGAGTTTCTCACTCAGTTTCGATACGGATCGGCCGATTGTCGAACGTGGCGGCGGCGGAGCGTTGAAGATCACCGCCAAGCGCTGGGAAGGATTCGACGGGGAGATTGCGCTGGAAGTCCTGGGTCTGCCGAAGGCGATCAGCGCCAGCCCGGCGGTGATCAAAAAAGGGGAGACGCAAGCTTCGATCAACTTGAAATGCGAAAGCGGAGCTACCCCTGATGTATTCCCCATCAGAGTCGGCGGCGAGGCGAAAATCAACGAGAGGCGGTCAAGATTGAGCCGGAGCGAGACCGCAGAGAAGTCCTGGCGGACTGGATGACTGCGCCGTCGAATCCCTTCTTCGCCAGGGCCATCGTCAACCGCCTCTGGAAACATTTCCTGGGGCGCGGTCTGGTCGAACCTGTGGATGATTTCCGCGTCAGTAACCCGCCGACCAACGAGGCGCTGCTCGACGCGCTGGCTGAGGATTTCATCCGGCACAAGTACGATCTTAAACATCTCTTCCGGACGATCACCGGGTCGCGGGTCTATCAACTCTCCGCGCAGCCGAACGGAACGAACAAAGAGGACAAGCAATTCTACTCGCGCTTTTATCTCAAGCGGCTCAACGCCGAAGAGTTGCTCGACGGGATTTGTCGAGTGACCGAAGTCCCGGAGAAGTTTCCCGGCTTCCACCTGGGAACGCGGGCCACCCAACTGCCCGACCCGAAGGTCCCCTCCTATTTCTTAGATGTCTTCGACCGGGCCACCCGCGAGACTGTCTGCGAGCGCAAGCAGACAACCAGTGTGATGCAGATTATGCATTTCGTCAGCGGCGACACCATCAATCAAAAAATTCGGGCCGAAAACGGCTTGATCGAAAGA
>Ga0187893_10014472_pt1 | contig 10746 bp, 10 predicted proteins | sample MA1701074metaG_FD_139574 | JGI IMG/M metagenome (GOLD analysis project Ga0187893, IMG submission 139574) | White microbial mat communities from a basaltic lava cave in the Kipuka Kanohina Cave System on the Island of Hawaii, USA - MA170107-4 metaG ...
CGAAACCCCGGTGCTGTCGGCACGCTCTGACACGGAAGCGCCTGACCGTGCGCTGGCCGAAACGATTCTGGAGACCGTGCGCCAGTCTGGCAGGACCCTTCTTACGGAGATTGAATCGAAACAACTCCTTGCGGCCTATGGAATCCCGACCGTCGAGACACACGTGGCCAACAGCGAGGCGGACGCCGTCAAGCTGGCGGGTGAAATGGGCTTCCCCGTGGCCGTCAAAGTCCATTCTGAGACGATTACGCACAAGACCGACCTGGGTGGAGTGCAGTTGAACTTGCCGGATGCCGAGGCGGTTGGACGTGCGTATCGAGCGATTGAGTCCTCGGTCCGCGACCGGGCCGGCGCCGAACATTTTCGCGGCGTCACTGTCCAGCCGATGATGAAACTGGACGGCTACGAGATCATCATCGGCAGCAGTATCGACCCGCAGTTCGGCCCGGTCCTGCTCTTCGGCACGGGCGGGCAGCTGGTGGAGGTGTTCAAGGACCGGGCACTGGCTCTGCCGCCGCTGAACAGCACCCTGGCTCGCCGGATGATGGAGCAGACCCGGATCTTCACCGCCCTGAAAGGAGTCCGCGGACGCCCACCGGTCGATCTGGCCGCACTCGAACAGCTGCTGGTCCGCTTCAGCCAGCTCGTGGTGGAACAACGTTGGATTGCCGAAATCGACATCAACCCACTGCTGGCCTCGGCTGAGCGCCTGATCGCCCTCGACGCCCGCGTGGCGGTGCACGCGGCAGGCGTCCGCGAGGAGCAGTTGCCCAGGCCCGCGATCCGTCCCTATCCCACTCAGTACGTGGCGCCGTTGAAGCTGAGAGATGGAACCCCGGTCACGATCCGCCCCATCCGCCCCGAAGACGAACCACTGATGGTCAAGTTCCACGAGAAGCTTTCGGAGCAAAGTGTCTATTTCCGCTACTTCCACCCCATCAAGCTGAGCCAGCGTGTTGCCCATGAACGGCTGACGCGCATGTGTTTTATCGACTACGACCGTGAGATGGCACTGGTTGTCGAGCGCAAGCACCCCGAAAAAGGTCTGCACGAGATTGCTGCTGTCGGGCGCCTGATCAAAACGGATGGAACGGATGAAGCCGAGTTTGCCATCATCGTCAGCGACGAGTTCCAGCGCCACGGCTTAGGTACCGAACTGCTGCAGCGGCTGATCCAGGTTGGACGCGACGAGAAAGTGGCACGCATCACGGCCGACATTCTGCCCGACAACCGGGGCATGCAGCGCGTCTCCGAGAAGCTGGGTTTCCGGCTCCATTTTGAGACGGGCGGAAGAGTAATCAAAGCCATGATCGATCTCTGAAGAAGGGATGGGGCGATGTCACTCAGACGATCCGGCACGCTGGTGATCGGTGTCGGCAATGCTTTTCGGAGTGACGACGCGGTGGGACTGATTGTCGCTCAGCGCCTGAAGCAGGCGAGCTTCGATAACGTCACGGTCCGGGAGGAGAGCGGTGAAGGCGCGGCGTTAATCGACGCATGGCACGGGGCCGGCGCGGTCGTTCTAATCGACGCGGTCTGTTCGGGGGCCGAGCCTGGGACCGTTCACAGGCTGGATGCCCAGAGCCAGCCTGTTCCGGCCAAGTTTCGTTGCTACTCCACCCACGCCTTTGGTGTTGCCGAAGCCATTGAACTGGCAAGGGCTCTAAACCAGCTGCCGCCCGTTTGCACCGTGTATGGGATCGAGGGGAAATCCTTCACGGCAGGCGTTGGCCTCTCTCCTGAAGTGGAGGGAGCAGCGCAGCAAGTCGTGGAACGGGTGATGCAGGATCTTCGGGAAAATGGTCTGCCTCATAGCGGGTGAGGCCTGTTCTGCTCTCTCCACGCTTCTGTTTGATGGCGGAGCAATTCGTGTGTCTGAGAAGCCTTGCCCTGCGGAAACCGAGTTTTCCTCATGTCGTTCTCCCTAACCCTATGGTGGGATCATCAGTAGGCCCTGGAAACCTGGGCGGACCGGGCAGCAGAATCGTGAAGGTGGATCCGAAGCCTGGTTCTGATTTAGCTTCGATGGTCCGTCGCAATCACGCCAGTCGGAGTGCGCAGTGCTTTTCACACAGCAGGCTCTCCTCCCAAAAAGTGGACCCGACCGGTTTGGCATTGGACTGGTGGTTGCCACTTCCCTTGATTTGCGCCGCCGGCAATCGGGGAATGCCTGCAGTCATCGGATCGGCTCGGTCTTAGGCCTTCTTTGGAACGCAGGTCATCGACAGGCAAACCCGAGGCTATTGCGACCTTAAGAATCGAACCCTCCTTACAAGTCTTCTACTACGCCTGGGCCACCTCACTGGCAGTAAGCCTCAATGACACCGGAACAGGACAAGTCTATCAACGACCGTTGAGATTCGCTCGTTTGGCGGGATGCCGAGTCCAAGCGACTAACTTGTCGTGCTAAACCACAAAACGGGAGGCGCCAACCTCGGTAAATCCTACGCTATTGCGAAGTTTTACCCTCCTGAAGTCTGACACGCATCTCGCAAGATCTTTGGATAATGATAGACCTCGTTTTGGTGCTCTATCTGCTAATGCTGGAGCCGAGGGAGGTACTTAAAATGAACCTATCGAATCGAACGCAGGAGCCACAAGCTGGGAAAGTGGGTTGGATTTTGCTGTGGGCTTTGGGTATTCCCCTGCCGGTACTGCTCATCCTTTTTCTGATGCGCGGTTGCACTTAAAGGAACTTGGACGGGTGCGACCCCACAAAGGCGCTGGGTGAGGTTGATCAACTCACGGCACACGAGCGTACGAGGCGGTAGGTATGAAATCGCGACTGATCCTTAATCCAGCCTCGGGCTCAGACACGGGAGCACAGTACCTTCCGACGCTCAACGACCAGTTGCGGGAACGCATCGGAGCTCTGGATATCGTCATGACGGTTGCACCTGGCGACGCGGTGCGGGCAGCCGCGGAAGCAGCCCAGGCAGGCTACGACACGCTCTTCGTGGCAGGCGGGGATGGGACTCTGAATCAGGTTCTCAACGGAGTCGCAAGCGTAGAAGGCGCGTTCTCCCGCATCAACTTCGGTTTGATTCCGCTGGGGACCGGCAATGACTTCGCAGCAACCCTGGGTTTGCCCGAGAGTGTGGACGATACCATCGGGATTCTACTCAAGGGGCGGACTGTTCAGGTCGATCTCGGCAAGTTGAATGAGCGCCACTTTATCAACGTGTCAGCGGGTGGGTTTATCGCTGAAGTCTCGGATGCGGTGAGTCCAACGTTGAAAACAATTGCCGGTAAACTTGCCTATCTGATCGGGGGTGCTCAGGTTCTATTCGACTATGAGCCGGTGAAGGTCAACCTTAGCGCGATTGCCGACGGAGGACCTATCGAGCGGGAGTTTGAGCTTCAAATGTTTGCCGTCTGCAACGCACGTCTGGTTGGAGGGGGGCGCATCATCGCCCCCCATGCGGTCATCGACGATGGATGGCTGGATGTCTGTCTGGTGGAAGCGATGCCCACCCTGGAGTTCGTCGGCTTGTTGAACCGGCTGTCGACAGGCGATCACTTGCAGGACGAGCGTGTCAGTTATTTTCGCGCGCGCGAGCTGACCCTTCGCTTCGACCATGCCATCAAGGTCAATACCGATGGTGAAGTTCTGACGGCGGATCGCTGCCACTATCAACTTTGGCCCCGAACGGCTCGGTTTCTTGCCTAGCGATGGCCCGAGTGTTTGATGAGTGGGTCGGGTGATTCGCTGCATACAATTTGCGAGTCACGCGTCCCTAATGGAAACTAAGTTGTCAATTTAAGGAGAAAAACACATGTCGTTCATCTGGATGATTTTCATGGGTCTGCTCGTCGGTGCGTTGGCCAAGTTCGTGATGCCCGGCAAGGATCCGGGTGGCATTATCGTAACCATTCTGATCGGCATCGCCGGTTCACTAGTGGCCGGGTTCCTGGGCCGCAGCCTGGGCTGGTATCAGGAAGGGCAAGCGGTGGGATTTTTTGCGTCCTTCATCGGAGCAATCATTTTGCTGGCATTGTACCGCATGGTTGCGACAAGGACAGCGTAAGGGAAGGAAGTGAGTCGACGGCGGGCTAAGAAGTCCCTGACCTGTCGTTCTCGTGGCCAACCGTTTCGCGAGCTTCAGAGTGCGTTCAGCACCAGCACCTCGCGTACTCTCCAACGAGGAGTGCTGTCTATACGGTTCGTCAGGTGATTTGTGAATCACGCGTCAGACTGAGGGGGCTGGAGGTCTCGAGAGTCTTCGCCTGCTGGTCCAGAGCGCTTCCTGAAGAACCCATCCCAATTGGCGACACTCAACCGATCTGGGGAGGAACTCGTAGGCACCCAGCTGAATCGCTTCAGCCCAGAGGTGAATGTTGTCGGACTGGCACAGGAAGATGACGTCAGTCTCAGGCCACTGCGATAGAATTTCAGGGAGCAGACTGAAACAAGATTCGGTCGGTGCCGTGAGGTTTATCAGAACTACGTCTGGAGGAGGCGCCGTGACAAGCAGGCTAAGATCCTCGGAAAAGAGCAGACAAACTTTCCGATGGAGAGGGTAATCCCCGATGGCAGTCTCCACAATCTTCCGAACCTGCGCATCTGAATTGACCACCCAGATCGTGGCAGACCTGGCGGTTTCGCTGGGTGCGCGTTTCTGTTGGGCAATGGGCATAAGCACCTCGACCTGTCGTTATGAAGCCAGCGCACTCTCTCTGGAGTCTTGGCACTGGAGACACCGGTTGCTCCAGGGAATCGCCATCAGCCGCTTGTGGCCGATCGGGCTGTCGCACTCGGCACAGAGACCGTACGAATTGGATTGAATCCTGGCCAAGGCTTCCCGCACCAGAGCCAGCGTTTCCCGATTCATCTCACAGAGAAGGTAAAGCTGCTCTCGCGAGAAGGATTGGACACAAAGATCCAGCGGGTCTGCCTCATAGCTGGTGAGCTCCGTTCTGCTCTCTTCACGCTTCTGTTCGATGGCGGAACAAATCGTCTGGAGCTCTCTGAGGAGCCTTGCCCTGAAAAAATCGAGTTTGTTTTTGCCCATGGTGTTCTCTCTGACCTTTAGTGACCCGCATCGGTCGTGCCGGGAACTTGCGTGGACCCGGGCAACAAAACGGTGAAGGTGGATCCGGAGCCTGGTTCTGTTGTAACTTCGATGCGTCCGTCGTGGGCCTCCACATACTTTTTGCACATGAACAGGCCAAGGCCAGACCCGCTCGCTTTGGTGGTGAAGAAAGGTCCAAACATTCTTTCCTGGACCTCTCTTTCCATTCCACAGCCTTTGTCGATAAAAGCAATCTCCAGGTTGCTACGGCTCTCAGCGACGCGGATGGTGAGCTCCCCACAGAATTTCATGGCCTGAACCGCGTTCAGGGTGAGATTCAGAAATAAGCGTTCCAGCAGGTAGGGATCCGCCCACACGACCGGATCGCAGTGATACTCTTTGACGATTGTGATGCATTGCAGCCGCGGTTGTTTTGTCAACGGGTTAAGAACAGCCTCCAACGATTCCAGCAAGTGCACGTCCTTTTTCCTGGGGACCGTCGGCTTGGTGCACTCGAGCAAGTCTCCAACCAGGTTGTTCACGTCGTCAACGCGCCGCAGAATCTCGTGCAGAACATGCCGCTTTTCGGACTGATCGGGATAGTCGCTCTCGAGGACTTCGACAGCTCCTTGGACGACACCCAGCGCATTGCGCACTTCGTGGGCCAGGCTGGCTGCCAGCACACTCAACTCAGCCGGCGCCGCAGCATCCGAGTCCGGCCGCGTAGCGGCATGGCGTCCGGTGCTGCGTTGCGTGGTCCGCCTGACAATTTCCCTGGGGCGATCCGAGCTGTAAGCTGCTGCCCATAGCGCATTGTTCATGTTCTGCTCCTGGTGACGATCGAGATCTACGGGTGGGCCGTGGAGAGAGCCGGCTGCTCCGCGGGTTCTACGGGCAGTGCCATCATGCAATTTGTGCCTGACTGAAAGCTGGCTTTCTGCCCATATAGCGCAGGGTTTCAGCAATCCGCTCGGGTTTCCCCCAATCCGACCAGAGGACCCCCAGTAGTTCCATGATGGCCACACGCTCAGGAAACTTCTGCAAAAGATCAGACGAGAAATTATGGCGCGGCATCACTTCATAGATGCGTTCAAGTACCGCCTTCTCCTGTGCGGTGCCAATCGAGCTGCTGTAGAACTCGAATAGACGCATCATTTCGGGAAAGGCCTGCCGGCCCAGGCTCCACAGCGTTTCAACCTTCCCTGCCATGACCATGGTGTTCCAGAGTCCCCCTGAACGCATCGCTGCTTCGCATCCTTCCAAACTGGGTTTCTCGATGAAAGCCGTAGCCCCCTGGACGCGGTATCCAGCGATCCGGCCCAAGTTGGCCCCTGGCTGAATCCAACCATATTCCGTTTCTGGCCGATCCGGAGTGGCAGCCAGCAAGAACATCCACTGCGCCATCTGCCTCGCAGCTCGCGCCAGAGAACGAGTGGCCTGGACGAATCGATCCTCTGGGAAGACAAAGTGATCGGAAGGAATGATCACCACTGTGGCATCGGGATGCTCGTTCCGAACGTGGGCCAGGCCCAGGAACACTCCGGCGGCGGTTTCCCGGTTCACTGGCTGAACGACGAGTTTGCCCGGGGGCCGCGATGATAATTGAGGCAAAGCGTCATCCCGATGGTCCTGTGCGATGACGGTGACCCGTCTCTCCGGCGCTATCATCCGGTCTGAACGGTCTACCGTATGCTGAAACATGGAGCGAGTTCCGATGAACGTGCAGTACTGTTTCGGTTTGTCCTGACCAAGCCATCGCCGGACCACTGGCTTCAGCCGCTCTCCGCTACCCCCTGCCAGAATGAGGGACCAAGTGTCTTGAAGTTTGTGGGTTACGCTCACGAAGTTCTCCTCCAGCAGCCTGCCGGAGAGCGCGGCAAACCGACAACAAAGCTTCAGCCTTCTTCTTAGTGGATTGCTCGGTGAGGAATCCTGCTGAAGGCTACTGGCCCCGACTGCCAACTCGAACCGGGACCGAGAGTAAGGCGTCATGCACGATCCCGTTGATCTCTTTCTCACTAAAGGGCTCCCTGATGCATTCAAAGGCGCCCAGTTGCCTTGCCTCCAGATGCGATTCCAAATCGCTGCCACTCAGAACGACTATCAGCGGAAGCTTGGTCCTAGCCGACGTCTCTTCCAGCAACTCGTCAAACCTTCCGTCGGTAAGCCGCTCTTCGCAGAACACGAGGCGAATCGCTTCACGGCTTGACAATCTTCGTGCTTCTTTCAGGGTAGAACAAAACGCCGGCATCAACCCGCAATGCCCCAAAATGGCCGCCAGAATCCGGCCCCGTTCAGCATTCGAAAAAACAATCAAAACCTCAGTCCCGTGAGACACCCTTGGCCCCCATCTGGAAGTGGTCCTCCTGATCTAAATAGGCCGGCAGTGCGGCTATAACATCGCCAGCAGATCCATCAGCCTGGCGAGCTCGACACCAGTTTCGAGAGCATTTCACTACCACTCTGGCCAGATTTTCTTTCTGGGGAGAGTGTTAAATTTGCGAGAGCTTATCCATTCCGAGGAAGGCTGCCAATTCCCCATTAGGCATATTTTTCATGCATCGTTGGATAGTCCCCGGTGGTCAGCCTGGTGGGAGGGGGAGAGGTATAACCTTAGATATATGAGAGCGAAAGGTGGCCCTTGGATTGAGTTAAGCGAGGATTTGGAGTGCCGCAAACGGAGCGAGTCAGTCAAGGTGCACGATGCCCCGCTTTACGGCCTGAGCGATGGCTTCAGTGCGCCCCGAAACATTCAGTTTTTTCAGTATGCGATTGACATGAACCTTGACGGTTCCTTCCGTGACGAAGAGGGCGGCCGCCACTTCTTTATTGCTCTTACCGGCTGCCACCAGGCGAAGTACCTGCAGCTCCCGTGGGGTAAGCGCTTCTTCGTTCAAGCGGGCAGCCAGATTCGCGGCGGCCAGAGGCGAGATCCAGGTCTTTCCCTCATCGACCGATCGGATACAGTTGAGCAATTCATCGCGAGGCGCGTCTTTCAGGAGATAGGCCTTCGCCCCGGCTCGCAGCGATCGATAGATGTCCTCATTCCCATTGAAGGTTGTGAGCACGATGGCGCGAACATTGGGAACTCGGTCGCGCAGGATACCAATCGCTTCCACCCCGCTCACTTCCGGCATGCGCAGGTCGATCAAAGCAACGTCAGGTTTGTGGCGAACGCATAAATCCACCGCCTCGCGCCCCGTGGCTGCCTCCGCCACCACTTTCATGTCGGCCTGCCGGGAAACCAGAGAACACAGACCCTCGCGAACGATGGGATGATCATCTGCGATCAGGACTCGGACGACGCGTTTACTTTTCATTAGGCAAGCCTTGTTGGACGATCGCAGAAATCGGCATCCGCAGCTCCACGCAAGTCCCCTCTCCCGGCCGGCTCCGCAGTTTGATTTGTGCCCCGAGTTCTGAAGCCCTTTCCTGCATGATGGAGAGGCCCAAGCCGCTCTTGTGGCGAACCTTTCGGACTGAGAAACCTCTACCATTGTCCTCGATGCGGATTCCGATCGCATCCGGCTCATATGTGAGTTCCACTCGAACCTCGCTTGCCTTGGCGTGCCGCACGGCATTGCGCAACGCTTCCTGGCTGATTTGCAGCAGATTCTCCTGCACTTCCAGAGACAAAGGCTGTGGGTTCCCCCGTAGAGACAGTTCCATTTGAATGGAATTGTCTCTTCTGAGATCGCTGATGACCTGCGCTATGGCGTCAGGCAGGTTGGTCTCATGCACGATCTGCGCGTGCATGGCTACCAGCGAACGGCGCGCTTCCTCCAGGCTGGAGCGGGCCACGTCGCGCGCCCGCACGATGTGCTTGTACGCTTCTTGAGGGTCGCGGGTCATAACTTCCTCACCGCTTTCGAGCTGCAGCACAATGCTCGTCAACCCTTGCGCCAGGTTGTCGTGTACGTCCCTCACCAGCCGGCTGCGTTCCTTGAGGACCGCGGACTGCCTCCTGGCCTCTTCCAGCTGCTTGCGCTCCGAAATGTCCCGAATGATGCTTGAGACCACGACGCCCTCCGTCGTTCGAATCGGACTCAAGCTGATTTCCACGGGGAATTGACTTCCGTTTTTGCGGAGCCCGTAAAGCTCCAAGCCGGTTCCCATGGGTCGTGCTGCCGGTTTCTTCAGAAACTTGGTGCGATGGACAATGTGCCGCTCGCGCACGGCCGAAGGCACTAACATCTCGTGTCCGCGTCCAACCATCTCCGCTTGAGCGTAACCGAACATTTTCGCTGCCTGTTGGTTTGCCAGAATGATCTTCCCTTGGGAGTCAACGACGATCATTGCGTCGGGCGCAAATTCGACGAACGCCCGGAACTCTTCTTCCTTCAGATACGTTAAGTCGTGGACGAAAACATAGCAGCCCTCAACCTGGCTCGGATTCTCTGAACTCGGCAGATAGTCGATATGCACAAAGCGGCGCCCTGTCTCATACTCAACGTACCCTTCGAAGCTGGTTCGGTGACCTTCCAACCCCCGCTGGAGGTACAACTTCTTTGTCTCGTAGGCCGCGTGGCCAATCACATCTCTCACCGTGCGGCCCTTGAGTTGTTTCCTGGTAATGCCAAACCACTCCTCAAAGGCCTTGTTGCAAAACTGGTAGCACTGATTTGTATCCACGAATGCGAAGGGACCTGGCAAGGCGTCGGCAATCATCACAAAGCGTTCTTCGCCGGTGCGCACTTCTTCTTCGGAGGCCTCCAGTTTATGGGTTCTCTCGATCCGTTCATGAATATCTGTCAACGCGACGATCGCGCCGTCGATCTTATGCTCCCCCGTCATGTAAGGGCGGGTCTGCAGGAGAAACCAGCGCCCATCGCGATCCTGCATCTCCTGAGTCTTCACCGCAGAAGACTTGAGCGCATCGAGAACCCGGCGCTCCAGATCGGGGATCTCCACATTGAGTCGAACATCTCTGAGTGGCCGGCCGATATCACTGGAGGTAAGATGCAGGACTTTTTCAGCCGAGGGAGTCACCCGTTGGATCCGGAAGTCGCGGTCCAGAAAGACAATGCTCATGTTCATAGCAGTGAGCAGATTCAGGATATCGTTGTGGGCCTTGTTCAATTGCGCGTTTCGATTATTAAGCTCTTCGTTCAGCGTGGTGAGTTCCTCATTGGCTGACTGAAGCTCCTCGTTGGAAGTTTCCAGCTCTTCTGTGGTGCTCTGCAACTCCTCATTCGTGCAGAGGCTCTCCTCATTCAAGGATCGCAACTCTTCACTGCCGGCCTCTTGATCTTCAATAACCGATTGCAGGTACGCCTTGGTGGCAGCCAGTTCCTGCTTCAACTGCTCGACGCGCTGGGAGCTGCGCTTGTCTGCCAGTCTTCCGCGTCGAGGCCGATTCTGTTCGTCAGCCGGTGGAATCTTACCGGCGCAGTCTTCAAACAAAACGAGAAAGTTGCGCTCATCGGTAAGAGACGATCGGATGGGAACGACCTGGATGTTGACGAGCTTCTCACCAGCGCCCGACTCGACCCGCAGACCTTCTGAACGCTCGGGGACGTTTTTCCTGCGAGCGGCTTTGATGGCAGTTTGAAGGCCAGCCAGCAGGCCTTCGCGAGCCATTTTGAATAAGTTGAGGCTGGCCGCACCCGGTGCCAGCTCCAGGTAAGGACCCGTGTGGCCGCGAAAATGAAGGATTTCCATGCTCTCGTCAACCAGCACGCACGCCGGAGCATACTGGTTCAGGACGAGCAGGTCGGCGGCTTCCTTCAGACGA
>Ga0187893_10014473_pt1 | contig 10745 bp, 10 predicted proteins | sample MA1701074metaG_FD_139574 | JGI IMG/M metagenome (GOLD analysis project Ga0187893, IMG submission 139574) | White microbial mat communities from a basaltic lava cave in the Kipuka Kanohina Cave System on the Island of Hawaii, USA - MA170107-4 metaG ...
CGGGGGTGCGTACATGAGCGGCAGCTCGGCGAGCGACGCCTTGGCGTCGCCGTTCATCGGCACCACCAGCTCGCCCGGCACCTTGGAGGAGCGCGGCGGGATGCCGTTCACCCGCTTGAGCTCGGCGACGCTGATCTCGAAGCGCTTCGCGATCGCCTCGAGCGTCTCGCCGCGCTCGGGGTGGTAGACCTTCCAGGAGACGAGCGAGCCCTCGTCGTAGTCGTCGAGGTTGTCGTAGAACGCGGCCACCTTGTCGGCGGGCAGGATGATGCGCCGCGTGCTCGATGCGCGGATCAGCGGCCGGCTGAAGCCGGGGTTGAGGGCGATGAACTCCTCGACCGGCATCTCGGCGAGCCGCGCGGCGAGGTGCACGTCGATGTCGGGGGCATCGGTGAGCACCGTGAAGTACGGCTGGTCCGGGATCGCGTCGAGGTCGACGCCGTACGCCTGCGGGTCGGCGATGATGTTCTCCAGCGCCTGCAGCTTGGGGATGTAGTGCCGGGTCTCCTTCGGCATGCGCAGGCTCGCGTAGTCGGTCTTCTTGCGCGCGGCCTTGTTGCGCGCGACCGCCCTGCGCACCGCGCCCTCGCCCCAGTTGTACGAGGCCAGCGCGAGGTGCCAGTCGCCGTGCATCTCGTAGAGCTTGGTGAGGTAGTCGAGCGCGGCGTTGGTCGAGTCGACGATGTCGCGGCGCCCGTCGTACCAGGAGTTCTGCTCGAGCTCGAAGCGCCGGCCGGTGCCGGGGATGAACTGCCACAGCCCGGAGGCATGCGCGCGCGAGTAGGCCATCGGGTTGAACGCGCTCTCGACCATCGGCAGCAGCGCGAGCTCCATGGGCAGGCCGCGCCGCTCGATCTCCTCGACGATGTGATAGAGGTAGAGCTTGCTGCGCCCGATGATGCGTCCCAGGTATTCGGGGCTCGCCGCGTACTGCGCGGTCTTCTGCTTGACCAGCGGGCCTTTCAGGTCGGAGATCGCGAAGCCGTTGCGGATGCGCAGCCACAGGTCGCCGGCCGCGACCGGGGGCTTCGCCGGTGCGGCGGGGGCGGGTTTTTCAACGGCCACGGCTGGCTTGGCCGCCACGACCGGCGCGGGGGGCGGCGTCGCCGGCTTGGCTGCGACGACGGGTGGCGGCGGCGGCGCGGGAACGGCCACCGGCTCCGGCGCTGGCTCGGGCTGCGGCGCCTGGGTAGCGCACGCCTGCAGCACCAGGGCAATCGGAAGCAGGAGCCGCTTCAAGAGCGATTCTTCCATTCGCGGATGGCGGCAAAGACGCGCACTGGATCGGAAACGCGCGAACCCAGGTATTTGTTGACCGAGTCGACGACCGCCGGCTCGAGGCAGCGCAGGAAGGGGTTGGTGGCCTTCTCCTCGGCCATGGTGCTCGGCAGCGTCGGCAGGCCCTGCTCGCGCAGCCGCCGGTCGCGGGCCTCGCGCGCGGCGAGGGCCTTGTTGCCGGGCTCTACGCCCTTGGCGAAGCCGATGTTCGCGAGCGTGTACTCGTGCCCGCAATAGACCTTGGTGTCGTCGGGCAGCGCGCGCAGCTTGCCGAGCGAGGTATACATCTGCTCGGCTGTGCCTTCGAACAGGCGCCCGCAGCCGCAGGCGAACAGCGTGTCGCCGCAGAAAAGCGAGCCTGCCCCATAATACGCAATGTGCGCGCGCGTATGGCCGGGGATGTCGAGCACCGAGAACGAGACGCCGAGCTCGGGAATCGTCACCGTGTCGCCCTCCGACACCGGCTGGGTGAGCGTCGGGATGGGCTCCTTGCGCGGCCCGTACACGGGAACCTTGTGAAGCCGGAGAAGCTCGGCGATGCCGCCGACGTGATCGGGGTGGTGATGCGTGGCGAGGATCGCGACCAGCTCGAGCTTCGCGCGCGCGAGATAGTCGAGCACCGGCTGCGCCTCGCCGGGATCCACCACCGCGGCGTGCGTCGCGTCGCGCAGCGTCCAGACATAGTTGTCCTTGAACGCCTTGACCGGTACGACCTCGAGCATGCATCGACCCTTCGTGCAGAACGGGGCGCTGAAGTATAACGGCGGTCGCTCTTCGCTTTCAGGGTGGCTCTCCACGCCCCAGGGGGCTTATGTGCTCCGCTGGGAGCTCGCCCAGTTTGACAGTGCTGTTGATGACGTGTTCGGTTTCAGGGCAGTACAGGTCGGCCTACCCGAGGTCGATTTTCTACGACAGAACCGCATCGGCTACCGCTTTACGCTCGCCCTCGAGCCCGGCGCGGCGCTCGCCGCCGACCCGCTGCAGCTGCCGCTCGCCTCGCAAAGCGTGGATTTGGTCGCATTGCCGCACGTGCTCGAGGGGCACCACGACCCGCACGACGTGCTGCGCGAGGTGGAGCGCGTGCTGATGCCCGAAGGGCAGGTGGTGATCTCGGGCTTCAACACCGCGTCGCTGTGGCGCCTGCGCCAGGCGTTCACCTTCCGGCGCAACGGCGCGCCCTGGGACGCGAAGTTCATCGGCCTGCTGCGCCTGCGCGAGTGGCTGCGGGTGCTGGGCTTCGAGCTGAACGGCGGTAAGTTCGGCTGCTACGCGCCGCCGTTCGCGGACCAGGCCTGGCTCGAGCGCTTCGCCTTCATGGAGAAGGCGGGCGCGCGCTGGTGGCCGGTCACCGGCGGGGTCTACGTGGTGCGCGCGGTGAAGCGCGTGCACGGCATGCGCATCATCTCGCGCGCCTGGCGCCAGGAGCGCGCGCGCCGGCGCGCGCTGGCGCCGGTCTCGCAGCAGACCCACAAGAATCACCATGACTGAGCGCGTCGTCGAGATCTACAGCGACGGCGCGTGCCGCGGCAACCCGGGCCCGGGAGGGTGGGGGGTGCTGCTTCGGTTCAACGGCAGGGAAAAGAAGCTGTCGGGCGGCGCGGCGGCCACCACCAACAACCGCATGGAGCTCACCGCGGTGATCCGCGCGCTCGAAGCCCTCAAGCGCCCGAGCCGGGTGAGGGTCTATACCGACTCGCAGTACGTGCAAAAGGGGATCTGCAGCTGGATCCTGCAATGGAAGCGCCGTGGCTGGCGTACCTCGGGCAGGGAGCCGGTGAAAAACGAGGACCTGTGGCGGGAGCTCGAGACGGTTGCCGCGAAGCACGACATCGAGTGGCACTGGGTGAAGGGCCACGCCGGCCATCCCGAGAACGAGTGCGCAGACCGGCTGGCGAACACGGCGATCCCCGATGCGACAGATCGTCCTTGACACCGAAACCACGGGGCTCAACCCGAAGCTTGGCGACCGCATCATCGAGATCGGCTGCGTCGAGCTGCTGAGCCGGCGCATCAGCGAGCGCAACTTCCAGGCCTACCTCAACCCGGAGCGCGAGGTCGAGCTGGGCGCGACGCGGGTGCACGGCCTCACGCGCGAGGACCTCGCCGCCAAGCCCAGGTTCGCCGAGGTCGCGCCGGCCTTCCTCGACTACATCCGCGGCGCCGAGCTGATCATCCACAACGCGGATTTCGACGTCGAGTTCCTCAACATGGAATTGGCACTCGCCGGTCACGCGCCGCTGCGCGACCATGTCGCCGGCATCGTCGACACGCTGATATCGGCGAAGGAGCTGCACCCCGGCAAGAAGAACTCGCTCGACGCGCTGTGCGAGCGCTACTTCGTCGACCACGCCAACCGCACCCTGCACGGCGCGCTGCTCGACGCGCGCCTGCTGGCCGAGTGCTACCTCGCCATGACCCGCGGCCAGGAGAGCCTGATGATGGAGCTCGAGGCGCCCGCCGCGGCCGCCGCCGCCGCCGCGGCGCTGATCCTCGACGTCTCGAAGCTCACCGTGCAGCGCGCCTCCGGCGAGGAGGCCCTGGCGCACGAGCAGTACCTCGACGCCATGGAGCAGGAGGCAAAAGGCCGCGCTCTGTGGCGTCGTATACTCGGAACGGCATGAAGTACGAGCAGGACCTCGGCAAGAACCGCGCGAACTACGCGCCGCTCACGCCGCTTTCGTTCCTCGAGCGGGCGGCTTGCGTCTATCCCAGGCAAGTGTCGGTAATCCATGGATCGCAGCGCTATACGTGGCAAGAGACGTATGCGCGCTGCCGCCGGCTCGCCGCCGCGCTCGCGAAGCGCGGCATCGGCGTCGGCGACACCGTGGCCGCCATGCTGCCGAACGTCCCGGCGATGGTCGAGGCGCACTTCGGCGTGCCGATGTGCGGAGCCGTGCTCAACACCCTGAACACCCGGCTCGACGCCGACGCGATCGGCTTCATGCTGGAGCACGGCGAGGCCAGGCTTTTGCTGGCGGACGCGGAGTTCGCCGGCGTCATCGCGAAAGCCGTCAAGGGAAAGAGAATCGAGCTCATCGACGTCGAGGATCCCGAGCTCGGCGGCGGCGAGCGTCTGGGCGGGACGACCTATGAAGAGCTGCTGAAGGAAGGCGACCCGGAGTTCGCCTGGCGCTGGCCCGAGGACGAGTGGGAGGCGATCTCGCTCAACTACACCTCGGGCACCACCGGCGACCCGAAGGGCGTGGTGTACCACCACCGCGGCGCGTACCTGAACGGCGTCGGCAACATCCTGGTGTGGGGCATGCCGCACCACTCGGTGTACCTGTGGACGCTGCCGATGTTCCACTGCAACGGCTGGTGCTTCCCGTGGACCATGGCGGCGAACGCGGGCACGAGCATCTGTTTGAGAAAAGTAGAGCCTCGAATCATCTTCGAGCTCATCAAACGCCACCACGTCACCCACTACTGCGGCGCGCCGATCGTGCACCAGATGCTGATCAACGCGCCCGACGAGATGAAGCAGGGCATCACGCACCAGGTGAGCGGCCTGGTGGCGGCGGCGGCGCCGCCCGCATCGATGATCGAGGGCATGCAGAGGATGGGCTTCAACATCACCCATGTCTACGGCCTGACCGAGACCTACGGTCCGGCGAGCGTTTGCGCGAAGCACCCGGAATGGGAAAGCCTGCCGCTCGCCGACCAGGTGCGCCTGAACGGCCGGCAGGGGGTGCGCTACCACGTCGAAGAGGCGCTGAGCGTGATGGACCCCGGCACCATGCGGCCCGTGCCCGCGGACGGCGAGACCATGGGCGAGATCATGTTCCGCGGCAACATCACGATGAAGGGCTACCTGAGGAACGCCAGGGCGACGCGCGAGGCCTTCGCCGGCGGCTGGTTCCACTCCGGCGACCTGGCGGTGATGCAGCCCGACGGCTACGTCAAGATCAAGGACCGCTCGAAGGACGTGATCATCTCCGGCGGCGAGAACATCTCGTCGCTCGAGGTCGAGGACGTGCTCTACCGCCACCCGGCGGTGATGGCGGCCGCGGTGGTGGCGCGGCCCGACCCCAGGTGGGGCGAGACCCCCTGTGCTTTCGTGGAACTGAAACCGGGCTCGAGCGCCACCGAGCGGGAGCTTATCGAGTTCTGCCGGGGCCAGATGGCGAAGTTCAAGGCGCCGCGCGCGGTGGTGTTCGGCGAGCTGCCCAAGACCTCGACGGGTAAAATCCAGAAATTCGTCCTGCGCGAGAAGGCGAAATCCACCGCCGCGATCGATACATAGGAAAACGCTCCTGAGCGCCGTCCCCCACCCAGAGCAGCCGATCCTCCTTCGCGAAGACCGCGACGGCATCTGCACGCTCACCCTGAACCGCCCGCAGCAGATGAACCTGCTGACGTCGCAGATGCTTTCCGCCCTTCAGGATGCTTTTGATGCATTGAAAAGCGACAAGCAAACCCGGGTTATCGTGCTAGCCGCCACCGGCAAGGGCTTCAGCGCCGGGCACGACCTGAAGGAGATCAGGGCGCTGAAGGAGCTGGCGAAAATCGAGGCGCTGTTCGGCCAGTGCAGCCGCATGATGCAGACCATCCCGCTGCTGCCGCAGCCGGTGATCGCGAAGGTGCAGGGCGCGGCCGCGGCGGCCGGCTGCCAGCTCGTCGCGCAATGCGACCTCGCCATCGCCGCGGACACCGCCAAGTTCGTCACCAGCGGCGTCACCTGGGGCTTCTTCTGCTCGACCCCCGGCGTCGCGGTCGGCCGCAACCTGCAGCGCAAGCACGCGCTGGAGATGCTCCTCACCGGCGAGCCGATCAGCGCGGCGCAGGCCCTGGAATGGGGCCTCGTCAACAAGGTTGTTCCGCCCCAGGAGCTCGACAACGCGGTGCTGGCTCTGGCAAAAGCGCTGGCCGCCAAGCCGCCCGCTACCGTGGCCGCGGGCAAGCGCGCCTTCTACCAGCAGATGGACCTCGGCCTCGAGCAGGCCTACGCGCTCGCCTCGGGCGTCATCAGCGCGAGTTTCGCGCACGAGGAGGGCCGCGCCGGCATGGACGCCTTCATCGAGAAGCGCCCGCCGCCGGAGCATTGAGACTTGAAGGCCCGGCCGCGCCGGGCGAGGAGGGGGCATGAGCTTTCGTTTCTTGGCAGCCGTTGCGCTTTCGCTCTTTGCGGCAGGCGGTGCGGACGCGCAACCGATGAAGAAAGGCGGGCGCGGCCAGGAGGGGTACATGCCGCTCTACCGGCAGGCGGAACCGCTGGATGCCGCGGGCGACCGGGCCAGAGCCATTGCAGTGTGGCAGCAGCGGCTCGACGCGGGAGATGCGGTCGCCCAGTTCGAAGTCTCAACGCTGATGCAGCGCTATCCCGCCAGTCCGGAAGACGGCGCGCGCGCGCTCGATCTGCTGCGCAAGGCCGCGGAGGCCGGCGTCCCCCGCGCGCAACTGCGCCTCGGCCATTTCTACCGGAATGGATTTCCGCCGCACCTCGCGCCCGATCCGGCACAGGCCGCGGCGTGGTTCCGCCGGGCGGCGGACCAGAATCTGCCCGGAGGCATGGTCCAGCTCGGGCTCGCCTACGCGAACGGCATCGGCGTGCCGCGCGATCCGAGGGCGGCTTTCGACCTTTTCCAAAGGGTGGCGGGTTTCGATCACCCCTTCGGGCATCTGTCTCTCGGCGCGGCTTATGAGGCTGGGATCGGCGTTCCGGTCAACCTCGAGCGCGCCGCGGCAGCGTACAAGCGGGCTATCGAGCGCGCCTCGTTCATGCAGACCAATCCCTCGATCCCCTATACGCAGCGCCGTCCTCACGTCAAATGGGAAGCCGACGCGCGCGCGGCGCTGAGCGGCGTGGAGGCGCAGCGGGCCCAGATCGCCGCGGAGGACGAGCGCCGCAGGGCGCAGGAACGCAGGGAAGCCGAGGCGGCGCGCCAGGCGGAGGAAGCGCGCCGGCTCGAGGCGGAGAGGTCGAGGATTGCGGAAGAACGGCGCCGTGTCGACGCGGAGCGTGCAAGGCTCGCGGAGGAGGAGCATCGCAGGGCCGGGCAGCACAAGCAGGCCGAGGCCGCACGCCTGGCGGAGGAAACGCGTCGGCTCGAGGCCGAGCGCGCCAGGATCGCCGAGGAGCGACGACGCCTGGAGGCCGAAAACACGCGCCTGGCGGAGCAGCGCGCGCGGGCCGAGGAGGCGCGTCTCGCGGAGGAGCGGCGGCGGCTGCAGCAGGAGAACGAGCGCCTCGCCGAGGAACGGCGCCGCGCCGAAGCGCGTGCCGCGGCCGAGCGTGCGGCATCGACCGCGAGCCCGGCGGCGGTTGTGCGCGAAGGCGCGGAGAACGACTTCGCATCGGCCTTCGGCGGATTCCTGAAGGGCCTTGCAACTGCGGCGCAGGTCGTGGCGGGAACGACCATGGCGGTAGGCGGCATGCGCGCGAGTGACGACGCCCGGATGAACCAGGGCGTCGAGATGCTGATGGCAGCGGCCGGGCTGCGTGGACTCTCCGGCGCCTCCAGCGGCGCGCCACCGGGTGCAACGGGATCCCCGAGCGCCGCCAGGGACCCGCGCAGCGTCTCGCGCGAGGAGTGCATCGCGGACTGGACGCGCGCGCGGCAGGACATGCTCGAGGTGGTGCGGCAATCCGACGCCAGCGCCGCAAACCTCGTCGACGCACGCGTCACTGCCCCACCGCCGAGGCCGGATGCCCTTTGCTTCCGGGATTCGACCTACAAGCCCGAGCAGCGTGAATTTCAGGACGTCAACGCCCTGATGAACCGGTGCGGCGTGCTGCAGGCGAACTGCGTGATCCACCGCGTCAGCGGTGGCGCGCAATGCGCCGAGGCGATGCAGACCTGCGCGTCGCAGTACCCGGTTCCCATGCTGCGCTGAACATGCCCGCGGGCGTGTTGCGCAAGCCGTCCGGCAACCGGGCGCTGCGCGTTACCATGCGCATCGGTTGCCGGCCAAAGGAGGGCGGGTAATGGACGTGATCGGGCACTTCAAGGGGGCCCGCAACATCGCATCGGTGCCGTCGGGCCTGGTCCTGTTCCGGGAAGGCGAGCCGGGCAAGGACATGTACGTGCTGCTGGAGGGCACCGCGGAAGTCTCGGTCGGCGGCGACGTGGTCGAGGTCGCCACGCCCGGGGCGCTGCTCGGGGAGATGGCGCTCGTCGACGCCGCGGTTCGCAGCGCGACGGTGATCACGCGCTCGGACTGCCGCTTCGTCGCGGTCGACATCCGGCAGTTCGACATGCTGGTGCGCGAATCTCCGGAGTTCGCGCGCCAGGTGATGACCGTGATGGCCGGCCGCCTGCGGCACATGAACGAGAGGCTCAAGGAAGCGGTCGGCGAGCTCTCGGTCCGCGGCAGGCGGCCGCGCTAGGCTTATGTGGGTCGCAAATGCCAGTTCCTACGCCTGGGCCTCACCGGCGGTTAGGCGATCGACGCTCGAGCGAATCCGGCGTTGATCGCGGTCGATGCGGGATCTACGAGAAGGTCGGGGTGCGTTTCCGAGCTGGTCGAGTGAGGACGGCGGCCCGTTGGCCTACAGCCACTCGGGGCAGGGAAGCCCCTTCTCCTTCAGGAAGGCGGGGTTAAAAAGCTTCGACTGGTAGCGCGTCCCCGAGTCGGCGAGGATGGTCACGACCGTATGGCCGGGTCCGAGCTCCTTCGCGAGGCGGACTGCGCCGGCGACGTTGATTGCGCTCGAGCCGCCGAGGCATAGCCCTTCGTTCTTCAATAGATCAAAAATATGGGGAAGGGCTTCCGAGTCGGGGATCTGGTAGGCGTCGTCCACCTGAGCGCCCTCGACGTTCTTGGTGACGCGCCCGAGACCGATGCCCTCGGTGACCGAGCTGCCCTCGGCTTTGAGCTCCTTGCGCTTGAACCACGAGTACATCGCCGCGCCCATGGGGTCGGCGGCGACGGTACGAATGTTCTTGTTCTTCTGTTTCAAGAAAGAACTCACACCCGCGAGGGTGCCCCCGGTGCCGATGGCGCAGGTGAAGCCGTCGATCCGGCCCTCGGTCTGCTCCCAGATCTCGGGCCCGGTGCTGCTGTAGTGGCCGTCGCGGTTCGCGGTGTTGTCCCACTGGTTGGCCCAGAACGCGCCCATCTCCTTCGCCACCCGCTCACTGACGTGCACGTAGTTCTTCGGGTCCTTGTAGGGCACCGCAGGCACCTCGCGCAGCTCGGCGCCGCAGAGGCGCAGCATGTCCTTCTTCTCCTGGCTCTGCGTGTCCGGGATCACGATCACGGTACGGTAGCCGCGCGCGTTTCCGACGAGCGCAAGGCCGATGCCGGTGTTGCCCGCCGTGCCTTCGACGATCACGCCGCCGGGCTTGAGCAGCCCTCTCTTTTCGGCGTCGAGGATGATGTAGAGCGCGGCGCGATCCTTGACCGAGCCGCCCGGGTTGAGGAACTCGGCCTTGCCGAGGATGTTGCAGCCCGTGAGCCCGGAAGGCGCGCGCAGGCGGATCAGCGGCGTGTTGCCGATCGCCCCGACGAATCCGTCACGGACTTCCATCGGGCCCCATTATCGCGTCGGCCAGGCTCTTCATGTCGGGCACCACAAGGTCAGGCTGATAGGGGGTGCGCCCGAATGGCCGCTTGCGCCGGTCGATGAACGCCGCATGCATGCCCGCGGCTTTCGCGCCGATGCAGTCGAAGGCGTGGTTCGCGACGAACAGGACCTGGTCCATGCGCACGCCCATGATCTCGGCCGCCTTCGTATAGGTCGCGACATGGGGCTTGAAGAATCCGGCGGCGGCCACCGAGATCAGCGCGTCGAACGCGATCCCGTGGTGTGGCTTCGCGGCCTCGAGCATGTCCGGGTCGCCGTTGGAAAGCACGGCGATGCGGTAGCGGGTCTTCAGGCGCGCGAGCGCGTCGGGCGCGTCGGGGAAGGACTTGAGGCGCTCGATGTGCGCCACCAGCGCGCGGACCTCGTCCATGGTGTGCGCAATCCCGGCGCGCTCGAGCGTGTAGGCGAGGGCGCGGTGCCCGATCTCGCGGTACGGCGTGTGGCTGCGGTGCAGGAGCGCATCGATCATGGAGTTCTCGAAGTGGGTACGCCGCCACCAGGTGACGAGCGCGTCCGGTCGCCCGCTCCAGCCCTTGGCCTTCAGGAAGGGCGTCACCGCCTCGGTCAGCCCCTTCTGAATGTCGACCACCGTGCCGTACTGGTCGAACATGCAGACCTTGATCTTCGCTCGGAGCGCTTGCGCGTCCATCTGTTGGCTAGTGTAGATTAGGCAAGGGGGCGGATGAACCGACGCGACACGCTGCTGGCACTTCTTGCGCTGAGCGCCATCGGCAGATCTGCGGGCGGGATGGCGCAGCTCACTCCCGAGCTGAGCGGCAGGCGCCTGAAGCTTCTCGCGACCTGCTGCGCAAGACGCCGCGCGTGGCGCTGGTCAGCAACCCGGCCAATGCGAGCCACGAAGTGTTTTTCGAGGAGACGCGAGTCGCCGCCGGCCAGCTCGGCATTCCTATCCAGCTCTTCCGGGCGCGCGAGGGCGAAG
>Ga0187893_10014474_pt1 | contig 10745 bp, 11 predicted proteins | sample MA1701074metaG_FD_139574 | JGI IMG/M metagenome (GOLD analysis project Ga0187893, IMG submission 139574) | White microbial mat communities from a basaltic lava cave in the Kipuka Kanohina Cave System on the Island of Hawaii, USA - MA170107-4 metaG ...
CCTGGCGCTGCTGCGCTCGCCCGAGCACTGCGACCTGGCGCCGGCGCAGGTGTGGGCCCGCCTCCTCGACGACGGCGTCTACGTCTGCTCGGTCTCCACCATGCACCGGCTGCTGGCCGTCGCCGGCGAGAATCGTGAACGGCGCCGCCAGCGCACGCACCCGGCCAAGAAGCGCCCCGAGCTCATCGCCCGCCGGCCCAACGAGGTCTGGAGCTGGGACATCACCAAGCTTCAGGGCCCCGAGCGGGGCCTCTACTACGAGCTGTTCGTGGTCATCGACATCCTCTCCCGCTACGTCGTGGGGTGGATGGTCTCGCCCGCCGAGACGGGCGAGCTGGCCGAGGCCTTCATCGCCGACACGCTCGCCCGCCACGGCGTGGGCCGGTGCGCCAGCCAACCATCTGCGCTCGTAGTCTCATTTGGCCGCTCTCTCGCCGGCATGAACCCTGCGCCCCGCCCGAACGTGGCAGGAGAAGGTCACAGCCGCGGCGGTAGTCCATATGGTCGCGCCCTGAGGAGCCAACCATGGAAGTGGTAGCCTCGGCGGCATGAGGGCGACCATCGACAAGGCAGGTCGTTTGGTCATCCCCAAGGTGTTGCGTGACCGCTTGGGGCTCCAGCCCGGGCCGGTGGACGTCACTGCCGACGGCCCGACGCTGCGTGTCGAAGCGTTGGCCGACGACGCCCTCGAGCGGCAGGGCGGCCGCCTCGTCATCGCGGCGACGGGCATGGCGATCGACGACGAGACGGTGCAGGCCCTGCGCCATGCCGACCAGCGCTGACCGTCCCGACATCCTGGTCGACACGAGCGCGGCCGTCGCCTTCGTGGTGGGCGACCACCGCCACCACCGGGCCACCCACGATGCGCTGGCGGGCCGCCGCCTGGGTCTGGCCGGGCACGCTGCGTTCGAAACCTTCTCCGTCCTCACCCGGATGCCCCCTCCGATCCGCCGCACCCGGGCGGCCGTCGGCCGGCTTCTGGCCGACAACTTCCCGGGATCCCGGTTCCTCGGCCCCGATGCCGCCGAGGCCTTGCTGCGGCGGATGCCGACCCTCGGCGTCACCGGCGGCTCCGTCTACGACGCCCTGGTGGGAGCGGCCGCCGTCGAACACGGGGTCCGCCTCGCCACCAGGGACCAGCGGGCCCTGCCCCTCTACCGCTCACTCGGCGTCGACGTGGAAGTGCTCGCCTGAGCGGCGCGGCCGTCCGTCATCCGTGAAGGTGATGGGCCGGAGGACCGGCGTGGGTTCGGGCCGGGGAGGCTTGTCCTCGCATTCCCCGCCTCGTCGAGGATGGTGACGCTCACCGTGGGGGAATCGACCTCGTCGACACCGGCGGCCCCCATTTGGCGGTCAGTCGCCGCATTGGCGACCGTCGAGGCCGAGCAGTCGGCGATCACCACCATGGAGTAGCAGCACATCTGGGTCTTCGCCCGACGGCCGGCGGATGGCTCGGCGGGGTGGACACGTCGCGTGCGAAACGGAACAGGGCGTCCATGTCGGCCTCTCCGACCCACTCCAGAAACGCCCGGTGCGAGTGACGGCGGCGGCCGGCGACGACCACCAATAGCAGGCCCGTGGCCAGCGCCAACGTGGCCTGAAGCACCATCTCGTCGAGGTCCGTCCCGGTGAGCCCGAGCAGGCCAGGGGTGGCCCGCGGCGGTGTCGCCGCGCCCGGCGTGGTCGGCGCGGTGGTGCCGGGCGGGCCCACGATGACCCGCGCGTCGTCGTTGTCCTCCACCACGTTGCCGTTCGGGTCCACCGCGTCGACGGTGATGACGTTGGTGTAACCGGCATCGACCTCCGGATCGGTGCACCGGAATACGAACGACTCCCCTGGTAGCAGGGACGCCGGAGCTGCTTCGGCGCCGGATGCCTCACAGCCGGCGAGGCGCGGGTCGTCGAAGGTGAACCCCGAAAGGGTCGTGCCGCCCGTGTTCGTGACCGTGATCCGCCACTCGGCGGGCGCCCCGAGTGGCACGGTGGTCGACTCGACCCAGTTGCCGTCGCCGTCGCGCACCTCCTTGACGACCGCCAGCGCCGGGCCCGCCGTGGTCACGGTGGCGGCGAACGCCTCGAAGCTCAACGGGAAGGTGAAGCCCTCGAACCTGGCCATCCAGGAGTTGATGTAGGTGTCGCCGGTGCGGGCGCCGAGGCCGACGTCGAAGATGAGGCCGATCTCGAACGGTCCGGATCCGGCGGGAAGGAATGGGCTGGTGGCCGTGCCGCTGCCGACGATGCGGACTGCCGTCACGTCCCCGATGGCTGTGACCTCGGGGCAGGCCGTGGCGCCGACGTCGGCCAGCGGGCACCACCGGGGCCGGGTCAGGGGGCCTGCGCTGGCCGGGTCGACGAACCCGTCGGGCGGCACGTCGAGCGTCTGGGGATCTTCCGACGAGACCCATACGGCCTCGCCCCGGGTGGCCGTCACGCCCGCCAGCGTCAAGGACCCCGGAGCGATGACCGAACCACGGGGGTCGCCGTCGAATGGCAGCAGGTCAACCGCATCCATGGAGATGACGTCCCGGCCCGTCGGGTTCCCGTAGCGGAGGAAGAACGTGAGCGATTCGCCCGGCAGCGGCTGGAGCGGGGCCACGGATTTGTTGATGCCGACCTGTGTCGCCGTGCCCACCATGACGGTGGCGTCGTCGATCCGCCGGTCGTTGGCGATGACTTGCGCGTACGGGGTCGGGTCGTCGGGCGTGGCGGCCCGCACCACGTTGGGATAGGTGCCGGCGGGAACGAAAGGCGAGATCAACACGTCGAAGCGGAAGTCGAGCGTGAACGTCCCCGACGGCGACCATGCCAGGTCGCCCACGTCCCACGTGCACGTCGTGAACCCCGGGCTCGGGGTGCCCGCCACGCAGCTCGGCTCCGGGAGGACGGTCGTGGTCCCCGGGACGTAGTCGAAGCCGGGAGGCAGCACGTCCACCAGCGTTACGGCGGTGGTTTTGCCCACGGGCACGGTGGTCGCACCGATGAACGGTCGCCCGCCGGCCCGGATCCGCCACGTGGTCGTGCTGCCGGGCGCATAGGTGAGCCCGGGGTCGATGAGGTCCTTCTGCACCTCCACCGTGCCGCCGATGAGCGTCCACCAGTGGCTGCGGAGCCCGGCGGGTTGGGCGCGCCGCAGGCCGGGACCGCACGGTCCGGCGCCGGGCCCGGCGCACGTGGAGGTCTCGAACGTCTGGGTGTGAGGCAGGAAGAACGCCGAGTAGTTGCGGAACTCGTCGCCGATGATCCCCGGGGGGGCGCTCGGCATCTCCCAGTGCACGAAGAAGTCGAGGTTGGTGCCGCCCGGGTGAGGATCGAGAGCGGTGATCCGCATCATGTTGACGTCGGCCGGCAGGCCCGGCGGGTAGGCGACGGTGGCCCCGGACGGCGGCCCGGTGGTCGTGTTCGGATCCTGGGTCCAGGAAGCGCCGGGGAGCAGGTCGGAGTCCTCGCACCGGGCGTTGGCCTGGTTGGCCCAGCGGACGGAGTCGGGCGGCGAGCCGATCGCTGCGCCCCCCCAGTTGCCGGTGCCGTACTCGACGCGCACCCCGCCCGGGTAGTTCCCGATGCTACGGAGGAAGGTGCCGGTGGCGGGGGGGCCGTACCGGGAGCTGTCCCACTTGTCACAGAGCACCACGCCCGCCGGGTAGGCCACCGTGGCCGAGGTGTTCTGGAACCCGAGGCGGCTCTGGGTGATGCTCCCCGCCGGCACGCCCTGGCCGTTGGGCGCGGGGAACTGGGGGACCTTGAACGCGCGGCCCATGGGTCGCCCGGGGTCGGCCGGCGCGATGCTGCCGAAGGCGCACGCCCCGTTGTTGTCGATGGGCTCCGAGTTGCCGCTGAGGTTGGGGTCGCCGAAGCGGTCGACAGGGTGCCACGTCGCCGCTCCGCTCGGGCTCCAGGTGGGGAAGCTGATGGGCCCGGAGATGCCGCCAGGGGCGCCGGTGCCGCCGTTGGCGGTCTCGACCGAGTTGCACACCAGCACACTGCCGACCCCGTCCCCGGCGGCGCCCTCGGCGGCGTCCATGTCGTCGTTGGCCGTCCACGTGTTGAACGTGAAGTAGGCGACGAGGCCGGTGCGGGAGTTCGGCAGGGCGCCACCGCCGGCGGCGTTGACGGGCAGGTCGGCGGCACGGGTCCAGTCGATGTTGCTGACGGTGATGGTCGTCGTGCCGCCGCTCACGATGCCCGACGGGCAGCCCACGGCCGCGATCGTCGCCCGCCGCAACTGGGAAGTGGGGTCGGCGAGGGTGACCGTGCTGGGCGACACCAGCTCGGGCCAGCCCGAACGGGTGGTCCCGGCGTCGCAGGAGTGAGCCCACACGGGCACCGACGCCGGGGTGGCCTGCACGATGTCCCGCAGCGGGATGGTGGCGGGGAGGGCCGAGAGGCCGCGCGGATCCGGGTTCCCGTTGACGTCCAGGGCCCCGCCGCGGATGCCGATCACCCACTGCTGGAGGAAGCCCCTGCGGCCACCGGTGCCGGCAGGGCCCGGCTGGTCGTGGCTGGCCCTCCAGACCTGCTTCACCAGGTCGTAGCGGGGAGCGGCGGTGACCGTGACCGGGCCGTACGTGTCCGTCTCCGTGGTCGCGCCCTCCGACATCGTCGCCGTGAGGTCGAACGTCGTGCCGTCGGCCACGGTCATGGGAGCGACCACGAAGACGGGCAGGCTCAGGTTGGCCGAGATGTTCGTGAAGTCGTTCATGGTGCAGGTGAACGACGTCCGACCTGCGTCGAACACCGCGGGGGACGTCTGTCTGCAGATCCCCGTGCTCCCCACCGGGACGGTGAACCTCTCCGAGAACCGGACGCCGTTGCTGACTTCGACCGTCAGCTCAGGGGTGACCGTCTCGGTGGGGTCGGCGTTGACGTTGAGCTGCACCTCGAACTCCGACTCGTCGAGGGTGCGCACACGGTCGTTGGTGGGACCGCAGTCGTCGCCCGGGTCAAGCGGGGAAGTCGGGCAGGACTGGCTTGGTGTGAACGTGTCCAAGGTCGGGTCCCAGTTGGGGAACTCGGCCGTGCCGTCGGCCACCCTCACGACCTGCACCCCCAAGGTGAAGGCACCCGCCGGGCTCGGCCGGAAGGTGACCGTGGTGGCGACGAGGGCGATAAGGGCGATGAGGCGCGGCGCGGGGCGCCTACGTGCGCGCCTGCCGTGCCCCAGCCGTTCCGGCATCCCTCACCCCCGGCGTCACCGTACACGCGCCGTCAAGGGAGCCCTCGCTTTCCGGCGCCCAACGCACCTGGGTGGTGGGTTCGGCGTCGGAAACGGTCAGTTCGTTACTTCTTGGCGGCGCCCGCGGTCTTGTGGGCGCCGTAGCGGCGCTCGAAGCGCTCGACCCGGCCGCCGGTGTCGACCAGCTTCTGCTTTCCGGTGAAGAAGGGGTGGCACTCGTTGCACAGCTCGACCCGCAGCTCGCCCTTGGTGGAGCCGGTGGTGAACGGTGTTGCCACAGGAGCAGCGGACGGTGTCACCGACGTAGCGGGGGTGGATGTCGGCCTTCGTCGTTGGACGACTCTGGGAGGCTGAGCCTCGCGATGGGCCAGACCGCCGGCCAGTAGCTCGGCCGCCTCCTAGGAGGGTTCTGAAGTATGGGTGCCCCTGGCAGCCTGCTCGGACGCTTTTCGGGCCGGAACCGCTCGGTGGCGTCTTGATCGCCGGTCCTTCGACCTCCTGTCCTTCCCGGTCTTCCCCTCGGCCCCCCCATCCGGCCCCTACCCCTCTGATTTAGGGGGCCTTTGGGGCGAGGGGGACCAGGAGGGCGGGGAAGGAAAGCGACGATCGAAGGCTCGATCGCCGCTCGGGAGGAGCCGCCGCCCAACGGCCGTCGGCCATGTGGAGCCCGAGCGTGGCGCGGCGGGCCCAGTTCACGGCCGCGGCCCGTGTGTCGGCGTCGGTGGCGATCCTGGCCTTCCCCCGGGTGCGGGCCTTGCGCCCGCCCCAGGCCGCCCGCACGTAGTGGGCGATCTTGTGCTCCACCTTGGGCCGGGTGGAGCTGTACTCCTTCTGCCCAGGCGGGGTCGGCCTGGGCCGACTTGTGGCGCTTGAGCACCTCTTGGATGGATGCTGACCGAGCGGCCCGAGGCCGAGGTGGTGCAGCGCGCCATCATCGGGCAGGCGGCGCAGACGTCGGCGAAGTCGGCCCGTCCCGCCCCGTCGGCGCCGAAGCGGATGGGGCCACCTCCCGGGCTGGGCAGGTGACGGTGGAAGTCTCCAGGCCGATGTCGAAGTCGTCCTTGCCGAAGCGGCCCTGGCGCCCCGCGCCGGGGACGGTTACACAGCGCTGCAGGGCCGAGCGACGATCGTGCGCGTCGGCGATGTGCCGGCGCCGGTCGGCGCCATCGAGGACGTGGCGCGCTCCAAGGAGCTGCTCGGCCGAGAGAAGGACCGTGAGCACCTGCGGCTCCCGCGCGAGCGGTGGGGCGTCGAGGGGCGATGGGATCTCGATCTCGGCGGCGGGCTGGACCTGTACATCTCGCAGGGGTCGGTAGGCTCCGGGCGGAGGCAGCGCTATGAGCACGGGTGAAGCAGAGCGGGTCACCCCCGCGGCGGTGCTGAGCGTCAGCCAGGTGCACGCCGCCCTCGGCCAGGCCCTCGCCGCCGCCGAGCTGGAGCGGCTGTGGGTCCGCGGCGCGGTCAACGGCTTGCGCCGGGGCCGGCGCTACACGAGCTGGGAGCTGGTCGAGTACGAGCCCGACGCCACCACGTGCGGGCGATGCTGAGCATCGGGGCCTTCAACGCCCGGATGGGCCAACTGGATGCGACCCTGGCCGCCGCCGGGGTGGAGCTGTGCGACGGCTTCGAGGTGGCGCTGCGGGGTCGCCTTGACCCCAACGCCAGCTACGGCCGGCTGCGTCTCGGGGTGTCCGGGGTAAACGAGCCGAAACCGAACACAATGCGGCCGCGACGGCGGTTGGTCGCTGGAGGGTGTAACCCCAGCGCTTCCACTCCTGAGCTGAGCTGAGAGCGATGCGGTGTAGAGATGCCGGCCCAATGCGGCGCCCGGACGGGCCGACGATGGCCGCGGCGGCGCGCAAACGAGCCGGAACTCCGCCTCCGGCGACCACGCCTGGCGAGTCGACTGTCGGTCGCTGGACTCTTTGCGGCTATGGCGCGTTCTGCCCGGAGGGCCCACTAAGAGGGCCGGGTCGTCGGCGGCGTGAGCAACTGCTGGAGCAGGTTCGGGGTGGTGGTGGTCGTGGCCGGGACGGTGTCGGGCACGAGAGTGGTCGGCGTGCTGGCCGGGGGGGACGCCGCGCCGATCGGCCGGGGGCGGGGCTCGTCGGCGGCGTAGACGTACACCGGCGTGCCCACGATCACCCGCTCGGGGAACCACTCCGCCGCGCTCATGGAGATGCGCACGCACCCGTGGGACGCGGGATAGGCGGGCACCGACCGTGACCCGTGCACGGCGATGCCGCCGTTGAAGTACTGGGCGTTGTAGAGCGAGCCCAGGGGGCCCGTCTCCCACCCGGAGCGCTTGGCGTAGACGGTGAACGAGCCGGTCGGGGTGACGGCCCGGCGGCACCAGCCTTGGGAGCAGAACCGCTCGTTGTTGCCCGTCGAGACGTTGAGGATCGTGCTGAGGACGTTGCCGGCGTAGATGAACAACACCTGGCGGTCGAGGTCGACTTCGATGCGGCTCAGGCCGCCGTTGGGGACGAGCGCCTCGGGCGCGTCCTTGGCCTGCTTGGCGGCGACGGCGGCCACCACGTCGTCGGTCGCCCGCCCGGTGCGTTCCATCCCGTACACCTTCTGGAACGCGAGCACGGCGTCGCGCGTGTCGCCGTCGTAGCCCTCGTCGACCTGGCCGACCCAGTAGTGCAGCGCCGCCAGCTTCTGCTCGAGGGCGAGGACGTCCGGCCCCGCGGCGCCGACGCCCAGCCCCGGCGGCGGCGGTGGCGGCTGGGCGACCCCGGGCCGCGCCACCGTGGTCGGAACCGCGACAGTGGCGGCAGGCGCCGCCGCGGGGGCGGGGGCGGGGGCGGGGGCGGGGGCGGGGGCGGGCGCCAGCACCGCCTGGTCGACCAGCCCGACCGGCCGGCCCGAAAGCTCCGCCACCGCGCCGCCACCACACGCTGTCGCCGCCAGGAACACGACCGCCACCAACCTACGCACCGCAGCTGAACCTAGTGGCTTACGATCGTCCCCGTGGTGCGCCAGCCCGGAGAGACCGCGCCGACCTTCCGGCTCGACGACGTCGACACCGGCGAGCTGGTCACCAACCCGTGGCAGGACGGCGACGGCGCGCCCGTGGCCATCGCCTTCTTCAAGGTCACCTGCCCGGTGTGCCAGATGGCGGCGCCGGTGGTGCAGGCGCTGGCCGACGCCGGGGTACGGGTGACGGCGATCGGCGAGGATCCGGCGCCCGCCCTGCGCGCCTACGCCGAGCGCTGGGGCCAGCGGGTGCCGACGGTCAGCGAGCCGCCGCCGTACCGGGTGTCGGGCGCCTACGGCGTGCGCACCGTGCCGACGGTGTTCCTGGTCGGCGCCGACGGTGTCGTCATCCGGACGGCCCAGGGCTGGGACCGGGAGGGCTGGAACGCGGTGGCGACCGCGGCCGGCGCCCCGCCCGTCTCCCACGACGGCGACGGGCTGCCCTCCTTCCGCCCCGGCTGAGGGAGCCGCAACAAGCACTGACCCGGTCGGGTCAGCTCGCCATCGGATCCTCGAACGCATCGGGGAGGCGAGGCCGCGCCACCCGGGCCACGACCACGATCGCCAGGAAGGCGACCGCTCCCCCCGCCGTGACCGTGCGCAGCCCGATGCGGTCGCCGAGGAACCCGTGCACCACCGCCCCCAGCGGGTAGATCACCCCGAGGGCGACCATGTACAGGCTGAGGATGCGGGCCCGCAACTCGGCCGGGGCCCGCAACTGCACCACCGTGCCCAACCCGGACAGGACGCCCACATATGCCATCCCCACGGCGACGAGGGCGGCCGTCCCCAGCGCCAGATTCGGGGCCAGGCCGTAGGCGATCACGGTGAAGGGCAGGGCGGCGATGCTGGCGGTGAGCACCCGGCGGCGGCCGTACCGGTTGGCGAGGGACGCCAGGGCCAGCGCTCCACCCACCGCGCCCACCCCCTGCGCGGTGATGAGGACCGAGGCGCCGGTCTTCTCGTCCCCGAACACCTTGGCCGCGACCGCGGGGATGAGGGCGATGAAGGGGGACATGAGGATGGCGACGACCGAGATCGTCAGGATGGCCAGCCGGCAGCCCCGGTCCTGGCGGGCGGCCCGGGCGCCGGTGACGATGCGGGCCCAGATCCCACCCTGCTCGGCGTCCGGGGTCGCAGGCGGGAAGCGCACGAGGACCAGGGCCAGGATCACCGCCCCGAAAGACGCCGCGTTCAGCGCGAACGCCCAGGTGTAGGAGCCCAGAGCCAGCACCACGCCGGCCAGGGCCGGTCCCACCACGCGGCCCAGGTTGTACTGGGCCAGGCCGAGCGACGAGGCCGCCAGCAACTGGTCGCGCGGCACCAGGTCGGGCAGGACGGCCTGGAACGCGGGCAGGGCGAGGGCGGTCATCGACCCGCCGCCCAGCACGACGAGGGTCAGGACCGGGGCGTTGACGTGGCCGGTGGCGGTGAGGACGGCGAGGGCGGCGGCGAAGGCCGTCTCCCCCACCGTCGTCCACAGCAGCCAGCGCCGGCGGTCCACCCGGTCGGCCATGGCCCCGCCGATGGGTGACAGCAAGCCGAGGGGCAGGAAGGCGGCCGCCGCCACCAGGCCCGTCCACCCCGCCTGCCCGGTCAGCTCGGTGACGAGGACGCCGACCGCCACCGCCTGCAGCCACGACCCCACGCTGGACACGAACGCGGCCGTGAAGACCAGCGCGTAGTCACGGTGGCGCAGGGGCGCCAGGGCGGCGAACCGGGCCAGGCCCGCAGGCGCCGGCCCAGGCGCGGGCCCAGGGGCCAAGCCGGCAGGAGCGGGCCCAGGGGCGGGCCCAGGGGCCGGCCCAGGCGCCGGCCCCGGCGCGGGCGGCCGCCTACTCGGTGGCGTATCGGGATTCGAGCTGGTAGTGCCGGTCGAGGTCAACGAGTCTGTTGAACGCCGGGAAGTCGGTGACCAATTCCATGTCGTCGCGCAGCGTCCCTTTCTCCCGGAGCACGCCGTAGGCGGTGGTGAGCGCCCGCGCCGCCGCGTACAGGCCGGTCAGCGGGGAGACGATCAGGTCGAAGCCCAGCTCGTGCAGCTCGGCCGGCGTCCGCAGCGGCGTCTTGCCCGCCTCGATCATGTTGGCCACCCGCACGCAGCCCGGCGTGGCCTTCACCACCGCCTCCATCTCCTCGATCGACTCCGGCGCCTCCACGAACACCGCGTCGACGCCGAGGTCGGCGGCCATCTGGGCCCGGGCGCACGCCTCGTCGAGGCTCACCGCGGCGCGGGCGTCGGTGCGGGCGACGACGAACAGCCGGTCGCGGTGGTCCAGCGCGGCCCGCAGCTTGGCCAGCCAATCCTCGCGGGGCACCACTCGCTTGCCGGCCATGTGGCCGCACTTCTTGGGCCAGACCTGGTCCTCGAGAAAGATGCCGGCGGCGCCGGCCGCCTCCCACAGCTGCACCGTGCGCATGGTGTTGAGGGCGTTGCCGTGGCCCGTGTCGGCGTCCACCACCGCCGCCACCTCGGGCGCGGCGGCGCAGACCCGGCGGGCGACCTCGGCCATCTCGCCCTGGGTGAGGTAGCCGAAGTCGGGCAGGCCGAGGAGGGTGGCGGCGGTGGCGTAGCCGGACAGGAACGACG
>Ga0187893_10014477_pt1 | contig 10742 bp, 11 predicted proteins | sample MA1701074metaG_FD_139574 | JGI IMG/M metagenome (GOLD analysis project Ga0187893, IMG submission 139574) | White microbial mat communities from a basaltic lava cave in the Kipuka Kanohina Cave System on the Island of Hawaii, USA - MA170107-4 metaG ...
ACAGGAGCAGCAGAATCCGCAGCTGATTGCTGATAGTGAACAGGACGACTGCATAGAACGCCGCGCGGAAGTAGAGCCGGTGCCCATCCTCCCGCGCTGTCGCGTACCGAGTGACGTTCCATGTACGGGCGAAGAGGTATCCCCCAACGACCGGAAGCAAGAGCAGGACTGCTACGTCCACAAGCGCCCTCGGAGAGGGTCACGCGCGGTTAGCTACTCTTCTTCGGCTCCGGGGCAGGGTCGCGAGCGATCTTTAGGCTATCCGCGGCGCGAATCTGGGCCTGGGCAGCCTTTGTCTCGACCAGTTTGTCGGCATCCACTTGAAGCGCGCCGCTACTGGTGACCGTAACGCTCGGCTGAGTCGGCGTATCAAGGGGCGTTGTCGCCGGATGCCCCGCGTGAACCAGGTCCTTAAGCTTCTTGAACACGGCAGCCACCCTCCCGTCGCTACCACACCGGGAGAGTCTAGCAGTCATCGATTCGACCCATATAAGCATTCGACTAGGCCAATGTGGTGCTGTTCCGCGTCCTTGCAACCTGTTACGCAGCAATCGACGCGCCTGATTGCGAGGAACCGAGGGGGTAACGGCAGCGCTATGAGGCGGAGTCGCTCGCGATGGCGACTTGCAGGCTCGGTTAGCATTCGCTTACCCACAAATGCCCGTGAGATCTGGCGGTCAACGACGGAACTGAGCCGTTGCGGGGTCTCTGTGGCTCAGCACTGAGCAGCCCTTTCGGACGACCGAATACGCGGGATCGCTACTTCAAACCGCCGCCCATTCCGCCGACAGCAGCGCCGCCTGCTCCAGCACGGTCTGCGTTGCCTTCTCCTGCTTATCCGGCGGATAGCCGTACTTGCGCAGGATGCGCTTCACCAGCACGCGCAGCTGGGCCCGCACGTTCTCTCGCATGGTCCAGTCGATGGTTACGTTCGCGCGCACGGTCTTCACGAGCTCGCGAGCGATCAACCGCAAGTTCTCGTCGCCGAGTACCTTGACCGCGCTGTCGTTCGTCTCCAGCGCGTCGTAGAAGGCGAGCTCGTCCTCGGATAGGCCGAGCTCCTCGCCGCGCGCGTTGGCGGCGCGCATGTCTTTCGCGAGCTGGATTAGTTCTTCGATCACCTGCGCTGCCTCGATCGCTCGGTTCTGATACCGGCGAATGGTCTGCTCCAGCATGTCGGCGAAGGAGCGTGCCTGGACCACGTTCTTCCGCCGACGCGTCGCCAGCTCGCCCTTGAGGAGCTTCTGCAGCAGCTCCACCGCGAGGTTGCGCTGGGGGAGGCCTCGCACCTCGGCCAGGAACTCATCCGATAAGATCGAGATGTCCGGCTTCTCGAGCCCGGCGGCGGTGAAGATGTCCACCACACCTTCGGGCGCGACCGCGCGCGAGATGATCTGGCGCACCGCGTGGTCGAGATCCTCCTCCGGTCGCGCGTCCCCGGGCGCACGCTTGATGAGCTGCGCCTGTACCGCCTGGAAGAAGGCCACGTCATCGCGGATGCGGAGCGCCTCCTCGTGAGGCACCGCCAAGGCGAACGCCTGAGTGAGCTCACGGACTGAGCGAATGCAGCGGTCTTTGCCGTTCTCCTGGGCCAGGATGTGTTCCAGCGCCGCCGGAAGCAGTGCCACCCGCTCCGTTGCCGCTCCCTTGATCGCCTTCGACCAGGCGAAGCCGTGGAAGAGCCCGCGGCAGACCTCGTACTTCTCCAGCATCACCGCCACGGCCTCGCCCTGGTCGAGTGCCGTGCGCCCGGTGCCGCCGGCCTCGGTGTACGTCGCGAGCGCGGCCTTGAGTTCGTGCGCGAGCCCGAGGTAATCGACGACCAGCCCGCCCGGCTTGTCCTTGAACACCCGGTTCACGCGCGCGATCGCCTGCATCAGGCCGTGCCCACGCATCGGCTTGTCCACGTACATCGTGGAGAGGCTCGGGGCGTCGAAGCCGGTGAGCCACATGTCGCGCACGAGCACCATCCGCAGCGGATCGGCAGGGTCGCGGAAGCGGTTCGCCAGCCCCTCGCGCCGGGGCTTGTTGCGGATGTGCGCCTGCCAGTCCGGCGGGTCGGACGCCGAGCCCGTCATCACCACCTTGATCGCGCCGCGCTCGTCGTCGTCAGCCGCCCACTGCGGCCGCAGCTTCACGACCTCGCGGTGGAGCTCGACGCAGATGCGCCGGCTCATGCAGACCACCATCGCCTTGCCGTCCATCGCCTCGAGGCGCTGCTCGAAATGGTCCACGATGTCGCGTGCGACGATTGCCAGCCGCTTCTCAGACCCCACCACGGCCTCGAGCTGCGCCCACTTGGTCTTGAGCTTTTCCTTCCGCTCGACCTCTTCGCCCTCGGTCGCCTCCTCGAAGTCGGGGTCGATCTTCGGCCGCTCGGCTTCGTCGAGCCCGAGCTTGGCGAGCCGGCTCTCGTAGTAGATGGGCACCGTGGCACCGTCCTCGACGGCGCGCTGGATGTCGTAGACGCTGATGTAGTCCCCGAAAACCGCGCGGGTGTTGGCGTCCTGCAGCTCGATGGGCGTGCCGGTGAAGCCGATGAACGAGGCGTGCGGCAGGGCGTCGCGCATATGCCGCGCATAGCCGTCGACGAAGTCGTACTGGCTGCGGTGCGCCTCGTCGGCGATCACCACGATGTTGCGCCGCTCGGAGAGCGTCGGGTGCCGGTCGCCCCTGGTTCCGTCAATGAGCTCGGGGAAGAACTTGTGGATGGTCGTGAACACCACGCCACCCACGGCGACCGAGAGCAGCTCGCGCAGGTGCGCGCGGCTCTCCGCCTGCACCGGCGGCTGGCGCAGCAGCTCCCTGCACCGCGAGAAAGTGCCGAACAGCTGGTCGTCGAGGTCGTTGCGGTCGGTGAGCACGACCAGCGTCGGGTTCTCCATCGCCGGTTCGCGGATGATCCGTCCGGCGTAGAAGGCCATGGTCAGGCTCTTGCCCGAGCCCTGCGTGTGCCACACCACGCCGACGCGCCGGTCGCCGGGTTTCCCGCCCGGCTGCTTCCCGGCCTCGTAGCGCCCTTCGGGTTCGGCCACCCGATCCGCGCGCGCCAGCTCCGCCGCACGCAGCGTCTCGCCGACCGCCACCTGCACCGCGTGGAACTGGTGGTAGCCGGCCACCTTCTTGATGATCAGCCCACCGCCGTCGTCCTCGAAGACGAGGAAATCACGCACCAGGTCGAGGAAGCGCCGCGGCGCGAGCAGGCCCTCGATCACCACCTGGAGCTCGGGCATGCGGGCATCGGCGAGAGCGTCGCCCGCGACCGTGCGTCAGGGCTTGAACCATTCCCGCCCGGCCGTGAGCGTGCCGGCGCGCGCCTCGACCCCGTCGGACACGACCAGTACGGCGTTGGTCGCAAAGAGCGCCGGCACCTCGGCCTTGTAGGTCTGGAGCTGCTGGAAGGCGCTCCAGATCGTGGCGTTCTCGCTAGCGGCGTTCTTGAGCTCCAGCACCGCGAGCGGCAGGCCGTTCACGAACAGCACCACGTCCGGGCGGCGGCTGTGCTTGTTCTCGACGACGCCGAACTGGTTGACGGCCAGCAAGTCATTGGCCGATGCATCGTCGAAGTCGATCACCCGCGCCTGTGCGCCGCGGATCGCGCCGTCGGCGTCTCGGTACTCCACCGTCACGCCGTCCACCAGCAGGCGATGCTGTGCGCGGTTGCGCTGGACCAGATCCGCACCCTCGGGGCGCGTCAGCTTGCGGAAGGCGTCCTCCAGCGCGTCGGCGGGCAGCGCCGGGTTCAGGCGGGCAAGCGCATCACGTAGGCGCCGCTCCAGTACCACCTCGCTGAAGTCGGCCCGCTCGGCCGCGGGCATGTCCGGCGCAATGTCCGGGCCATGGGCGATCCGCCAGCCGGCGCTCTCCAGCCAGGCAAGAGCGGCTTCCTCGACGACGGATTCGGTGACGCCGCGGTCGCTCACGCGCGGTCTTCCTCCATCAGGTTGAGGACCAGCCGGATCATCAGGTCCTTTTGAGACGGTTCGCTCTCAGCGATCAGCAGGGCGAGCGCTACGATCGCGTTGTCGGCGAGCCGCGGCTCGCCGTCGGCGCGCAGCAGCAGACCGTTCCGGCGCAGGTACTCGAGGAAGAGCAGCGTGCCGATGCGCTTGTTGCCGTCGCCGAACGGGTGGTCCTTGATCACGAAGTACAGGATATGGGCGGCCCGCGCCTGCGTGCTCGGATACAGCGGCTCGCCCCCGAAGGTCTGTTCGACCGCGCCGAGGATCCCGGCCAGCGCGTTACCTCGTTCCTGGCCGAAGAGCGCACCGGCCTCCCCTCGGGCCGCGAGCTCCTGGCGCAACCGCGCCACGGCGGCTTGCGCGTCCGCGAGCGACAGGGCCGCAGCCGGCGGCGCCGGGTTCGCCGGCCGGTCGGGCAGCCGTTTCTCGTCGTACTCGAGCAGGAGCCGCCATGCGCGCGTGTAGCGCCGGACCACGTCGAGGACGGCCTGGCCGTCGCCGGTCACCAGGGCATGGCTAGTGAGCGTTCGCGCCAGCAACGCGATTGCCTGCTCGACCTCGCCCAGGCCCCGCTCGGCCAGCCGCCGCTCGCTTAGCGTGTACCCGCGCAGGAGATGCTCGCGCAGGGTGCGGGTGGCCCAGATGCGGAACCGGGTGCCGCGCGCGGATTTGACGCGGTATCCAACCGAGATGATGACGTCGAGGCTGTATTGGTCGACCTCGCGCGAAACCGTCCGCCCACCCTCGGTTTGAACTTGTGCAAATTTTGCACAAGTTGCTCCGGGGTCGAGTTCGCCCTCTCTATAGGCGTTGCCGATGTGCTTGGCGATCACGGAGCGCTCTCGCCCAAAGAGAGCACCCATCTGCTGCTGGGTCAGCCAGACGGTCTCTTGCTCCAGTCGCACGTCCACCCGGACCTCACCGTCGGGGGTCTCGTAGATGACTATCTCGCCGCCGGGCTGGTTCATCAGACAACACCCTCGGCGGCCATGAGCTCACCACCACTTCCTGTTTCAGTTGTGGCATTTCTTGCACAAACTGCCTCCCGCTCCAACTCCCCCGATCGGAAGACATTCCGCAAATCCCTCGAAATCACCGACTTGTCGCGACCGAACACCTCGGCAATCTGGTTGAGCGAGAGCCAGACCGTCTCCCGCTCGGGCCGGACGTCGACCCGAACATCACCGTCCGGAGTCTCGTAAACGAGGACCTCGCCACCGGGGTGATCCTTCGTCGCGTCGCGCGCAAATTCATCGGTAGGGCCGACGAGAAGTTCGTCGGGAATGCGCGTCCCGCGGCGCTTGAAGGTTGCCGCGGCCGCCGCAACGAGATTGGTCATCCGACGGCTTCCGCAATCGCTTCGCAGAACTTGGCAAAGCTGCACGACTGCGCGCGCGCCGGATCCACCTCCGCCCCGATCGCTCGAGCCGCTTCAATTTTGGCGAGCCCGCCCTTGAAGTAGCCGTGCCGCTGCAGGACACGCTCGAAGGCCTCCCATGTGCCGCCGGCGACGGCATCGGGGTCGCGAAAGCCCTGGCGCTGCGGCACCGTGCCTGGCACGCGTGGATACACTGCACGCACGGCCTCCCAATCGCCGAAGTACCAGGCTTCGAGCTCCTCGACAGCGATGCGGTTGACGAGCTGCCACTGCGGATTGCCCGAGCGGGCGCGCGTCCGCAAGCCGACCCGTTTGGAAACGGCTTCCAATTGACGCTTGAGCACGCGACAGTCATCGTCATCGCGATCCACCACGACTACGATGCGCCAGTCCGCAGGCAACCACGCCGCATATCCTCGCAGCCGAGCCTGAAGCTTGCCGAGAAGGTCGCTCTTGCCTTGGAACGCGTGTACTTCGAAGGTTCTATCCTGCGGCAGCAGCTTGGGCAACAACGCCCGCAGGAACGCCTCCATAGACGGCTCCTCGACCAGGACTTCCAGATGCACAGCCGCCATGCTTAACGCCCAGCCTTGGGTCGGCTGGGTCCTCCCTGGTTGACCAGCGGATCGCCCACACCAAGTTGCCCTTCCATCCATAGGTGCCCGAGTAAGGCGCCATGCTCGACGAACTCGGGCACGCCGGGCAGGTCAACGGCGCACTTCGTCTGCGTGTAACCCTCTTCGTCTCGCCACAGCACGCGCACTTCTTCCGGTCGCAGCGCATTTAGAAAGAACGGCGAATGCGTCGTGACGAGAAGCTGCGTGCGCTCGATCGCCGAGCGGCACTCCTCGGCCAACTCAGGCAGAAGGCGCGGGTGCAGAAAGTTCTCTGGCTCCTCGATGCCAATGAAGGGCGGCGGCGTCGGGTCGTAGAGCATCACCAGATAGGCGAGCATCTTCAACGTGCCGTCCGACGCAAACTTCGCCAGCACCGGGTCGCTGAAGGGCGCGTCCTTGATTTGCAGTAACAAGCGGCCGTCGGCCATAGTCTCAGCCAACACCCGTTCGATGCGGGGCACCCGCTGGCGGAGCACGTTGAAGATGCGTTCCAGGCGATCGGGGTGCTGCTCGGAGAGATACTGAATGACGTTGGCCACGTTATCGCCGGTCTTCGTGAGCCTGTCCTGCGGCCCCGCCTCGGGCTGGCCGCGGGCACTATCTGCCGACAGATAGGACACGTACCAGCCTGTGATGAAATTGCGCAGCGCCGCCACACGCGGGTGTTCAGCAAACTGGCCGAGGGCATTCACGGCCAGCAGGTCCGCAGAGTTCAACGGAACGTCGATACGATTGTCCTGCTCGTCGGGCTTCTCGCCACTGACCGCTTTGCCATGACCTTCGCGATAGTCCAGAAAACGGAACGGCTGACCATGGCTACCACGTTTCCAGCGCAGCCACTCCTCCACGACGATCGGAGCGCCTTTGCGCTCGTCCACGGCCAACTGGTAGGTGATCAGCGGATAACCAGGTTCGCGGTACTTGATCTCGATCGACACCGGGCCCTCACCGCCGCGTGTCTTCAGCTCTTTGGCGCGCCCGCGCTTGTCCCACGCCCGCCGCAATCCCAGCTCGAAGCACTCGGACAGGAAGGCGAACACGTCGAACACAGTGGACTTGCCGCTGCCGTTGGGACCGAGAAGCACGGTCAACGGCGTCAGGTCTTTGAACTCCACCTCGCGCAGCGCACGGAAGTTCTGAACCTTGAGATATTCAATGCGCGCCGGCACGAGCGGCTTGTCGGTCGTTTTCTTCATGTGTTGGCCCTGGTTGAGCGTTCGGCGTTCATCACCCGCAGTTCTCCGGAGATGAGCTTGGGCATCAGCGTGCCACGAAGGGCGGCGAGGGTGCGGGATTCTGTAGTCGCCGCGCTGGCTCGCGAGAAGAGCGGCTTGATGAGCGTTCCGAACAGCTCGACAATAGGCTCCGGCGCGGACAGTACACGGTAGTGGGCGAAGGACTCCGCCGGAACGCGCTGCCGCCCGCTGGACCCCGTCATGCTTTGGATCGCGAAATCGCGGAACTCGTTGCTGCGGGCGAGGCAGTACGCGAACTCCGACGGAATTGGCGGCTTTGGATGCAGGACGATGTACTCGGTCGAACCCCATCCGACCTGTCCGTCCTGCAGGAAGTCGACGTAGGCCGTCTTGCCGTTCTCCAGGCACGGGGTGATTCGCGCGACCAGCGTATCGCCATTCACGAAGCGCATACCCGACCCGAAGGCGCGTTCGATCACCGCGTCCGGCGAGTGGCCCCGCGTAGGCATGTTTGCCATGTCGAGGTAGGGAGCAACTTCTCCCCGTCGTAATGGTCGAGCGGGATTGACCTCGATCACATCTGGCAGTGGTGCCACCTCCCATCTCTCCGGAATCTCGCCGAGCTTGGAGTCGACGAGGCGGGCGGGGAAGAGATCGGCGAGGGGCTGCGGGAGGCCGGGGTCGCGGCCTTCGGCTTTGGCTCGGATGGGGTCGAAGTCCACGAACCACGACTTGAAGAGCGCCAGCGCCATCGCCTCGAGCGTCTCGCTCATCCGCCGATTTAGCTCGATCTTGTCGTTCAGCGTGCCGAGGATGTGGGCGATGGCGTGCTGTTCGTCCATTGGAGGGAGATCGAATCGGAACGCCTCGATTCGAGAAGGCGCGGTGTGAAGAATCTTCGTTCCACTAGCTGACGTCACGAGTTCGCGATTGAAATCACCCGATAGAAACAGCCAGTACAAGAAGTTTGGGTCGACGCGGTCCTTGTCGCGCACAACGATTTTGCCAAGCCGCTGATTGTGTAGGTACACGCGGCCGTCATCCGGCACGCGCGCGGGAATCCCCAGAATCTCACCACCCTCGGTTTGGCAAGTCATGACAAGCAAGATGTCGTTTGGCGCTAGCTCGAACTCTTTCGGGTAGCTGCCGCGATACTCCTTGACCACCGTCTCGCCGAATCGGAAGCCGCCGGTGTACCGGAAGTTGCCGACGCTGATCACGATTGGCCGACCCGTCAAGTCCTCTGCGAAGAGCTCGCTTTTGAAGGGCCAGCCGTGCTTGATCTCCACTAGTTCGCCAAGGCGACACTGAATCGAGCCTTTAGCTCCCATACCCAAGTTCCTTCAAGTTGGCAGCGATAGCGGAATCGAGCTTCGTGGCCTGGACTCTCTGCTCGCGCAGCGTCGCGGTGAGTCGCTGCATCTTCTCCTCGAACGGCTCCCCGTCGTCACCCTGGGCCTCGGCGCCAACGTAGCGGCCTGGCGTGAGGACGTGCCCGTGCTTGCGGACATCCTCCAGCGGTGTGCTCTTGCAGTAACCGGTGATGTCCGCGTACTCGCCCCCCTCCTTCTCGCCGCGCCAAGCGTGATAGGTGCTCGCGATCCTGGCGATGTCCTCGTCGGTCAACTCTCGGTGGGTGCGGTCCACCATACGCCCGAGCTTGCGGGCGTCGACGAAAAGCACGTGGCCCCGGCGGTCACGGAACTTGCCGTTCTTCCGATCGCGCGCGAGGAACCACAGGCACGCGGGAATCTGCGTCGAATAGAAGAGCTGCCCCGGCAGCGCGACCATGCAGTCCACGAGGTCGGCCTCGATCAAGCTCTTGCGGATCTCGCCCTCGCCGGACTGGTTCGACGACATCGATCCGTTAGCGAGCACGAACCCCGCCACGCCCGCGGGCGCGAGGTGGTGGACGATGTGCTGCACCCAGGCGAAATTGGCGTTGCCCTTGGGTGGCGCGCCGTACTGCCAGCGCTTGTCGCCGGCCAGCCGCTCGCCACCCCAGTCGGAGATGTTGAAGGGCGGGTTGGCAAGGATGAAGTCGGCCTTGAGGTCGGGGTGGCGATCGTCGTGGAAGGTATCGCCGTGAGCGATCTGGCCGTCGATGCCGCGGATGGCGAGGTTCATCTTGGCGAGCCGCCAGGTGGTGTAGTTCGACTCCTGGCCGTAGATCGAGATGTCGGCCTTCGCCTTCCCGCCGCTCGCCTTACCCCCGTTCCCGTTGCCCTTCGCGTGCGCGCCGATGAACTCCACCGACTGCACGAACATCCCCGACGAGCCGCAGCAGGGGTCGTAGACGCGGCCGCGGTAGGGCTCAAGCATCTCGACCAGGAGCTTGACCACGCAGCGCGGCGTGTAGAACTCGCCGCCCTTCTTCCCCTCGGCACTCGCGAACTGCGAGAGGAAGTACTCGTATACGCGGCCGAGCACGTCCTTGGCGCGGGCGGCCTCGTCGCCCACGGTGATGTTGCTGATCATGTCGATGAGCTGGCCGAGGCGCGTCTTGTCGAGCGCAGGCCGGGCGTAGTCCTTGGGCAGCACGCCCCTGAGACCCGGGTTGTCGCGCTCGATGCCGGCCATGGCGTCGTCCACGAGCCGGCCGACCGTGGCTGCTTCGCCTGCGCCTTGAGGTGCGCCCAGCGCGCCTCGGGCGGCACCCAGAAGATGCTCAGGGCGCGGTATTCGTCAGGATCCTCGGGGTCGGCGCCGCTCTTCTTGTCGGCGACGAGCTTCGCGTGCTGCTCCTCGAAGGCGTCGGAGATGTATTTGAGGAAGATCAGGCCGAGGACGACGTGCTTGTACTCGGCGGCGTCCATGCTGCCGCGCAGCGCGTCGGCCATCTGCCAGAGCTGGGCTTCGTAGCCGACGGTGGCGCCGTTCTTGCCGTCGTTTGTCTTCTGCTTGGTTCTCGCCATCGTGATCCTCGTGGGGGTCACACCGTCCGAAAGCGGCGCGGTTTAGGGTCCTGCGACCCCCTCAGGTCCGTTTGTGGGCAAGCGAGTCGGCTCTCGGCCAAGGCTTGATCTTCGCCAGGGTCTTGGCCATCGCGTTCTTGGCAGTTTCACGGTCGTAGTCGGCCTGCAGGCCGATCCAGAACCCCTCCGACATGCCGAAGAAGCGCGACAGGCGCAGGCCCGTGTCCGCCGTAATGGAGCGCTTGCCGGCCACGATCTCGCCGATGCGCCGCTGCGGCACACCGATCTCCTTCGCTAGCCGGTACTGCGTGATTCCCATCGGCTTGAGGAACTCCTCGAGCAGGATCTCGCCCGGCGTGGGATAGGGCACCTTGCGCATCTGGTTCTCTCCGTCAGTGATAGTCCACGATCTCGACGTCCTCCGGCCCCGCATCGCTCCAGCGAAAGCACACCCGGAACTGATCGTTCACGCGGATGCTGTGCTGACCGGCGCGATCGCCTGTCAGCGCTTCCAGCCGATTGCCGGGCGGGACGCGAAGGTCGTCCAGTCGAGCCGCCTGGTTGAGCATCGCGAGCTTCCGCATGGCGACGGTCTGGATGTTCGCGAACCGCGCGACCCGGCTTCCGCCGAACATCGCCTCGGTGTCCTTGCAGCGGAAGGACTTGATCACGGC
>Ga0187893_10014478_pt1 | contig 10741 bp, 7 predicted proteins | sample MA1701074metaG_FD_139574 | JGI IMG/M metagenome (GOLD analysis project Ga0187893, IMG submission 139574) | White microbial mat communities from a basaltic lava cave in the Kipuka Kanohina Cave System on the Island of Hawaii, USA - MA170107-4 metaG ...
AACCTGGTGTGTTTTCGCCACCGCGGTGGCGACGATGACAATCAAGCGCTGTTAGATGCACTGAATCGCAGCGGAAAGCTTTATCTTAGCCATACCCGCTTGCAAGGGCGGCTGACGCTGCGTTTTTGCGTCGGGCAGACCTATACCGAACTGCCTCACGTGAGGAACGCCTGGCGATACATACAGGAGACGGCGCAGCTTCTCGCGTAAGACCCGCTTTCCTCCGGAATCGAGCCTACTATTCGCGGGATGAAACCTCGCCCCTTAACGGCAAGAGGGTGTCATCCTGCTGTATTTGGTCAGGCTGTCATATCGCTGACATGAACGGCCGCTAAGGTATGGGGACGTTATGGCGGATACAACCTACAAGGTCCTATTTTTGTGCACCAGCAATTCTGTTCGAAGCATCATGGCCGAATGTATTCTCAACCGAGTGGGGCGGGGAAAATTCAAGGCCTATAGCGCCGGCAGCCAACCGAAAGGCGAAGTGCATCCTTATGTGATCCATCTGTTAAGGCGGGAGAATTTCATCACCGACGGACTGCGTTCCAAGAGCTGGGAGGAGTTCGCTAAACCCCAAGCGCCCACTCTCGACTTCGTTTTTACCGTGTGCGACAACGCGGCAGCCGAGATCTGCCCCGTATGGCCCGGCCAGCCGATGTCCTCGCACTGGGGCTTGCCCGATCCGGGGGCGGCCGAAGGCTCGGAGACCGAAAAATGTCTTGCGTTCTCGGATGCCTACCGAATGCTTAGGCGGCGGATAAGCATCTTTGTCAGCCTTCCCATTTCCTCCTTGGACAGACTGGGCTTGCAAAAACGGTTGAACGAAATCGCTGGAACAACAATCTCTACCGAAGGCACAGAAAAGCTCGGGTAATAACGCTGGAATTGGGAAACAGCGCCCCCAACACTGGGGATCCTGCTCGCAACCTACACCCGTTTCGAAAGGCAACGCGATCTCGGGTTTTCTTATAGACAGAGCACTAGTATCAGAGGCCCCTGTATGAGGATCCTCATGATCTCGGACGTCTATTATCCCCGTGTCAATGGGGTTTCGACCTCGATAGACACCTTCCGAGAGATATTTCGGCACCACGGTCACTCAGTCACGCTCATCGCCCCGCAATATGGCTTGGACGACGAGCCAGAAGCCGATGTGATCCGTATACCAGCCAAACCGGTTCCCTTCGATCCCGAGGACCGATTGATGAGTTGGCGTCACATTAGTCGGCGCGGCGACACCTTGCCCCACGCCGGCTTCGACCTGATCCACATCCAGACTCCTTTCGTGGCCCATTACTTCGGGGTAAGGTTAGCTAAAAGACTCGGTATTCCCTGCATCGAAACCTTTCACACCCACTTCGAGGAGTATTTTTATCATTACATTCCTTTTGTGCCGAAACGAACGCTACGCATGCTGGCCAGGATGATGACAAGGAGACAGTGTACGGCGGTGGACGCCTTAGTAGTACCCTCTCGGGCCATGGCCAAGGTGCTGGGTGGTTACGATATAAAGAAAGTCCCCCGGATCGTTGCCACCGGAATTCACCTGGCTGACTTTCAGAGCGGCGACGGGGTGCGCTTCCGCAAAAAGCACCGCATACCTTCATCGCGCCCCACGCTCATTCATGTCGGAAGGTTGGCGCTGGAGAAAAACATCGAGTTTCTAATCGCAGTGCTGGCGCATGCGAAAAAGCTGCTACCGGAAATCCAGATGGTCATCGCGGGTGAAGGTCCTGCGAAACCGGCCCTGGAGAGGCTTGCGCGGCGACTTGGCGTGAGGGAAGACCTTCATTTCGTGGGCTACCAATCCCGCGCAGGCGATCTCCAGGACTGTTACGCCGCCGGTGACGTGTTCGTGTTTGCTTCCAATACCGAGACCCAAGGCCTAGTGTTGTTGGAAGCAATGGCGCTCGGGGTTCCGGTGGTGTCAACGGCGGTATTAGGCACGGAAGATATTGTCGGGCCCGGGCGTGGCGCGCTGCTAGCCAAGGGGAACGTGGGCGATTTCACTGCGAAAGTGTGCCACCTATTGAGCGACCGCGATTTACGCACGCGCTTGTCGGATGAAGCCAGGGAGTACCCCAAAGAATGGAGCGATAATAAGCTCGGCATAGAAATGCTCTCCTTTTATACCCAAGTCATCGAATCCCGCCCGATCAGTGGCTTTGCTGACGACCTCAGACCAGCCGATGACGCATGAGCAACTGCTGTCGTTCGCACTCCTCATTGCGCTGCACAAAAAGGTGCTGCGAAGCCTGACACCGCTTGCGTAACCCCGGGCACCCCGTTTAGACGGGAATAGCGTTCCGGGCACTTTCCCAAGTTATTTCCATCCCGACCGGAAGGTCATCAGGGATGGATAGCCCTGCTAGGCAGGATCCCCTCTCCCGACCCGCAGCGAGAACGTATGAGCGCTGAAAAGGAATACCGCTCTCATGCTATCATCAATCGTCCGACGGCTTCAGTTCCTTGAAAAGTCCGAGATAAAGGCGTTAAAGTGATCGCAGTGCCGCAGGAAGTCTGAGGAGGGAAGTGGGCACAGTAGCAGCGCACTATCGGACCGTGGGCGCCAAGGGTCACGCTTTTGTGTGAGGTTTAACGTGACAGCGGAAATCGCGGGCAACTTCAGAATCCTCGAAAAGCTCGGGGAAGGGGGTATGGGCGAGGTATTTAAAGGCCTCGATCTGTCCTTAGAGCGCAATGTTGCCATCAAAGCGCTGCGTCCAGAGTTAACGCAGCACCCCGAGCTTCTGGAACGCTTCCGGAAGGAAGCGGTGGCTCTTGCCAGGCTTAATCATCCCAATATTGCGACCTTGTACAGCTTTGTCTCTCACGGGCAAGGCTATTACATGGTAATGGAGTTTGCCCCCGGCAAGACGCTTGACCGCGTGATCGCGGACTATGGAGCGGGCCTGCCGTGGAATCGGGCGCTGTTGCTCTTCCTCCAAGCATTGCAGGCCATCGGGCACGCGCATCATCAAGGGATCGTGCATCGGGATATCAAACCGACCAATATGATGCTGAGCGATAAAGAAACGCTCAAAGTCTTGGACTTCGGCATCGCGCGCGTGCTTGATGCCACACGCTTCACCCGCACCGGTCTTGTGGTCGGCACGCCCAAGTACATAGCCCCGGAACAGATCACGGGCCGCCAGGTCGATGAACGTTCCGACATTTATTCCCTGGGGATCGTGTTGTATGAGATGTTGGCCGGGCATGTGCCGTTTAAAGCCGCAAGCGAGTTCGATCTCATGCGGGCACAAGTCGAAGAACCCCCTCCACCACTGCGGGAGGGTGTCACCCTGATCCCCAGGGCGATAGAGGACGCGGTGATGCGCGCGCTTGCGAAGAGGCCTGAGGAGCGCTTTCAAACCGTTAATGAGTTCACGGGCGCGCTCCAAGAACCATGGAAGTCCGGCAATCGTCCGTCGGGTACGCCATCGTATTCCACGGAGGACCGCCGCATGGCCGTGGAGGGTACCCACGGCGAGGGAAGCGCCACGGGTTCGGTGACCGTGTTCCCGCGTGCACTGGAACCACCGCCGGTAAAAGCGGCGGCTGCAACCGCGAGCATGATAGGAGCTACCGCTCTTGAAATGCACCCCGAGGAGAGCCCCAGCGTGGTGTCCTTGCAGCGGGCAAGAGCGCAGCGGGATGGCGCACGGGGAACGCTGGCCGACCCCGGAACCTCAAATGCCGTTGACACGGAGGCCGGTAAAGGGTCTGCGAAAATCGCGATCGCGAAGAGCGATTCCTCGGCTCGATTCAAGGGTGCACTGCGTTCCTGGGTTTTGGCATTGCGGGGGGGATTCATTACGAGACGTGGGGTTGTTATCGGTCTCGGCGTGGTTGCGATCGCGGCCTCATCGGTCCTCATCTACGCCACGATGTTTTCCTCGCAGCGGGTGGAACATGCCCCAGAGCGGGTGGCGGCCCTGGTCAAGCAAGGTAAGAGCGCGCTGGCGGATGGGAAGCTCACCGAGCCGCTTGAAGATAATGCCCTAGCCTACGCGGAGCAGGCGTTGAGCTTATCCCTAGAGGATGGGGAAGCACGGCAGTTGATGGAGGAGGTGATCGCGCTCATGGTGGAGCTGGGCGAGGCGGCCTTGGCGGAAGGCTCGATCGCCCAAGCCAAGGACTATCGCGACCGGGTGGAATCCCTGGCAACCAAATATGGAGTGAGCGCCGAGTCAACAGCGGCGCTAAGCAAGCGGGTTGCGGCCGAAGAAGGGCGGCTCGCCGACAGGCAGCGCGAGAGAGTTGTTCGTGCTCAGCGCGAGCGGCGTGTAGAGCGGCTGCTTGAGAAGGCGCGCCAGGAGCTAGCGGCGGGCAGACTGACCGAGCCCTGGAAAGACAATGCAATGTCCCATGCCCGGGCGGTGTTGTCTCTAGCACCAGGACATGCAGAGGCCCGGGAGATTTTGGATAAGGTGCTGCAGGGCAGCGTTGCGCGTGGCGAAAAGGCGCTGGGGGAAGGCGACCTGGCGCAGGCCGAAGCCCTGCGCGACACCGCCCGATCCCTGGTCGCACAGTATGGACTGGCCGATAGCGAGTTGGCTCTGCTCGATCGGCGTATCGCCGAGGAAGAACAGGGGCTGGCCGAGCGCGAGGCGCGCGTCGGCGCGCTCGTGGAGAAAGCCGAGCGCGCGCGTGAGGCAGGCCGTTGGGCCGCACCCGCCGGGGATAACGTGCTCGGCTTTGCGCGGCAGATCCTGGACCTTGCGCCCGCACACAAAGGCGCCCGGCAGCTCATCGCCCAGACGGTGGCCAAAAGCTTGGAGGAGGCGGCGGCAGCCTTGAATCGCGGTGAGATCGAGAAAGCCAGGGTGCACAGCGAGCAAGCACGGGCACTGGTGCAGCGATACGAGATAGAGAGCACAGAGTTGAACTGGCTCACCGAGCGGATCACCGCAGAAGAGCACCGCCGCCAGGAGGTCGAGCAGCGGGAGGCGCGGCGCAAGGCGCGCACCGAGGACCTTCTGGAACGAGCACGCGAGGCCTTCGCGGCAGGCAGATTGTCCCATCCGGAGCGAGACAATGCCTTGGCCTATGCGAGGGACGTGTTGACGCTGGCGCCCGGAAACACAGACGTCCGGGAACTGATAAGCGAGATACTGCAATCCACTGTTGCGCAGGGCGAGCAGGCGTTAGGTGAAGGGGATCTCGACCAGGCCAAGACCTTGCGCGAAACCGGCCGTTCCTTGGTGGAGGAATATGAATTAGCCGATAGCGACTTGGTCCGCCTCGATCGGGGGATCGCCGATGAAGAGCAGAGGCTGGCCACCCAAGCGGCACGCGAGGCGCGCATTAGCGAGCTCATGAACAAAGCAAACAAGGCCCGTGCGGCGGGCCGTTGGGCGGAGCCCGCGGCAGACAGCGTGCTTGCCTACGCGAGTCAGGTCCTGGGGCTCCTGCCCGAGCATCAAGGCGCGCGGGAGCTGGTCGCGCAGACTGTGGCGTGGACGCTCGAGCTTGCCGAAGCGGCCTTCGATCGGGGCGAGCTGGACGAAGCCAAATCGCTCAACGACCACGCCCAGGAAATAGCGCGCCAGTACGCGGTAGCGGGCACAGACCCAGAAGGCCTCGCCCAGCGCATCGCCGCCGAGGAGCGGCGTCGGCAGCAACTCGGGCAGAGGCAGGCGGAGACGGCAGCACGGCTCGAAGAGCTGACCCGACGGGCAAACAAGGCGCTCGCCGCCAACAACCTCACCGCCCCCAAGCGGGATAACGTGGTTGCGTACGCCCGCGAGTTGTTCGCGTTGTCGCCCCAGGATGCGCAGGCGCAGCGACTGCTGGGGGCCGTGATTGAGCGCTACGCCGCAATCGCCGACAAAGCCCTCGCCCAGAACCAGATCGGGCCGGCGCAAGCCGCGCAGCAAAAAGCACGCGATGTGGCGGCCGAATTTGGGATCGCGAACACCGACCTCGAACGCCTCGGCGAACGCATAGCGGCGAAGGAGCTGGAGCTTGCCGAGGCTGAACGCAAGCGCGAGGAGGCGCGGCGGGCCGCGAAAGCCAAAGCTGCTGAGGAAGAGAAGCAGCGGCTCACCCAAGCCAAAACAGTCGAAGAAGAGGCGCAGCGCCTCGCCCAAGCCAAAACGGCTGAGGGAGAGAAGCGGCGCCTAGCCGAAGCCAAGGCAGCCGAGGAACAGGAGAAAAAAGCGGCGCACGTCGACGACATCGACGGCCTTCTCGAGAAGGCAAAAAAGGCCCTCGCGGCTAACCGGCTGACTACGCCGGCGGGTGATAATGTCGTTGAATACGCCGGTCGAGTGCTCGCCATGCAAGCGGGACACCCAGGCGCTATGCGGATATTGCAAGAAGCGGTCGGGCGCTACGTAGCGCTGGGCGAAGTGGCTTTGAGTACCGGTAGGCTAGATAACGCCAGGCGCTATCAACGGACCGCGGAGAGGCTAGTCAAGGACTATGGGCTTCCCGACGCCGAATTGCGAAAGCTCGCGGCGCGGGTGTTGGCGAAACAACAAGAGAGGCCGGCGCCCAAGCCGAGATCCGCCGAGCCGGCGCCGGGGCGAACGGCCGCAGCAAGGCCCACAGAAAGGGCAGGGGTGCGAACAGCGCCAGCAAAACCAGCGGAGCTACCGCCGCCAACGGCTATCGCGAAGCCTAAACCGGCGACCACACCGCTTGCGGGTGACCCCGTCCAAGACGAGGAGCTGGAGCAGTTGCGCCAACAGCTCGAAATGTTGCGGAAGAAATCCGAGGAGTCATCGCGGCCAAGTCCGCAAGAAGAGACGAAAGTGTTTATTCCGCCTTCATTCTAGTTATACTACTTACCCAATCCGGAGGCCGCGCTGATGACAAAACTCAAAACCAGTTATAGGGCTATGCTTTTGCCTTTCGTGCTCTTGCTTTGGCCGGGGACGGTACCGGCTGCGGAGCTTGCGGAGGCGCAAAGGGCGCAGGCAATAACGGCGCTGCTCGCCAAAGCCAAGCGAGCGCTGGCAGACGACCGGCTGACCGCGCCCTCCGGGGACAACGCCGTAGCCTATGCCCAAGAGGTGCTGGATCTCGCACCCGAGCACCCGGTTGCGCAGCGCATCCTACGCGATGTGGTCTCCCGCTATGGCGTGATCGCGGAGGCCGCCTTAGACCGAGTGGAAGCCGTCAAGCAGCAAGAGCTGGGTAAAGCAAGTACCTTTCGCGCGCGAGGCGAGCGGGTGGCCCAGCGCCATGGCCTACCCGATGAACCGCTGCAGCGGTTGGATGAGCGCATCGCGGCCCTAGATCCGGGATCGCCGGGAACGCTTGAAGGCCCAATCGAGGAGCACCCCGTGGCGCGCAAGGTGGTTTCCCGGCTCATCGAGCGCTATGCCGATAAGGCGGAGCTCGCGCTAAATATGGGTAATATGGCGGAAGCGCGGCGCTACCACGACATCGCGCGCGATCTGGCGAGTGATTACCGCGTTCCCGGCGAAGCGCTGGCGGATTTCGGAGGGCGCCTCCAGGCCGCGGAGCGGGCGGCTGGCCCCATTTCTGGTGCGGATGGGGAACAGGAGCCGGCGGGCGGTGCTCCCGCCCTAGCCCAGGAGCTCAAAGCTGTATTCATCCCGCCTGCTTTTTAGAGATGCGGCTGCGGGTTTCTAAGAATGGGTTGTGTGCTATGCTTTGATTCAGTATCATTACAACAACAAGTGGTTTTAAAGTAACAAACCAAAATCGGGAGGACCACCATGAAAACCGTGCGCATCGGTATCGTTGTGTTGGGCTTATTCCTTAACGGCGGCGCGAGCGCGGAGCAACAACGTGGTAGTACGGTCTGGGATGGATTTTCTGGCTTCTTGCAGCCGGATTGGGAGAGGGATTTCTCCTTGACGCTTGGGGTGAAGGTGTGGGTGAATGAGTGGACCAGGGATACTTTCTTTTTCGAAAATACCCAAGTTCCTGATCTGCTAAACGGAATCGTGATAGGTGGACTAGATCTATCAGGCACAATTTTTACGAACCGAACCGACCAATCTCCCACTGTGCAAACTTCCGACATCGAACCCACCCCGATCCCTCAACTCTCAGTCAGGTACAAATGGCTGTTATTGAGCGGAAGCTACTACCCGGAGACGGACTTCGAATTTCGCACTGCTCAAACGAATTTTACGGTAACACAAACCTTAGCGAATTTTACGGATGTAAGAACTGATCAATTTACTTTCCTTCGCACCACCACGGCGGAACGTGAGGAGTGGGACGCAGGCCTAGGGATCCTGATCCACCCGAACGTTGCTATCCTTGGGGGGTATAAGCAAATAGACCAAGAGATTGGAATAAGCTCTACCTTGGATATCCTCTCGAATGTAGCAGCACCGGTCACCGCAGCGCCGGGGGGCAGATCTTCTAGCGAGATCGAGATTCGAGGGCCGACGATAGGCGTCGCGGGGTCTGTTCCTATCACTGGCGGGTTTGGTTTATACGCAAGCTATGCGCGCGGGTTCATGGACGTCGATATTACGGACACAAACATCGTTGCTGGTACATCAACGACGAGGGATTCGGATGCTGAGTATGACGTAGCCGAGCTCGGCTTCTCTTATACCCACGGCACGAAAGAATTTATCCCCTTTGCTCTGCTTTCCGCCGCCACGGTTTACGCCGGGTATCGCTGGCAGCACATCGAAACTGATTTTTCGGACGTACCGAACACTGAGGACAGAACGGACACGACCCGCGGTTTCGTCGCGGGCGTGAATTTGAGCTTCTAGCTGACGTAAGGGATGTGTCCCCACGACGAAGAAGGGGCAAGGGGTCTTGTCGGGCCTAAAAAAATAGACGGAGGGTGGTAACCGCCGTCGAGGTTCTGGCGATCGCCGGAGATTCGCAATCCAAGATATAGCGCCGGCCAGCGCGTGCGGGCGATGCGATGGGCAGCTTGAAGGTTTGCACTTGCTACCAAGCCAGTAGGGAGGGACTAAGAATCGCCGATATCGCCGCCTGCGGCGCGCGAGATGAAGATCAAACGACAAACGCTTTGAGGAGCTGTTGTGCCTCACAGTCGATCACGGAACACCAGCAAATTGTGGTTAGTTTGTTTCCGGTGAACGGTTTGATCCGGTGGGATAGAGAGACGAGGTTTAGCTGGGATCCTTCTCATCGTTCTCACCGGTTTTCGCGCCTCAAAGTAGGCATAATACAAGAGAGGATCTAAGAAGAAAGGAAAAGAGGCCCGCCACGGCAGCCCCCGTGCGGGCCGTTGGGCGGTGCAGCTTCGAATCGAAACGGGCCTCACCAGCGAGCAATACGTAGGTTGGGTTAGCGGCTTTATCGCGTAACCCAACATCTTGCGCGTCAATTCGTTGGGCTACGCCTAACTCAACCTACGATCTGCATCGCATGGCTGGGCGGCGATACCCGCAGCGCAGAATGAGCGAAATGATTCACTTTTCATATGGCTCTTTCGTCCGTGGGGCGTTTGGCGCCTGCTCGTCCAGCGACTGCCGATATCTCACGCAGCCTCTGATGAACTCCGGCCATTCTGGTACCACAGGAATCGGATCAGTCTTTTCTGGCAACAACCCCCAAAGCGAAGGATGGTGCCAACAAAGTTCGTGTAGGTTGCTGCCACGATGCTGACGGATGCCTTGCCGCAACTTCTTATTCTTAACTTCGTCGACCAGTTCCTCACGTGTCATCTGATCAAGGTCTCCATCCATAATGTTCCCCCGCGATACTTTCTGATGAGATCACCCGAGTAGCATGGGCAGCGCCCGCCGCACGCCTTTGACGTCCGTCGAGAATCAGGGCGCGATGCACGCCCCGCGGACTACTGCTTTCGCGTGTACGTGATCTCCATCATCTTCATTTCCTTGCCGCCGTGGTGAGTCCCATACATGTCAAACGTCTGGGTATTGCTGTCCACAATCTTCCAGATGGCGCGATGCGTCATGTGCCCTCCGCCCGGTTCAGCATGCCGCCCTTTCAGTGTGATGGTCTTGCCGCCCGCGCTCGCCGTGCCTTCGATCAAAAAGATCCCTGTGCCCATGGTATCCATCCACGCGGTGACATATCTCTTTCGAAGGTTGTCGTAGGCGTCGATCCCAATCCCGGAGAAAGGTTGTCCCATCATCTGGCCGGTGAATTGCTGGTAGAGAAAGCGCCCGTCCAGCAACATCTTCATTTCCGCGGAGCCGGTTGATTCCGTTGGAGGCTTGCCGGGTTCCATCCACTCCTTGGTTTTTGTCGTCCAGCTACCGGCCAGACTTGCAAACAATTTGTGCGGCTCGCCAGGCTGGGCTAGCTTCGCATAGACCTCCATCATCGCCTGCGGGTCCATCGGTTTCTCCGCCTTCTCCTTCGCGATGGCAACGGATGCCATCAGCACAACACAGAAACCGGTGAGAGCGAGTTTTATGTGACGCGTAGGTTCCTCCTTATAGGATGTGGTGAGTAAAAGGTTCTCGAGTCATGGTTGAAACGTAATCGAATGATTTGCCTTCTTGACGACGCGAACGAGTCCTTGGTGGCCTTGACGATAATCATGAATCGCATTGTCGTTTCCCGTCGTGTCGTACCCGATGTTTAAAGCCCATCACAAGATGGTTCCCCACCTTATGGATCTTAAGTAACCGTGTCTAGTGCGACACCGCTATCAAACATCCACGATCACTTCGAAACCTCCGTATATCATCCGTTTGCCATCAAAAGGCATCGGATTAGTATCAGGCTGCAGCCGCGGGTCGGCCATCACTTTCTTCATGCCCGCATCTCTCACCTGACGAGAAGGCCAGAC
>Ga0187893_10014479_pt1 | contig 10741 bp, 6 predicted proteins | sample MA1701074metaG_FD_139574 | JGI IMG/M metagenome (GOLD analysis project Ga0187893, IMG submission 139574) | White microbial mat communities from a basaltic lava cave in the Kipuka Kanohina Cave System on the Island of Hawaii, USA - MA170107-4 metaG ...
AACGAAACTGTCGGCTGGAGTCAGATTGCACCACCGCAGCCTGGGCCTGTCGGCCGGTGGCGCCACAGGTGATCCGTGTTAGAAGGGGGCGTCTTGTTGCGAGGCAGACCTGCAAAGAAGAAATTTCGGGCAAGTGGCAAGCTTGGGCTCCCGGCCAAAGCTCTGGATACTATGACTTACGAGGAGCTGCTCGACACCCGACTTTGCGACTTGCCGCTCAGCATCAAGAGTTCGCCCGTCAAGAAGCGTCTTGCCAGGCTTTACAACGAGTTGGCGGCGCGCGGCCTGCGCTTTGAGCCTCACGCCTGGTTATCCAGAGAGTGGTTCACGCCCGACGACGTCCCTGGCTTTGCCATACCCTTCTACCTGGCCCATCCCCGACTAGCCAAGCTGGAGCGCAAGCAGATGCTCGAGGTGGAAGGAGGCAGCGAAAAGGAATGCCTTCAGATCATGCGGCACGAGGCGGGACATGCCATCGACAACGCATTTCACCTTCATGTCAGACCGCGCTACCGCCAGCTGTTCGGTTCCTTCGCGCACAGGTATCCCGACTGGTACAAACCGGAACCCCATAGCCGTGACTACGTGCTGCATCTTCCGGCCTGGTACGCGCAAGCACATCCAGCCGAAGACTTTGCCGAGACTTTTGCCATATGGCTGGCATCCGGGTCGAGATGGAGGCGGCTGTATCAGGGATGGCCCGCACTCAAGAAGCTGGAATACGTTGACCGGATCATGAAAGCCATCGCCGGGAAGGCCCCGATCAATCGATCACGCCGTCGGTTTGAAGAGTTGTCTGACATTGTCATGACTTTGCGCGAGCACTATCGCAAGAAGCGCCGCCACTATGCTTTCCATTGGCCGCCTGACTACGATCGCGCCTTGATGCGCGTTTTTTCTTCCGAGCCTCGCCACAAACACCGCCCCAGTGCCGCCCATTTCCTGCAGCGCCACCGGCGCGAACTCTGCCAGGAGGTGGCGGAAGGAGCCGGCATCCACAGCTATGCGATCCATCAGATGTTCATACCGATGATCAACCGCTGCCGGCAACTAAAGCTGCACCTCCAACTGACCGAAGCCCAGACCAGGCAGAAGCTCCTCATATTATTGACGGTCCAGACCATGAACGGAATTCACTCGGGCTATCATAGGATTGCCCTATGAATCTTCAGCGCTTCAAAAAGTTACGGATCATTGTGCTGGTGCAGGAAGAGCTGATGCCGCCCGAGACGCTCGACGCGATGGAAGACAAAGAGAGCCAGCCCTGGCGGACCGAGTACGACGTGGTTTCGACGTTGCGCGCCATGGGACATGAAGCCTGGCCCATCGGCGTTCGGAGCGAACTCGGGGCCATCCGCAAAGCCATTCATGAGCACAAGCCGCACGTCACGTTCAATTTGTTGGAAGAATTTGACGGGTATCCACTGTTTGACCAGCATGTCGTCAGCTATCTCGAGTTGATGAAGCAAAAGTATACGGGCTGCAATCCGCGGGGGTTGACTCTGGCACGCGACAAAGCGGTGACCAAGAAAGTGATGGCCTACCACCGCATCCACGTGCCGCGCTTCGCAGTGTTTCCGATCAGCCGCAACAGTCACCGGCCTCGCCGATTGCGATTTCCCCTCTTTGTCAAGTCCTTGAGCGACGAAGGCTCAGTCGGCATTGCCCAGGCGTCAGTGGTGCGCGATGATGAAAAGCTGAAAGAACGAGTGGAGTTCATCCACCGTCAGAACCAGACCCCGGCAATTGCTGAAGAGTACATTGAAGGACGGGAGATCTATGTTGGCGTGGTCGGAAATCGAAGGCTGCAAGCCTACACTCCATGGGAGCTTGTGATGACTAACTTATCTGCCGGCGCTCTCAACATCGCGACAGGCAAAGCCAAATGGGACGTAAACTATCAAAAGAAGATCGGCCTGACGACCCAGCCAGCGGAGCTGGAACCTGCCATGAAAAAGCGCTTCGAGCGGCTTTCAAAACGGATCTATCGAATACTGGGACTCAGCGGATACGCGAGGGTGGACTACCGCATGGCTGAGGACGGTCGCATCTACTTTCTCGAGGTCAATCCCAACCCCCAGATTGCCCACAACGAGGACTTTGCAGACTCTGCGGAACATTGTGGTTTGAACTATGACGCTCTATTGCAAAAAATCGTGACGTTGGGCATGAACTATCAGGCCACAAGGTGATTAGGGAAACTCGTTTCGCGGTTTCGAGCTGCATGATCTTCGAAACCTTAACGAAACAAAAAAGGCGGCCCAAGTTGGGCCGCCTTTTTGTTTTCGTGTCGCGGGTTTGCTGCCCGCTCTTAAGTTCCCCAATGTCCGGCTTGCGCCGCCTGCTCACCGGGGCTCAGAGGAGCGACGTGGGCCGTCGCGCCCAGTTCTTGCCCTTCTCCTTCGCTATTCCCTCCACATCTTTCACGTAGGCTCCCGCTTGAGTCAGGACGTGATGCAGATCGTTGCCCACGCTGATAAACGTGAATCCTTTCTCGAGGAACTCACCAACCCGTGAAGTGCCAAAAAGAAAAAGGCCCAGAATGACGCCATTCTTCGCGGCTTCATTTGCCAGTGTCTGTGTGGCTTCACCCAGTTCAGGCGAGGTGTACATGTGAGGGAATTCATACTTTTCGTAAAGGCCCATCGACATGCAGAGGTCGTTCTGTCCCAGAAAGAGGATGTCGACACCCGGTACAGCCGCAATCTCCTTCATATTCTTGATGCACGAAGCGGTTTCGACTTGCAGCGCGACAATGATGTTCTTGTTGGCATTGCCAACGTACCCCAGCAGGCCCGCCTTGTTGGTGCTGCGTTGAGGAAAGTAAACCGAGCGGGTGCCTAAGGTGGGATAGCGGGCACAACTCACCGCTTGCCGTGCTTCTTCCGCAGTATTGATGTAGGGAACCAACACGCCATCGGCTCCAAGGTCCAGCGCCTGCTGAATGCCGCCGCGGTCGTGATAGCCCGCCACACGAACCATCGACTTGGCGCCGCCGCTGCCGACGGCGTTCAGCATCGCCGACAGGTTTTCGTTGCTCATGGGTCCATGCTGTGTGTCGATCAGCAGCCAGTCGTAGCCACTGTGAGCCAATTGCTCGGTCAAAGTGGCGCTGTGCGAATTGACAAACAAGCCCAGCTTGGGCACGCCATCACGCAGTTGTTTCTTGAATTCGACTCCGCTCAGGGTGGTTTCGCTCATGCTTCTTATTCTCCTCTTCTTGGCGATTAGAATGCGACGGCGGGTGCCGTCGTTCAAACACTCGTGTGGATCTTCGCAACGAATCGATCCGCTTGCGTCAAACCGCGATGATAGCTCGCGTTGGAATCGTTGCACTCTATCCAACCGTGCGGGAAGCGTCAAGGCCGAGGTTATTGACTGGAGCAGTTCGCAAAGGCCAGTGCATGCCATGGGCCGGCTGCCAACGATCTGCAAGCTGTGCCGCACCGTTCATCGCTTTCAAACCGGGAGGTTCATTTTCTTGACTTCGTCGGCGATGTAGCGTGCCGTGCGCACCGCCAGGGCCATAATCGTCAGAGTCGGGTTCTTCTCGGAATAGGTGGTAAAGGAGCTGCCGCCCACCACAAACAAGTTTTTCACCTCGTGCGCCTGGCAATACGAGTTCAGCACGGAAGTCCTCTTATCCAGTCCCATCCGGACCGTTCCGGCTTCGTGGCTTCCGAATCCGGCAGGTTCTTCGAGGGTGCTTGTGATCAAACGGCCGCCGGCTGCGTGCAGAATCTCCCGGGCCTTTTCCACGGTATCTTTCCAGAGCGCGACGTCGTTTTCGCAGAAACGAAAATGCAGGACGGGAATGGGAATTCCCCAGGCATCCACCTGGTTGCGATCGACTGTGACTCGATTCTCCTCCCGCGCTAGAGCCTTGCCCCAACCTCCCATCTGAACGAAACCCGGCTGCAAATCTTTAACCTGCTTCTTGTACGAGCTGCCAAAGCCCTCCAGTAGTTTCGCCTGGTTGGGAACCATGAAGCTTGCATAGTTCAGCTGGTAGTGAAATCCGCCGCTGTAGCCGTTCCTTTTCCCTGAAAGGTGGTTGAAGCGGGGAATGTAGGTGTGGTCCGTGGCGCCGTCATTGTTGACCGGATTGGTTCCGGCCAAATCTGCCAGATAACCGATCACATTCGCAGCGACGTTGCCGTGAAGATAACGGCCGACCATATCATTGGAGTTAGCCAGCCCATGGGAAAACTGTGGGGAGCGGGAGTTCAGCAGCAGCCGCGCCGATTCTGGAGCTCCGCAGCAGACCGCAAAGATCGCAGCCTCGATTTCCTCTTCCTTTCGGGTGACGGCATCGATCACGGAGGCGCTCTTTACCTTGCCTTCCCGATCCACCTGCAGCTCCCGCACAATCTTGTTAGCGAGCAGCGTGAAGTTGCCCGTCTTCAGCGCCTTCGGAAACATCGACACCGGCACGCTGAAAATGGCGCCGACGTCACACCCCTCCATGCAACGGCCGCAATAGTGGCAGGGAGGCCGGTTATCATAGGGCCGCGTGAGCACGGCCTTGCGTGCCGGGATCATGCGAATGCCCATCCTGGCGCAGGCACGCTTCACCAGCTGCTCGCTACACCGTGGCTTCAACGGGGGCAGGTATTCACCGTCTGGAATAATCTCCAGGTTCTCGCGCGAGCCAGTGACGCCAATCATCTTCTCGACGTAGGAATAGTACGGCGCCAACTCCTGGTAGGTGAGCGGCCAATCTTCTTCGATGCCTTCGAGGCTGCGTTCCCGGAAATCGCGCTCTGCGAAGCGCAAACAGACGGCGTTCCAGTGGATGCTGCGTCCGCCCACAGCGCGAATCCGGTCGACGCTGATGTTGTCGCAGTCCTGGTAGCGAATCGCTTCCCGGACTTCTTTCGGGTAGGCTGGCGGAGGAGTTCCAGGACGTCGTTTTCCGCGGAAGGGCAGTTCGTAAGGCCAGGCGTGATACTGAAACTCGTGCGGCTTCATGACGCGTCCGGCCTCGACGAGTGCCACCTTGGCCCCAGCTTCCGCCAGTTCTTTGGACAGGACCCCTCCGGCAGGTCCGGATCCGATGACACAAACATCAAACGGCATTGAAATTCCGCAGATCGTAAACGGAAGGAGACTCAGGACGACAACGACCGGCTACAGTCCCCTCACATCGGCTGGAACTGGCCAACGGCTCACCTTGTCAGCTCTCACCTTTCTTATTGCATCGGCAGTTGATAGCCCGTTTTGCTCATCCTGATTCGGTAAAGACTGCCGCCGGAGGTAACGTAAAGCGTCTTGCTCTCGTCACCGCGACCAAAGCCGACGTTGGTAGGAAGCTCGGGTGTGGGAATACGGGCCAGTTCTTTGCCGTCGGGAGAGTATACATAGATGCCAGGGCGACTGATGGCGCGGACTGCAACGTAAAGGTTCCCATCGACGTCCATTACCAAACCGTCAGGGCCATCTTCCGGAGCGTAGTCGATGAACACTTTCCTGAACTTGGCAGTACCGTCAGCATTGAGGTCGTACGCTAGCAGTGCCATCCTCCCTTTAAGGACGGGCGTACCGTCCGGAATGCGAAACATGCCTGTGGTCCCGTTGTCGTTGGAGACCACGTAGAGCGTCTTTTGGTCGGGTGAGATTGCCACGCCGTTGGCCTTGCCGGCATCGGTAATGATACGGTGCAGCGAGCGATCGGGATCAATTCGGTAAACGGCGTTGAACGGCTGCTCAACCGGCTCATATCCCAGGTAACGGGGATCGCTGAAGTAGATTCGGCCTTTCAGATCGATCGTAATATCATTAGGGGAGTTCAAGGGGCGGCCTTCGAAAAGGGCCGCAAGTATCTCGCTCTTCCCTGTCTTCATATCCGTCCGCGTCACGCGGCGTCCCCCGTAGTCGGCGCCTTCAGCCACCAGCATTCGCCCCTGCGCGTCGAATTTGATTCCATTGGACATGCCGCTGGGAGAACGATACACCGAGGTCTTTCCGGTTTTCGGGTCAAACTTCATGATGTGGCCCGCCTGCATGCCCGAGATCGCTGTAAAAGTGATGTCGCTGAAATAAATAGTCCCGTCCAGGGCCGAGGCCGCTCCTTCTGTCAGAACACCGCCTGTAAAGAGCCGTTCAAGCTTTGATCCGGGTGGGAGGATATCGGCTGAACCGCTGGGCGGCGCCGGCGTCTGTGCAAACACGAGTGTGGCGTTCAACAGCAAGCAGTAGATGGACCTCTTGAGCATGGTTGTCCTTTCCTTTTTCAGAATATAGAGCCTCGAAGCGAAAACGGGCTCGAAGTGCCAAACTCTTCTCCGACGCTGGACAGAACCGGCTTGTCCGTTGAAATTCCTCTGTGGGGCATTGAGCACCCCGTCTCTGGCCGATTTCACCGGAACTAGGCCAGGATTTCCCGGATCACGTGCCCATGCACGTCCGTCAACCGCCGGTCGATACCGTTGTGACGGTACGTGAGTTTCTGATGATCAATCCCCATGATGTGGAGAATTGTGGCATGAAGATCATAGGAGGCGGTCGCGTTCTCTGCAGCTTTCCAGGCCCATTCGTCACTCTGGCCGTAGGACACTCCGCCTCTGATTCCAGCACCACCCATCCAGGTTACGAAAGTGCCGCCGTTATGATCGCGCCCGGAGCTCCCCTGGCTGAAGGGCATGCGCCCAAACTCGGTTGTCCAGATCACCAGGGTGTCTTCCAGGAGACCACGCGCCTTGAGATCCTTGAACAGCCCCGCCACGCCCGTGTCGGTGCGTTTGGCGATGAAACCCAGCTCGGAGACGATGTTGCTGTGATTGTCCCAATTGCCCGAAGCTCCGTTGGTGCCACTCCATACCTGAACGAAACGCACACCCTGTTCCAGCATGCGGCGGGCGATGAGGCAACTACGGCCGAAATCCTCCGTGTCCTTTTCGTCCAAGCCGTAAAGTTTGCGCGTCGCGTCTGACTCCTTTGAAATATCAAAGACTGTGGGGATGCTCAGCTGCATCCTCGCGGCAAGTTCATACGAGGCTATGCGGGCTTCGAGGCGTGAGTCACCCTGCCAGTGGGACAGATGCTCTCTGTTGAGCTGATCGAGAAGCGACAATCCTTCCTTCTCGCTTTCCGGGGTGATGTAGGACGCCGATTTGGGTGCAAACAGGTCATTAATTGGAACTGGAGCCGTCGCCCTTACCAAAGTGCCCTGATGCGCCGCCGGCAGGAAGCCGGAAGAGAAGCTTCCCTGGCCGTTGTAAGGAAGCCCGCGCGAATCGGGCAGTACGACAAAAGCCGGTACGTTCTCGTTTAATTTCCCCAGTCCATACGAGAGCCAGGCGCCCATGCAAGGAAAGCCGGGAAGTGTAAATCCCGAATTCTGCTGATACGCCGCGGGACCATGCACGTTAGTTTTTGTGGTCATGGCCATCAGGAACGCCAGGTCGTCCACACAGGTGGCAATCTGCGGCAAGACCTCACTTACCCAGCGCCCGCACTGGCCGTACTGCTTCCAGGTATACGGGCTCTTCATCACGATGAATCCGGGTGAACCGGTCACCGATTCCACTTTGAGGCCCGGCCCCGGATCGAATTTCTGACCACTGTATTTGATCAGGCCCGGCTTGTAGTCGAATGTATCTGTCTGGCTCACGCCGCCGTTCATGAACAGCTGGATGACCCGCTTTGCCTTGGCGCGGTGGTGGAGTCCGCCATTCAAATCCGGTTTGCCGTCCACCGCCTGAGCCCGCAATTCGTCTTGCAGCATCAGGTGCGACAGAGCGAGAGCGCCAAATCCGCCGCCCAGAGACGTGAGAAATTGGCGACGAGTGTGAGGATTGGGCTCTGCTAGGGTTCTGCTTAGATACTCAAACATGACAACTCCTCCGAAATTCCCCTCCAGCGAGGGCAGCCAGGGTGGGTCGTCGCCTTCCAACGGATAACCCACGCCAGCGCCTTACGTTTGTCTTCGTTCTCGGTGAAAATTCGAGGATGGCCGAGAACGAGGACGAAACCCTTTCTTGGGCATCAATCTTGACTAGTTCACGAACATGAATTCGTTGCCGTTCAGCAGTACACGGCACGTGTTGGCCATGCCGTGCTTCGTCGCATAAGCTAACAAGGCTTGAGCCTCAGTCGTCGACGGCAGGCGCCCCCAAGCCAATTCGCATGCTGAATCAATCTGTGCCGCAAGATTGGGACCAAGCGCACCGACTCGATCTGCAAAATGCTCTGCCTGCCGAACGATAAACCGATTATTCCACATCGTGAGAGCTTGAAGAGCCGTGACCGAAACGTTGCGCACCGGCGAGAGCTGCGAAGCATCAGGACAGTCCAGCGAGTCCATGAGGGGATCTGTCACCGTGCGGAATACATAACGGTAGATGCTGCGACGGAAGCTTGCGGGACTGTCCACGTCAAACCGGCTGTAATCGATAATGGGCGTCACTCCGATATTCGGGTCGTCGTAAAAGAACTGCTTTACCGGCGGTCCGCCCATCGTGACGTCCAGCTTACCCGTCACTTGCAGCACCGAGTCGCGCACCGATTCCGCATCCAACCGCAGTCGATTCATCCGCCACAAATACTGATTCTCAGCGTCTACTTGCGAATAGGCCGCGTTGCCCTGAGAAGATTGCTGGTACACAGCACTGGTCAGAATGAGGCGGTGCAGTTTCTTGAGAGAGCCGCCATTCTCGAGAAACCAGGCCGCCAGCCAGTCCAGCAAGGCAGGATGACTCGGCACGCCACCCATCCGACCAAAGTCGTTGGGCGTGTTCACCAGCCCCCTGCCGAAGTGATAGTGCCAGACTCGATTGACGATTGAGCGCCAGGCAAGCGCGTTCCTGGAATCGGTGATCCACTCTGCCAGGGCCGCTCTCCGTTTCCCTTCATGGTCCATTTCCTCTTGATTCAGCTTGAGGTCTGCATCGAGTTCAGGCATCAGCGATAGGGTTCCAGGCGAAACCAATTCGCCCGGAGTGGTGATTTCACCGCGTTTCAGAAGGTGAATGGGTCGAGGTACCCCCTTCGTGGAATGAAAATTTCCCGCGTCTGCAAAGTCGCTGGTCCCCGCATAAACCATTTGCGAGGGGGGTAGTTCCGCCAGCTGCCGGTTAATCTCGGCCAGCTTTTTGTCCACCTCAACCAGCTCCGCCCGGAGCTCCGGCTCCAGCAATGAAGCCGCGAGTCTCTTCCGCTTTTCCTTGAATTCCTTGATTTCAAGGTTCAACTCCCAACGCAGGCTGGCGGCCCGGAGAAACTTCAGGATCTCACTCGAAGAAACAGGCTCGCCGTTTGCCGCCGCCAGCTTCATCAGGCTTGAGGCGCCATCGACCAGGCCCGTTTTGCTCCATTGGGGTGGATTTTCAACCGAGTCCTGCGCAGTCACCTTCGCTTCGCCTGCCACGTTCTTCCCTTCTGAGAACACCAGCAGCTCGGCCAGAGCAAAGAACCAATAACCGGAATCCCCGTCCGACGGAGGAAACGCAGTGACGCGCAGATGCCGTCCAGCCTGGCCGACGTTCTGAATCGCAAAGGGCGTGGAACCAGGATCAGGAACAGGTGACTGGCTCCGATCGGCCAGCGTGTGACGGCTGACAAACAAAGGATCGTTTGAAAGGTCGACTCGAAATCGGGCCGGAAATCCGAACCCCGGAGTGGATGCGTGTTGCACCGGGACGAGATAGATTTCATCAATTGCAACCGACTTGCCGAGATCGACCTGGACCCATTTGGCCTTGTCCCTCGTCGACGAGACCTGACTCTGATATCCAAGGCTCTTGCTTGCAAGCTGAACAACCGGTTTATCAAGACCGTCGAGATCCTGTTGAGATTTCTGGATCCGTGCGTCGAGCTGTTGCAATTCGGGAACGGTCAGGGCGGAGGCTGCTTCCTCGATATCGTTTCGTCTCCTATCGAAAGCCCGTTTTTCTCGCCGCAGGGACTGCCGCCGCGTATGCAAGGTTGGATCGAGGTCAAACGGGCGATCGGCCCGATCGACGCCAGCGAAAACCGCCTGGAGCCGGTAGTACTCCTTCTGAGAAATCGGATCGAACTTGTGGTTATGACACCGAGCACAATGCACCGTTGAGCTGACGAACGTTGACATGGCAGTCATCACCATGTCATCCCGATCAAGAGTCTGCGCACGTTTCTTGTCGATCGTGTCGTCCACGATCGACATCATGGAGCTTTCATCAAATGGCCCGGTTCCGATCAAGCCTGTCGCGACCGCAGCCTCCGGTTGGTCTGGGAACAACACGTCACCTGCGAGTTGCTCCTTCACGAAACGGGCATACGGTTTATCTTCGTTGAAAGCCCGAATCACATAGTCGCGATATGGCCAGGCATTGTCGCGGGGCCGGTCCTGATCGTGACCATGGCTGTCTGCGTAGTGGACCACGTCGAGCCAGTGGCGAGCCCAATGCTCCCCGTAGCGCGGGCTCACCAGCAAGCGATCTACAACTTTCTCATAGGCGCCCGGATCCGTGTCGGAGAGGAACTCCTGAATCTCTGCGGGGGTCGGAGGTAGCCCGGTCAGATCGTAAGTGACACGGCGCAAAAGTGTTCGCTTATCGGCCGCTTCCGAAGGGCGCATTTTCTTCTCCTGAAGCTTGGCCAGAATGAAGCGATCAACCGGCGTGCGGGCCCAGGAGCTTCTTTTTGCCCGAGGTGGCACCGTCTCAGCCAGCGGACGATAAGCCCAATGCACAGATTGCGCCGCATATCCCTTGGGATCCAGGCCGTCCGGCCAGACAGGTCCCTGATCGATCCAGGCTCG
>Ga0187893_10014480_pt1 | contig 10741 bp, 8 predicted proteins | sample MA1701074metaG_FD_139574 | JGI IMG/M metagenome (GOLD analysis project Ga0187893, IMG submission 139574) | White microbial mat communities from a basaltic lava cave in the Kipuka Kanohina Cave System on the Island of Hawaii, USA - MA170107-4 metaG ...
AATCACATCCAGATTTCGCGTCCACTGCAAACCTGGGGGACGCTTTCGAATGGGGACAGGCCTGAGAGTTGGATTCTTGCTTTGCTTCACGATGGCAGCTTCGAGTCCGTGAGTGGCAATTTTGAACGCAGGCAATCAAAGGCGAGGGAACCTGCAAGGAGAAAGTAAGGAGACAAAGAATTACTGAGAACTTTTTCCGAATCATAGAAGAACGTCCGTCACACGTACGCCCTATCATAGCGTGGAAGACTTAGTGGGGGCTAATCCAATTTGCGACAGGCCAATCTTGACGGCATTCATAGTGTCGCCGGGTCGCTACGTTGTCGCTCGGTCTCATTTCCTTCGCGTTTGCTCTTCATGATCTCCTCGATGGAGATTTCACCGGCGACAAAGCAGCGTTGCAGCAGAGCCAGGGGTGTTGTGCCCGTCGTGCTTGTTTTTGCAGGACGTCAGAACCCCTAGAGCCAAACACAAGATGATTACCACAAGGTTAATAGTTCGTTTCATTTTGCCCTACGCTCGGCAGTTTGCGGAAGCACTTGCTGAGACAACTATGGAAGTCCGGACTCAGCTGGACTCGCGTACTGCTTCGGATTTTGCTCAAACTTACTTTTGCAGCTCTGGCTGCAAAAGTAGTAGGTTTTTCCTTTGCGGGTGGATTGGGCTGCGGCCTTCTGATCATCCACTTTCATTCCGCAGACGGGGTCAGTCTGGGTTGCCACTGCAATCTCCTTTTAATGTGATGGCGTCGCGTGAAAGCCATCTTCCCTTCGGTCGAACACTGTTTCGAATCTTATTGGTCCCTCCAAGAAAAGCTGTCCAAAACTGATCACAGGAACCACGCAGAGAGCGACCGCCCCGATCCCGCCCATGTCCGAAGATAGACTTTGTTCGGGTCGTCGCAAGCTGCTCAGTCGGTTATTAAGGACTTTGACTGAGCCGGTCCGCCTCCCATCGATGTCGCAGGTATCTTCCGAGGTATTGTGGGGCTCGGACTCGTCCTCGATTCCATACAAGGAACCCAACCGGTTCTAACTCCACCTTCACCAATGCGAGCGGAGACCTGCGTGATAACTAGCGGCGTGGGTGAAATCACCCATCCATTCCCAAAGCTGAATATTTGATGAGTTCCGCGAAGTAAGTCTAACACGATGAAAACGAACGTTTGGAAACCCACTGGCTAGTGCCTCTGAAGTTTGGAACGAAGGCTGCCTTTGACCGCTGTGACTGCCACAAGGGTCCATTGGGGCGCAGTCGAGGCAAGACCTTATGCCCAGACGAATGACTTCCATCCTCCTATTCGTTTTGATGGCGAGCGGGCACGCCGCAACCATTGCGACCGTTTGCGCTGCTTCTTTAGTCCAGAAAGTAGACGGCTCGCCTCAGCCCCATTGCAAGATAGCCGGAACGGCGACAGGCACTTATATAAGCTGCTGCCAGCAAGTGCCAGTTCCACATTCTGAACAAACCAGTAAGAAAGCCTCGGGCTGCTGCCAAATGTCAGCACCGCTCCCAGGCCAGCCGCGCCCAGCTCTGCCTGGCAATCCTTCAGAAGAGTTCAAGTTACAAACTCAGGCTCAGCTGTTGGAGTCCTCAGAGCCGGTTTCAGTATCAGTTCTGACGCCTTTGCCCCCTGGATGGGTATATTGGGCGATCGCCTTCTGCCGGGATCGTTCCGACACCTATCTCCTCGCGTCTACCTTCCGTATCTAAGCTTCCCCAAGACTGTCATCGCAGTATTCCAAGACCGCTTGAAGTGCTGCTCTTTGAGGTATTCACGAATTCCCGACATTTCTCGCGTCGTCGGGATAGGCCGGGAGCCAGATGCTGAGCTGTCTTTAGTCCCTTGATCAAGTTGTGAACTGAAAGGAGAAAGCACATGTATCGCTTCCAAGGAATGAACAAATCACTGCTTCGCTTTGCCGTCGTATCGGTGCTGGGGATGATTGTTGCTCTCGGGAACGCCTTTACTGTCGATGCCAAAGAGAAGATCTCCAAGCGTGCGATGAAGGAAATGATTGCAGGCGCCAAGACAGCCGCAGATCACAAGACCATTGCAGATTACTACTATACAGAAGCCGCCAAGGCCCGTGCCAAAGCTGTCGAGCATGACGAGATGGCGGAATGGTATCGGAAAGCCGGCGAGGGAGTGAAGAAGACCCCCTATGCTCCGGGCACGATCGATCATTGTGAGCGGCTGGTGACGAACTACAAGTCCGCAGCGGACGAGCCAACAGCGTTAGCGAAGGAGCATGAGGACATGGCTGCAAAGGTTAAGTAACTGTAACGGCAGCTCAATCCCGAGGGACCTCATCCCTCGGGATTTTTTGAACGCGTTTTGGACGTTAGGACCGGAGCTTGACACAATTCTCAAATTGATGAGTAGAACGGATGTCTGTCATGAAGCGATTGACTCTATGCTTGCTGGTTGCTTTTAGCTGGCGGTGCCTGGCTTCCAGGCCGGCTGAGGCCCAATCCAGTGGTTCCCCAGAACAGCAGGTGGTCGTCACGCTCAACTCACTTGTTGACGAATTGCTTGCCAAGAATCCGGAATTACAGGCTGTGAGAAAAAGCTACGAAGCTGCTATGACCCGACCGTATCAGGACAGCGCACTTCCTGACCCGCGCGTCACGGCTGGCTGGAGCAGCAACGGCAACCCCCTTCGTGGAACCGGGTTGGGTGTTGAGCCCACCAGCAACATTGGCATGCAGATCGCGCAGGAGTTTCCGTACCCGGGGAAACGTACCTTGAAGGGCGGCATGGCCCGGAAACAAGCCGACAGCGAAGGCCAGATGTTTTGTGCCAGAGAACTGGCCCTGGTGGCCCAGTTGAAGAGCGCATTCTCCGAACTGCGTTTCATCTACGAAGCCCTCGACATCCTTCGCCGTAACCAGTCGGTTCTGCAGAGGCTGGCAAAGGTGGCGGAGGTTCGCTATTCCGTCGGGAGGGCGACGCAGCAGGATCTCATCAAGTCTCAAGTCGAGATCTCGATCCTGGAGAATCGGCTCGTCCTTCTGGAACAAAGAAAAGCCAGCCTAACAGCAGAGATCGTCGCGCTTTTGAGCCGGCGGCCCGGAAGCAAGCTGGGTCGTCCCGAGTCGGCCCAAAAGGCACCTGAGCTGCCGGCTCTGGAATTGCTGCAGGCGCGAGCCGGGCAAGCGTCGCCGATGCTTCGGTCCCAACAGGCGCTCATCGATAGCAAACAGCTGGGCGTGCAAATGGCCCGGAAAGAGTACTACCCGGACTTCGACTTGATGGCCGGCTATTACAACATGGGCCGGATGAAAGACATGTGGGAAATGAAGGTTCAGGTGAATGTGCCTATCTATTTCTGGAGGAAACAGCGGTACGGGTTGGAAGAGTCGACGCTTCGCCTTGTCGAGGCCCAGCGTACTTATCGCTCTGCCGAACAAATGCTGGCCTTTCGGATTCGGGATCGCTTCCAGATTGCCGATGCCTCACGGAAGCTGATGGACTTGTACTCTAAGCGAATCGTTCCACAGTCCCAGTTCGCGCTCGAGTCGTCATTGGCCAGTTATGAAACTGGTGCAGTGGACTTTCTGACAGTGCTGTCGAACTTCAACACAATCCTTGAGTACGAGATGCGTTACTACGAGCAAGAGGCAGAGTACCTCAAGGCCCTGTCAAGTCTTGAGGAGCTTGTGGCTCAGCCGCTGGACAAGTTAGGCACCGCAACCGGGCTGAACGAGGGGGAGAAACAACCATGAAGAACTTCGTCTTAGGCTTTCTGGCGGCAGCGATCCTGGCAGGAGGAGGATACTGGCTCATCTCACGAAGGCCGCCTCAGCCTGCACCCGCACAGATTACCCAGGCACAGAAGTACCACTGTCCTATGCACCCGACCTACGTTTCTGACAAGCCCGGAGACTGCCCGATCTGCGGCATGCGCCTTGTTCCGGTGGAGAGTGCGGACACAAAAGATTCACATGCTCAGCACCAACCAGCGCAGCCCCAGACCTCGGAAGAAAGACGCGTCCTCTACTATGTCGATCCCATGAATCCCAATAACCGATCGGACAAACCGGGAAAGGCGCCGGACGGAATGGACCTGGTGCCCATCTATGCCGACGAAGGCGGAACGGACGACACCGGTGGAGTGGCCGGTTATGCTCTCGTCAAGCTGAGTGCAGACCGGCAACAGATGATGGGCGTGACTGTGGAAGAAGCGAAGGTCATGAACCTCGAGAACAGCATTCGGACAGTGGGCCGGGTCGCAGCCGACGAAACCCGCCTGCATCACGTGCACACCAAATTTGAAGGCTTTCTTGAAGATCTGTTCGTGGACTATGTAGGCAAATTCGTCCGGAGAGGTCAGCCTCTTTTCTCAATTTATTCCCCAGAACTCGTGGCGACGCAAAAGGAATATCTACTGGCGTTGCGGGCCCAAGACCAATTCGGGCCGCTCGGTTCCAGCCCAGCACTGGCTGGCATCGATCTGCTTGGATCGGCCAGGCAGCGGCTTTCCCTGTGGGACATTTCTGGAGGTCAGATCGCCCAGCTCGAGACGACCAGTCAGCCAATCAAAGCCTTGAAAATCTACTCGCCGGTCACTGGCTTCGTGACCGCCAAGACCGCGCTACAAGGGATGCGAGTGATGCCCGGTGACAGCCTGTACGACATCATTGACCTCTCCACGGTCTGGGTGCTGGCTGACGTTTATGAAGTCAATCTTCCCTTCGTGAGGATGGGCCAGCCGGCTGAAATGACGCTTGCCTATCAACCGGGCAAAGTTTGGAAAGGGCGTGTCACTTACATCTACCCGACTGTGGAAGAGAAAACACGCACGGTGAAAGTGCGCCTGGAGTTTGCCAATGCCGGCGGCACCCTAAAGCCGGAGATGTATGTCGATGTCGAGTTCAAAGGGAGCGTTGGTAAGGCTCTGGCTGTTCCCGAAAGCGCAGTGCTCTCCACTGGAGAGAGGGCGTTGGTCTTTGTGGCAAAAGGTGAAGGAGCCTTTGAACCGCGTGAGATTACGACGGGCGTGAAGATCCGGAATTATTACGAGATCAGGAGCGGATTGTCAGCCGGTGAGAAAGTGGCCACTGGCGCTAATTTCCTGCTCGACTCGGAGTCAAAGTTAAAAGCGGCAATCTCAGGGGCAAGCGCCGGCCACCAGCACAGGCAGTAAAGCGAAGGCTGAACACCGCCATTGCTCAAAGCGACAAGAGAAGAAAATTCCAAGCTGAGAGTCATTCCCCATGGTCGAGAAACTCATCGAAATTTGTGCCCGTGAGAAATACATCGTGCTGATGATTACGGCGGCCGTGGTCGTCCTGGGGATATGGACCTTGTATAACCAGCCGATCGATGCCATTCCGGACCTGTCGGACACCCAAGTCATTATTTATTCCAAGTGGGACCGGTCCCCTGACGTCATCGAGGACCAGGTCACCTATCCCATCACCACCGCCTTCCTCGGAGCTCCCAGGGTGAAGGCCATTCGCGGTTTTTCTGATTTCGGGTTCTCCTACGTCTACATCATCTTCGACGACGGCACAGACATTTATTGGGCACGCAGCCGCGTCCTCGAATATTTGAGCAACGTGACTCCATCGCTCCCGTCCGGTGTGAAGACTGAGATTGGCCCGGACGCTACCGGGGTGGGTTGGATCTTTCAGTACGCTCTCGTCGACGAGAGCGGCAAGCATTCGCTGGCCGATCTCCGCTCCTTTCAGGACTGGAACTTGCGATTCGCGCTCCAGGCTGTCCCGGGTGTGGCCGAGATTGCCACCCTGGGCGGCTTCCAGAACCAGTACCAAATCACGGTGGACCGCAACCGGCTGGCGTCCTACAACATCCCGATCATGATGGTCGCCGAGGCGGTGCGCAATTCGAACGTCGAAGTAGGCGGCAGGCTCATCGAGTTCTCCGGCAAGGAATACATGGTTCGCGGCCACGGCTATGTGGAGACGGTGGAAGACCTCGAGCAAGTCGTGCTCAAAACCGATGACCGGGGCACACCGGTGCTCGTGCGGGACGTGGCGCGCGTTGAAAGAGGGCCGGAACTCCGTCGCGGGATTGCAGACCTGGACGGCCGTGGCGATGTGGTCGGCGGGATTGTAGTAATGCGCCACAATGAAAACGCAGACAAGGTCATCCTGCGTGTCAAAGACAAACTCAAGGCGCTTGAAGCGTCGCTTCCAACAGGTGTCAAGGTCGTCACCACTTACGACCGCTCGGAGCTGATCGAGAGTTCGATTGACACCCTGAAACACGAGCTCGTAGTTGAGATCATCATTGTCAGCCTCGTCATCCTGGTCTTTCTCTGGCACATCCCCTCAGCCATCATTCCCATTGTGACGATCCCCGTCTCGGTGCTGCTGGCCTTCATCCCCATGTATTGGATGGGCCTGAACTCCAACATCTGTCCCTGGCTGGCATTGCCATATCCATCGGCGTGCTGGTGGATGGCGCTATTGTTGAAGTGGAGAACGCCTACAAGAAACTGGAGCTCTGGATTGAAGGGGGCCGTGTCGGAGATTTTCATGCGGTGCGGTTGCAGGCCCTCAAGGAAGTAGGACCTTCCGTCTTTTTTTCGCTGTTGGTAATCGCGGTCGCCTTTTTGCCGGTCTTTACACTCGTGGACCAGGAAGGCCGCCTCTTCAAGCCTCTGGCCTTCACCAAGAACTTTGCCATGGCAATTGCCGCGATTCTGGCAGTAACGCTGGACCCGGCCATGCGGATGCTTTTTGCTCGGATGGATTTCTTTACCTTCTGGCCACGCTGGCTAGCCTGGATCACTAATCAAGTGCTGGTGGGCAAGTATTACAAGGAAGAGCGACACCCCATCAGCCGCTTCCTGTTCAAGATCTATGAGCCGCCGGCCCGCCTTGTCTTGGAGCATCCCAAGACCACCATTGCCATTGCGGTGCTGTTGGTTGCGACAACCGTTCCCGTTTACCTCCGGCTGGGCAGCGAATTCATGCCGCCGTTGAACGAAGGTACCATCCTGTACATGCCAACCACACTGCCCGGAATCTCTGTGGCCCAGGCTCAGGTCATCCTGCAGCACCAGGATGAAATGCTCAAAGCCTTTCCGGAAGTCGAGCGTGTGTTTGGCAAGGCCGGTCGCGCCGAGACCTCCACGGATCCGGCGCCCTTTTCCATGATGGAGACAACGGTCGTCCTGAAGCCGCAGTCGGAATGGCGTCCCAAGCAACAGTGGTACTCGAACTCGGCACCAGAATGGCTGAAGAATCTCTTGTTGCGGCGCATCCGGCCAGACCGCATCTCGTGGGAGGATTTGATCGCCGAGATGGATCAAAAGGTGAGGATTCCCGGAGTCACCAATGCCTGGACGATGCCCATCAAGGCCCGCATCGACATGCTGACTACGGGCGTGCGCACGCCGATTGGCATTAAGGTCTTTGGCACGGATCTTACGGAAATTCAGAAGATCGGCGCTCACTTGGAGACGTTACTGGCCCAGTTGCCGGAGACGCGCTCGGTGTTTGCGGAGCGAGTGGCGGGGGGTTACTTCGTCGACTTTGACCTCAAGCGCGACCAGCTTGCCCGTTACGGCCTCTCGGTGGCTGATGCGCAGAACGTGGTCATGTCGGCCATCGGCGGCGAAAATGTTACCACCACCGTCGAGGGCCGCGCCCGCTATCCCGTGAACCTCCGTTATGCTCGCGAACTGCGAGATAACCTGGAACGTCTCAGCCAGGTGCTGGTGCCCACCCCCAGTGGTCCACAGATTCCCATCGTCCAGATTGCGGACATCAAGCGGGTCAATGGACCTTCCATGATTCGTGACGAAAACGGGATGCTGGCCGGATATGTCTTCGTCGATCTGGCTTCCAGCGACATTGGAGGGTATGTCGAACGCGCGAAGAAGCTGGTGCAAGACCAGTTGAAGCTGCCTGCCGGGTACTCGCTGCTGTGGAGCGGTCAATACGAAAATATGCTCCGCGTCCGCGAGCGATTAAAGATTGTGGTTCCCGTGACGCTGGTTCTGATCTTTGCGCTGCTTTACATGAACACCAAGTCTATAGCCAAAGCCTCGATCGTGATGCTGGCCGTTCCGTTCTCGCTGATCGGCGCCGTGTGGCTAATGTATCTGCTGAATTACAACATCTCGATTGCCGCTTGGGTGGGGATGATTGCGCTGATGGGACTGGACGCGGAAACCGGCGTCTTCATGCTGTTGTTTCTCGATTTGTCCTACGAGGAAGCCAAACGCAAGGGACTTCTGAAGAACAAACTGGAGCTGATTGAAGCCATCATTCACGGCGCGGTGAAACGCGTTCGTCCCAAGATGATGACCGTCAGCGCAGCTTTTATGGGACTGATGCCCATCATGTGGTCCATCGGAACCGGGTCCGACATGATGAAGCGTGTTGTCGCTCCCATGGTTGGCGGGCTGGCCACTTCGTTTATTTTGGAGCTGCTGGTCTATCCCAGCATTTACTTTCTTTGGAAGTGGCATGCTGAGGTGAAGAATCAGACTTTCGGCCAGCCGCTGGGAATCAGAGCGCACTAAAGCTTCTGTATGAACCTTGGAAGTGACTACGGAGGATAAGAAATGTCACGGCAAACAAACCAACCGGCCGGCGATCACCTGGAAGAATTCAAACAACTAGTCAAAAAGTACAGGATTTGCTGGGAGGTTTGGCCTGAGTACCTTATCGTCGCCGGCAACAAGCGACAGGTCGGTTTTGAATTAGTTCTTGCCGGAGCTCATGAGGAAGGAACGCATCCGACACCTGGCTGCCCGAAGTGCCTCGACCTTTTCCAGCACCTGAAGGAAATCGCCAGCTGGCTTCTACCCGACGTGGAACGCCAGTCGATGTATGAGATTGAAACTTATGACAGCTCCATCCACCGTGCAGTAAAACGAAGTCTGCGCCCGGAGGTCATGCTGTCCCTGAAAATAGTGCATCGACAAGGCTATGACCAACCTGTTGACGCCTGCGAAGAGGACTGCCTCAATGAGATGCAGGGCAAGCTGAAAAAGATTGGAGTTCAACGCGACGTGTGGCAAGAGAACAAATAAGACAGAATTCTTTCTCTCGCGACCACAAAGCTCCGATTATCTTCATCCTTGAAGGACCGCCTCTGGAGGACTGTCCGGCTCGAATAGTATGGAAATTGCAAGGTGTTAGTGAAGCCGATGAGAAACAAATGGGTGTGGCCTGCTCAGAAAAGGGCTTTGTCTATATTCGTTGCGCTGAGTGTGCTTGGCCTTGGACTGCTGGCATTTTATTTGGTTAGCAGTGGCCGTATCGCCGGGGGAGAACCAGTCTGCTCTGTATGTCAACGACCGCTGCACCCGGCCCAGACGTTTATCGTGCTCTCACCAAATGGCCACGAACAGCGGGCCTGTTGCCCCCGATGCGGATTGCGTTTTGCTATCGAGTCGGACCAGAAGCCATTCCAGGCCACCAACTTCACCAATGGAAAGCTCATTGCTGCGGAGACTGCATTTTATCTGGAAGGATCTGATTTGATGCAATGCTGCGCGAGCTCGACGATGCGTGCCGATAGCGGAATGATCTGCAGCCTGCATTACGACCGTTGTTTGCCCAGCCTGGGTAGCGTTTGGCAATCTCCAGGATGCACGGCCCTACCAGCACGAGCACGGTGGACGGCTGATTGACCTGGCTGAAGCTAGAACCAGCGTCACTCGGCAGATGGGGCGATAGGAAGGAGCTTTTTGGAGGCTTTATGCGAAGACAAATATCGTTCTCACTTTTCGTTTTGAGTTGCTCTCTGTCGCTGCCTTTTGCAGAGGAGACCCGGTTTCAGGTGAAGCACGACCACGGCATCAGGAGCTGCGGCGGCGAGCTGGTGTTCCGGGACGATGGGATGGAGTACGTGACGTCGCACAAGAAGGACGCACGGACTTGGAATTACGTGGACATTCAGCAACTCGGACTGATCCGTGAGTCTGACTTGTGCGGCGTCTCGTATACGACATACTGCTCTCCGAGCTCCAGCGTGCCCTGGCAGCCGCCCAGAGCGTGCTGGTGCTTGACAGGCAGCTGATATTTGGCCTCAGGTAACTCCGGAATTACTGGCGTTACGAAGACCTCTCATCGGTCGGAAGCACCGGACCGTTCCAGCTAAGGGTGAGCAGCATGGAAAGAACGAACGGCGAGTATGGAGCAGAGAAGAACTTCGTATTCGACCTGAAGCGCCGCCTCGATCCCGAGGTCTATGATTTTCTCTGGAGAAGGATCAACCTGCCCAGGATCAGCTCCAGGTGATGGAGGTACTCTCAAGTGCCACTCCAAGCCGAAAAGCTATCGAGCAGCTACTTGACCGCACTGGCCAAGGAGCATGAAGCCATGGCAGCTAAGGCAAAATAGCAAATAAGAACGGACAGGACGGCCTCCGCCAGATGAAGCACTGGCGGAGGCTTCCTTCCCCTCTAAGGATAAGCTGTTTCGCAGCCCTTCGCAAAGCCCTGGTCTCTTGCCGATTGACTCTCGAACTCAGCTCCTGTCGCGACCTCAACTCGAGTCGCAATTTCAGTGTTTTGCAGCGAAATCACCCGCACACGGGTCAAATACCCCTTCCTGTCCGGATAGCCCTTTCGAACGGTGCTGCCTGAGGTCATAACCCAGCTCGCGCATGGCCTCAATAGCTTTCAGATTGACCCGTCCTGAAGGGCGCGAACCGGCGCTGTACGCTTCAACAAAGCCCTTGGCGTGTATCCTGGCAAAGGCCTCAGCCATCTGGCTGCGATTGGAATTCTCCACACAGACAAACAGGACT
>Ga0187893_10014481_pt1 | contig 10740 bp, 10 predicted proteins | sample MA1701074metaG_FD_139574 | JGI IMG/M metagenome (GOLD analysis project Ga0187893, IMG submission 139574) | White microbial mat communities from a basaltic lava cave in the Kipuka Kanohina Cave System on the Island of Hawaii, USA - MA170107-4 metaG ...
CCGGCCTTCGGCCGACCCCTCCTCATGAGCCCTCATGAGAGGAGGGGAGGACGCAAGACCGTTCCCCGCCCGGCTCACAACGATCGGCGGTGCGCCTGACCGGTTGTCATCGGCGCGACGGTGCCGATACACTGCCGGCGCGGGGTCTGCGGTGCTGCTGCTTGAGTACCGCTCACCCCCGCCCCTCTCCCGCGAGGGGAGAGGAGAGCCACGCGCGTCCAACTTGGGCCGACGCTCGTTGGTCGTCGACAACTACAAGAGGAGGAGTGCGTGCAGCTGCTGCAGATCCTGGTGAGCGGCGCTTCGCAGGGCTGCATCTACGGCCTGATCGCCATCGGTTTCGTGCTGATCTACAAGGCCACCGAGACGGTCAACTTCGCCCAGGGCGAGCTGATGATGCTGGGCGCCTTCGCCGGGCTGGCGGCGGCGACCCTGCTCGGGCTGCCGTACTGGGCCGCGTTCCTGGCGGCGGTCGGCGCCCTGGCGCTGTTCGGGCTGGCGGCCGAGCGCGTGGTGCTGCGCCCGATCCTGGGCCAGCCGGCGTTCGCCATCGTCATGGTCACCATCGGCATCGGCTACATGGCGCGCGGGCTGATCACCATGGTGCCGGCGATCGGCACCGACACGCACGCGCTACCGACCCCTTTCCAGGACGAGCTGGTCCGGCTCGGCGGCCTGGTGATCGGGATGGAGCACGTGGTGGTGATCGGGACCACGGTGGTGCTGTGCGTGCTGCTGTTCGCGCTGTTCCGGCTCACCAAGGTCGGCATCGCCATGCAGGCGGCCTCGCAGAACCAGCTCGCCGCCTACTACATGGGCATTCCGGTACGGCGGCTGAACGGCTTCATCTGGGCGATCAGCGCGGCGGTGGCCGCGGTCGCCGGCATCCTGCTCGCACCCATCACCTTCGTGCACGCCAACATGGGCTTCATCGGGCTGAAGGCGTTCCCGGCGGCGGTCATCGGCGGCTTCGGCAGCCTGCCCGGCGCCATCGTGGGCGGGCTGATCATCGGGCTGGTCGAAGCGCTGGCCGGCTTCTACCTGCCCGAGGGCTTCAAGGACACGGCCGCCTATGTGGTGGTGCTGCTGATGCTGGTGGTGAAGCCCAACGGCCTGTTCGGCGAGACCATGCACAAGAAGGTCTAGCGAAGACCAATGCGCTTCCTGTTCAAGACCGATTACGGCCAGGACATCCGCCTGCTCAAGCACGGCGGGCAGCGCTTCTGGTATGCGCTGCTCGGCATCGCGCTGATCGCGGCCCCGTGGGCGCTGTCCGAATACCAGCTCGCGCAAGCCTCGCTGATCTGCATCTACGGGATCGTCGGCCTGGGGCTGATGCTGCTCACCGGCTACACCGGCCTGGTCTCCATCGGCCACGCCGCCTTCCTCGGCGTGGGAGCGTATGCCGAGGCGATCCTCGCCGCGCGCGGCTGGCCGCTGCCGCTGTCGTTCGCGGCGGCGGTGCTGCTGTCGGCGGCGGTGGGCGTCGTGGTCGGGCTGCCGGCGCTGCGCGTGCGCGGCATCTACCTGGCGATCGCGACGCTCGCGTTCGGCTTCATCGTCGAGGAGATCATCACACGCTGGGAGGCGCTCACCGGCGGCAACTCGGGCCTGCCGGTCGCCGCCGCCAGCCTGTTCGGCCGCGCGCTCGACACCACCGCCGAGTTCTACTTCCTGAGCCTGGCCTGCGCGGCGCTCGCCGCGCTGGTGGTGATCAACCTGCTGCGCAGCCCGACCGGGCGCGCCTTCATCGCCATCCGCGACTCCGAGATCTCGGCGCAGAGCATGGGCATCCATCTGGCGCGCTACAAGACCGTATCCTTCGCGCTCAGCGCCGCGCTCACCGGGCTGGCCGGCGCGCTGTACGCGCACAAGCTGCGCTTCCTGTCGCCCGACCAGTTCACGGTGATCCAGTCCATCGAGCTGCTGATGATGGTGTTCATCGGCGGCATCGGCTCGATCCACGGCGCGTTCCTGGGTGCGATCTTCATCATCGCGCTGCCGCAGGCGATCTCCGGTGTGAGGCCGCTGCTGCCGCAGGCGCTGGCCAGCGCCGCCGGGCTGCAGCCGACCGTGTTCGGGCTGATCCTGATCGGCTTTATTCTGTTCGAGCCGATGGGGCTGTACGGCTGGTGGTTCAAGACGCGCACCTATTTCTCGCTGTTCCCGTTCTACCGGCGCGGCACGTTCAAGCGGCGCAAGGCGTTCCAGAAGTCGGAGCGGCTGCGATGAGCGCTGCGCTGCTGCAGGTGGACCGCCTGAGCGTGCAGTTCGGCGGCGTCAAGGCGGTGTCGAACGTGGGCTTCGCGCTGCGGCAAGGCGAGGTGCTCACGCTGATCGGCCCCAACGGCGCGGGCAAGACCACCGTGTTCAACCTGATCAGCCGCATCTACCAGCCCGCCTCCGGCGCGATCGCGCTCGACGGCGTCGATCTGCTGCGCGTGGCGCCGCACCGCGTCGCCGCGCTCGGCGTCGCGCGCACCTTCCAGAACATCGAGCTGTTCGAGAATGCCACCGTGCTGCAGAACCTGCTCATCGGCTGCCACACGCATCGCGCCACCAACGTGTGGCAGGAGCTGCTGTTCCTGCCCGCAGTACGTCGGGAAGAGCGCAAGCTGCGCGAGCGGGTGGAGCAGGTGATCGACCTGCTCGATCTGCAGCACCACCGCGACAGCCTGGTCGCCGGGCTGCCCTACGGGGTGCGCAAGGTGGTGGAGCTGGGGCGCGCCTTGGCGGCGCAGCCACGCTTGCTGCTGCTGGACGAACCGTCCTCCGGGCTGAACGTGGAGGAGACCGACGACATGGCGTTCTGGATCCAGGACATCCGCGACGATCTCGGCGTTACCGTGCTGATGGTGGAGCACGACATGTCGCTGGTGTCGCGCGTGTCGGACCGCGTGCTCGCCATGAACCAGGGCGAGCTGATCGCCCAGGGCACGCCGGCCGAGGTGCAGGCGCATCCGGCGGTCGTCGAAGCATATCTGGGGAAAGCGGCATGAGCCGCTTGGTCAGGCTCGCGCACCACCCCGTCGCGCTGCGCGCGCCACCCCGCCATGTGCGCCCTTAAGGCGCGACTTAAGAACCAGCTCCCTGCCTCTCATGAGCGAACCGATCCTGCAGCTCGCCAACGTCGAGAGCGCCTACGGCCCGGTGAAGGCGATCCGCGGCGTCAGCCTGTCGGTGGCGAGCGGGTCGATCGTCGCGGTGCTGGGCGCCAACGGCGCGGGCAAATCGACCATTCTGAAGACCATCTCCGGAATCCTCGACCCGCAGAAGGGATCGATCGTCTATCGCGGCGCGGCGATCCACGGCAAGGACCCGGCGCAGATCGTGCGCCTGGGCATCTCGCACGTGCCGGAGGGGCGCGAGGTGTTTCCGCTGCTGTCGGTGCACGACAACCTGATGATGGGAGCGTACACGCGGCGCGACCGCGACGGCGCGACGCAGGATCTGCAGACCGTGTACGGCTACTTTCCGATGCTGCGCGCACGCGCACGGCAGGAGGCGGGCCAGCTCTCCGGCGGCGAGCAGCAGATGCTGGCCATCAGCCGCGCGCTGATGAGCCGGCCGCAGATCATGCTGCTCGACGAGCCCAGCCTGGGGCTGTCGCCCCGGCTCACCCGGGAGATCTTCGCTATCATCCAGCGCATCAACCGCGAGCGCGGGACCACCGTGCTGCTGGTCGAGCAGAACGCCGCCATGGCGCTGGATCTGGCCGACTACGGCTACGTGCTGGAGGTCGGACGCATCGTCATGGAGGACGACTGCGCGCGCCTACGGGAAAAGGAGGACATCCGCGAGTTCTATCTGGGGATGAAGGAGGCGGGCGTGCGCGGGGAGCGGCGGTGGAAGAAGAAGAAAATGTGGAGGTAGGGTGACCTGCCTCTGGACCCGCCCGCGCTTGCGCGGCCCATCCGAGGCGCTGCCCGGGGAGACCGTTCCCGAGCTGTTCTGGAACGCCGTGCGCCGGCGCGGCGAGCGCGTGGCCCTGCGCCAGAAGGACTTCGGGATCTGGCAGGCCACCACCTGGCGCGAACTGGGGGAGATCGCGCGCGAGATCGCCATGGGGCTGGCGGCGCTCGGCTTCGAGCCCGGCGAGTGCGCCTCGATCCTGTCCAACACCCGCCGCGAGTGGATGTTCGCCGACCTCGGCATCCTGTCCGCCGGCGGCGTGTCCAACGGCATCTATCCCACCGACGCGGCCGAACAGTGCGAGTACCTGCTGAAGGATTCGTCTTCGGCGTACGTGTTCGTGGAAGACGAAGAGCAGCTCGACAAGGTGCTCGAGATCCGTGCGCGCACGCCGAAACTGCGGCACATCGTCGTGTTCGACATGGAGGGCCTCACGCGCTTTTCGGACCCGCAGGTGATGAGCCTGGAGGCCCTGCGCGAGCTGGGGCGCGCCCACGCCGGTGCGCATCCCCCGGAGCTGGAGCGGCGCGTCGCCGCGCGCAAGCCGGCCGACCTCGCCATCCTGGTGTACACCTCGGGCACCACCGGCAGGCCCAAGGGGGCGATGATCTCGCACCGCAACCTGGTGCACGTGGTGCGCGGTTACGACGCCGTGCTGCCGCGCGGAAATGCAATCGACGAGCGGATGTGCTTCCTGCCGCTGTGCCATATCGCCGAGCGGGTAGGCGGGGAATACCTGGCGCTGCTGAGCGGCGGCGTGCTCAACTTCGTGGAGAACCCCGACACCGTGCCGGAGAACGTGCGCGAGATCTCGCCCACCATCGTCACCGCGGTCCCGCGCGTGTGGGAGAAGTTCTACTCCGCGGTGACCATCGCCGTCAAAGAAGCCACCCTGCCGCAGCAGCTCGCCTACCGCTGGGCGATCGGGGCCGGCGGCCGGGTCGCCGACCGCTTCGTCGCCGGGCGGCCGATCCCCTTATGGCTCAAGCTGCAGTTTCTGGCCGCGCGCTGGCTCGCGCTCGACAACGTGCGCAAGCTGATCGGCATCCATCGCGCGCGCTTCCTGGTCACCGGCGCGGCGCCGATCTCCCCCGACCTGGTGCGCTGGTACCTGGCGCTGGGCATTCCGATGCTCGAAGCATGGGGGCAGACGGAAAGCTCGGGCGCGGCCACCTTCATGCCGGTCGATCGCATCAAGCCCGGCTCGATCGGGCGTGCCGGCCCGTACAACGAGGTGCGCGTGTCGCCCGAAGGCGAGCTGCTGATCCGCGGGACCAACGTGTTCATGGGCTACCTCAACCAGCCGGAGAAGACGGCCGAGACGCTGCGCGACGGCTGGCTGCACACCGGCGACGTCGGCGCGGTGGACGAGGAGGGCTTCTTCCGCATCACCGACCGCATGAAGGACATCATCATCACCGCCGGCGGCAAGAACGTCACCCCCTCGGAGATCGAGAACCAGCTGAAGTTCTCGCCCTACATCACCGACGCCGTGGTGATCGGCGACCGGCGCGCCTTCCTCACGGCGCTGATCATGATCGATCAGGAGAACGTCGAGCGCTACGCCCAGGACCACGACATCCCGTTCTCCAACTACGCCAGCCTGTGCCGCGCGCGCGAGATCCAGGAGCTGATCCGCGGCGAGGTCGAGCGCGTGAACCGGCAGTTCGCCCGGGTGGAACAGATCAAGAGCTTCCGGTTGATCGAGCAGCGCCTCACCGCCGAGGACGAGGAGCTCACCCCGACCATGAAGCTCAAGCGCAAGCTGGTGCACCAGAAGTACGCCGAGCTGATCGAATCGATGTACAGTCGCGCTGGATGAATTGCCCTCAGCCCCCGCCCCTCTCCCGCAGCGGGGAGAGGGGGGCTTGCACACGGAGGAACCCTTGAACAGATCGATTTCCATCGCGGCCGCTCTGGTGCTCGCCGCGTTGACGGTACCGGCGGCTTGGGCCCAGAGCCAGGGTGTGGCCAAGGACGAGATCGCGATCGGCACGATCCAGGACCTGTCCGGTCCGATCGCGGCCTACGGCAAGCAGGCGCGCAACGGCCTGCAGATGCGCGCGGACGAGCTGAACGAGCAGGGTGGCGTGCGCGGCCGCAAGATCCGCCTGGTGGTGGAAGACAACGGCTACGATCCGAAGAAGGCGCTGCTGGCGGCGCAGAAGCTCGCCACCGGCGATCAGGTGTTCGCCATCCTGGGCCACATCGGCACCGCGCCGAACATGGCGGCGATGCCGGTGCAGTTCGAGCGCAATGTGATCAACTTCATGCCGCTCACCGGTGCGCGGCAGATGTTCGATCCGTTCCACAAGCTCAAGTTCGCGCTGTCTCCTCCGTACTACGACCAGATGCGCGTGATCGTGCCCCAGTTCGTCAAGGAGAAGGGCCTCAAGCGCGTTGGCATCCTGTACCAGGACGACGAGTTCGGGCTGGAGGTGCTGCGCGGGGTGGAGGCGGGGCTGAAGACGCTCGACATGCAGCTCGTGGAGAAGACCTCGTTCAAACGCGGGGCCACCGACTTCTCGTCCCAGGTGGCCAGGCTCAAGGCGGCCGAATGCGACCTGGTGGTGATGGGCACCATCGTGCGCGAAACCGTGGGCGCCATGGCCGAAGCGCGCAAGACCGGGTTCGAGCCCCAGTACCTCGGCTCCAACGCGCTCTACAGCCATCTGGTGCACGTGCTGGGCGGCAAGGCGGTGGAGGGGCTGTACGGCGTACTGACGGTTCCGCATCCCTATCCCGACGATCAGTCCAAGGCGGTGCGCGATTGGGCGGCCAAGTACAAGGCCAAGTTCGGCGAAGACGCGACCGTGTTCTCGGTGTACGGCTACTCGATCATGGAACTGTTCGCGAAGGCCGCGGACAAGGCAGGACCCAACCTCAGCACCGACGGTTTCATCAACGCCATGGAGACCACGGTGTTCGCGAGCGACATGTTCGGCAGCCCGGAGGTGCGCATCACCAAGACCAACCGGCTGGGGATGAACGAGGTGCGCATCGCCCAGATTCAGAACGGCAAATGGGTCGCGATCTCGAAGTTCATCGAGGTCAGACCGGAGTAGCTGCGCGCCTCGCCCGATGAAACGAAGCGAATCGCGGATCCTGACCACGCACACCGGCAGCCTCCCGCGGCCCAAGCCGCTGGTCGCCCTGCAGCTGCGCAGGAGCCGGGGCGAGGCGGTGGACCAGGCCGAGCTGGCCGAGGAAACGGCGCGCGCGACGCGCCGGGCGGTCGCCCGGCAGATCGAGTGCGGAATCGACATCGGCAACGACGGCGAGCAGCCGCGCGAGAGCTTCTTCACCTACGTGCGCTACCGCATGTCCGGCTTCGGCGGCGAGGGCCGGCGGCCGCCGGCCAAGGACGTGGCGAGCTACCCGAGCTTCCGCGAGCTGTTCCAGACGCACGCGGCGAAGAGCTTGCATACGGCGCCGCCGCGTGCTGTCGGCGAGGTGCGCTACCTCGACCGTGTGGCGCTGGACAACGAGCTCGACCAATACCGCAAGGTCCTGAACGAGCACCCGGGCGGCTTCGTGGAATCGTTCTGGACCGCGCCGTCGCCGGGGATCGTCGCCTGCGGGATGCAGAACGACTACTACCGGTCGCTGGCGGAATACCTGGACGCGGTGGCCGAAGCGCTGAGGACCGAGTACGAGGCGATCGCGGCGCGCGGCCTGGTGCTGCAGATCGACGGGCCCGACCTGGCTATGGAGCGCCACCGGCAGTTCGCCGACCGGCCGCTGTCCGAGTTCCTCGAGTTCCTCGATCTGACCGTTGCGGCCATCAACCGGGCGCTCGCCAATGTGCCGGGCGATCGAGTGCGCTTGCACGTGTGCTGGGGCAACTACGAGGGCCCGCACAACTTCGACGTGCCGCTGGAAGACCTGCTGCCGCACCTGTATCGCGCGCGCGCGGCGGCGCTGGTGCTGTCGATGGCCAATCCCCGCCATGCGCACGAGTACCGCAGCCTGGCCAAGTATCCCCTGCCGCCCGGCTGGGCGGTGATCGCCGGCGTCATCGACACCACCACGAACTACGTGGAGCACCCGGAGGTGGTGGCCGATCGCATCGAGCTGGTGGCCAAGGCGGTGGGCGATCCGCGTCGCGTGCTGGCGGGCACCGATTGCGGGTTCGACACCTCCACCGGCGTGGGGATGGTCGCCGAGGAGATCGTGTGGGAGAAGTTGCGCGCGCTGCGCGCCGGCGCCGACCTCGCGACCCGGCGGCTGTTTTGAAGCGGGCGGCTGTTTTGGCGCAGGCCCGGTTGGCCCGCGGGGATTGAAACTACTGCCCCAGGAGGGAGTGAACCCACCTGGACCGGTAAGGACTAAACTACCGAAACGGCCACTCTGCGAAGCCGCCTGCGTTCCATCTGTGGAGGAGGACACACCATGAAGCTCTACTGCCATCCGGCGTCGACCACCAGCCGCCCGGTCATGCTGTTCGTTCTCGAGAACGGCACCGACGCGCAGTTTCAGGTGGTGGATCTGTTCACCGGGGAGCACTTCAAGCCGCCGTTCGAGGCGATCAACCCGAACCACCTGGTCCCGGTGCTGGAGGACGGCGATTTCCGCCTGACCGAGAGCTCGGCGATCCTCAAGTACCTGGCCGACAAGATCGGCTCGCCCGCGTATCCCAAGGACCTGAAGCAGCGCGCGCGCGTCAACGAGCGCATGGACTGGATCAACACGCAGGTGTGCCGCGACCTGGCCTACGGGTTCGTCTATCCGCAGATTTTCCCCACCCACAAGCGGCCGAGCGACGAGGTGCAGAAGGCGACCGTCGCCTGGGGCAAGGAACGCGCGCAGGGCTGGCTCAAGGTGCTGGACCAGAACTGGCTCGGAGCCAGCAATGTTTATCTGTGCGGTGAGCAGATGACGATCGCGGACTACTTCGGCTCCTCGTTCGTCGCGCTGGCCGAGGTCGTGCGCAGCGACCTGTCGGCCTACCCGAACGTCAAGCGCTGGCTCGGCCGCATGAAGCAGCTGAAGAACTGGAGCAAGGTGAACGAGGCCATCGACGGGTACGCCGCTTCGTTGAAGGACGCTAAGCTGGAGAACGTGTAACCGCGCGCGAGGAAGGAGGAGCGGCCATGATCCGCAAGCTGCACCACAACGCCTACCGCTGCCGCGACTCGGAGGAGACGCGCAGGTTCTACGAGGACTTCCTCGGGCTGCGCCTGGCCGGCACCCTGGAGATCAAGGAGACCAAGAGCGGGCGCCCGACGAGCACGCTGCACACCTTCTATCAGCTCGGCGACGGCTCCTATCTGGCGTTCTTCGAGGCGCCCGACATGCCGTTCGAGTTCAAGCCGCAGCACGACTACGACCTGCACATCGCGCTGGAGGTCGACGAGCCCACGCTGAAGTCGATGCTGGCGCTGGGCAAGGCGCGCGGCATCGAGACGCGGGGGGTGTCGGATCACGGCTTCATCCACTCGATCTACTTCCGCGACCCCAGCGGTTACGTGATCGAGCTGACCATGAAGCTGCCCGGGCACGACGAGGCGATGGATCCGGCAAAAAACCGGGCGCGCGCCAAGCTCGACGCCTGGACGTCGGCCAAGCGACCGTAGCATCGCGCTCGGTACCCGGCACGCACGGCAGGCGCAGATGCGTTCGTCGTCCTGGACCCGCCGGCGATCTGTTCATCTATCTCCCGACCGGGTCGGGATGAACATCGAGGTGTATCGGAAACTGGTAGCGGGATAGCCGATACACCACACCGCCCCGCCGGCTGCGCCGGCACCCCGCCTCGTGAGAGGCGGGATCTTTTCTACGAGGCAGCGGAAGTTGGTGAGTTGATCCCTCTCGTCAGTACACCCCGCCCTCGCGCTTCTCGGCGCCGGCACCGCTTCGCATCTCCTCCACCACTTTGCGCCCCGCCTGGACCAGCAGGCGGCTGTCGTTGAGCATGGTGACGAACTCGAAGCCCTTGGCGATCATCGCCTTGGCGTAGGCCGGCGAGCCGGTGTGCAGCCCTGGGTGCACGCCGTGCCGCTTGCAGCCCGCCAGGATCTCCTCGATCGCGCCCACCACCTTCGGGTTGGTCTGATCCAGGCCGGGCTTGCCGCCCAGAGAGATCGACAGATCCGACGGCCCGATGTAGACCGCATCCAGACCGGGCGTGGACAGGATGGCATCGAGGTTCTTCACCGCCTCGGCCGTCTCGATCATGGCAAAGGTGATGATGGTGTCGTTGGCCTTGTCGTGGTAATCGTCGCCGGCCCAGAGCTGGGCGCGGATCGGCCCCGAGCTGCGGTAGCCCACCGGCGCGTAGCGGCACGCGCCCACGAAGCGCTGCGCCTCATCGCGGGTGTTGATCATCGGGCAGATGATGCCGTAGGCACCGGCGTCCAGGCACTTCATGATGATGGCGGGATCGTTCCACGGCACGCGCATGATCGGCGTGACCTCGGTGGTGCAGATCGCCTGCAGCATGCCCACACCGGTCTGGTAGTCGATCACGCCGTGCTGCAGGTCCACGCACATCGAATCCCAGCCCAGATGCGCCATCACCTCGGCGGAAAAGCTGCTGGGGATGCTGCACCAGCCGTTGACCACCGGTTTCTTCTGTTGCCACAGGTTGCGGATGTTGTTCGGTTTCATGTCGTCTCTCGCATACAACAACTGGTAACGGGGCATGCCCCGCCGCGCGCGCCGGCGCGAGCGCAGAACCGGGATCAGATTGCGATGATGGGCGCGTTCGCGCTTTCCAGCAAGTCCCTGACCTGAGCGCACGGGGAATTTCCGTGCCCGCGCCTGTCTAACTGTCGATCATCCACGACCGGCGCGTCGCCACCGGACATGCTCGACTCCCGATCCGGA
>Ga0187893_10014483_pt1 | contig 10740 bp, 7 predicted proteins | sample MA1701074metaG_FD_139574 | JGI IMG/M metagenome (GOLD analysis project Ga0187893, IMG submission 139574) | White microbial mat communities from a basaltic lava cave in the Kipuka Kanohina Cave System on the Island of Hawaii, USA - MA170107-4 metaG ...
AGCCGGCATTGGGGGGCGCTGAATCTGGAGGAGGCCTGGGTGAAATACAGCCCCAATATGAAATTTAATTTAAAGCTTGGGCTCCAAATACCGATATTTAACAATCTTAATACGATCAAGAATCGCACGCCGGTGCTGCCTTACATTATCCGGCCTTTGGTCTATGAAACCTCGTTTGGCGAGTTTATTCCGCTCGAAGAATTTGTGCCGGCGCGGGCTTTTGTGCAGGCTTATGGTTTTCTTCCCGCCGGCGAAGCCAAATTGGATTACGCTGCGTACGTGGGGAACAGCCCCAACAGCAACGACGATCCGAAGAACGGGCAAACCGGCGTCGATACGACGACGGCTTTTCTATTCGGCGGCCGCGTGGGATTTCGTTATCGCGAGTTGAAACTTGGCTTTTCAGCAACCCACGAAAAAAGCAACGGTTTTGCCGAGAGCGCGCCGCTTCTGGGCCGGCCGGTCGCGGATTTGCAGGAATTGCCGCTGACGCGCCGGGGCGGAGACTTGTCGTTTAATCTGGCGAATTTTTCATTGGAAAGTGAATTCATCAATGTTGACGTGAACGCCGGCATTCCGGAAGTGAACCTGGCGCTGGATTTTTTTTATATCACGGTGGGTTATCGTTTTACCAATGAGCTATACGGTTACGGCAGTCATTGGAATACGGACGTGCATGTCACCGTATTGATTCCGAGGGATGAACGAATGCAAGATGAAGACATTATCGTGTCAACGGCGGGCCTTGCCTATGATTTGGGCGACAGAATCCGGCTGAAGGGCCAATTTGCGAGAGTGCGAGATAATAACAAAGTTCGATTCATCTCGCAAAGCGTGCTGGAAAACCAACAAGACAGTTTCAACGTTTGGGCGATGGCGGTTTCGGTATTCTTTTAGGTGGCAATTTAACCAGCCGAAAAACAACTGTTGCATCCTTAAAATTTTGTGCTATATTTTTAAAGCCACCACTCTCGGTGTGAGCGGGCGTGTGTTCGCGATTCACTTGAAATCTTGAAATCAGATAACATCAGAGGAGAAAACTACCATGTGCGGCATCGTCGGTTATCTGGGCAAAAAACCCATCGTTCCGGTTTTGCTCGAAGGACTCAAACGGCTGGAATATCGCGGCTATGATTCCGCGGGCATTGCGACCCTGGCCAACGGCCATGTGAACGTCGTCAAACAAGCGGGAAAAATTTCCAATCTCGAAACGCTGTTGAATGAGCGCGCGCTCAACGGCGGGCTGGGCATCGCGCATACGCGCTGGGCGACGCACGGCGTGCCCAACTCCACGAACGCGCACCCGCATACGGATTGCAAAGGCAAGATCGCGCTGATCCACAACGGCATCATCGAAAATTTCGGCGTCATCAAAACCGATTTGCTGTCGAAAGGCCATGAATTTCGCACGCAAACCGACACCGAAGCGCTGGTGCATTTGATCGAAGAATTTTATAACCACGGCATGGCATTCGAAGAGGCCGTGCGCGCGGCACTGTCGCAGGTGGAAGGCACGTACGGTATTGCTGTGGTCTGCAGCGATGAGCCAGACGTGATCGTCGCCGCGCGCAAAGGCAGCCCGTTGGTTGTCGGCCACGGCGACGGCGAGAATTTCGTGGCCTCGGATGTGTCGGCGATCATCGACCACACCAAAAAAGTCAGTTATCTCGACGACGATGAAATGGCGGTGGTGCGCCGCAACAGCATCGAGATTAAAACCATCAGCAATTTGCCGGTGCAAAAACAGATCGAGCAGGTGGCTTATGAACTCGGGCGTATTGAAAAGGGCGGCTACGATCACTTCATGCTGAAAGAGATCAGGGAGCAGCCGCGCACGATCAAAGACGCGATGCGCGGCCGGTTGATCAAAGACGAGGGCATGGCGCGGCTTGGCGGCATGCGCGAAGTGATGGACGCGTTGCTGAATGCGAAACGTTTCCTTATTACCGCCTGCGGCACCTCGTGGCACGCGGCGCTGATCGGCGAATACATGCTGGAGGAATTTGTGCGCGTGCCGGTGGAAGTCGAATATGCCAGCGAGTTTCGTTATCGCGATCCGGTGATCGAAGAGCATAACGTCGTCATCGTCATCAGCCAGTCCGGCGAGACCGCGGACACGCTGGCGGCGCTGCGCGAGGCGAAACGCAAAGGCGCGACGGTGATCAGCCTGTGCAACGTCGTCGGCTCGACGATCGCGCGCGAAGTGCACGCCGGAGCGTATCTGCATGCTGGCCCGGAGATCGGCGTGGCCTCGACGAAGGCGTTTACTTCGCAGGTGACGCTGCTGGCGCTGATCACGCTGTTTCTGGCGCGGCACAAAACCATGTCGGCGGCCAAAGGCGCGGAGATCGTGCAGGAGCTGGCGGCGCTGCCGGAGAAGGTCGAAAAGATTCTCGGTCTGAGTGAGCAGATCAAAAGGATCGCGCAGCTTTATCATCTGAACAACAATTTTCTTTATCTCGGCCGCGGCTACAATTTTCCAGTGGCGCTGGAAGGCGCGCTGAAGCTGAAAGAAATCTCTTACATTCACGCCGAAGGCTATCCGGCGGCGGAAATGAAACACGGCCCGATTGCGCTGATCGACGACAACATGCCGGTGGTTTTTATCGCGACGAAAGATTCGACCTATGAAAAAGTCGTTAGCAATATCGAAGAAGTGCGCGCGCGCCGCGGCAAAGTGATCGCGATCGCCACCGAGGGCGACGAAGAAATCAAAAAGCGCGCCGATCACGTGATTTACATTCCGCAAACGCAGCCGATGCTGACGCCGATCCTGACGATCATTCCGCTGCAACTGCTGGCGTATTACATTGCGATCATGCGCAATTGCGACGTTGATCAGCCGCGCAATCTCGCGAAAAGCGTAACGGTGGAGTAAACAAAACGCAGCTCACGGAATGGAGCTGACGCGGAAGTGAATTTTTTTGTTATTTATTTCTGTGAGCGGTTCCCAACGGGTATAGCCAATTCCTTGAGCGATTATTTGCTCTAACGAATTCTGCCAGGATTTGACCAAGCATGGAAAATGATTTTTTTCGCCTCCGGCGATTGGGATTGATTGCAACACTGCTGGGGCTATCGGCTGCCGCCATTTTTGCGCAGAGCAAAGCGGCGCCGGTGGAGACGCAATTCCGGCAGGGCGTCGATTTTTTTAATGCCGGGCGTTATCAGGAAGCGCTTGCGCGGTTTGAGGAATTGTCGTCCAGCAGCGCCAATCATCCCCGCGTGGCCGCGGCGCTTTATATGCGGGCGCGTTCGGCGTATCAGCTTGGCCGCCGCGAGGCCGCGCGAGCGGCGTTGGAGGAACTGGAACGAAAATTTTCCAGAAGCCAGTACATGCAGTACGGCCATGCGCTGCTTGGCATGCTGGCCTTCGAGAATGAAGAGTATCTGGAAGCCGCCGTCGAGTTTCTGCTCGTCGTTGAAATCGGAAAAAATGCGACGCTGCGCCAACAGGCAACCGATTGGCTGCGCCCTGTGCTCGAGGATTATCTTGCCCTTAACGATCTGCGGCGATTGCGCAAAAGTTACACCGGGCCGAAGGGCACGCCGTATGTAATCCTGGCGTTGGCGCGCGACGAGATGGCGGCGGGCAATCGTGAGACCGGCGAAAAGCTTCTGGATGATTTTCTGCGCGCGAACCCCGCCACGCTGTTGCGCGCTGAGCTGGAAGAATTGCGTAAAACCGGGGGCGAAACTGTGGCGAGTGTTGTGCGCATCGGTGTGGTGCTGCCCTTGAGCGGCATCGACACGGAGGCCGGCATGGGCGTGTTTCGCGGCATCAAATACGCCCAGCTTACCGCGGGCGTCAACAACGGCGGCCCGGCCATCGAGTTGGTAGTGCGTGATTCGGAAAGCAGCATTCTGCGCGGTTTGAAAGTGACGCAGGATTTGCTGGATGATCCGGCCGTGATCGCCGTTGTTGGCGAAGTGGATAACGCTACGACCGGCGCGATGGCGGCGCTGGTGAATGCGAAAGGCGTTCCGTTTTTGGCGCCGGTGGCAACGGAGAACGGGATCGGCGCGCTGGGCGAAAATGTTTTCCAGCTCAATGCCGACCGTGAGCGCAAAAGCCAGATGCTGGCGGAATATGCGTATAAATTTTTGAATGCGCGCACGTTCGCCACCGTGGCGCCGCAGGATGATTACGGCCAGCAAATGGCCGACGCTTTCAGCGCCGCGGTCGATAGCCTGGGCGGCGAAATTTTGGCGCAAAAATGGTATTACGGCGAGCCGCAGGATCTTGGCCGTTCGTTCAAAGCAATTCGCGCCGCGGCGTTCCGGCGCGCTTATAAAGACTCTCTGAGCCTCAAGCTTTTTCCGGCGGGCGTTTCGCCGAAGCTGGCGGATGCCGAGGAAGTCAACGTGCCGGTGACGAATTTGAGCGCGATTTTCATGCCGCTGCATGAAGACGATATTCGCTTGGTGGCGGGGCAGCGGGCGTACTTCAATTTGCAGAGCGTGGTGATGGGCGGCGAACACTGGTATCTGGCGGATTTAGCGAAGAACAAAGAATTGCAGCGTTATGTTGACGGCGTGATTTTCGCAAGCGATTATTTTATCGATCCCGAAAACGCGCGCTACAAACAATTTCGCAATGACTTTCGCACGCGCATGGGCGCCACGCCGGAGAAATGGGAGTTGTTCGGCTATGATACGGCCAATCTGTTATTTAAAGCGGTGCAACAGGGAGGCCGCAGCCGCAATCAATTGCGCGCGGCGTTGGCGCAGATCGATAATTTTATCGGCCTGAAAGGCGAGATCGCGCTGAATAATCCCGCCAAGGTCAACAGCAAGGTAAATATTCTGCAAATTCGCGGCACGCAGATCGTGAAATTGCGTTAGGATAATTTTTTAGCTTTGCCTTTCAACTATAGTGCTTGTTTTAACAACTAAGGAGACTAAATGTCAAAACGTGTTCTGGTGTTTGCAGTCGCTACTTTGGTAAATTTTGTTTTTGCGCACAACATTTTGGCGCAGGCAAAAATCGGCCTGAACGGCATTGGAATCAAGCTGGGCTTCGTCGATCCGGAAGGTGGTGATAATTCAGTGATCGGCTTCGGCGCGCTGGTTGATCTCGGCACAATCACGCCGGACATCATGCTCGAAGGCAATCTGGATTATTGGTCGAAATCGATAAGCAGCACGAGCAGCCTCGGCAGCGCCGAGTTTTCTCTCAGGGATTTGATCCTCGGCGGCACGGCCAAGTATATGTTCAAAAGCGGGAATCCGAAATTTCGTCCGTTTGGGAGCGGCGGTCTGGCGTTTCACTTCTTTAAAGCTGCCGTAAAATCTACCGGCACGTTTGTCGTCAGCAGCGACAATTCCGAAATGAAAATCGGCATTCACCTTGGCGGCGGATTGTTTTATAACCTGTCGCCGCAGCTCGATTTGCTCGCGGATGGCCGCTACTCCATCGTGTCGGATGTGAGCCAAATCGCCCTGCAGGCCGGCGTGGTTTATAAGCTGACGAAGTGAGTTGATGTGTAGCTCAACATTTATGTTGAGAAAGAAGCGGTTGAGTAATATAAATGTTGCGGTATAACTCTGGCATATCAGCGGTAAACCCAGTTTTCGAAAAAAAACTCCCACAAAGTATTTTACTTTGTGGGAGTTCTTTTTTAAATCGAACTGTTACGAATTTTACTCAGGTCTGAGCGCCAACGGAATCTGAACCGTCAGCAGGCCCATTTGCTGCAGCAGGGCATCGCGCTGCTCCACGAAACGCGGCATGAGTTCCGCCGGAATCGGATCGCCCGAAGACGGCTGAATTTTCAGCGGATTGATGGCCTGGCCGTTTAGAAACATCGTATAATGCAAATGCGGGCCGGTGGAAAGCCCGGTCGAGCCGACGTAGCCGATCTCTTGATTTTGCTCGACGGCCTCGCCGACTTTCAGCGAGGCTGCAAAGCGCGAGAGATGGCCGTAGAGGGTGGTAAAATGGTTTTTGTGCGCAATGACGATGCAGTTGCCGTAGCCGCCCTTCCAGCCGATTTCCTGTACCTCGCCGTTGGCCGAGGCAACGACTGGGGTGCCGTGATCGGCGGCAAAATCAACGCCGGTGTGCGCCCGCACCTTGTTGAGAATCGGGTGCCGGCGGCCCAATGAAAAAAACGAAGAAATCCGGCGATAATTCAGCGGCGATTTGAGAAAAGTCTTTTGAAACGATTTGCCGTCGCGATCGAAATAGCCACCTTTGCCGTTTTCCGGCTTGAAATAAAATGCGGTAAAAAATTTTTCGGGCGCGCCATCCTGCTGCAGATGCTTCGGCTCATACGAAGCGCCGAGAATGCGGCCATAACGCACAAACTCCCGTTTGCCGCCCGGTGCGGCAACAAAAAGTTTTTCAAACAAAATGCGGAAGCGATCGCCGCGCTGGGTTTCATAGAGAAAATCAATATCCCACTGCAAAATATCGGTGAAATCCAGCAGCAGCTCCGGCGCTTCGCCGGCTTCCAATACTGCGCCATAAAGCGTGCTCTCCACTTCGCCGGTGAGGAAAAACACCTCGGGCGTCAACGCCAGCGTGTCGCAGCGTCCGGTCAGTTCGCCGCTGGTTTCGCGCTCCACCCGCACGGTTATTTCCGGCGACGGGCGATAGAGCAATTCGTGCAAGGCGCCGGTGGAGTCGATCGCGACGTGGAGGGAATGTCCGGCCTGCAGATCGCGCGGATCGAAAATTTGTTGCAACGCCGAGACCGCGCGCGTGATGTCATGCGGCAGCACGGCGCATTCCTGCAATAAACTCGCGAGCGTTTCCCCGTATTGAATGGTTTGTTCCAGAATTATGGTGGGAGTGACCGCCGCCAGCGCGGTCGTGTCAGTGGCAACGTGCAGCGAGCGTAAGCCTAAATTCAACCAGCTATTTTCCTGTTTCGCGGTGAGCCAGCGAAAAACCAGCAGTAAAATAAAAAGCGCAATGTTACCGGTAATAGCACGCCACACGGAGAAGCGTTTTGTTTTCATGCTTTCGGTGTATTCTTAGATTTGTCATCTTATTCCTCCTGTCGAATTTTGTCCGCAACAAAAGGTGGTTTTTTGCCCCACTGGTGGTGGGGAGGCTTAAATGTTCAATCTAATCTTTTTAGACAAATTTGCAAGTGAAAACTGTTGCAAATCGCGCTTGGATTCATTACTTTTAAAAGCAAGGTCAATGAGTTGCTTAAAAGCTGATCTGATAGGAAAAAAATTTTTAAGGACGAAACTTGATTGAGGTTGTAACCGAAGTTTTGCCGGCGGCCCCGCAAGGCGGGGAAGAACTCCTCCGCAATGGCCAATCCCATGATGCCGCCGTTCATGCCGATCTGGGCGTGGCATGGGAATGGGAATACGACGCTCATTTCATTGACAAGCTTGAACAAGCCTCGCGGCGGCATAATCTTTCGCTCTGCCTCGTCACTCCCATCAACGTTGCCGAAGCGACGGCGAGATATTTTAAAGGAAGACTGGATTTTCGCTATTTTCTTGATCGCGGCTCCGATGCGCGCCGGGAATTTGAGCCGTTGGCCAGATTGGTGGGCGCCGGCGGCGCGCGCATCATTAATCATTATCGCTACCTCAAGCGCTGCCTCGACAAGGCAACCATGCACCTGGAGTTCATCGCGGCGGGTTTGAACGTGCCGTATACGATTATTCTCTCGCCGTATCAGAGTGAGCCGGAGATTAAAATTGCCGATCTGGCTCGACTGGGCAGATCGTTCATCATCAAGCCAGCAGTGGGAGCGGGCGGCACTGGCGTCGTCGTGGGGGCTGAGACGCTGGCCGAAGTTTTAATCGCGCGCCAAAGTCAGGGTGATCAAAAGTTTCTCTTGCAGGAAAAAATCGAGCCAGTGCTCATCGGCGGCGAGCGGGCATGGTTTCGTGTTTATTATGTGCTCGGCCAGACATTTTTATCCTGGTGGAACGATATAACCCATATTTATCGCCGCGTGGAAGCGAAAGATGAGAACGAATTTTATCTTTCCCCGATGCGGGCGATTATCACTAAAATCGCCCGCATTTCCCGGCTTGATTTTTTCTCGGCGGAAATCGCGCTGACCGGGGACGGCCGTTTCGTGGTGGTTGACTATGTGAATGATATCTGCGATATGCGCCTGCAGTCGCAAAACCCCGATGGCGTGCCGGACCGGCTGGTGGATGAGATCGTTGCCGCTATTATCAAACAAGTTTAAAAAATTTCAGTTTTGCCACATTTTTTTCTTGCTTTGTATTAAAATAATTCTTATATTCCGACACTTTACTTTATTTCGGCAAAAAATTCTGCTGAAAGCCTTTTATTAGAAAAAACCAAATTCAATGGCAACCCCCAAAGTTCGTGCAGAAATCATCAAAGCGGGGAATGTGGGAGCGGTAGCGGTTAGCTACACGATGGGAAAAGATTTTTTAAATGCGAAAAAATCCCTTCTCAAACCTGAGAAGGGATTTTTTTTGCCGTTTTATCGGTAGCACTCATTTAAGCGAAACCATTCAAGCGAAAATAAAACCGTAAACGGGTTGGGTAAATTCCGGTTGTGCCATAAAATTCGTAATCTGTGCCGGTTACGATCAAGCCGGATTGCACTGCTCATACAAACTTCCCGCCGATACCAACCCATCTTGCCGTTCGTGTTAGCTTCTTTTAAAGAGGAAACGCTGGCTTTTCTTTGAGGAAGGAAAAGCCGGAGGAATCGTCAGATGAAGTTCAGGGTAGCGCTTCAGTACGATTCCTGTGCCAATCTATTTGCGCCATTCGGATTATGCGCGGTGTGGCCGCTTTTGCGCCGGTCTGAATGGTTGTCTGTCGATTACTCGTGTGTCGGCCTGCCGGAAGGTCGCCTGCAATCGGCTCGCTTTGCTGCTGTCCAGCACGGGAAAGTTGGTCGCTGCTAATCGAGATGATTCACGAGAACGGCAGACAAAATTCCGGAGTGAATTCCGGGGTTAGAGGTTAAACGGAGGTTGAGTTAACGTATGAGGTATGGAGAGGTTAAACATGCGTCCAGTATTCACTCGTGCCGTGGGCCGGCTCATGTCAGTCCCGCTTTGCGGGATACTCGTGTCCCTGCTCGTTGTTGGTTGCGCGGATTCGCCGACTGAGCAACTGAGCCGGGCAGAAAATCTGTTGGCCGATTTAACCAGTAAAGGCGCCGAAGCTTATCTCAAATATGAATTGGCCGGCGCCCGGCAGCGGCTTGAAGAAGCGCGCCAGTTCATCCGCAAACATCGTTTCGATGCGGCAAGCCGGTATTTGAACGGTATCTGCAATACGCTGGATAGTTGCAGCGTCGCCTTTTTGCAGAGGCGGCAGGCGGCGGAACAGGAATGCGGCCAGCGGATGACGGAATTGTCTTCCAGTCTGGAGACGATGCGCGCGCAGATGAGCGGCCTTCCCCGTCAGAGCTACATTGACCAGAACCGCTTCGACATCTACACCCATCGGCTGCGGCGGTATCGCGACGAGATGGAGCTGTTGCAAAAACTCGTCGCCCAACAGGATTTCAACGCCGTGTTGCAAAGATGCCTGCGGTTGGAATTTCAGGTCAAGCAATCTCTTGCCGGTCTTATCAGCGTGGCGCCGATTCCTGAGCGGCCAGCACCGGCAAGTTTGACTAACGGGCCGAATTCAGCGCCAACGCCTTTGGCAGCCTCAATTAGTCATTCTGGCAGCCGCTGAAATCTTCAGACCACCAAGAGAAAAAGGGGCGGGTGCTGCTTTTAAAAAATTTTCAGCAGCAGGGGGAATTTTTTTTATAACATTTTTTGCGCATCATTTCCCTTGACTTTTTTGCGCCAATTTCCTATTTTGTTTTACGCCGATAATTTGGGCGATTAGCTCAGTTGGTTAGAGCGCACGGTTCACATCCGTGAGGTCATAGGTTCAAGTCCTATATCGCCCACGCGAAAACGAGTTTCCTCGTCGAATTTTTCCCACATCCAGATTTTTATCCGACCGGCGCGACTTTTATACACCTGACTCAAGCAGTGTCGATTAACATGGGCAAAGCCGAATGGATTTGCAGGAGCGCAGCATTTTACTTTTATGGTTAAAATTTTAATCGTCGATGACGAACCCAGCGTCAGTCACAGCCTTGCTCTCAGTCTCATGGTAGCCGGCTATCAAGCGGAGGAAGCCGGATCGGGTGAAGAGGCCATCCGCCTCATTGAGAAGGAAATTTTTGATCTGGTGATCTGCGATCTGCGCATGGAGAAAATGAGCGGCCTCGAAGTGTTGCGCCAAATTAAGCAATGCTCGCCCGACACCGAAGTGCTGCTGATGACGGCGTTTGCCGCGGTCGAGACCGCGGTGCAGGCGATGAAGGAAGGAGCTTATGATTATATCTCCAAACCGTTTCAACATGACGAGCTGCTGCTGACGGTCCGCAAAGCGCTAGAGCGCAATCAATTGCGCCTGCGAGTACGCGTGCTGGAACAGCGGATGCGCGATAAATACGGCATTGAAAACGTCGTCGCCACCAGCGAAGCCATGCAGGCCATTTTGCGCACCACCGCTGCGCTGGCGGGCACCGACGCGACAGTTTTGATTACGGGCGAAAGCGGCACCGGCAAAGAACTGGTGGCCAACGCCATCCATCAGATCAGCCCGCAGCGCGAGCAGCCGTTTATCGCCGTCAACTGCGGGGCGTTGCCGGAGCAGCTTTTGGAGAGCGAGCTTTTCGGCCATGTGCGCGGCGCGTTTACCGGCGCGATTACCAACAAGCGCGGTCTTGCCGAAGAAGCGAACGGCGGCACGCTCTTTCTCGA
>Ga0187893_10014485_pt1 | contig 10740 bp, 3 predicted proteins | sample MA1701074metaG_FD_139574 | JGI IMG/M metagenome (GOLD analysis project Ga0187893, IMG submission 139574) | White microbial mat communities from a basaltic lava cave in the Kipuka Kanohina Cave System on the Island of Hawaii, USA - MA170107-4 metaG ...
CCGTCGGCGCCTGTGATTGCATCATTGCTAGACACGACCAACGCCGCCGTGAAGCTCGTCTCTGCGAGAGCCCTCGCGGAACTTGGCGTTACACCCGAATCATCCGTGCCCGCTCTGATGGCGATGCGCCGTGGCACAAATGCATGGGCAGGCAGAGTCGCATCTCTCGCGTTGTGGAACCGGGACCGCGAAGATGAGGAACTTCGGTCCGAGATTATTTTAGCACTTCGTTCGGGGCAACCAGGCGGGATGATTTCATGTTTACGAAGTCTTGGAACCAATGCGGTCTCCTTCGCGGAAGAGTTGCGCCACCTCTTGAACGACTCGAACGAAGTCGTACGCGGGCAGGCGAAAATGGCCCTGCGACGAGTTCAGCCCTCGCCGTGACTCGTCGCGAGAGCGGCTGCAGCCGACTCTTCTACCGATTCGGCTGTGGAGTGTAGCGCAGGTAAGGCTTCACCGTGCGCGAACCTTTGGGGAACAGTGCCGGTACTTCGGCGTCCTTCACGGCGGTGACGATGATGCAGTCCTGGCCGTTCTCCCAGTTGGCTGGCGTGGCCACTTTGAAGTTGGCCGTGAGTTGGAGGGAATCAATCACGCGCAGCAGTTCCAGGAAGTTGCGGCCGGTCGAGGCCGGATAGGTGAGCGTGAGTTTGATTTTCTTGTCCGGCCCGATGATGAAGACCGAGCGCACCGTCGCGGTGTCGTCGGCGTTCGGGTGGATCATGTCGTAAAGGTTGGCGATCTTCTGGTCGGGATCGGCGATGACCGGGAAGTTCATCTTCGTGTTCTGCGTCTCGTTGATATCGCAGATCCAGCCGTGGTGATCCTTGAGGGGATCGACGCTGATGGCGATGACCTTCACGTTGCGCTTGTCGAACTCGCTTTTGATTTTCGCCACGGTGCCCAACTCGGTGGTGCAAACCGGCGTGTAGTCACGAGGGTGCGAGAAAAGGATGCCCCAGCCGTTGCCGAGCCATTGGTGGAAGTCGATTTCGCCCTCGGTGGTCTGGCCGACGAAGTTCGGTGCCTGGTCGCCAAGTCGGATTGCCATAATCAAATTCAGTTGTCGGTTTACGTGTTCCTTCGCCCGCACGCGCCGGACAAGGGAGCCCGCAGAATACGAATCCCCCGTTCCTCCTGCAACTCTTTGGTGAGGGCATTGAGTGGCAATGGCGCATCCGGCAACCGTGGCGTGAAGGTCATGGACTGCGGCGGCACGACGCCGCTTTGGCTGCACGGCTGGCATATTGAAACGCCCCGGCTATCGCGGCGTGCAGCTAAAGCGGGGACTTGTCCCCGCAGTCCATATTTTCCCAAGCCAAACCAACCACGTTGAAAAGCTGCGCCCAGCGGCAAAGAATCTTCTGGCGCACTCGGCCCGCTTTTGTATCGTCGCCCTCTCTGGATTTTGCACTTTTACATCTGAATCAACATGGATCCTAAAGGCGACATCGCACTCATTGGACTGGCCGTCATGGGCCAGAACCTCATTTTGAACATGAACGACCACGGCTACACCGTCGTGGCCCACAACCGCACCGTCGAAAAGGTGGACGACTTCCTGGCCAAGGAGGCCAAGGGCACCAAGGTCATCGGCGCCCGTTCCATCCAGGAAATGGTCGCCAACCTCAAGCGCCCGCGCCGCGTGATGATGCTCGTCAAGGCCGGAAAGCCCGTGGATGAATTCATCGAGCAACTCATTCCGCACCTCGAACCCGGCGACATCATCATCGACGGCGGCAACTCACTCTTCGAAGACACCAACCGGCGCGTGAAATATTGTGAGAGCAAAGGGCTGCTCTACATCGGCACCGGTGTTTCCGGCGGCGAAGAAGGCGCGCGGCGCGGTCCGAGCATCATGCCCGGCGGTTCTCCGAAGGCCTGGCCGCACGTCAAAGAAATCTTCCAGGCCGTCGCCGCGAAGGTGGAAGGCGGCGCTCCGTGTTGCGATTGGGTCGGCGAACAGGGCGCGGGCCATTACGTGAAGATGGTCCACAACGGCATCGAGTACGGCGACATGCAGCTCATCTGCGAGGCCTACAACATCATGAAGAACGGCCTCGGCATGTCAGCGCAGGAGATGCACGAAGTCCTTGCCGAATGGAACAAAGGCGATCTCGACAGCTACCTCATCGAGATCAGCCGCGACATTCTCGGGAAGAAAGACGACGACGGCTTGCCGCTTGTGGACAAGATCCTCGACACCGCCGGCCAGAAAGGCACCGGCAAATGGACCGTGATCAACTCACAGGACCTCGGCATCCCGATCACGTTGATGGCTGAAGCCGTTTACTCCCGCTGCGTCTCGGCGTTGAAGGACGAGCGCGTGAAGGCTGCCCGCAAATTAAAAGGCCCACGCCCCGCGCTCGGCAGCATCGCGGAGAAGCCCGAGAAGAAGAAGGCCTTCATCGAAGACATCCGGCTCGCGCTCTATGCCTCGAAGATTGTCAGCTACGCGCAAGGCTACATGCTCATGCGCGCCGCCGCGAAGGAATACGGCTGGAACCTTAACTACGGCGGCATTGCTCTCATGTGGCGAGGCGGCTGCATCATCCGTTCGCGTTTCCTCGGCAAGATCAAGGAAGCCTACGACAACAACCCGAAGCTCACGAACCTGATGCTCGACGATTACTTCCGCGGCGAGATCAAGAAATGCCAGAAAGGCTGGCGCAACATCGTCGCCACCGCCGCGAAGAAAGGCATCCCGGTGCCTGCCTTCAGCACCGCGCTCGCGTTCTACGATCAATACCGCTCAGCAGTCCTGCCTGCAAACCTGCTCCAGGCGCAGCGCGACTACTTCGGCGCGCACACCTACGAGCGGGTGGACAAACCGCGCGGCGAATTCTTCCACACCAACTGGACCGGCCGCGGCGGCACCACTTCGTCGGGCACGTATAACGTGTGATCCTGGAAAGTCGGCGCATCGACTTCATATGGCCGCGCCTGTAAAGGCGCGGCGTTCTTTTCTCTCCAATTGATCCGCCGCTGCTACACACGGGCGTTCATCGAAGGTGCAAGCGGAAGTAGCTTTCTGTCATGCCGGGCGCAATAGGTACGATGTAGGGGCTGGTTGCTTTGGACATCGTCGCCCACGGACCGGTCACCTTCGGCGCGCATTGCAGCAGCGCGCCAGTGCCGCTCCATCGGAGCACGGCATAAGTGCGGTTGGCATTGATGACCAGGTCCGCGCCTTGCGGCAACACGGTAACGTTGAACGCGCAGCGACCGATGTTGCCGAAAGTGTCCGCCACGCTACAGGCGACCTCCGTGGTTCCAACCGGGAACAGGCCCGGCGGCGGACTGCATTGAAATGTGCTGCCGTCGATTCTCCCGCAAGAGTCCGCCGCGCCGATGCCGCTGCCGTAATTGACCAAGGCACCGTTCGGGTTGGTGGCCTTAACTGTGATGTCCGCCGGGCAATTGACCGTCGGCGGCACGTTGTCTTCGATGGAAAGTTTGAAGAACTTGCGTTTGGTCTCGGTAGCGCTGGTTCCCACTCCGGTGTAAATGCCCGCGTCACTTTGGTTCAGGTTGAGCAGCGTCAACGTGCCGCCGGTCTGGCCTGGGATAAGTTCGCCGTTCTTGTACCAGCGGAATGCTCCTCCGGCCAGGTTCACGGTGAAAAACGCGCCGCTTCCCGGGCAGTTGGTCACGCAGGTCGTGTCTGCGGGCGGCGGGATGGGGATTTGATTGATCCTGGAAATGTTGTTCGGCGTGGCGCCGTTGTCCCAGGTATCCAGCGATACGACGAGTGCAGTTGGCAGAGGCGCGTCGTCTGGCAGGGACGGAAGGGGAAAGCTTACTTGCTCCAACGAGTCCGGCAGGAGCGCCACCGCTTGGGTGGATGAGCCTGGCAGGGAAGCGATGGCCGGATCGTTGAAGTAGAATTGGCTGGCCGGAATCCGATTGGGCGAGAACCGGAGTGAGAACCGGATCGTTTGCGTGCTGGTCATCAACGGCGGGGCCAGCAACCGGAGATCAACCGTGCTGGACGTGACGGATTGGATCGATTTGAGATTGGCCGGCGCCAGGTCCATTGCCGGATCGGGCGAGGCAGGCGTCCACGTGTACTTGAGCGAGCGCAAGGTGCGGCTGGCCTCCACGCTGAAACTGGCGTAACCGCCGTCCGGGATCGGATTGGCCGCGTCCCGCCAGTTGAGAATCGTCACGCCATTGGTTATGTCGCCATCAATCGTGAAGCCATCGACCGCCCAGACCGAAATGGGTGTTCCGTCGGCCTGCGTGCGCCGGGCGTGAGCCGTCACCGAGCCGTTCAACATCCCGTCGTAAACGATTTGAAAGCCCGTCTTGCTCGAACCAGTCGCGTTGCGGACGTTGATCACCGACGCCATCGGCTCCGCGCCGAAGGAGAAATCGCTGCCGAGCACCGGACCTGTTGATAGATCCACCATCGTAACACCGATGTTGGAACCGGGCGCGACGATTTCGACCAGGTTGTTCTGGCCGACCGGCTTGATCCAGTTCGGGTTGAAGAAAAACTCATGGCTGGCCGGGCCGGCGCCGGGCGGCAGCATGCCGATGCAGTGTGCGTTGAAGCGCACCTCGCCGCCGGCCGGGCCGACAAAGCTGGTGTTCAGGCCCACGACTGGCCGGTCGATGGACTGGCTCTTGAGGTACGGCTCGGTAGCGAAGGCGGCCGAGAATCCGTTGCCGCCCGCCCGCGGTGCCAGGTTGGTCTTCTGGCAATGACGCGAGCCGTGGTCGGCGATGAACAGGATGAATTGCTCGTTGTCGTTCATATGCCGCCAGGCGTTGGTGATCATCGCGCCCAATTCGGCGTAGGTGCCTTTGCCCTTCACCTGGATGTTCGTACCTGGAATGTTCAGAAAGAATTGCAGCGTGGCGCGCATGTCCTTCAGCGCATTGGCAATGGCAATCCCCAGCACCGCATCTCGCGCAGTCGCCTCGCCGGGATTCTTGTTGAAAAGGTCGTTAACCCCGCCAAACAACACGGCGTGAAACGAGTCGCCCGGCCGATTCGTCATGCCGTCCCCCATCACAATGCGGTCGCCACCCGGAGAAAACATGGGCGGCGGGGTCATGGCGGACGGCGTGTCCGGATTGTTGGCGCGGGCGGCATCGAGAATGTCCTTGAGCGGAGCGTTCGTGTTCCGCCGGATGAGTTCGTTCAAAACCTCGAACCAGATCATCACCGGTTTTGGCGAGAAGTTGGGGATCTGCCTTTCGCCCGCGTGCGCTTCCTTCCGAGGATCGGCGGCGGCGCCCACGATGATGTTGTCCCCAATGCATACGAGGTTGGTGAAACCACCGCTGAAGCATTGTCCCATGAGCAGGATGATTTCCTTGTAGCCGCGGTTGAACGGGCCGGGATTGCCCGGCGGCGGATTGGTCTTGTTGCGCGCGATGCAGGCTTGCAGCAGCGCCTTCAGGTCATCCTCCAGGCAGGCGGACGGCTGGCCGTCCGCGGGAGTGGTCGAGATGCCGGACTCATCGTTGGCAGGCGCGCGATCTGACAGCGACATCGCCGCCGCGACGAAAATGCCGCAGAGAACCGCGGCCCTGGATTCAGTGAGTCGTTTGGTCGTTTTCATGGCAATTCTGCGTGTGCGCGCAAGCCCCGGTCCCATGGCTCGCCAAGCAGGCTGCCGGGATGGCCAAAGCCGATGATTGGCGGCTCACTCACACCGGCAATCGTTGTCGTCAATGTTGAGATCCATAACTCTCACGATTTGTCCGTCGCACAGGAAACTGGCCGAACCCGTCCCGTTGCCCAGGTTGACAATCGCGGAACCGCTCTGGCCGGCCAGGCCGCTGATCACGATGCCCCGGCCTTCTGGCGTGCCGGCCCACCTCGTCTCTCCTTTGCCCATCTGCAGAGTGCCATCCGGGCAGCGGATGCAGAAATCGCCGGTGAGCGAGTTGAAGGCGAGTTGGAACCGGTCTCCGTGCACAGTCTCTTCGATGCAGTAGTCGAAATGCGCCGTCGTGAGGCGGAAGAACTGAACCGCTTTGTCCGCCACCAAGGTCACCTGCCGGCACATCCGGTCATCACTGAACTCGGTGCGAGTCACTGGTGTCCAGTCGTTCGAGTCCGCATCATGCGTGGTTTCGACCGAGAACCCGCGCACATCAGCGGGCCATTTGACGATCACCGTGCCTTCGATTCGTTGTATCGAAGCGGCCGGCGGCCGCACGACAGTGGGGGCGTCGGAGATGTTGTTGGCCTGGTTCGGATCATCGTCGGAGCTGACCGCGGCCGTGGTGTTTTGGGGACCGGGCCTTGTCGAGGTGTGGTCCACGATTGTCTGGAATGAAGCGCCTCCAGGCATTGTGCCCTTGTCGAAGAAGAGAACGCACCTCGCGATCTCAGCGTAATCCGCACTGTCCATCATGTGAGCGATCAACACTTCCTCTGGCGCGCCGTCACGCCAGAGGTCTTGCAGTTCAAAAACGATGTCAGGCGGATCGTCGTCTTCGACTGCTCCCTCATCGTAGCGTCCGTAGCGAATGGCCACATACTCAGCCAGACGACGGCAGTAGGCTGAGGTACCGAGGACGTACCTCGCCGCTCGCTCCCGTTGAGTGCGGTCGTTAACGTCCGTGAGGATGTCGTCGAGATCGTCCAGTTGCCGCTCTGAGGGCTCCTTATCGGGGAGAAGTTCGTCGAAGAGTTCGTCGATGAAGTCGTCGAAATCGCCAAGCGTGTTGTCGAAGAACTCATCCGACCCCAGCAGTTGGACAATGAAGTCTTCTGTGTCGTTGTCCGCGCTAAAGAACGACAGCGCCATGGCCAGTTCTTGTGACGTCGGCTGGCGGTTAAGATACGCGTCATACAATTCCTCCGTCAGGCTCCGCCGATAGGCCGTGGAGTTAATCAGGCTGAAGGCCAGATCAAATGGCGTCAGGCTGCCGCTCACGATCGCGGCGGCAAAGGAACTTAACTCGGTCAAGCTGGCTGGGCGCCCCGTCAAATCCATGAAGATTTGATTGACCAGCTTTTCGATGGGTGTGGACACACGCGGCGTCACCGGGCCGGCGCTGAAGTTAAGCTGGGCGCCGTGAGGAAGGATCGCCATCAGCATGACATTATTCGCCGCATTGGAGCTGGTGTTGTTGACGCCGATGGTGCTGGTGATGTTCCCGCCGACCAAAGCCGTGATGTCGCTCTGGACGTTCACCGCCAGATCCGCCTGGCCCGGAAGAGCAGGCAGCACGTCCACCAGTTTCGTCATCGCGTTGTTGTCCGGATTGGGATCGGGTTGGGCGGCGGTGGCGCTGAACGTGTTCGTGTTGACAGCCGGGGTGTCGTTGGTCACGCGCGTTGTGGCGACCATCGTGGCCATTGCATCGACGGGAAGATTGCCGACATTCCACATCAGCTTGCCGCCAACCACGGCGGCGCTGCCCTGCGAGACGTTGAAGGAGACGATCTCCGCGCAGGGACTGAATGTCGCCAGGACGCCCGTGGCGTCCGCGGGGCCGAAGTTGCTCACTTCATTGGAGCAGATCAGGAAGCCGCCGAGCCGCACCCGATTGGTGTTGCCCCGGGTGTTGACGCCCAGGTCCGCCGCGTTTCCAGGTGCGACGGGAACGTTCCGGCCAAATTCCGAGGTCCCGTTGTCGGGGCAAGTCGTCGTCGCCGACACCAAATGCCCTGGCGTCGAGGGCTTGCGGAACACCGAAGTAACGTTAGCCTGGCCATTGGCGTCGGTGCGCACGACGTCGACGCCCAGGTGCCTCTCCCCTTCGCCGTGGCGGGACGGATCGTCCGTGGCGCTCGTCGTGAAGGTGAAGATATAGGCCGTGTTGGATTTGCCAGTGAAGGTGAACTTGACCGTCGTGTTGGAGCTGGTGGTGAAGGCGGTGTTCATCTTCAGGTAGTTTTGCAGCGCGTTGGGGCCGAAGTCCAAGTCATCCGGATCGTTTTCCGTCAGGCCGTCGCCGCCCAGATCGAAGCCGCTGCCGCCATTGTCACCGCACAGGCTGAAGAAGGAATTGCCAAGGCCGCTCAGGATCGCGGCCCCGGCGCCGCCATTTCGGAAAAGCTGGTTGAAATCGCTTTCGTTCGTGCCACCGAGCAGGTTGTTCGAGCCGAACACGCCGATGCCGTGGCCCGCATTGCTCCAGATGCAACTGGCTTGAATCACGTTGTTGTCGGAAGGCGCGGCGACATCGCCCACTTTGATGCCGTGGCCGGGAAAATTCTCGATCGTGAGATTCCGAATCTCGCTTCCGGAGCCGCGGGCGGTGATTTCCAGGCCGTTGACGAACTTGCCGGCGTTGCGGCCATCCAGAATCACCTTGCAGTCCGGCAACGTACCGGCCGCCAGAAAACCACCGCCGCTGCCGTTCGTCGGCTGGTTGCAGCCGTTGATGCTCACCGGCTGCGTAATGGGTGGCAAGGCCGAGAGCAGCGGGATGCGGAACGGACCCGGGCCGGGCAAAACGAAGATGATGACGTTCAGATTCGAGGCGAAGTGCGCGTTGGACCTTCGAAGGGCATCGCGCAACGACCCCGGGCCGTCGTCGTTGAAGTTGGTGACTGTAAGGAAAATAATAGGCGCCTTGCTTTCAAACGGCGTGAAGCACGGCGAGAACTCCGACGTGTTGCCAAACGGATCCGTCGCCGTGCAAGTGAGGATGCTGTCCGCGGTAACACCCGAGGCCCCGACCGAGACGCTGAAGTCCGCCTGGCCGGTGTTGTCCGTCATCACCGGGGCGACGCCGATGAACCGCTCGCCCTCCCCATGCAGCGAGGGGTCGCACACCGCGTTCAGGAAGAACTCAACTTGGAACAGCGTGTTCGGCGCGCTGATGAGCCGGCCGAAAATCAGGAGGTTCGCCCCGTCCCAGCAAACCCGGGTCAGGATCGGGAAGTTCTGCCGCAAGTTCCCGCCCGCGTCGGGATCGCCGGGGCCGTCGTTGGGCGTGACTTCGTTTGTATCCAGGTCGATGCCCAACTGGTCGTTGGCACTGATGGAATTGGCGGTGATGCGATTGCGCACCGCGCCCAATTGAACCAGCACGCCATCGCCTTTGTTGAAGGAGATGGTGTTCTCGGGCCCGACAAGATTGTCGGTCGCGTTCGCCGTCACCGTCACGCCCGCTCGTTCGTTGCCCAGCCGCTCTGCCTCGGTCTGCCCGATAAGGTTTTCTGCAACCACATTGCGCGTCGCCGCGGAGCCTGAAATGTTGACGCCGTCGTTGTCACTTTGGCCGATGACGTTTCTCATCACAGTATTGCTGGGCGCCTGGGAAATGCCCACGCCGTTTAAGCCGCTGCGGAGGATCATGTTGCCATGGACTTCGTTCCCTGCCGCCGTGGTGCCCTCGATGTCCACGCCGTTGCGCTGATTGTCGTCGAAAACATTGTCACGGCCGATCCGGTTGTTCGCGGAGCGGTCAATGCGGACGCCATTATCGGCGTTCCGCTTAATGCGGCTCTCCTCAATAATGTTCCCCCTGGCGCTCGTACCTGAGATCTCCACGCCGTTCCTGGAGTTGGCATTGATGAGGCAATCACTGACCCAATTGCCGGACGAACTGGCAATGCGGATGCCGTTAAGCTGATTAAAGATGGTGGTGACCTTTTGCGCGACATTATCAGAAGTGGCGGTGCCCAGGAACGAAAGTCCGTGGCCGCCGTTCAATTGCAGGTCGCAAGCGTCACCCGGAGCGGTCCCGCCGACGCGATTTCCCGTTCCTCGTGCAATCAGAATGCCGTCCTGGCCGTTCAAATCCGCATGAATCCCTGCGAGCACCACGTCGTTCGCGAGAACGTTCAGCCCATTGCCGGTGTGGCTGCGCATGTGAATGCCCTTGAGGATGCTGCCATCGCCCCGCACGACAAAGCCGTCTCTCGGCCCGCCCGCCGCCGCGGCCGCGAAACCGGCGCCTGGTGCTCCGCCCGCCGTACCCTCGATCACAATTTGAATCACGGCGTTGTTGATGTCGTTCGTAGCCGTGTTCGGGCTCGAACCGGGCTGAGTGAATCCATCGAACGTGGCTGCTTCAAGCCCCGGCGGCAACGGAGTCAGTGGCCGGATGACGTGCGGTCCGGGTCCGGGAATGTTGAAGGAAATCATGTTGTTGCTCGCGCTCACGGCCTGGTTCTGGTTGAGCAACGCACGACGCAGCGAGCCGGGACCGTCGTCGTTCGTGTTCGTCACAACGAAGTTCTGAGGTAGAATCGTGCTGGCGGCGGGCTGGCACGGAGAGAATTCCGAGGTGTTGCCACTCGCGTCCGTGGCGGTCGCCGTCACCTGTCGGCCTGTGAGAACTACAGGCAACGTTACTGTAAAGCTGACATTGCCGCCACCGTCCGTCGTCACGTTCGTAATACCGAGATAGGATCGTCCTTCGCCGTGCCCGGAGTCGTCACACGCCGGGCTGGAGAAGAAGTCCAGCGCGTAGGCCGTGTTCGGGCGGCTGTTCAATGTGCCGCTGATCACGGTGTTGGCAGGATTGGCCGTGGCAGCGGTGAGCAGAGGGAAGTTTTGCAAGAAGTTCGGTCCGCTGTCGGCGTCGTTCAGGTCGTTCGTCGTCACGCCGTTGTTGGCGAACTCGTTGGCCAGGTCGATGCCAAGGCCGGTGTTGTCGAAAATCGAGTTGTGCCGGATGGCGTTGTTCGTGCCAGTCAACACGGCTACGCCGTCGCCATTGTTGAACGCGATGACGTTGCCCGACCCGCCGATGCGATTGCGGCTGGCGCCACTGACGAGCGCGATGCCATGCGAGCCGTTGGGCAATGGGTTC
>Ga0187893_10014486_pt1 | contig 10739 bp, 8 predicted proteins | sample MA1701074metaG_FD_139574 | JGI IMG/M metagenome (GOLD analysis project Ga0187893, IMG submission 139574) | White microbial mat communities from a basaltic lava cave in the Kipuka Kanohina Cave System on the Island of Hawaii, USA - MA170107-4 metaG ...
ATGCGCAAACTGCTCACCATCCTCAACGCGATGATGCGCGACGGCAAACCCTTTGATCTCACGCTGCACCAAAAAAACGCTTGACTTCGAACACAGTTGCTCTCCCGCAAGGGGAGAGGGGAGAACCAGGCGAAGTCCACGCGGCAGCCTCTCGCACGCGAGGGGACAGGGGACCTTACCTCCCCTCTGCCGTCCCCCTCTTCCGCCTTGAACTTCCCTTTCCCCGCCACCACTTAGCTCTTCGAGGCCGGGCGGGGCGCCTTGGATTTGCGGGGCGTTATCTGCTAGACTTGCCGGGCAATAGAACTCGAATGGGCGGTCCGCCCATTTTTTATTTGTGCACGACGACAAGCGCATCGCGTCGCTGCTGGAGCACACCCTCCGGGGGCTGGGGTACGAGATGGTCGATCTCGAGATCTCGCGCACGGGAGGGCTGCTGCGCGTGTTCATCGACCGCCCAGGCGGGGTGGACGTGGACGACTGCGCCGGCGTCAGCAACCACCTGACCCGGCTGTTCGCGGTGGAGGGGGTGGACTACGACCGACTGGAAGTGTCCTCGCCCGGGCTGGACCGGCCGCTGAAGAAGGTCGAGGACTTCAAGCGCTTTGCCGGCGAGCGCGCCCAGGTGAAGATGCGCGTGCCGCTGCAGGGACGCCGCAACTTCGTCGGCGTGCTGCGCGGGGCGAGCGAATCGGAGATTCAACTCGAGGTGGACGGCAACCTGCTGTCGCTGAACCTGTCCCTGGTGGACAAGGCGCGGCTGGTACCCCCGCTGTAGGACGAGACAAGCGTATCGGTGTAAGCCGGGCGAGTGCATAGCGGAGACGATCGATGAGCCGGGAACTTCTGCTTCTGGTGGACGCGCTGGCGCGCGAGAAGAACGTGGACAAGGACACGGTGTTCGGCGCGCTCGAGCAGGCTTTGGCGTCGGCGACGAAGAAGCGCTTCCGCGAAGACGTGGAAGTGCGCGTGGAGATCGATCGCGATACCGGGGACTACAAGTCCTTCCGGCGCTGGCACGTGGTGCCGGACGACTTGTTCGAGGCGCCCGAGCGTCAGATGCTGCTGCGCGAAGCGCAGGAGCAGCTGCCCGACATCCAGTTCGACGAGTACATCGAAGAGCCGCTCGAGCCGGTGGAGTTCGGCCGGATCGGCGCCCAGGCCGCCAAGCAGGTGATCCTGCAGAAGATCCGCGACGCCGAGCGCGAGCAGATCCTGAACGACTTCCTGGCGCGCAAGGAGCACCTGGTCACCGGCACCATCAAGCGCATCGAGCGCGGCAACGCGATCGTCGAGTCGGGCCGCATCGAGGCGATCCTGCCCCGGGACCAGATGATCCCGAAGGAGAACCTGCGGGTGGGCGACCGCGTGCGCGCCTTCCTGCTCAAGATCGACCGCAGCAGCCGCGGGCCGCAGCTGGTGCTCTCCCGCGTGGTGCCCGAGTTCCTGATCAAGCTGTTCGAGCTGGAGGTCCCCGAGATCGAGGAAGGCCTGCTCGAGGTGAAGGCGGCGGCGCGCGATCCCGGCGTGCGCGCCAAGATCGCGGTCAAGTCCAACGACCAGCGCATCGACCCGATCGGCACCTGTGTCGGCATGCGCGGCTCGCGCGTGCAGGCGGTGACCTCGGAGCTCGCCGGGGAGCGGGTGGACATCATCCTGTGGTCGGCCGACCCGGCGCAGTTCGTGATCAACGCCCTGGCCCCGGCCGAGGTCAGCAGCATCGTCGTGGACGAGGACCGCCGGAGCATGGACATCGTCGTGGACGAGGACAACCTGGCGCAGGCGATCGGCCGCAGCGGGCAGAACGTGCGCCTGGCGAGCGAGCTCACCGGCTGGGAACTGAATATCATGAACGAGGAGGAATCCAAGCGCAAAAGCGAGGAGGAGACCACCTCGATCAAGAGCTTGTTCATGGAGAAGCTGGACGTGGACGACGAGGTGGCTCAGATCCTGGTCGACGAGGGCTTCAGCACGCTCGAAGAGGTGGCGTACGTGCCGATCAACGAGATGCTGGAGATCGAGCAGTTCGACGAGGAGACGGTCAACGAGCTGCGCAGCCGCGCGCGCAACGCCCTGCTGATGCAGGAGATCCAGAGCGAGGAGAAGGTCGAAGGCGTGGCCGACGATCTGCAGGCCCTGGAAGGGATGGACAGCGCCACCGCGCGCCTGCTGGCGAGCAAAGGCATCACCACGCAGGAGGCGCTGGCCGAGCTGGCGGTGGACGACCTGGTCGAGCTGGTCGGCATGGACACCGAGCGCGCGAAGACCCTTATCATGGCGGCCCGGGCGCCGTGGTTTGCATGACCGATCCCCGGCACAATGACGGCCCAGCCCCCGGCCGATAGGGGGCAGGAGTAGCCAGATGGCGCAGACAAACGTATCGCAGTTCGCGAAGGAGCTCGGCATGGCCTCCGAGCGGCTGCTCGAGCAGCTGCAGGCCGCCGGCGTGAGCCGCAAGCTGGTCGAGGACACCATGCTCACCGAGCAGGACAAGACCCAGCTGCTCGACTATCTGCGCCGTGTGCACGGTACCCAGGAGGCCAAGAACAAGATCACGCTCACCCGCCGGCAGACCAGCGAGATCAAGAAGGCCGACGCGACCGGCAAGGCGCGCACCATCCAGGTGGAGGTGCGCAAGAAGCGCGTGTTCGTCAAGCGCGAACCCACCGCGCCGGAGCCGGTCGAGGCGGTGCCGCCGGCGCCCGCCCTGGACGCCGAGCAGGCCGCGCTGCGCGAGGAGGAAGCGCGCAAGCAGGCGGAGCTGATCGCCCGGCAGGCCGCCGAGGCGGCGGCCAAGGCGCAGCGCGGCAGGAAGCGCAAGTCCGCGGAAACGCCGCCGCCCGAGGAGCAGGCAGCCGCGGCGGTCGCCTCGCCCTCTGAGGGGGCCGCTGCCGCGGCCGAGGCGAAACCGGCGGAGGCGAAGCCGGAAGCGAAACCGGCGGTGAAGACGGGGGCCGCGGGCACTTTGCACAAGCCTGCCGCCAAGGCGGGCGAAGGGCAAAAGAAAGTCGCCAAGAAGGCGACGAAGGACACCTGGCGCGACGATGCGGCCAGGCGGCGCACCATCAAGACCCGCGGCGGCGAGAGCGTGGGCGGATGGCACGCGCGCCGCGACCGCCACGCGCGCGGCCGGCCGACGACGGAAGCCGCCGCCCAGCACGCCTTTTCGCTGCCCATGGAGCCGGTGGTACACGACGTCCTGATCCCGGAAACGATCACGGTCGCGAACCTGGCGCAGAAGATGTCGGTGAAGGCGGCCGAGGTGATCAAGGCCCTGATGAAACTCGGCACCATGGTCACCATCAATCAGGTGCTCGACCAGGACACGGCGATGATCGTGGTCGAGGAAATGGGCCATGTGGCCAAGCGCGCCAAGCTCGACGACCCGGAAGCCTTCCTCGCCGAGACCATGCAGGAGGCCTCCGCGCCCGCCGAACCGCGAGCGCCGGTGGTGACCGTGATGGGACACGTCGACCACGGCAAGACGTCGCTGCTCGACTACATCCGCCGCACGCGCGTGGCCAGCGGCGAGGCCGGCGGCATCACCCAGCACATCGGCGCCTATCACGTGGAAACCCCGCGCGGCACCATCACCTTCCTCGACACCCCGGGTCACGAGGCGTTCACCGCCATGCGTGCGCGCGGCGCGAGGGTGACCGACATCGTCGTGCTGGTGGTGGCCGCCGACGACGGCGTCATGCCGCAGACGGTGGAAGCGGTCCACCACGCCAAGGCCGCCAGGGTGCCGGTTCTGGTCGCGGTGAACAAGATCGACAAGCCCGAAGCACAGCCCGAGCGCATCCGCCAGGAGCTGGTGGCGCACGAAGTGGTTCCGGAAGACTGGGGCGGCGACACCATTTTCGTGGACGTTTCGGCCAAGACCGGCGCCAACATCGACGCGCTGCTCGAATCCATCCTGCTGCAGGCCGAGGTGCTGGAGCTGAAAGCGTCGAAGAGCTCGCCGGGAAAAGGCATCATCATCGAGTCGCGCCTGGACAAAGGGCGCGGACCGGTCGCCACGGTGCTGGTGCAGTCGGGCACGCTCAACCGCGGGGACATCGTGCTCGCCGGCGCCGTGTTCGGGCGCGTGCGCGCCATGCTGGACGAGGCCGGACATGCGGTGCAGCACGCCGGTCCCTCCATTCCGGTGGAGATCCAGGGGTTGTCCGACGTGCCCATCGCCGGCGAGGAGGTGATGGTGCTGGGCGACGAGCGCAAGGCGCGCGAGATCGCCCTGTTCCGCCAGGGCAAGTTCCGCGACGTGAAGCTCGCCAAGCAGCAGGCGGCCAAGCTCGAAGGCATGTTCGAGCAGATGGGCGCGGGCGAGCACAAGGCGCTGTCGCTGATCATCAAGGCCGACGTGCAGGGCTCGCAGGAGGCTCTGGTGCACGCGCTGCAAAAGCTGTCCACCGAGGAGGTGAAGGTGAACGTCGTGCACAGCGGCGTGGGCGCCATCACCGAGTCGGACATCAACCTCGCGCTCGCCTCCAACGCCGTGATCGTCGGCTTCAACACCCGGGCGGATGCCACCGCCAAGAAGCTGATGGCGGCCCATGGCGTGGATGTGCGCTACTACAACGTGATCTACGACGCCGTGGACGAGGTGAAGGCGGCGCTCTCCGGGATGCTGGCGCCCGAGAGGAAGGAAAGCGTCACCGGGCTGGTGGAGGTGCGACAGGTGTTCCACATCTCCAAGGTCGGCACGGTGGCGGGCTGCTACGTGCTGGAGGGCGTGGTCCGACGCAGCGCCATGGTGCGGGTGCTGCGCGACAACATCGTGATCCACACCGGCGAGCTGGATTCGCTCAAGCGCTTCAAGGACGACGTGCGCGAGGTGAAAGCCGGCTTCGAGTGCGGCCTGTCGGTGAAGAGCTTCTCCGACTTGAAGGTGGGCGACCAGCTCGAGGTGTTCGAGGTCGTGGAGGTGGCGCGCACCCTATAGCGCGACCGGCGCTCCTCCCGCTGCCGCGCCGTCCGATGCCCCGCGACTTCTCCCGCGCTTCGCGCCTCGCCGACCAGATCCAGCGCGACTTGTCGGAGGTGGTGCGCGTCGAGCTCAAGGACCCGCGGGTAGGCATGATCACGATCACCGCGGTGGAGGTGAGCCCGGATCTGTCCCACGCGCGCGTGTTCGTGACCTCGCTCGCCGGCGAGCAGGCGATGGAGCAGAGCCTGCGCGCGCTGCGGCACGCCGCCGGCTTCCTGCGCAGCCGCCTCGCACACAGCCTGAGCCTGCGCGCTGTGCCGGAGCTGCAGTTCGCCTACGACGAGTCGGTGGAGCGCGGTGCGCGGCTGTCGCGCCTGATCGACGAGGCCAATCGGCCGGCCGCCGGCTCCGACCCCGATCCGGCCTGACACGGCCTCCCGTTGGCGATGCGCAAGGGCACCCCGCTCGACGGCGTTCTGCTGCTCGACAAGCCGGCCGGGGTCACCTCCAACGCCGCTCTGCAGCAGGCCAAGCGCCTGCTCGGGGCCGCCAAGGCCGGCCATACCGGCACGCTCGATCCGCTGGCCACCGGGCTGCTGCCCCTGTGCTTCGGGGAGGCGACCAAGTTCGCCGGCCTGCACCTCGAGGCGGACAAGACCTACCTGGCCACGGTCCAGCTCGGCGCGAGCACCAGCACCGGCGACGCCGAAGGCGAAGTCGTCTTCCGGGGCGATGCAGCGGGTGTCGGCCCCAAGCACGTCGCTGCCGTCCTGGCACAGCTCACAGGAGTCCGCGACCAAGTGCCGCCGATGTACAGCGCCCTGAAGCGGGAAGGCCGGCCCCTGTACGCCTACGCGCGGGCCGGCGAGACGGTCGAGCGCAGCGGCCGCCCGGTCACCGTACACGAGCTGGGGATCGTGCGCATCGCGCCCGGGGTGCTGGAGCTGCGCCTGCGCGTGAGCAAGGGTACCTACGTGCGGGCGCTCGCCCAGGAGATCGGCGAGCGCCTGGGGTGCGGCGCCCACCTCACGGCGCTGCGGCGCGAGGCGAGCGGGGGCTTGAGCCTGGCCGACTCGATCACCCTGGAGCGCCTCTCGGCCTTGCCGCCGGCGCAGCGCGTGGCGGTCCTGCGGCCGATGGATATCCTGGTGGCGCCGCTTCCCCGGGGCGAGTTGGATGCACCGGCAGCGGCGGCGCTGCAGCAGGGCCGAACCGTAGGGACGGCGCTCGCGCTCGCTGCCGGGCTGGTGCGGCTGTACGACGCCCAAGGCTCCTTTCTGGGCGTCGGCGAGATGCGAGGGAGCGGCCGGGTGGCGCCGCGCAGGCTGGTCGCGGCCCGGCCCGGGGCTGCCGCCTGAAGCCTCCGGCCGCCGCACGCCATGCCCCGCGCAGGCCCCTGGCAGCCTGCGGAACTTGCGGCGGAAAAGCCGGATCCGGGCTAGAATGCGCGTTTTTTGGAGATCGACCAGCCTTTCCTGGAGACCGCCCCGTTTTTCTTGGAGGCAGCCCCGTTTTTTCTTGGAGACAGACCAGTAGATGGCCATCACGACCGACCTGAGATCGCGGCTGGTAGGCGAATACCAGCGCGCCAAGGGCGACACCGGCTCGCCCGAAGTGCAGGTGGCGCTGCTGACCGCCCGCATCAACGAGCTGACCGAGCACTTCAAGACGCACATCAAGGATTTCCATTCGCGGCGCGGGCTGCTGCAGATGGTGAGCCGCCGCCGCAAGCTGCTCGACTACCTCAAGCGCTCCGACAACGAGCGCTATCGCACGCTGCTGGACCGGCTCGGTTTGCGCAAGTGAAGCGGTACGCCGCAGCCGCTGGCGTCCCGATCAACCCTCGCTGCGGGCGCGCTGCGCGCGCCCTCGAAGCCTCCCTCCTATGGATGTGAATCCGATCGCTTCCGTCAAGAAAAGCATTCGCTACGGCCGCCACACGCTCACCCTCGAAACCGGCGAGATCGCCCGCCAGGCGCACGGCGCCGTCATGGCCAGCCTGGACGACACCTGCGTGCTGGTCAGCGTGGTGGGCCGCAAGGAAGTCAAGCCCGGCCAGGACTTCTTCCCGCTCACCGTGGACTACATGGAGCGCACCTACGCCGCGGGCCGCATCCCCGGCGGCTTCTTCAAACGCGAAGGACGCCCGTCGGAAAAAGAAACCCTCACCTCGCGCCTGATCGATCGCCCGATCCGCCCGCTGTTCCCGGAGGGCCTGTTCAACGAAGTGCAGGTGGTAGCCACGGTGGTCTCCTCCGACAGCGAGATCGACGCCGACATCCCGGCCCTGATCGGCGCGTCGGCCGCGCTGGCGCTGTCGGGCATTCCCTTCAACGGACCGATTGGCGCGGCGCGCGTGGGCTACGCGAACGGCGAGTACATCCTCAACCCGACCGCAACGGAGCTGAAGGAATCGCAGCTCAACCTGGTGGTGGCCGGGACGCAGGCCGCGGTGCTGATGGTCGAATCGGAAGCCAACGAGCTGCCGGAGGAAGTGATGCTCGGCGCGGTGGTGTACGGGCACGAGCAGATGCAGCCGGTGATAGACATGGTCAACGAGCTGGCCGACGAGGCCGGCAAGCCGCTGTGGGACTGGACCCCGCCGCAGAAGGACGAGGCGCTGGTCGCCAAGGTGGCGGAACTGGTCGAAGCGAGCCTGCAGGAGGCCTACCGCACGCGCCAGAAACAGCAGCGCACCGAGAAGCTCGATGCGGTGAGGGCGGTGGTGACCGACGCGCTGATCACCAACGCGGAAACGCCGGCGGACCCGAACCTGGTGAACACGCTGCTCGGTGACCTGGAGTCCAACATCGTGCGCGGCCGCATCCTGGGCGGCGAGCCGCGCATTGACGGGCGCGACACGCGCACCATCCGCCCGATCGCCATCCGCACCGGCGTGCTGCCGCGCGCGCACGGCTCGGCGCTGTTCACCCGCGGCGAGACCCAGGCGCTGGTGGTGGCCACGCTGGGCACCGCGCGCGACGAGCAGATCATCGACGCGTTGCAGGGCGAGTACAGCGAGCGCTTCATGCTCCACTACAACATGCCGCCGTACGCCACCGGCGAGACCGGCCGGGTGGGCGCGCCCAGGCGCCGCGAGATCGGTCACGGGCGGCTGGCCAAGCGCGCGCTGGTGAACATGCTGCCCACGCAGGAGCAGTTCGGCTACTCGATGCGCGTGGTGTCCGAGATCACCGAATCCAACGGCTCCAGCTCGATGGCCTCGGTGTGCGGCGGGTCGCTCGCGCTGATGGACGCCGGTGTGCCGATGAAGGCGCACGTGGCCGGCATCGCCATGGGCCTGATCAAGGAGGGCAACCGCTTCGCGGTGCTGTCCGACATCCTCGGCGACGAGGATCACCTGGGCGACATGGACTTCAAGGTTGCGGGCACCGAGCGCGGGGTCACCGCGCTGCAGATGGACATCAAGATCCAGGGCATCACCAAGGAGATCATGCAGGTGGCGCTGAACCAGGCGCGCGAGGGCCGCATGCACATCCTCGGCCTGATGAAGCAGGTGCTGGAGGCGCCGCGGCCGGAGATCTCGGCCTACGCGCCGCGCATGATCGTGATCAAGATCAAGCCGGAGAAGATCCGCGACGTGATCGGCAAGGGCGGCGCCGTGATCCGCGCCATCACCGAGGAGACCGGCACCACCATCGACATCGCCGAGGACGGCACGGTGACCATCGCCTGCGTGAGCTCCGAGGGCGGGCTCGCCGCCAAGAAGCGCATCGAGGACATCACCGCCGAGGTCGAGGTGGGCCGCATCTACGACGGCACTGTGCTCAAGCTCCTCGACTTCGGCGCGATCGTCAGCGTGCTGCCCGGCAAGGACGGCTTGCTGCACATCTCGCAGATCGCCGAGGAGCGGGTCAAGAATGTGGCCGACCACCTCAAGGAAGGCCAATCGGTGCGGGTCAAGGTGCTCGAGGCCGACGACAAGGGACGGCTGCGGCTGTCGATGAAGGCGGTCGCCGCCGAAACGCAGTAGCGCGCCCTATCCCGGCCTCCGGTGAGGCCGGCGGCCAGCACCCGGGGCCAGACCTCATGGCCAGAGAACCCATGGCCAGAGAACCCATGGAGGGCAGCCGCATGAGCAACGACGTCCGCACCGCCAGCGGCGGCAGGATCCTGGTGGATGCGCTGCGCGCGCACGGCGTCGATCTTGCCTTCTGCGTGCCCGGCGAGAGCTACCTGGCGGTGCTGGACGCGCTGTACGACGTGCGCGACGCGCTGCGCCTGGTGGTCTGCCGGCAGGAAGGCGGCGCCGCCTTCATGGCGGAGGCCTACGGCAAGCTCAGCGGCCGTCCCGGCATCTGTTTCGTGACGCGCGGGCCGGGCGCCACCAACGCCAGCATCGGCGTTCACACCGCATATCAGGACTCCACCCCGATGATCCTGTTCATCGGGCAGGTGGGCAGCGACGTGGTCGAGCGCGAGGCCTTCCAGGAGATCGATTACCGCCGCATGTTCGGACCGATGGCCAAGTGGGTGGCGCAGGTCGACCGCGCCGACCGCATCGCCGAGTACGTCAGCCACGCGTTTCATCTGACGGTCTCCGGACGCGCTGGTCCGGTGGTGCTGGCTCTTCCGGAGGACATGCTGGTGGCGCAGGCGCCGGTCGTGCCGCTCGCCCCCCATCACCGGGTGAAGCCGCACCCGGGCCCCGCCGACCTCGAGCGCATGGCCGGGATGCTGCGCGAAGCGCAGCGGCCGCTGCTGATGCTCGGCGGCGGCGACTGGAGCCAGGCGGCCTGCGACGATGCACGCGGCTTCGTCGAAGCCTGGAACCTGCCTACCGTCTGCACTTTCCGGCGCCAGGACCTGCTGGACAATCGCCACCCGAACTACGCCGGCGAGGTCGGCATCGCCACCGGCGCAGAGCTGAAGAAGCGCGTGCGCGAGGCCGACCTCGTGCTCGCGGTCGGTCCGCGGCTCGGCGAGATGACCACCGGCGGCTACACGCTGTTCGACATCCCTGCGCCGCGGCAATGCGTCGTCCACGTGCACCCGGGCAGCGAGGAGCTGGGGCGCGTGTACCAGGCCGAGCTGATGATCAACTCGGGCATGGCCGAATTCTGCGCCGCGGCGCGACGCCTGCCGGCGATCGCGAAGCCGGGATGGGCGCAGTGGACCGAGACGCTGCGCGCCGAATACCTGAAGACGCTCGAGCCGGTGCCCGCGCCGGGACAGCTCAACATGAGCGAGGTGGTGGCGTGGTTGCGCGGCCGTCTGCCGGAGGGCAGCATCGTCACCAACGGCGCGGGCAACTTCTCCGGCTGGCCGCAGCGTTTCCATCAGTACACCGGCTTCCGCACGCAGCTCGCGCCGACCAACGGCGCGATGGGCTACGGCGTGCCGGCTGCGATCGCGGCTAAGCTGGTGTACCCCGCGCGCACCGTGGTCTGCTTCGCCGGCGACGGAGATTTCCTGATGACCGGCCAGGAACTGGCCACCGCGGTGCAATACTCGGCGGCGGTGGTGTTCGTGGTGGTGAACAACAGCATGTACGGCACCATCCGCATGCATCAGGAGCGCGATTATCCCGCGCGGGTGCACGCCACCGCGTTGCGAAACCCCGACTTCGCGGCGCTGGCGCGCGCCTACGGCGCGCACGGCGAGATCGTCGAACGCACGCAGGATTTCGCGCCGGCTTTCGAGCGCGCCGCGGCCGCCGGACGCCCGGCGGTGCTGGAGCTGCGCATCGACCCGGAAGCGATCACCACCCGCACTACGCTGACGCAGGTGCGCGAGCAGGCGCTCAAGGCGACAGGATCTAGGAACTAGGATCTAGGAGCTAGGAGCTAGG